>Ga0315288_10004949_pt1 | contig 16956 bp, 11 predicted proteins | sample YL17G11_20_MG_FD_203454 | JGI IMG/M metagenome (GOLD analysis project Ga0315288, IMG submission 203454) | Sediment microbial communities from Yellowstone Lake, YNP, Wyoming, USA - YL17G11_20 | ecosystem: Environmental > Aquatic > Freshwater > Lake > Sediment | place: USA: Wyoming | collected... | reverse complement strand
CGCGGCACACGGTACTTGAGGATGATGCCGGTGGCGCCAATTGAGTTCAACCAGGCGGCCACTTCCTCGCCTTCCAGTTGCCAGTAGAGATCCCAGTAGCCGCCCCCGGGGCAGATCAGCACCGCAGTCCCGGTGTCCTTCTCCTTCGCCGGCCGGTAGATCGTCAGGGTCGGTTTGGTGACGTTGGTCACCAGCCTCGTCGGCTCGGTGACCTCGACCTGCTTGCGGTCCAGCTTCGGCGACATCCGGACCTTCTCCTCGCCGATATTACCGCTTTCGTCCGGCGCCGTGCCCGGCCAAACCTCGACGACCAGCGGCTTGTCAGCCCCAACCGTAGGCCAAGCCGCACATATCGATATAACCAGAGAAATCATCAATGTGAATCGCATGACTGAACAATCCTCCTTTCATTGCATTGCTCGATCTCTACGCCGTTCGTCTTGTGCTACAGCCGCAACCAGGTCATCGCGTTCTGCGAGCGGACCTTTTCCTTGTCGGCCTCGCTCGCGTCCAATACTTCCAGCTTCACCAATGCGGGGTCGGGATAGTTGAAGGGCATCCCGGTCCCAAACATCACACGCTCGGCGCCCAGGTTCGTTATGAGCTGCCCAAGCTCGTTCGCCAGCACGGCGCTCAAGCGGGACAGCTCGATGGCATAATTGGACGGCAGACCATTGTCCTTCCGCCCGAGCGGGCACCCTGTGTAGCCGATGCCGTTCAGTAAGATGAAGCGTGCTTTCGGGCAAGCTTTCACCAACTCGACAATCTCCTCCGGCGGCACGTCGGGGATATTCAGCAGCCAGCTCCGCTGGCGGTTGTCCTCCACGCGGATGGGAATGGAGATGACCATGCCTCGTTCGGTCGCGGCGTTTACGAGTTCCCGGCAGCACTGACTGGAAAGCTGATAGTTGTGCCACTTGGGATAGAGGCGCAGGCCCGTTATGCCGAACTCCTCGTGGCAGATTTGCAGATCATCCTGCCAGCCGACGTAGAACGGATTGATGACGGCAAATGGAATCAGCCGGTCACTATGACCACGGACCTCCTCCGCCACCTCTTCATTGCCGGCCTGCGCGTTGCGGTAGGTGATGGCGCCGGCGCTGGAGACGGCCGCCTTGTCGATCTGTTTGGAGTCCATCAGCGCGAGCAGCGACGCAGCCGTGTTGTGCCGCAGCCAGCGGAACGCAAAATGGCCGAGATAAGCATTCACGTCAACGATCATGATTTCCGCCTTCGCAAGAGCCTCATCATATTCCCGCTCAGGATCTTCTCCTTGTCGTGTGCGCCAAGGTTCGCCCCACGAATCTTGCCCACCCCTGCCGTCATGGACGAGTCACAGCCAAACAGGAGTCGATCTACCCCTACCACTGCTGCTGCCATCTCCACCGTGCCCTCGTCCGTGACGCTGCCGCTCGTGTCGAGGAAAACGCCCGGCGCGTGGCGCAACGCTTTGATCGTCCACTCCCAGTCGCCGCCGCCGCAGACATGTGCGCAGATGAGCTTGGCTTCCGGGTAGCGGCGCGAGAGTTCCGCCAGGTGCCCACCATCCGAAATTCGGGGCTGATCCTCAAGGAAGTAGTGCGCGTGCCCGGCGTGGTGGAGGATCGGCACGCCCAGTTCGATGGCCAGTTCCACGGTGGGGAATACGACCGGCTTCGTGCAGGTGTATTCGTTATAGAGTTTGATGCCGACGAACCCCCGGTCCTTCATGCAGCGACGGATTTCCTCCAACGCCTCCTGGCCGTAGCCGGGATTGACGTAGCAGTAGCCCAGCACCCGACCGGGAAACCGCCGCATCGCCTCGGCCATCCACTGGTTGCATTCCCGAAAGCCGTCGGCGGTCGCCGGCTGGCGCGGGGTAAGGATCGAGCAGCAGAGCTGGTCGATCCCCAGTTTATCGGCCGCTTCGATCAGCTTGCGGTCGTCCGCCTCCCAAGTCGCGCGGCTCCGATGAGTCAAGTGCGCATGACAGTCGATAACCTTGCCCTTGCGAAGCGGGCTGCTCGACGTGTCGGGTACAGGCTGCTCGCCGGCCGCGTCGCGCGCTGATGGTAGTGCCGCCGCCACGACCGTGGCGACCGAACCCTTCAGGAGCGCTCGTCGCGAGATGTGCGACCGATGTTCGGGTGAACTCAAGGTTGTTTGGGGAATGGTCATCTGTTTCTGCCTCCTTTCTGCGGCACGACGGGGCCTCGCCAGACGCTGCCGCCGAACGTGGTGACAAACATCACGGCGTCGTCCGATGGGTCAAATGAAACACGCTGGATATTTGAGAAGGGTAGATCATCAAAGGCCTCCCATGTCTGGCCATTATCTCGCGTGAGCCACAGGCCGGCTCCAGGCGCCCCCTCGGTGAGTGTCATGTAGATCCATCCATCGTGCTTTGCGTGGAAATAGCCGCCGAAGGTCTGTCTCGCTTGGCGGCCAATGCGTTGCCAGGCCCGGCCGCCGTCCTCGGTACGGTAGAGGCCGCCGGACTGATCGCCCCCGCCTGCGTCGCACACACCCACCAGGATGATGCTGCTATTCTGCGGGTGGACCGCGAAGTCCTTGGGATACAGGAAAAGCTGGGATGCGTTGACCTTCTCCCAGGTCTCGGCGCCGTCCCTGGACCGGTACAGCCCGACTCCCTCGCTCATGAGCAGTTTTCCCTGGGCCGGACGCATGGCGCAGATCATCGCAAAGAGCGTTCCATCCCCGTGCAGAATCACGCGGGAGACGCGGATGTTCAGCGGGTGGCCCAGGCCGTTTTTCTTGGGCGTCCAGGTCTTGCCGTCATCGGTCGATTTGTACACGCCTTCCATGAAGAGGCCGGCGTAGAGCGTGCGGGTGTTCTTGGGGCTGCGGGGGTCGAGCACAATGGAGGTCACCGGCCTCAGCGGCAGGCCCTGCGCCTCCGGTTTCCAGGAGACGCCAAAGTCATGGGAGACGCACACGCCGCCGGGGCCGTCATGGCCATGACGCTCGGAAATGATGTTGTCGTTGGGAATGTCGTGGACGTTGGAAAACGCACCCCACATCTTACCCGGTATATCCGGGTCGAATGCGATCTCATAGCAGGTATTCCGCCAGGGGGCCCAGGTGTTCTTGTCCCACCAAATCCAGGTCTTTCCGCTATCGATGGATCGAGCGAAGCCGATGTCTGTGTAGGCGATGTAATGACGGTTGGTTTCAAACGGGTCGATATAGTAGTTCCACGTCGTGGTGACGACCAGGCCGGTACACACCCACGGGCTGCCAGGCTTGGGTCCTTGGCCGGGAGCCGGGTAGGTATCACCGTTGAACCACGTGTTGCCGCCGTCGTGTGTGACGTAAGACTGACTCCACACCAAGATCAACCGGTTGGGGTCGCTGTTGCATATCGCAGCTCCGAAAGGTGTATCCCCTCCCTTGAATGACTGGCCCGCGGAGGCGGTGACGTAGTTGGGAGCCACGTTGTACTGTTGAAAACGCGGGTCTTGGAAGAAGGTCGCTCGCCAGGTGTCACCGCCGTTATCGCTGCGATAGACTGTCTCATGATGAGGAGGATGAAATCCGGTGCTCGTATTCAAGACATACACTGTCAGTGGGTCCCTGTCGGTAGTGAGAAGCTGTCGGTACTGGGCGATGGAGTCATAGGCCCATTGATCGGCCTTCTTCGTTTCCGTGTTGATACCTTGACCCATAGCCTGCTGCCAGGTCTGGCCGCGGTCACGGGAACGGTAGATGCCCCCTTTGAAATTACCGTTTTCCGCCTTACTATGTACGGTGCAGTAAAGGATAATGATGTTGTTTGCTGAATCAGAACCGCCGGCGAATCCCTGTATCTCTTTCCACGGCAGGCCATTGGTCTTCTCCGCCCAGCTCTGCCCACCATCGTCGGACCGCCAGATGCCATTGTCTGTAGCGGCAAACACTGTTTGCCCTTTGCTGGTGCAGTCAAAGTGGAATCCTATCATCTGGCCCTCTGGTCCGTTGCAAGGTGTCCATGCTACACCCGCGTCACGAGACAAGAAGCATCGACCGTTGCCTGTACCTACAAGCATGACGTTGGGATCACGCGGATTGATCGCAATCTCACCATAGAGGGACTCCTTGAGATTACCGACCGGCGCAAACGTCCTGCCGCGGTCACGGCTGACCCGTAGCTGCCCACCTGATGAAGCATAAATAACATTGGGATCGGACGGGTGGAAGCCCGGTTTGCATCTTGTGTCACTTCTGAGCTGCTCATGATTAACCATGCGCCAGTTCCGACCGCCGTCCTCGGAGATGTATGCTGCGCTCATATCGCAGTTGAGCATCATCAGATTGGGGTCGGCCGGTGAGATCGCGGGACTGAACATGCCGCCTCCGCCGGAGAGGCCCACGGGCTCCCAATTGTGGATTTCGGATCTTGGGTTTGGCAGTGGCGACTCGCAGAGGCCGCAATTGACCCACAACAACAGCAGCAACACCACCATCAGCCCACGGCATATTACTGATGAAAAGACGCCGCAGGTTCTCATACGTACTCTTGCATAATCCGCAGGTACTCGCGGCAGGTTTCTCGCATGTCGGGATCGCCGGGATGCCGGTCCTGCTCGATGGAGGCGAAGCCGTTGAAGCCGACCTGCTTGAGAGCCGTGACAATCGCCTGGATGTCCATCACGCCCCGACCGAACGCCGGGAACTGTCGCATCAAGCCGTCGATATCGCGCATGTGCAGATTCATCAGGTGCTTGCCAACCTTGTGAATTGCCACCGGTGGGTATTCGCGCTGCAAGAGCGTCCAGCCCGCGTCGAGGTTGTAGCCCAAATCGTTATCGCGAATCTGGTCCCACAGCCTCAGAAACGAAGCGGCATCCGGCACCAGGCAATGTGTGTGCTGCTCGATGGAGAACTTCAGGCCGTGAGCTTTCGCCCGTGACAGGCAGGCTTTGGTGGTCTCCACGTATGCGCCCCACACCCGGTCCCAATCGAATCCATCTGCGATGTCGATGTGATACTTCTGGCCCGGCTTGGGATTCTGGATCTCGTAGTAGCGGGGCAGATAGTCCGTCGGCCCTTTCAGCTCGCGAGCCCAGGGCGCCACAATATTGATCATAGGCGCGCCCAGCTTCTTCCCGATCCGGCAGCCCGCCTCAAAATAATTCAAAGCCTGCTCGCGGGCCGCTGGGTTCGTGCTCGACAGGTCCTCGACCACCGGCTGGAACAGGACGAACTGCGAGACAAGCAATTTGTTTTGCTGAAGCTTCTGGTTGAGCCGGTCGATCCGCTCATCGGTCCAGAAGTCCTTGAGGTCTCTGCGCGCCGTCACGATCAGCTCGACGCCGTCGAAGCCCATCTCCCCGATGATGTCGAGGGCCGGCTCGGGGTCGGCGGCGGGACTCAGATCATGGAAACACCAGCTCAGGCAGCCGACTTTAGGCTTGCCCGCCCCAGCACCGGCGGGCTTGCCCTGTGCATGCGACTGCGGTTGCGCTGCTGCAGTCGTCAACGGCAGCGCGGATGTCACCAGCGCGACATTTCGAAGGAATTGACGGCGATTCATAATTTTCTGTGCCTCCAAGCATGAATAAGTCTATTGATATTGCGTTTCGGTTTTGATGGTCGTTGTCAGGGGCTTGTCGTTCACCATTCCGCCGAGCGTGCCCTTCGGATTAAATCGCACCTGCCATCGCTGTGCAATGTTGACGCCGGCCGGGGCCGCGAACTCCACCGTGGCGGGCTGACGAACACCCTCGCCCGCCATTGTCTGGGCGGGCAAGTCGGTGACTTCGAACACGTGCAGAAACAGGGTCCGCGACCCGCTCTCCGGGTCACCGACCTCGATTCGCCAGGGACATACCGGAGGCTTCGACCGTCCTTCGGTCATGTGGTTGTATTGGGCCGTTGGTTCGAGGGGATGCCCCCAGGCCTCCTTGCCGGGGCCGCCTCGCAGGACGATCTCGGCCTTCTGTGGCAGCAGGGTGTGCAGAAACATCCGCGACCGGCCGTATGACAGCACCTCTCTGTCACCGTCAGCTTCAGGCAGACTGAGCCATGTCAGAAAATTTCCCTGCCGCTCCGGCTCGTCGGGGACGTGGAGAAAGAAATGGCGGGCAAAATCGGGACGAGTCGCCTCCACGCGGTCGAACACGATGAAGAACTCCCGTTCACCGCGCAGGTAAAGGAACTGCCGTGTCACTTCGCGGGTCTTGGCGTCGCTATAGCCCTTGGTGATGTCTGCTGCGGCGTAGGTATAATCGGCGTTGTGCTCGAAGGCAACGATGCGGCCCCGCTCACGGGGCAGGCCGCTACTCTCATAGACATGTCGCAGAAGGCCGCCGTCGTTCTCATTGTCCTTGTCCCGCCGAAATTTCTCATTCGGGTCGAAGATTGTAACAATATTGAAGATCAACGAGCCGCCTGCGTAGTAGTCGGTATCGTTGTGACCTTGTCCGCCCTGGCGTGAAACCAGGGCGCCGCGTTTGCAGATCAGGAAGTGACCCTCGTCATCGCGCGAGTGGCCGGCGAATTGTGGGCCGCACCCGAAAAACGCCCAGGTCGCGTTGGGATCGTTCCAGGCGCTGCGCACATAGACGTGTCCTGCGCCGGCAAACAGATAGCCCAGCGGAAGCGCATCGGGGGACATCGGCGGGATCGAGGGATTGTAGCAGGCCACGCGCTGCCATCGCTCGGGCAGCCACTTCCGGCCGCGGTCGGAGAACCACTGTGAGAGACCATCACGGAGCATCGGTGCGGCGCGGGCGAACGCAGCCGGGCGGGAGCCGTCCCCATCATCGATCCAGGCCGTGCGTTCATTGTGGGGCATCATCGTGAAGGCCACCCATCGCGGTTCTTCCACCGGATAGCCCCAGGGCTTCAACTGCTTGAATAGGTCTATGCCCGTCGCAGTGCGCCACGCGTGGAAGGCATACGGGATCACAGTGACCGGCCCATAAGCGCCGTGGCCGTATGACTCCGACCAGACTCCGCCCATCCCGTTGAAGGCTGGTATGCACTCTGCCGGGGCTCGTTTGTTCCAGGAGTCGAGAAAGCTCTTTGCATCCGCCTCGCACCTCGTGCCTGCACCACAAACCGCCAGCGCGATGAAGAGTTTCTGCGTGAGTGCATCCCGGCAATTCATAATGTTTAGATGGATCGGTCCCCAGGTCTGGTTGTATTCCCAGTGGCCCCACTTGAGCAGGATTCGAGGCTCGTCAGTGAAAAACCGCAGCCAGGCGCCGAGGGCGTCGCCGAACCGCACGCGCTGCTCAGGCGTCAAGGCATCGTAAATCCAATCGTATGCGATTGCGTGGTAGCCGAAGTGACTGCCCCGGCGGTCTGAGATCAGAGTGCCGTCGCCCCATTGCCTGATAATCACGTCGGCATACGGGCGGGCGTCGCGGCCCCTTTGGCGTTCGACCAGGTACGCAATGCCGCAGTTCATCAGGTCCTCAGGAATAGACCAGGCATTGGTGATGTACTGAATACCGCCTCTCTGCACAGCGGCGTCCGCGCGTTGCTTGACGATCTCATAGTCATCGGCGAGCGGACCGTCGCACCGCTGCGCCAGTTCCTGTACGTCCTCGATGAACAGCCTTGGATGAGCCGCTTTAACCTGATATGCGGCTTCGCCAAACGAAGCACTAAAAGGGACGGCGAGAATAAGCATCATCGCCGACACAACACTGAATCGCCCATCCATACTGGATATCACTCCATTCACATACGTGTCGCCCAGGATTTGTCGGACACAAGTCTTGGAACATAATGCCACACTCTTCACCGCAGTGCAAGCATTCTGTTAAGGGCGTCTGAAGTGCTTCGTTGGTTTGGCCATCCTTATGATACGCTATTCCCGGAAAACGTCCAATTTCTATGATCCTCTGTTATGGTCTTCCATCGAGTTTCCATGGGCAAAACGCCAGCGTCGGATGTGGCCTGCAGCAGCGGAAAGTTCCAACGCGATTTCCTGGGGCACTGCCTGTGCGGAACCAACCACGCCACTGGCAAGAAGGGTACTCGGAGCAGAAGACTGCTGCCACGGCGACGGTCTGTTATTCGAGCGCTATCGTCGTGAGAAGGGCTGGGCAGAGGCCGTTGAGATTGCATGTCCTCGCAGTTACAGTTCCTCATGTGTTAGTTTGGAATAGGAGCTATAAAGAAACCGCCTTATAGACTCCCAGAGTGAAGCAAGGCCAATGAAACGACGAAGTAGCGCTATTCATCTATTCCTTGTGGAGATTACGCTGCCAATCTCTGACCAGGCATCCTCAGCCTCATCGCAATACTTCCGTGTGGACTCTTTATCCTTATCCAAAATCCAACTAATCAAAGCCGTTTAAGCAATCGCCTTACACTGTCGAACGTTATTCTGTGCTAACTCACAAGAACGACCAATCTCATCCGATAGTATTATCCTTCCATCAAATCATATTCTTTTGCAACCCTGGTGTATAACTTGACAACGATTCTGAAGAAAGGTCTTGGCAATCCTCCGACCTGAAGGGATACTGATGTTTGACGGTCTCGGATAAGAGCTTATCTGAGAAATCCCGATTCAGACCCATTCAACGAATAAGGAGACCGACATGGGAATCCGAAACCACAGCAACCGAGCCTCGACCATTCTGATGTCCCTCGCCTTGCTTCTCCCGCCCCGGCGCTGAACAACAATTTGGACTTACGATTGACCCGTTAGTACTACGCATTGAACACTGTCCACCGATAGGGAGAACCATGTCATGACCAGACCAGCGACGAAGACTAAAGCGCTTGTTGTCGTCCTCTCTTGCCTGATCTTTGCCGAAGCAGCCCTGAGAGCCTGTGAAAAAATTCCAGTCTGTCTTAGATTCAGGGCTGGGGTTGCTGGACAAATTGCAGGATGGTGGTATAAGAGAGGTCATGAGCATGGAAGACACAATTCAGCCATCGTCAAGGAATGCGAACGAGGCAAGGCTATTTGCGATTGAGGCGTCCGCGTCGCAGGAGGCGGAGCCATCTGGTCGGCCCCGGCCTGGGGCGATGCAGGCGTTATCTGTCCCTGGACCATATACGAGGTCTATGGCGATAAGCGCGTCATCGAAACGCACTACGACTCGATGAAGAAATGGATTGCCTATTTGAAAACCAACAGCAAAGACCTCCTGCGCCCCGCCTACGGCTACGGCGACTGGGTCTCCATCGGCTCCGATACGCCAAAGGACGTCATCGCCACCGCCTACTTCGCATACAGCACGCGATTCCTCTCGAAAATGGCGGCCGCCATCGGCAAGACCGACGACGCAAAGCAGTACGAGCAGCTTTTCGAGCAAATCAAGGACGCCTTCAACAAGGCCTACGTCTCCGCCGACGGTAAGATCAAGGGCGAAACGCAGACGTGTTATCTCCTCGGCCTGCACTTCGACTTGCTGCCTCAGGACAAACGCGCCGCCGCTACGCAGTATCTCGTTGACGACATCGAAAAGAGGGGCTGCCACCTCTCGACCGGGTTCGTCGGGCTGAGCTACCTCCTCCCGACGCTGGCAGAGACCGGCCATCTGGACGTCGCCTACCGCCTGCTCAATCAGGATACCTTCCCAAGCTGGGGATACAGCATCAAGAACGGTGCCACCACAATATGGGAGCGATGGGACGGCTGGACCGGGGAAAAAGGCTTCCAGGACCCCGGAATGAACTCGTTCAACCACTACGCATTCGGCTCGGTGGGGCGGTGGCTATTCAATACCGTCGCCGGAATCGATACCGATGGCCCCGGCTACAAACGCATCCGTATTGAGCCGCGACCGGCCGGCGGATTTACGTATGCAAAGGCAAGCTACGAGTCGATATACGGCAGGATCGTAAGCGACTGGAAGATAGAGGATAATAACTTCACGCTGAACGTCACCATCCCCGCCAATACGACCGCAACGGTCTATGTCCCGGCTGCGAATGTCCAGAGCGTAAAAGAAAGCGGCCGCGACGCAGCCAAGGCCGAAGGTCCCACAGGGGATGGCGGGGCTCAAGTCCGATTCCTCCAGGCAGAGAACGGCAAAGCAGTATTCGCCGTGGGCTCGGGAACCTACAGATTCACCTCGAAACTCAAAGAGCTGATGGGCGAGAAGGAGCAGAAGAATTCCAAGTGACCGGCTCTGTTTTTTTGACACGGGTTGACACTGATTCACTTGCCGGTAATGTTTTCCTTGACGATTTTGGCAGGCACGCCGACGACGAGGACATTGTCCGGGACGTCTTTGGTTACCACGGCGCCGGCGCCGACAACAGAGTGCGAGCCGATAATAATGTGGTCGATCACAATGGCTCCCATCCCTATGTAAGTGGCATCGCCGATACGGCAGGCGCCGGCAACATTTGCGCCGGGATGAATAGTAACAAAATCGCCGATTTGCGTGTGGTGTCCAATCAATGCCCCGCGGTTTACGATAACATGGCTGCCAAGATGGGTGTGTGAGGCCACAATAACGCCGACGCTAAGGATACTGCCTTGGCCGAGAGAGCTCCTGGACGAGAGCCTGGCCGAGGGGTGAACCAGGGTGGCAAATCCCATGCCGTACCCGGCAACCTGCTCGGTAAATCGGCTGCGAAACGTTGTGGCAAGACCGCAAACCGCACTATGGCTCTGGGCAAGGTTCGCCAGCTCGTCCACCCAGTATATGGGCAGGCCTTCGAGACGCTGGGCGCAACGCTGGCGGTCCAGATTTTCAACAAAACCAGCGACGCTAAAACCTGGAATCTCGCAGGCCAGATCGGCCACCTCAACGGCGAAAGTCCTTGTTCCCAGAATCAGCAACGGACGAGCGGAGTCTGCCATTTACCAACCTTTCCTGATGATATCGGTTATGTACTCGACGTGATTATCCGTCAGCACAAGATGCATCGGCAGAGAAATCACATGACGCCAGAAATACTCCGTGTTCGGCAGCTCGTGTTCTTCGTACATCGAGTACCGGTCGTTCCGCGGGTAATGGACGCTCACATCCACCTGATTGACGCCCAGCTTGTCGATCAAAGCGTCTCGCTGCTCGGCAAGGATACAAAACAGGTGGCAACTGCTCTTTCGGTCGTTCTTGTATTCGAGCAGCCTGATTCCCGGGACGCCCGACAACTGTTGGCTGTATTGAGCGGCGATAGAGGCGCGCCGGGCGTTGTCCCTGTCGAGCCAGTCCAGTTGAGCCAGGCCGATCGCCGCCTGGACGTCGTTCATGTGATACTTGAAACCCACCTCAGAGACATCGTAGTTCCAGCGATACCCTTCCGGGCCGGTTCGCTGAAAAGTGTCGGCACTGATCCCGAGCCACCGTAGCCTTTTCAACCGCCGGTGATACTCATCCGAGCGAATAGTCAATGCTCCGCCGTCTCCCATAGGCAGATTCTTGACCGGATGAAAGGAAAAGGCGTGAATGTCGCCGTGGCTGCCGATCCGCTTGCCTTTGTACTCTGCGCCGCATGCATGGGCGCAATCCTCAACAATTGGGATGTTTCGTTGACGAGCCAATGCATAGAACTGCTCTATGTCGCACGGATAGCCTGCGTAGTGCATAAGCATAATGGCCCCTGTCCGCTCGGTGATGCGATCCGAAACAGAGTGGATATCGAGATTTCCGGTATCGGGTTCGACGTCGGCGAATACCGGGCGACAGTTCTCGTAGAGGATCACGTGGTTGGTCGAAACAAAAGTGAGGGCCGTCGTAATCACCTCGGAGCCCGCGGGCAGGTCCAACAGACGCAGACCAAGGTGAAGTGCGGAAGTGCAAGAATTCAACCCCACGCAATAGCTGATGCCGACATAATCTGCGAGTGCTTTCTCGAAAGAGGCTGTCTTGGGTCCCAGGCCGAGCCAGCCTGAACGCAGAACCTCAGCGACGGCTTGAACCGCCTGCTCTCTGATCAAAGGCCTGAACAAGGGGATACGCTCCATAAAACGCCTTTCATTTCATTAGTCAGACGGTGTTTGACCACATCTGTGAACACATCCGATTGGTGTGAACAGGCCTTGATATCTATCGGTCGGACCTTTTGTACGACCCGGCCCAACCGGCTCGTCTGCTGGCTGGTTCAACTTTCGATGCTCCCATATTCGCCGTAGCCGCGTTTTAGATTCAGCAGCCTTCTTAAGTTTCCAGGCGGCATCACCTTACGTTCGTTAGCTTCGGCCAAGTTATGGATGCGGCGAATCAGATCGGAGTTTGTTGCAAGCTTGGTTCGCTGCGGGTCGTACCAGACATTGTCCTCCAAGCCGACCCTAACACCTCCCCCGACGGCGACAGCTATGGAATTCATCATCAGTTGAGCGTTGCCGATGCCTCCGAGGCTCCAATATGAATTCTCCGGCAAGTCACGGGTCATGATGGCCGAGTGCAGCAGATCTGCTTGCGCACAGGCGATGTTGCCCAGGATGAGATTGAAGTAGTGCGGAGGCCGGAGGATACCCTTGCTCTCTAAGTACTTGGCGTAGTTAATCATTCCTGCGTCGAACGCCTCTAACTCCGCAAGAATACTGCGAGAGTTCATTTCTCTGCCCAAAGCCATAATCATCTCGGGGGAATTAACGCTGACGACATGGTTGAAATTCAAAGAGCTCAGAGTCAAGCTGCCCATATCGGGTTTGGCCTGGCCGTCCAACTGCAGAGGCTCGGCACGTTGCTCGAACTCGCTGAAATTCCGTCCGCTCAATGATACACAGATAATCAACTCCTTGGCAAACGAACGAATGCCCGTAATAATCTTCTCGTAGGTGTCAGCCTTGTAAGTCGGCTCGTCCGTAACCTCATCCCTGGCATGCAGGTGAACCATAGTAATGCCAATTTCGACGGCCCTGTGAACGTCTTCAATGATCTCGGATACCGTAATCGGGACATGCCGAGTCATATTCTTCGTCGGAATCATCCCTGTGGGAGTGAAGTTCACAATCAAGTCCATAATTTTCGGCTCTGTTATCATCGCAAGCTGTGACTTACACAATCGCAGTTGACGCAAAGCAATTCAAAGGATTATTTCACCGGCAAGATATACAAGTCGGGCTTCGCATTGTCCGCGGCTTTTGATTCGGTTCTCTTTTTCGACATAAAGTGAGACTGTTCTTGGGTGTTTTTGCTGCTCATTGCGGGTTTCGGGAGAATTACGAAGCAACTTTTCCTGGCTCCTGTCTAATACGGCGTGTTGTGTGGAATTCCGACTTCCCGGAGAATCTTCATAATGCTGTTTTCCATCGTCAATTCCCGTGTTATGTAATTGTAAGCGGCATCGACAATTCTGTTTCTTTCCTCGCGGTTGTTGAGGTAGTACTCAATCGCATCGGGGATGTCCGAAGGGCCGACTTGGACGAAATGCACTCCCGGGGTATATGGAGTCGGGTCTTCGATCTGCTCGGAAATCACCATCGCTCCACAAGCCATGCTCATTAAGAATCGCAATCCCGCCACCTCCCAGGGGAGCATAGGGACATTGAGGGATATGGCGGCGCGATTGAGCAAGGCCGTGCGTTCGTCTCCAAAGCAGGACCTTTCCGCATTATGCAGAGTGATTCCTTTTGAATCCAGGTCTTTGCGGAGGTTTCCCATAACGCCGCGACGGCGGCAGTTTTTCATGGTGCCGATGAACAGGGCTTCGATGTCGCGTTGGCAGTTCAGCCTCCGGCCCATAATCGGGTGGTATCCCAACGGGGCGTAATTTGCGCTTATTCCTCTGGATCGGAGAAACTGCTGTCTTTCGGGGATTGTGCAGAAGATATGGTCCAGCCAGCCCCGAGCAGCATTGCGTTTCAGCCATAGATAGCCTCGCATAATGAATTTGCATGATTCTTCGTCAAGGTTGTTGAAGGGAGGCGTAATGGTCCGCACCATCTGGTCCTTGAAATCCCGAAAGACACTCTTATAGACGGCCCGCTTTCTCTTTTGACGCATCGCTCTGGTAAGGCAGGCGTTAATTGCTTTGTATCGCAGACTGCGTTTGTGCCGCTCCAGCTTTTGCAATGCCTCTTCTCCGATTTTTTCAGCCTCTGGGGTGAGGGTTTTGGGTGGGAGTGGATCGATCTGCCAGAGAATTGTCTTCGGCCTGGTTCCGCGTATGTTGTCCAGAAGCCGTGCGAATCCGTCGAAACTGTGGCAATCTCCAATGAGCAGCAAGGCGTCCGACTGTAGAACAGCCGGGCTGCCATCCTCAACTTGAATCGGTATAAGGCCTGTTTCCGACACAGCGTCGCAGAGCATCCGTCCAAATTGGTGAACGTCGCCCGCCTTCGAGGGCAACCCGATGCAAATCTGTGGCACATTTCTGCTGATTTTGATCATCTGGAGACTTCGCTGATAAGGTTCCTCAAGTTCAATCACTCTAATTGGGATTTCACATCTAACTTCATAGGCCATCCCTCGTATGCTTTGCCATCTTTCTGGGGCATTCCTATACGATCGAAGCCTTCTAATACGAAGATTTCATCTCATTGTCAACAGAGTTCCGCCAGCTCCAGTGTTTCGTGTCGAAAAAACGCCAGAAAAACAAGGTCTTCGGCAATCGGTCGGTTATGAGTCGGACAGCGGAGGGAATCGGGAAAGGGCGAAACCGGGAAATCGGGAAATGCCGCCTCGCCGCGGGCGGGCTTTCAGCGTGGGCGGACTGGGGGCTAAGCGGCGATTCGGGGGTGAAAATGGGGGCTAAAATCGCTGGGATTTCTTGACTTGTCCGTGCACTGAGGGTAATCTATTCCCGTACAGATTTTGACCTTGGAGAACACACGGATTATATGAAGAAAACCGAGCAAATCCAGGAGCGATTCGAGGATATACGTATCCTCGACGAGCTGAAGAATTCATACCTCAATTACGCGATGAGCGTAATAGTCTCGCGTGCCCTGCCTGACGTCCGCGACGGTTTGAAACCTTCACAAAGACGAATACTGGTTGCGATGAATGATTTGAACCTCGGGCCCCGCAGCAAGCACCGAAAATGCGCAAAAATCGTCGGCGATACCGGCGGCAACTACCACCCCCACGGCGACCAGGCCACCTACGGCACGCTCGTCCGCCTCGCCCAGGACTGGGCGATGCGCTACACCCTGATCGACCCGCAGGGCAACTTCGGCAGCATCGATTCCGACCCGCCCGCCGCGATGCGATACACCGAGGCGCGGATGGCCGCCCCCGCCACCGATATGCTCGAGGACTTGAACCACGACACAGTCGATTTCGTCCCCAACTACGACGAGACGCGAACCGAGCCGACAGTCCTGCCCTCCAAGTTCCCGAATCTATTGGTCAACGGCTCGACGGGCATCGCCGTCGGAATGGCCACCAACATCCCCCCGCACAATGTCAAAGAGGTCTGCGAGGCACTGCTGCTTGTCATTAAAGACCCGAACTGCGGATTCAAGGACATTATGAAGGTCCTGCCCGGCCCGGACTTCCCCACCGGCGGAATTATCTGCGGCAAAAAGGGCATAGTCGAGGCCTATACCACGGGCAAGGGCCACCTCACCGTCCGGGGCAAGATAGACGTCGAGGCCAGCAAGAAAGGCAAGGACAGGATAGTAATAACCGAGATCCCATATATGGTCGTAAAGACGACCATAGTCTCGAAGATAGCCGAGTGCGCGCAGGATGGCACAATCGCCGAGGTTGCCGACGTTAGGGACGAATCGGACCGGCACGGCCTGCGAATCGTCGTCGATTTGAAAAGGGACGCTGATTCCGAGGTCGTCCTCAACAAGCTCTTCCGCTACACCCCTCTGCAGGGCACCTTCGCCATCGCCAATATCGCCTTAGTCAACAACCGCCCCGAAACGCTCAGTATCAGGGAGATGCTCGACTGCTTCATCGAGCACCGCAAGGTCGTCATACGCAGACGCAGCCGATTCCTGCTCATAAGATGCAGGAACAGGGCTCACATTCTCGAAGGCCTCATCCTGGCCGTCAGTGACATCGACGAGATTATCGATCTGATCAAGAAATCGCCCGATGCGCCGACCGCCAAGCTAAACCTGATGAAAAAGCCCCTGTGCCTCGCCGAGGTCGCCACGCTCAAGAAGATTCTCCCGAGCGCCTTCCTCAAGGAAAAAAGCAAGGGCAAGCACTACCTCACCGGACCGCAGGCCGATGCCATCTTAACGATGCAGCTTCAAAGGCTGACGGGCCTGGAGATCGAGAAGCTCGCCCAGGAGTACGCCGAGCTTACCGAGCAGATAGAAGGCTACGAGGCGATACTGGCCAGCGAGACCATCCTGCTCGATATAATCCGCGAGGATATCCACGAGATAAAGGAGAAGTACGGCGACCAAAGACGCACCCAGATCACCGGCGCCGCCGAGCTGCTTGACGCCGAGGACCTCATCGCGGAAGAAGAGGTCATCGTCACCGTGAGTCACAGCGGATACGTCAAGCGAATGCCGATTGACACCTATCGCAAGCAGGGGAGGGGCGGAAGGGGGATTATCGGCTCGGTCACAAAAGAGGGCGATTTCATCAAGCATCTCTTCATCGCATCCACCCACGATTATCTCCTCATCTTCACAAATCGAGGCAGATGCTACTGGCTGAAGGTCTATGATGTCCCGAGCATGTCCAGGCAGAGCAAGGGCAGAAACATTGTCAATCTGCTCAATCTCGGAACTCAGCAAATCGCTTCGGTAATCAACGTCAGCAGCTTCGGCGGCGAAGACGATCAAGGCCCGCAAATGCAGCTCGTTATGGGCACCAAAAACGGGACCGTCAAAAAGACCCGCCTGTCCGCCTACGGCAATCCGAGGGCGACGGGAGTCATCGCCATCAATCTCGACCCTAACGATGAGTTGATCGCGGTTGACCTGACAACCGGCAAGAACCACATCGTTTTGGGCACGCGCGACGGTATGACAATACGCTTTGACGAATCGCAGGTCCGCTCGATGGGCCGGGCCTCGCGCGGCGTCCGCGGAATTAAGCTGCGCCAGGGCGACGCCGTCGTTGGTATGGTGATTGTCGAGGAAAAAGCCGCGCTGTTCACCGTGTGCGAGAACGGGTACGGCAAGAGGACCGGCCT
>Ga0315288_10004945_pt1 | contig 16970 bp, 15 predicted proteins | sample YL17G11_20_MG_FD_203454 | JGI IMG/M metagenome (GOLD analysis project Ga0315288, IMG submission 203454) | Sediment microbial communities from Yellowstone Lake, YNP, Wyoming, USA - YL17G11_20 | ecosystem: Environmental > Aquatic > Freshwater > Lake > Sediment | place: USA: Wyoming | collected... | reverse complement strand
CGCCTCCCCTGCCGGAAAAGTGCCAATCCGCCCGCGGTGGGCCCGCCGATCGCCAAACTGCCTTCACGAGACTCACGTCCACGCCGAATCTAACCTCAATCGCCCTTGTCCCCATTGCCTAGCAGTCCGAGTCCCCGGGCATGACAGCGTTTGCGGCGGCCAGCATGCGCGGGTTCTGATCGCGCGGCGCCGGGCGGGTATCGCCGTACTCCAAGCGCATCGAGCTCTTGCCACGCATAGGGTTGCCGTCCCCGGGTTCTTGAGCGAAGATTCCATTCAGCATGGAAAGAACACTAGGTCCGCTTTACCATTGGACGGGCCCCCGACCGCACAATGACCGTCACTCTTCTTGTCTCCCCTTCCGCAACTGGCAAGACACGCCACTGCCTTGATCTGGTGCGCCGTGCGCAAGCAGACCACAAGCCCTTACCCGCCTGGGTGATCGTCCCTGACCGCCTGCAGACAGCGGCCATTCGCCGCCGGCTGGCCGCCGCAGGAGGTGCGATTGGCGTCCGCGTGGGCACCTTCGGCGACCTGTACCAGATGGTCCTCCTCCGTGCTGCCGCCCCGGTGCCCCTCGCCGAAGAGCCCGTCGTCTATCGGCTCGTCCAGGGCGCGATTCAGGAGCTCGCCTCACAGGGACAGCTCAAGCACTACGGCGCCGTCGCCCGGATGCCAGGCTTCATCAACGCCCTTATCGGCCGCATCGCCGAGCTGAAGCAGGCACGTGTCTTCCCGGGTCCACTCCTTGGGATTGCCGAGACGCATGACCCCGCGCTGGTCGAGCTGGCACGAGTGTATGCCGAGTACCAGACACGCCTCGAGGCAGCGGGGTGGGTGGATCCCGAGGGCCTGAACTGGCTGGCGATTGAGGCGCTCGAGCGCAACCCCGGCGTGATCTCCGACCTGCGGCTTGTCGTCGTCGACGGCTTCGACTCCTTCGACACCGCCCAGCTGGCAGCGATCCGCCTGCTGGGGCAGGGTGGGGCGCAGGTCCTCGTCACGCTGCCCGGCTCGCCCACCACGACGCGCACCGCTCATCGCCGCTTCGCTCGGTCGCTGGACGCCTTCCGCAGGGCTATCCCGGATGCCGTCCTGCACGACCTCCCTGCCGAACCGAGCGGCCCCGCTCCCCTCACGCACCTCGAGCAGAACCTCTTCGAGTCCACCGCCCCGGACCTGCCTACCGAAGGCCGCATCGCATTCTTGGAAGCGCGCTCCCCAGCAGATGAGGCGCGTGAGGCGCTGCGCTGGATCAAGGCCCGCATCGTGCGAGACGGAGTGCGCCCGGATGAGTGTGCGCTCGTCACGCCGGACCCTGAGAGATACCGCCCGTTTCTCCGCGAGGCGGGCACCGAGTTTGGGATGCCGCTGCGGTTCACGCACGGAGACGCGCTCGCCTCCGCTGCCGGGATCGCCGCTCTCCTAGATCTGCTGACGCTTCACCCGCAGAAGTGGCCGCGCTCCCTGACGCTCGAGGCAATCCGCTGTCCCTACTTCGACCTCAACCGCTTCGGCCTGACCCCCGAAGCGGCTGAACCGCTGGAGCTGGCAGGTCTGGCGGGCCCAGTCATTGCTGGGCTGGATCAGTGGCAGGACACGCTGGCGCGCCTTGCCCGGCTCGATGCACCTCCGCCGCGCGAGGAGAACGAGGCGCTCCAGGCTCCGCAACTTCCGGTCGCGGCGGAGGCCGACACCCTGTGGCAAGGCCTGCAAGCCATCGCCCAGCGCCTCGAGCCTCCCGGACCTCAGCCGACCCATGCCTGGGTCAACTGGCTCGAGGACCTGCTGGAAGAAGTCGCCTTCTTCGAGCGGCAGGAAACTGACCTCGATCAGGCGGCCGCACTCGGCCTGCGTGAGACATTCCGCGCGCTGGTCCTCGGCGAGCGCGTCGCCGGCGAGCAGGCAGTCGGGTACGTGGACTTCCTCAGGGAACTGGGCAGCACACTCGAGGGCACGTTCTGCCGGGAGCCTGCCGTCGGGAGGCAGCCGGCGGTGCTTGTCCTGCGCGTGCTCGAGGCAAGAGGCCTGCGCTTCCGCGCCGTGGCGCTCCTCGGTCTCTCGGAAGGCCTGTTCCCGGAGGTTGAGCGAGAGGATCCTTTCCTCAGTGAGAAGGTCCGCGCCGAGCTCGGCCTTGAACCACGCATCGGCCGTGAGCAGGGAGGCCTGTTCTATCAGGCCGTCACCCGGGCGGACGAGTTCTTGCTTCTCACCCGCCCAACGCTCGCCGATGATGGCCAGCGCTGGGAGCCATCTCCATACTGGAGCGCCGCCACTGCCCTCTTCACCGAGCCTCCCGTGCCCGTCCGGCCGGACGACCCGCGTCCCGTTGCCGATGCGGCCTCACCCGAAGAGGTACTGTTCACCGCCGTCCGGCGCGGGAGCCTGCCGGCTTCGTACGAGGAACTCCTGCCCCGCTTCGAGCGGCTGCGTCACGCCCGCGATGTCCTTCACGCCCGACTGGCGCCACAGGCGGCCGGCCCGTTCGAGGGTGATCTCTCGGCTGCTCGCGACCGACTGACTGCGACCTATGGCCCCGATCACTCCTGGAGCCCGAGCCGGCTTGAGACGTACGGCACCTGTCCGCACTGGTACTTCGTCTCGCAGGTTCTCGGTCTGGAAGCCCGGGAGCCTCCTGAGCTCGGGCTGAACGCCTCACAGCTGGGCACGCTGCTGCACGCGATCCTTGAGCAGGCATTTCGCGAGGCAAGCGATCCCACAGACGCGGAGGCTGTGGTCGCAGCTCTCAACGAGGCCGCCCGGACCCACTTCGCCCGGGCCCCGCAGGAACACGCCTTCCGCCCCTCGCCGCTGTGGGCCATGGAGCAAGAGCACCTCCTCGAGCGCCTGACCGAGACCGTGCGCGAGCTCATCGCACTCGGAGGCGGATGGAGACCAAGTGCGCTGGAGGTCGCCTTTGGACTGAAGGACGCGCCGCCGCTCGAGCTCGAAATAGACGGCGAACCCGTGCTCCTGCGCGGCGTGATCGACAGAGTAGACGTCAATACGTCCGGCGAGCTGCGCGTGATGGACTACAAGACCGGATCCTCCCACCTCGGATCCCAGGACCTTGTTGACGGCAGGCGCCTGCAACTCCCGCTCTATGCGCTGGCAGCGCGTGACGCGCTCGGGTTGGGCGATCCGGCAGAAGGCCTGTACTGGGCCATCTTGGCGGCGGAAGCCGGTTCGCTCAAGCTGTCCCGCTTCGTGCATGAGACCGAGGACGTGACGCTCCGCGGCTCGGACGGAGCGGCCCAGGTCGCGCTGGCGCACGTCCGCCGCATCGTGACCGGCGTGCGTGGCGGCGCATTCCCGCCTCAGCCGCCGCGTGGCGGCTGTCCGAGCTACTGCCCGGCGGCCGTCTGGTGCTGGCGCTACGCGCCGTCGCTGTGGTGACTAGTGGTGCACAGGTGATCGCCCGTGACATGTCCCCGCAAGCCGAACGCCCTGCGCCGTGCCTTGCCACTTGCACCAGGCAGCCGGACGCCCAGGTGAGGCGATGAGCGTCGACCTGTCGGACCTCACCGCCCAGCAGCAGCACGCCGCCCGCATTCGCGGCCGGGACGTCATCGTCACCGCCGGCGCCGGGTCGGGTAAGACCCGCACGCTCGTGGCGCGCTACCTGTCGCTGCTTGAGGACGGCTGCTCGCCGCGCCAGATCCTGGCCATCACCTTCACCGAGAAGGCAGCGCGCGAGATGCGCAACCGCGCCCGGCGCGTCGTCCGCGGCCGCGCGGAAGCCTCTACCACACCTGCCGAGCGTGCTACCTGGACCGCACTTGAGGCCGGGATGGACGCCGCGCGGATCGGCACGATCCACAGCTTCTGCGCCGAGGTGCTGCGCGCCTTCCCGGCACAGGCCGGGGTAGACCCCGAGTTCGAGGTCGTCGAGGAAGGCGTGTCGGCGATGCTCCGCCAGCAGGCGGTCGATCAGGCGCTAGCCTGGGCGGTCCAATCGCCGGAGGCCGCGCCGCTCTTCGCCTCCTTCAGCCCGCAGGCTCTTGAACGCGTGCTCTCGTTCCTCCTTGAGCGCCGTCTGGACGCGCAGGCAGCCATCACCGCGGACACCGGCGACAGTGGCCGCTGGCGCGAGGCCGTCCGCCTGCGACTGCAAGCCTGGATCGACTCCCCAGACGTCGCCGTCCCGCTTGCCGACCTGCAGCGCCTGGCAGACGATGGGAGCCTGCTGCAGGACGCGGGCGACAAGCTCGCCGATCAGGTTACCGGTTTCCTTGCGGACTGGCGGGCCATCGAGACCGCGCTGGCTGCCCGTGACGCTTTCGCAGCCGCCACGCTGCTCTTCGCTCTGCGGCGCAGCCGCATGGGCCTGCAGGCGGGAAAGAAGACCAGCCAGGCGAAGGCCTGCGTGAGCTCCCTTCGCGATTCCTACAGCGCCCGCATCGCGCCCTGGCTTGGCGGAGAGGATGCCAAGGACGCGCCTCCTGACCCTGCGGCCGAAACAGCCTTCTCCGCGGATCTGCCTCGCCTGGCAGCGCTCTTCGGCCAGGCGCAGGCCGCCTACCGGGAGAGCCTGGACGAGCGTTTCGCCCTCGACTTCGATGACCTCGAGCAGAAGGCCCTCGACCTCCTCCGCATCCCGGACGTGCGTCACAAGTGGCAGGTGGAGCTCTCCGCCATCCTGGTGGACGAGTTCCAGGACACCAACGCGCGCCAGCGTGACATCGTCGACGCGCTCCTGGGTGATACGCCCGGGCGGGTACTGGTCGTCGGGGATGCGCGCCAGAGTATCTACCGCTTCCGCGGCGCCGATGTCACCGTCTTCCGCCGCATGGGCGAGTCGATCACCGCCCGCGGTGGGGAGTCCGTCGAGCTGAATCTCACCTTCCGCGCCCACGAGGGTCTGCTCCGCACCCTGGATCCGCTCCTCGGGCCGATCATGGGGCAGGGGGATGATCCCGACCGCCCCTTTGCCGTGCCGTACACGCCGATAACCGCGCATCGCCACGAGCCCCGCCCCGGGGTGGCGAGCCCCTACGTCGAACTGGTCGTTGGGGTGGGGGAGAACGCCGAAGCCGCACGGCCGCACGCAGCCCGGGTTCTCGTCAGGCGGCTGATCGAGCTCCGCAAGGAAGGCCAGCTTGCCTCCTGGGAGGATGTTGCGCTCCTCTTCCGCGCCTCGACCGGCTTCGCTCCGTATGAGGACGCTCTCGAAGGCGCCGGCATCCCCTTTGTGACCGTCGCCGGGCGCGGTTTCTACGACCGCCCTGAGGTCCGTGACCTGCTCAATATGCTGCAGGCGCTTGCCACGCCCTGGGACGATCTGGCGCTGGCCGGGCTCCTCCGATCGCCCGCTTTCGGCATGACTGACGCTGCCCTGTACCAGCTGCGTGTAGGCATTGGTGAGCTCAGGTCCATCCGCTCGGCGCTGCTGGGCGACCTCAGCGCGCTGGATGTCCCCGATCGGGCAGTGGCCGAGCGTGCGCGCCAGTTCCTCGAGAGCCTCGAACCCCTCGTCGACCGTCTCCCGGTCGCCGAACTGCTCAAGCGCGCCCTCGACCAGTCCGACTACCGCGCCGCCCTGGCCAGCGCTCACCACCGCTACTGGCGCAACGTCGACAAGCTCCTGGCCGACGCCCACACCAGCCAGCTCGTGCGCGTCCGGGCCTTCCTCGACTACGTCCGCACGCTGCGTGACGTGGGTGCCAGGGAAGGGGAGGCGCCAGTCGAAGCGGACGGCGCTGCGCGCCTGATGACGATCCACAAAGCCAAGGGCCTCGAGTTCCCCTGGGTCGTCCTTGCCGACGCCTCCCGCCAAATCCGCAACCCCTCCCAGCCGGCCTACGTCCTGCCGGACACCGGTCTCGTCTTCGCCGGGGACCGGTCCGAAAGCTCGTCCCTGGCCTACCGCCTCGCCAGGTGGATGGACGACGAGCAATCCGACGCCGAAGACAGCCGGCTGCTGTATGTGGCCACCACCCGCGCGCAGGAGAAGCTCGTCGTCAGCGGCCACATCACAAGCTCGCGCGGAACGTGGCGGGTAGACGGCTGGCTAGAGTACCTGCTGGAGACAGCCGGCTATGACGTCAACGTCCTGGCCGGTGCGTCCGGGCAGTGGCAGCCGATGGAACTGCCCAACGGGGCGGTCCTGCAGGCAAAGGTTATCGCCGAGGAGATTCCCTCCCTGGAGGCGGAAGCGGCCGTAGCCCCTGCACCTGCGCCCGTCAGTGTGGCGACGCCGCTGTACCGGTCGCTGATCACTCCGGCACCGGAGGCTCCACCTGAGGAGGGCGAGGAGGAGCCTCGACGCGACTGGCGCACAACCGGCGAACACATACATCCCCCAGCCGCGGTGGTGGGCTCGATGGTCCACAAAGCGATCGAGTGCTGGCTGTTCCCGGGCGATGAGGGTTTCGACAAGCTGCTGGCGACGGTGGCGCTCGGCGCCGGGCTGGTTGATCAACACCAGCAAGCCGAGGCAGTTGCCCAAGCCCGAAAGCTCCTAGGTCGTCTGCGGGAGCATCCCCTTTGGGCGGAGATCTCCGCCTCCGAAGGGCGATACCATGAGGTCCCGTACAGCAGACCTCTTCCTGGCGGCCGAGTGGACGCCGGTGTGATCGACCTCCTGTACCGCCAGGGCTCGGAGTGGGTGCTACTCGACTTCAAGATAGACGAGCTTAAGGATGATGCCGAAGCGGAGGCAGCGACGGGAGAGTACCGCCGGCAGATGGAGCGCTATACCCAAGTGGCGCGCTTGCTCCTCGGCACGGCCGTGCTGCCTCGACTGTGCTACTTGGACTGCCGCGGCCAAGTGCGCCTCGTCTCGCTTGAGTAACTCTGGTCCTCAACCCGCGGAGGTTGAGCCGCCGCTACTCAGATCTCCGCGAATGCGAAGGCATCCCCGAAGTTCCTCTTTCCCGCCGTCTGGAAGAGACCCTTCAAGTGCTCATCCATGGTCAGATAGGTGACCTGCCACCCGTCCTTCGCCAGACGCACAACCTCCTCGACCAGTCGCTCGCGCCGCAGCCAGTCCGAGTGCTGGAAGGCGTCGTCCAGGATCAGGAAGAGCGGCTGGCCTCCTGCAAGCATCGAGGCAAACCCCATCCGGACGGCGAGCAGAACCTGCTCCTGTGCGCCCGTGCTCAGGCTCGGCAGTGGGTAGGCCCCATACGGGTCTGAGACTACCAGCTGATCACCGTCCATCTCCAACGACGCATAGCGGCCCGTGATCTTCTCGAGCGACGCCAGCACCGGAGTGGCCCTCAGTCCGCTCCTGATCTTCTCGTCTTCGTGTGTCCTGACATCTACCAGCACGACATTCACTGCGATCTCCGCAAGGACCTGAGCGGTGAGGCTCTTGTACTCGTCGACGACTTCCTGCCGATGCAGCCGCAGCTGCTCGAGCACGTCGGGCCAGGAGGTTGAGATATCACCGCCGGTCTCGTTGCAGACGGACTGCTTGAGATTGTCCAGACCGGTCTGAATATCACGCAGTTCGCGATCGGTATCCTCCAGCTGGGCCCCGATGCTCCGGAGCTGCAATGGATCGAACTCGGCCTCCGGGCCTGCCGCCAGGTAGGTGTCTTCACTCAACCCGAGGGAGGCCAGATTGACCCTCAGTTCATTGATCTTGCCATTTAGCGCTTTCGCTGCGGCCTCAAGGCGATCCACCACATTGCCCCACGCATCGCTAGGGAGGTCCTTCCCGACGAGCACCCGCAGTTGCCCTGCCAGCTCAGCTGCCTGCTGCTCGACGCTGCCTCGGTCCTTCTCACACTCTTCTCGGAGCGCCTTGGCCTTGAAGTGGGGCTCACGGAGTGCCGCCTCGCGGTGCTTCAGTCCCGCCAGACTCAAGAGTTTCTCCCCGAAGCGCGTCTCGAAATCCTCGGAAAGCCGGCGCAGTTCGTCTGCCTCCGGAGCGAGACGCAGCTGCTGGTACAGGCGGCGAAGGTGGAACGCAGTCAGGGCGGCGCCGGCAAGGATCAATGCCACTGCCAGCAGATTGAAGTTGGCGACCGCCGCCATCAGTCCCCCGGCCAGCAGGATACCTCCCAGGACAAGCAGGGCCCAGCCGGGTCGAGTGGCGCGGTCGAGTTGCCTCGACTCCCAGACGCCGATGGCTTGCACGAGCCACTCGTAATCTGCACTCCCCTTGCCGAGTGATCGTTGCTGCTCCTCGCGCTGAGCGAGCCGCCCGAGGTCACGCTGGTAGGCGTCGAAGCCGCTTCTCAGCCTCTGCAACTCCCCCTCGGGAAGGCGACGCCATTGTTGCTCAAGCCTACCGATCTCCTGATTCAGCTTGTAGGCCAGGTGCCGCTTCGCCTGATCCTGCCGGATCGCCTGGGCATTGAGCTCATCCCTCCGAAGCTCAAGCTCCCTGCGCCGGCCCCCAGAGTACCTCTCTTCGATCTCCCGGAAGAGCTTCTCGATGTGTTCGCGGCGCTCCATGCACTCCCGGCGTGCCTTGATCTCCCCCCGCTGATCCCCCTCGACCTTACCGTCAACCACCTGGGCCTTCTGCAGCGTGAGGGAGATCCTTCCCAGGATCTCGTCCAGAACGACATCCCTCGACAGATAGGATTTCAGGATTGCCCGACTTATCCCGCCGGGCTGGTCCTTGACCAGGGCCAGCTCTGCGCCCTTGACGACCAACAGGGCAGCCATGTTCGCGGGGAGACCTGTCTCGCCCTTAGCCCAGTAGTCCTCGAGCTTCTTACGGCTGTCCGCGCTGAAGCTCGTGGGCTCAGCCTGCACTCCCGAGAGCATGACTTTGCCCTGGCCCATCGCCGGGCGAAGGGACCATTCGCGGGCCTCTCGAAAGACCGAGCGCAGGATGAACTCCACCAGGTAGGTCTTCCCGGCCTCGTTGCGTCCGTAGATCAGGTTCAGGTCCCCGAACTGCATGCTGAAGTCAGGAAGGGGACCGAGGCGCTGGACGGCGACTTCCTTGATTCGGATAGCCATCACTCCCCCCCGTAGATGACCTGAAGGGCCGCCTCGAGGATCTCGTCTTGGGACGGCTCCCCGGGTTCCTTGGGCCAACCCAGCGCCTCGATCGAGGCGCGCGCTCTTTCGGCGATGTACTTCCGGTCAAGGTCGGTCGATATCAACACCGCGGAGATGTCCGGGCGCTGATCCTCGTAGCAGCGGTATGCTCCGAGGCTCTCGTCCAGGATCTCCGCCAGCGCCTTACGATCGGAAGAGTAGCCGGCCACCCTCAGGCGAACCCGAACCTTGCTCTGATCGCCAGCTTCCAGGCCCCAGCCTTCGACCCGGCGCTGGATCTGGTCTCGGACGTAGCTCGATTCGTCCTCCATCGGTATCACGACCAGGCGCTCGTCGAAGTAGATGACGTCTGTCTCTACCTGGCGTGGCTCGACCTGCATGGTCTCGGTGTCGAGCAGGAGGAACCGCCGCGGTCCCGTTTCGGTGATGTCCATGGGGTAGGGGGATCCGGGGTAGTGAACCGGCTCCAGGTCGACCGGCAGGTGCACATGTCCAAGCAGCACCTTCCCGGGCTTGTAGGCCGCCAGGTCCTTCCTCGTCAGAGGCATATACACGCCGGGTTCGTACGGGTTGGGGACCCTGACACCCTCGCTCCAGTCGCCATGCCCGATCAAGATCCAGCGCCCATCTTCCAGGCTTTCCCTGAACGGCGCGATGCGCTCGCCCATCGTCTCCTGCGACTTGTACGGGATCAGGAGGACTCCTGGACCCTGTCGGTCAAGCGCCAGGAGCTGGGGCTCCGTGATGACCTGAACGTTCTTGAGGGCGATTTCGCCTTGCGAGAGGTCAGCGTCGTGGTTGCCTGGGATCACGAGGATTGGCAGGGCAGCAAAGCGCCGGTCCCGGCACAGGCCTTCGAACTCGGCATAGCCGCGCCGCGCAGCGTCGAAGAGGTCCCCTGCGATGATGAGGACCTCAGCACCTTCCTTCACGGCGCCTTTCAGCACGCACTCCAGGGCGTCGAATCGACCGGGATGCTCCCTTCTTGTCGTCAGATGTACGTCCGCGGTCAGGGCGATTCTCATATGCTCACCCCCCATGGGACAGTGCTGGTACTGACCTTCGGAGAAGTACACGCGATCGTATTGCGCCCTTCAGGGGTATGTCGTCAGACCAAACGGGACATTAGGAGCCATTTGGCAAGACGCACTCCTCGACCCTAGTATAGCGACACGGGGGCAGAATGGCCGAGAAGAAGGAGAGAGCGGAAGCCACTGTCCGGACGCTCCGGCGGGTCACGCGGAAGAGGTACTCGGGAGAGGAGGAGGTCCGGATCGTGGTCGAAGCGCTGCGCGGCGAGACCAGCATCGCCACCTTCGAAGATGCGATCCACAACATTTGACAATATCTCCAAGTGGCCAGCGATGGTTGCGTAGACGGCTGCGTGGCTAGCGGAGACCAAGAACTCGCTGAGGGTTACCCGACGGGCATGGCCGAAGTTGCAGCTAGCCGGGCTTGCCGACGTCACGCAGGGTGGGGGAGGGATTGCCCGCCTCCGCCGGGTAGCCTGGCTCGAGGCATTTGGCCGGCATCTCCCACTTCCGTCCAGACCCGATTCCGCGCTATAATCCCTGTGACGTAGGACACCGCATCCTCGTTTCGCTGCTTCTTCTGGGGCCCGAGGAGCCTGAGCTCCCCGACCGCTATTTACATAAGTGTCAAGAATGAAGTAAGTCTGGGCAATCATATCGCGCCGCGACCTGCGTTCTTGGTCACTGTGAAGGACACCTGAGAGGACACAGATGAGGACATACGAGAAGACACACCCTTGGCTTACCTTCTCGCTTGACCTTCGTCGAGCTTCCTACACCACATGGCTACTCCTCGGCCAAGCCCAGGCTAGCTGCCAGTATCTTGCTGGTGTGCCTTTGCTCCCCTCTGTGGCCAAGAACATGTACCGGGTCTTCCTGGCCAAAGGCGTCCTCGCTACAACCGCCATTGAAGGTAACACACTGACTGAGGAAGAAGTCTTGAAGAGGATAGACGGTGAGCTTGACTTGCCTCCTTCCAAGCAATACCTCGGCCAGGAGGTCGACAACATCATCGAGGCGTGCAACCTTGTTGCGGAGCGAATCCTAGGTGGCGAGAGTCCCGAGGCCTGCCTGGATGACATTCGGGACTACAACCGTCTGGCCTTGAAAGCGCTGCCTCTACCTGACGAGGTTCGTCCGGGCGAGATCCGCAGCCATCAAGTCGTTGTCGGCGCCTATCGCGGGGCGCCTCCAGAAGATTGCGAGTATCTCACACGTCGCCTCTGCGAGTGGCTCAATTCCGACTTCAAGCCCCCTGCGGGGTACGACATTGCGTTCGGTCTACTCAAGGCGATCGTCGCCCACCTGTATCTGGCTTGGATCCACCCGTTCGCCGACGGCAATGGCAGATCGGCGAGGCTTGTCGAGTTCCAGATTCTCTTGGCAGCTGGTGTGCCGGCGACCGCGGCGCACCTCCTCAGCAACCACTACAATCAGACACGCACCGAGTACTACAGGCACCTTGAGCTATCCCACAAGGCCCAGGAAGGCCCCTTCTCATTCATCGACTACGCCCTCCAGGGCTTCCTCGATGGACTCAATAGCCAGCTCAAGACAGTAAGAGCACAACAACTCCATGTGCACTGGATCAACTACGTTCACGACAAGTTCCGCGACAAGGAAGGCCCGGCCAACATCAGACGGCGCCATCTCTTGCTCGACCTCTCAGGGAAGGCAGATCCTGTTCCCGTATCCGAGATCCGCCTCATCTCCCCCCGGATAGCAGAGGCGTATGCAACCAAGGGCGACAAGACCCTCACCCGAGACATCAATCGCCTCCTCGCCCTGGACTTGATCGTCAAGACACCCAGAGGCCTGAGTGCGAAGCGCGAGATTATGAGTGCGTTCCTGCCGCCCATACGCAAGCCTGGGGATGCCGCCTGATCACTCGCGAGCCTGTGTGAATAATTGGGACGGCGGGGACACGTGCCGTTGCGCCTGCGCGGAGTCTCGGTGAAATGGGACTAGTTCATCTCCCGGGCGCGCGGTAAGGGTTGTGGGTTGGAACGTGATTCGCGATTCTGGGCTTTTCACACAGGCTCTCGCTGAAGCTGAGCCGGCGCGCAACGCAATGGATGCGTAAGGAGCCAGCCGGGACTTTGTGGCCTTCGGGTGAGCCCCCGGACCGCAAGGGGGAACCGGCCTAAGGCAGTTAGGCGCACACAGCATGCACGGTGAAGGGGTGCCCTCTCTAGTGGCCGAAGCAGAAGCTCATGGGATCGACCTACGGGAAGCGACGAGCCTTGACGCCCCGGCGATCGTGATGCTCGTCCGGGCCCTGGCCAGGGTGATGGACGTGGTCACGCCGGTGGACGAGGCATATGTCTGTGACTACCTTGCCTCGCTGGGCAGTGGGATCCTTGTCGCCGATGATGTCGGCCAGGTTGTCGGCCTGCTGAGCTACTCAATTCGCCCCAGCCTCGTCCACGCAGGTCGCTCTTGTGTCATCGAAGAGCTGGTCGTTGACCAGACGACCCAACTGCAAGGCATCGGCACCCAACTGGTAGAAGACCTCTTGCGACGTGCGGCAGGGTGGGGCTGTGTCGAAGTCTCAGTCGCTACCCTGGCGGGTCAGCGGGGTGCGATCCAATTCTACAAAGCGCGCGGATTCAGTGATGATGCCGTCTTGCTCGAGAAGCATCTTAGGGCGGGGGATGAGCAGGCTAGTGCCTCTTCGCCAGGCTCACCCAAACTACCAGGCGGCTGATTCCCGGTTTCTGAACCGTTCGGGGACCTGGGTAACAGAATCGTCTAGCGTAGTGTCTCACGCAGTTATTGACTTACGCCCCTTATCTGCCTGCGTTCATTTCATTACCCGCCTGAGTAGTTACGACAATGAAGCCTATTTGGAGGCGGCAAGGATCCCGTAGTGTTTTACCCTGCCACCATTGATCATGCAGATTCCCCTGGTAATTGGGATCACTTGGGGTACAATTGCAATATCAGGATATTGCAACAAAGGAGTTATCCATGAACACACAAGTAAGTATTGGTCAAGTCAAGCGAGATATCTCCGAACTGGTTAACCGCGTCTCCTATGCCGGCGAACGAATCATCCTCACCTCCCGCGGCAAACCCAAGGCTGCATTGGTCAGCATGCAGGACTATGAGCGACTACTCAAGAGCGAGGGCCGTGCTGCTGACATCCAGAAATGGCTGGCGGATACCCGGGCATTATCCGGCAGGATCGAAAAGCGCCGCGGCAAGCCGGTGGATGTAGATGCCATCCTGGAAGCCTCCCGTGTTGATCTGGATAAACGATGACTAGCAGCTTGGTTGTCATTGATGCCAGCGCTGCAGTGAAGGCTGTTCTGCCCAATCCTTTGCAGGTGCACTGCCTGGCACTGGTGCAGACCTTTGACAAGGTACAGCCGACGGCACCAGCGCTTTGGGCACACGAGACCACTTCTGCCATTGCCAAAGCGGTCCACTTCGGGGAAATCACCGAGAAGGAGGCACACCAAGCGCTTGAGAAACTGGATTCATTGGGTGTGCACTTGTTTGTTGCGGATGCCGAACAAAACCGCGCTGCCTTTGATTGGACGATACGGCTCAAGCGCGCCTCAGCTTATGACAGTTACTACCTTGTGCTGGCCAAGCTTCTGGAGTGCGATTTCTGGACCGCCGACAAGCGCCTATTCAATGCGCTCCAGGAAGCCCACCTGGGCTGGGTCCATTGGATTGAGGAATTGACCCCTTAGAGTAGACCGCCGCGCGGATAAAAACCCGTGCGGCGGCGCGCTGCTAGGATTCCCAGCCACCTTGCTGCGATTTGCTTAGCAAATCGTGGGATTCTGCACCCACATCTCCCGCCCGGGGCGGGACGCTGCATGTCATTGGCGCCTTTGATCTGACCTGGCAGCAGACCGAGCTCTCCAAGACGCAGAACAAGATGCTGCAGCTTGAGAAGAGCCTCCAGCTTTCGAGCAAGAGGTACGAGAAGGCAAGCGAGGAGATCAAGAGGCTCAGGGCCCGGATACAGAAGGGCATCGCCCCTCAGATTGAGGGGCTGCTTGAGGAGAAGACCCTTCTCCCCAAGTTGCAGGAGCTATTCCCGGCAGATCGGTTCGAACATCCCGGCAAGAAAGGGGACATCCTCCAGCACGTCCAAGGCCAAGGAAAGACCGTTGGCGTCATTCTGTATGAGTGCAAGAAGGTCAAGACGTTCAGCAGGCCAAGAAGGCCAAGGTGGCGCGCAACGCCGACTATGCCGTCCTCGTCACCAATGCCTTCCCGGCGAAGAAGCAGCACTACTTCGTCGAAAAGGACGTGTTTGTGATCAGCCCGGTGAGCCTTGAGCCGATCGCCTACACACTGCGGGACAGCCTGCTGCGCATGGCGGTTCTCAAGCTGTCTGCCCAAGCCAAGGAGAAAGCCGTTCAGGCGATCTGCGACTACTTGGGAGGCACGGAGTACAGGGACACGGTGGCGGGGATGGCAGATCAACTGGTCGACCTGGGCGGGCAACTGAAGGCGGAGATGAGGGCTCACAAGAACTTGTGGGAGAAGCGGTATAGTGCCTATCGGTCGATGTTCCTCGATGTCAGCTCACTCGACTACCGGCTGACGTCGCTGCTGCAGGGCGTGTCGCCCAAGCCGCGCAGGGCTTTGCCGGCAGCGAAGGGGAAGTACATGGAAATCCAGGGATTGAAGCCGGGCTCTCATGCTTGACGCAGCCAGGGCGCAATGTGTCAACCGTATCTTCCGGGAGGCTACCCTAGGTGGCCTCGATAGTAGGGTCCTCAGGGCTGGGCGCAAGCTGGGGATGGGATAGGAGGGGAGCAATGGGCAGGAAGTTCGGCCTCTCGTTCTCGTGGAAACGCGCGGTGGGCATCTCGGCGGCCAGGGGCAAGATCGCCCGGTCCATTGGCATTCCGACAACCAGATCTGGCCAAGAACGTAAGCTGGGGAGGTTGATTCTCAAGCTGTTTGGCCTCAAGTGAGCGCGCGTAACGCCTCGCGCGCGGAACCCTTTGCTTGAGGCCGTTGGGCACCCACGGGCAAGTGCATTCCGATGACGTTCCAGGCGGCAGCCCCAAAGGCCCTTGGGAATCCCGATGCGCGCGTGGCCCGCGTTGACGAGCCTCATGTCCTCCCGCTGAACCGGCTCGCCCGGAGGATCCGGCAAGATACCGGCCTGGAGGGCGAGGTTCCCTACTTTGACCCCGACGATGGAGGAATCGAGGCTCGGTGTCTCTTCCTGCTTGAGGCACCCGGCCCGCAAGCGGTCGCAAGCGGCTTCGTGTCCAGGGACAATCCGGATGAGACGGCAAAGAACTTCCTCCTTCTCAACCGGGAGGCTGGGCTCGAAAGGCGACTGACCGTGTCATGGAACATCGTCCCTTGGTACATAGGCACGGGCTCGAAGATACGCTCAGCCGGAAGCGACGACATTGCCCGGGGCTCGGAATACCTGGAGCCCCTCCTCGCGAGCTTGCCGAGGCTGCGGGTGGTTGTGCTCGTCGGACGCAAGGCTCAAAGGGCTGAGCCGCGCGTACGCGATCTGATTCCAGCGGCGGATGTTGTCCATATGCTCCACCTAAGTCCGCTGGTCCTGAACACCAACAAGGCAGCACGAGGGGTGGCACTTGGGGTATTGAAGCAGGTGGCGGCGGCAATCGCGTGAAGAACCTTCCTGCCTGCCGTTTCTCAGGACAAGGCGGAGGCTGCGCGGAGCGGGATGGACCGATGGTGTCGTCTATTGTGCGTGCCCGTCAAGCACATAGCGGGTTAGGGTGTGCCTGCTTCCTTCGGGCAGAGTGGGCAGTAGGGGCATGCTGACGCCTGCGCTGCTGCAGGAGATCCTTCAGGGATACCTTCTTCCATTGGATGGCATCCATGGCCTTGGGCACTGGGCGCGTGTGCTCGAGAATGGCCGCCGCTTGGCCAAGGTGACGAAGGCGGATCTGGAGGTGGTGGAACTCTTCTCGGTCTTCCATGATGCCTGCCGTCGAAACGACGAGCACGACCCGAAACATGGAGCCCGCGGGGCAAGGCTGGCGCATGAGTTGCTCGCTGGAGAGGGACGTCTGTCGCCGAAACGACTTCAGTTGCTGGAACAGGCCTGCCAGCTGCATACAAGGGGTCTACTTGAGGCCGACATCACCGTCCAAACGTGCTGGGATGCAGATAGGCTAGATCTGCTCCGTGTGGGGACATTGCCTGAGCCAGGATTGCTGTGCACCGACGCGGCCCGCTCACACTCAATGATCGCGTGGGCGAATAGCCGGGCCCGCAGTCGCGAATTCCCGAGGCTGTTGATTGAGGAGGGGGGGTTCGCCTGCCAAGAGGGGATGCTGCCCCATAGCCTGTGCGCGCCCGACAACCCCATCGATGCGGCTCGGGCGCTTGTCGCTAGTGTCGCAGTGCTATGTCCGCCGCCCAGCTCGGTGATGGAGCGTGCCCACGACACCCTCTGAGCATCGCAGCCCACAGGCCATGGGCGACTCGACGCGAGGTACACATGGACGACAAGTGGTCCTTTGGATTCTCCCTCCCGGACCTCCCCAAGGGCAAGAAAGTCACCGCCGACCAAGCCGAGGTTCTGCTTCAAAGCCGCTTGCGTGAGAAGCGCGGCGAGTTTGAAGAGGCTGTGTGGCAGCTCGTCCGCTTCTACAGCTCCACCAAGCGGCAGGAGCTCGCCGCCAAGCACATCTCCCTCCTCATGGGCCTTACGGATGACCCCGAAAGGCAGGCGGCATATTGGCTGGCTCTTGGGCAATCCATGGAACAGATCCGCAACTACCAGGAGGCTGTCAACTACTACAAGCAGGCGTTCAGCATGGAACCCGTACGGACACAGAGCTGGTACTTCATCAACAATAACCTGGGTTACTCGCTCATCCAACTTGAGCAATTTGCATAATCCGGCTCATGCCGTCCACCGAGTCCGACGCATGTCGTCCACCGATTCCGGTCCATGCCGTCCACCCAATCCGACGCATGCCGTCCACTGATTCCGAGGCATGCCGTCCA
>Ga0315288_10004943_pt1 | contig 16971 bp, 10 predicted proteins | sample YL17G11_20_MG_FD_203454 | JGI IMG/M metagenome (GOLD analysis project Ga0315288, IMG submission 203454) | Sediment microbial communities from Yellowstone Lake, YNP, Wyoming, USA - YL17G11_20 | ecosystem: Environmental > Aquatic > Freshwater > Lake > Sediment | place: USA: Wyoming | collected... | reverse complement strand
CACAACGCTGAAGGTGAAGGTCCCGGTCTTCGCCTGGTCCTTGGTCGGCTTCCAGGTTATCAGGCCAGCGTTCGAGACGCTCATGCCGGCCGGGGCCCCTGTCAGCGTGTAGGTGAACGTCGTCCCGGTGTCCTGGTCCGCGCCCGCCACGGTCAGCTTGTAGTCCTTGCCGGAGGTCGCATCGGGCACCTTGGCCGGCGGGGAGATCGTTGGCGCGTGGTTCACCTTGGCGCTCGCGGACACGGTGAAGTTGAAGGTCCCGTTTAGGCAGGCACCCGTGTCGTTCCCGTCAAAGGGTATCACGGTCCAGTAGTACTTCGTCCCGGGCGTCAGGTAGGCCGTCGGCGTGTAGGTCTTGGCCGCGGATGCGGACAGGACCTTGGCCGCGGCGGCCTTGTTGTTCACGTTGGCCTCGGTGTTCGAGAAGTAGACGTCCACCGTGACCTTGTCCGCGTCCTTGTCCGCTGTGGTCCAGGTCAGCGTCGGCTTGGCCGTCGCGACCGTCGTGCCAGAGACAGGCCCGACCAGAACCGCCGTCGGGGCCGAGTTCTTGTGTGTCACGTTCAGCTTGAAGATGCTGTTTATCCTGGCCACGCTGTCCGTGCACGACAGGTTCACGCTGTATATGCCTTTGTCGAGTGGTCCGATGCTTATGACCCCGGTGGTGGCATTGATGGTGACCTTGGTGGTCGTTGGCGTGATCACAACGCCGTAGACCAGCTTGTCACCTTTGTCGATGTCAGTGGCGTTCACGTCGAAGGTGTAGACCTGCAGCGAGTTGACCTTGACCTCGGCGGGCGGGACATTCTTCCACACCGGCGGGTCGTTCACGTTCGCGACCGGCAGCGTGAAGTTGTGGAAGTCCGAAAGCAGGCCCTGGTCCTTGACCGTGACGTTCACGTAGTAGCTGCCGACATCGTCGTTCATGGGCGTCCCGTTGAGCCTCCCGGAGGTGGCGTTGATCTTCAGGAACTTGGCGTCGGTCTTCAGAGACCATGTGAACACGTCGCCCACGTCCACATCAGCGGCCTGGTAATCCACCTGGTACTTGACCTTCTCCGTTGCGCTCGTGACGTCGGTCGTGGTGATGCTCGGCCGGTCGTTGAAGTTCACGACCACCAAAGTGTAGTTCGTGGAATCCGTCCCTCCGTTGCCGTCATCAACGCTCACGTTGACGTACCAGGAGCCGACATTGCTGTTGACCGGCGTCCCGTTCAATATGCCCGTGGTTGCGTTGATCTTCAGCCATGCCGCGTCGGTGGCCAGATCCCACGTGATGGTACCCTGGCCGTCATCGCTGCAGTTGTAGTCCGCCTCGTAGTACTCGTCCTCGTCGACCGTCAGCATGTCCGTCGTCTCGATGAGCGGGGGCGTGTTGGCCACCGTGATGGTGAAGGCGCGGACATCGTAGCGCCTGAAGGCGTCCGATGCGTTCACGACCACATCCCAGTCGCCCACGTGGGCGTTGTTAGGGGTCCCCGACAGCAAGTGGCTAGTGGCATTCCAGTTAAGCCAGGTTGCGTCCGTGGTGATGTTGAACACCGCGTTGGTCGCGTTCTGGGCCGTGTAGGTCGCCGTGTAGGGCAGGTCCTCTACGGCTGCCAGTATGTCCGTCTTGGGCATGAGCTCGATGCCGCCGATGTTCAGGGCCGTAGACTTGGCCGGGTCCGTGAAGGAGGCGACCTTGACCGTGTCGCCGGGCAGTGCCTTGATCCAGTTGCGCTCTTGCGAGTTCCTGTTGGATGTCAGGAAGCTGCCCCGATAGATGCCCGAGTTTATCGCCGTCTCGAACAGGTCCATGGTGTAGCCCACCATCGAGGAGGTGCTCGAGAGCTTGACCACCGCCACATCCTTGCGGCTGGCGTTGCTGTCTGTGCCCCGAAGCTCGACATATATCTTGTCGCCCTGCAATGCGAAGGCAGTCTCGTTGGTGAAGTCAGGCGAGGCGTAGGCCTTTATCGAGGTTATGGCCGTCGGGGGCTTGTTCGTATCGTAGAACAGGATGTAGTACTTGCCAGCGTCGACGGTGGCTCCCTGGTCATAATAGTACGCAGGAATCCCGATGTCGTCGAAGCCGTCGCCGTTCAGGTCCTCGGTGATGACAGCGCCCAGGCCGCTCATGTCCCCGGCCGCCTCTCCCACGAAGATGGCGTCCGCGGTCCTGGACGGGGTGTCCATCGCCCAGCCGGTCGTCTTGCCCAGGAACAGGAATGTCATTCCGCATTGCGCTTTCCCGCCATCGGAGGCTATTTGCGCCCCGATCAGCATATCGTCGATCGCGTCGCCGTTCACGTCGCCGCCCACTGAAAGGCCCCAGCCAAAGTTGCCGTCGGCCGCCGTGTAGTTTATCGAGGCGTCGGCGTTCGTGAGGCTGACGTTCTTGGCCCAGCCGGCCTTCTTGCCGAAGACTATGAACACCTTTCCCGCGTTGTTGCCGCCCTGGTCCTCCCAGGGGACACTGATCACGAGGTCGTTGATGCCGTCGCCGTTTATGTCGCCGGCGGCCGAGATCCCGTAACCGGCCTCATTACTGTCAGTCACGCCGATGAACGACGCATCGGCCTGGGAGACGTTCACGTCCTTGGCCCAGCCCGAGGTCTTACCGAAGAACACGTAGGTCTTGCCCTTTTCATTACTATATTCGACGGCGGCCATGATCACGTCGTCAAGGCCGTCCCCGTTGAGGTCGCCACTACCAGTCGAAAATGAGGATAGGTCATCATAAATATATTCTCCGATGAATGTGCCGTCCGCCTGGGAAAGGTTCTTGTACTTTGTCCATCCCGATGTCTTGCCCAGGATGAGATAGGCCTTGCCACTGTAAGAGTCCTTTCCGAGGCCATCATACGATTCGGCCCCGACCAATAGGTCGGCGAGGCCATCACCGTTGACATCCCCTTCTGCAGTGACGGAGCCACCTGCCCCGTCCTGATCGTTCTCGCCTAGGAACGAGGCGTCGGCCTTTGATAGGTTCATGGTCTGCGGCCAGCCCGTCGTCCTGCCGAAGATTATGTAAACAGCACCAGGGTTGATAAGTCCGTGCTTGGCATTGCCAGCACCGATCACGATATCGTCCAGCCCATCGCCATTCATGTCGCCTGCGATGGTAAAGGAGTACCCCGCAACGTCGGTCACATTCTCCCCGATGAAGGTGACATCGGCCGTACTGGGGTTCGCGTTCTTGGTCCAGCCGGTCGGCTTCCCGAATATCAGGTATACCTTGCCGTAAGCTACGCCTGCGTCACCTATCAGAATGTCTCCGTAGCCGTCGCCGTTGACATCGCCCCTGGACGAGGCGAAGTTAGTAATTCCGAAATGCTCATTGGCTGTGCTCCCGACGAACGAGGCGTCAGCCTTGTTCAGTACGGTCTTCGCGCCGTAGTTCGCCCCGGCCCCGTCAAAGGACAGGGGCAGGAGCACGGTCAGAAACATCGCTGTGATCAATATGGCCATGAATGGCCCGCACTTTGACATAATCGAGTTACCTCCTGAATTCAAAGTCGTTTTCAAGAATCCTTCTAGATATATATTGATTTGGACAGGTCGCTTTTTAATAACCAAACCCATATCGAGCCTGCGCTGGTATCCATGTCTGGCGAACACGACGTCATAGTGGTTGGGGCAGGCATCCTAGGCCTTTCAAGCGCGTACCACGTCCTTCGCCAGCACCACGACCTCGACGTGCTGGTCCTCGAACGGCTCGCCGGGCCAGGCCGGGGCAACACCACCAAGAGCGCCGCGGCCTACAGGGACATGTTCACATCGCCCGTGAACCGGAGGCTGGCCCAGGGGTCCATCCATTTCTACGAGGGGCTCCAGGAGCGCAAGAGGAACATAGGCCTCCGGAGCATCGGCTACCTTTGGCTCATGGACGAGGCGGCCCTCGCAAAGAACAAGGAACCTCTAGAGTACATGTCCCATGCCGGGGTCGTGTTCGAGGTCCTGGATCAGTTCGATCTGGCCAAGCATCTGCATAGCTTCGTGGCCGGGGACGTTATAAGGGGCATCCTGGGGTCCCACTGCGGCATCCTGAATCAGAACGCGCTTACGGGCTTCTACCACAAGGAGGTCGAGAGGCTCGGGGCCAGGTTTTCGTTCGGGGCCGACGTCACGGGGTTCGTTCAGGATGAGAAAAAGGACATCGTCGGCGTCAAGGTCGGGGACCAAGAGCACAGGGCCAAGACGGTAATGGTGGCCTCGGGGGCTTGGATGGGGGCCATGATGGGCAATGCTGGCATCAAGGTCCCGGTGGTCCCCAAGAAGAGGCAGCTCTTTTCGGTCAAGGCCAAGGGGGAGGCGCTGAAGAAATTGTATTCCGCCAAGGGCTTCAACTCGCACGGACTGCTGCCTCTCACAATAGTCCCGGGCGGGGCCTATCTCAGGCCGGCGGCCAACGCGTTCATAGCGGGCTTTGCCGACGAGGACCGGGAGCCCGGCATAGAGGACGACCCCAAACCCGAACGGGAGTTCTATGACAAGCGGGTCCTGCCGCCTATTGCCAAATACTTCCCGGCCTTTGCAGGGACGGTCCCCGAGCAGAGCTGGGCCGGCCACTACGCGTATCACCCGCCGGACAACGTACCGTTCGTGGCCCGTGTCAGCGGGGCCATCCTTGTCGGAGGGGACAGCGGCTCCGGCATCATGAAGGCGGATTCCATCGGGAGGATCGCCGCGGGCCTTTACAATGACATGAAGCAGGTGGTGCTCGGGGACGGCAAGTTCATGATGGTCTCGGAGCTCGGCCTAGATAAAAGAAAGCTAGAGAAAGAAGAATTTATAATCTAGAGTGACTCGTAGGTCTTTTTGAGCATCCCCGCATCGAGTTCGAGGTTCGGGCTCTCGTTGATTATGCACCCGCAGACCTCGTAATCCTTCAGGGCCTTCAGCAGGTCCTTGTAGTTGAAGTCCGAGTCCTTCAGGAACAGGTGCCTCTTCTCTCCCTTGGGCCCGTACTCTATGCCCGAGACGTGGATGTGCATCTGCTTGAGGCCCTCCTTGCCGAGGGCCTTCTCGACCTTGTCGAGCAATGAGCAGAACTCCTTGTAGGTGTTGAACTTCCCCCCGTGGTAGGCATGGATGTGGGCAAAATCCACCACTGGCATGACCTTGGGCCACTCGCTGTTCAGCTCGAGGATCTGGTCCAATGTCCCCCACTGGGTCGGCTTGCCCATGGTCTCGGGGCGGACGTAGATGTCGTTGTTTTCTTTTTCGAGGGTGTCCATTATGACATTCATCTCACGCTTGACCACGGCCTGGACCTCCTTGGCGGGCACGCCCATCATGAAGGCCGCATGGAAGGCTATGCTCCAGCCGCCGCAGAGCTTCGCTATCCTGGCAGTCTGGAGGATGCGCTCCCGGCTGGCGGTCCGCTTGACCGTCTCCTTGGCATTCAGGTTTATGAAGTAGGGGCCGTGGGCCGTGAGGATTATGTCCTGCGTCTGGCCCACCGGGCTCACGGACAGGGCCGTGGGCTCCTTCATCTGGACCCCGTGCGTGAACTCCATCTCCATGCATTCGAGCTTGAGCTCCGAGCAGCGGAGGATGCCGTCCTGTGTACTAGGGCCCTTTGCGCTCATCGGCACGCCGGCGGGCCCGAACCTCAACCGATCCATGGTGGACGGATGGCGTTGAGGTATTGAAAATGTTTTGGGAGGCCGGCCGGAGGATGGAAGGCCTATGCCTAGATGCGGCCGCCGACGGGGAACCGTTGAGGCGGCCGTCGGAAAGGTAACTGGGGCCGGCACTTCATCGCTGTCGAGACGCGAGCCCTTGAGCGCGATGGGGGGCATCCTAATCTTGCAGTATATATATGACCGCATTTTTTTTGCAGAAAAGGGCCCATGGCTAAGGTTTTGCTGGGCGGACTTAACCTTTTTGACAGTAAATTATATATAATCCTGAATTGTAATATATACTAAATTGAAATCGTTACAAATTAGAATCGGATGGCGTGAGGTGATGAAGATGAACAATGAAGAGTACGATGAGATGGAGAACGAGCAGACGACCGAGGGGACCCAGGCCAAGGAGGGGCCCCCCGAACCCGCACGTGAGAAGCACAAGAAGGATGCCTCGGATGCCGAGATGAAGGCCGTCGACTTCCAGGTGGCCCTGGTCCTGTCCCGCTACGGCTTCGGGGCCATGTACACAGCAAAGCATCTTCTGCGAAGCCGCGGCATGGTCCAAAGCTGGAAGAAGATGGGCGAGCGCCACAACCTGGCCAAGAGGGGCTTCAGCGATGACAAGGTCACCAAGCGCCTGTGGAAGATACGCCGGGTCACGACCTTCAAGGACCTGGACTTCCACCTGGCCAGAAAGCTCTTCGAGTTCAACCTGAGCAGCTCCTACATAGCCAGGAAGCTCGAGATCCCGGTCAGCACCGTGAACAGCTGGAGGAAGGGCAACTCCCCGGCCTCGGTCAGGGAGGGCTTCGTGGACATGGAGCTTGTGGACAGCAAGTTCGCGGCCCTGCTCGAAATCATCAAGCGCGACCTGACAGCGGAGAACATGGACTACTTCCTGACGTTCAAGATCGCCTCGGAGGCCAGGAGGCTTCGGGGCGGTGAGGTGGCCCGGGGCATCGGTGCACGGACCATCAGCCAGATGCTCCGAGACTTCTTGCACATCGAGCCCATACCCGAAAGGACCGTGTCATCCTGGATAAAGGGCGAGCGCAGGCCCCACAACCTGGAGCTCAAGCTCGTTGACGAGGGGTTCATCGAGGAGCGGTTCAGAGAGCTGGTCATGGAGCTTACTAAAAAGCACATCAACTACCACCTGGCCAAGGCCCTCGAGGCCAAAGGCTGGAACTACTCGGCCATTGCGTTATTCCTGGGCCTCGACAAGGAAAAGCTCCGTGGCTGGATAAAGAAGGACCGCGGGAGCCCCGTGGCCAAGGCCTTCGTCAACCAGGTCTACGTCCAGAGGGTCATGAAAACTATGATCAGCTCGGCATACGGGACCGAGGCGGCCATGACCTGCGAGGTGCCGGCCGTGGCGGCGCCGAAAGTGAGGGAACGGAACGAGAAAGCCCCGCAGGACGCCGCCTGAGAGTCCAGTGTCGTTGAGGGGCCGAAAAGGCCCCTCTTTATCTATTTATATATGTTATTAGTTAGATTATAGGCCGTAAGAAATGAATATATCCAATCTCACAATGGTCGTTAAGAGGCGAGCGCATGGGAAAGACCGTCTATCTTGACTACAGCGCGGGCATGCCCACGGACAAGCGGGTCGTCGAGGCCATGCAGCCGTTCTTCACCGAGGACTTCGGGAACCCAAGCTCGCTGCACACCTGCGGCGGGCCCGTCAGGGCCGGCGTAGAGAAAGCCCGAGAACAGGTCGCCAAGCTGATAGGCGCCCCTGATCCGAAGTTCGTGATCTTCACCTCCGGTGGCACGGAATCCAACAACCTGGCCATCAAGGGCCTGGCCCGCAAGAGGGCCTCCAAGGGCAAGCGCATCATCACGAGCGTGGGCGAGCACATGTCCATACTTTCCGTGTCCAAGGCGCTGGAGAAGGAAGGGTTCAGCGTCACATACTTGCCGATAGACAAGGAGGCCTTCGTTCCCGTAGACGCCATCGAGAAGGCCATGAAAGACGACACCATCCTGGTGACATTGGGCTACGCCAACAGCGAGGTCGGGACCATCCAGGACATCAAGGCCATCGGGGAGCTCTGTTCGAGGAAGAAGGTAGCCTTGCACGTCGATGCCGTCCAGGCCGCGGGCCGCGTGCCAATCGACGTCAAGGCCGAGCACATCGACCTTCTGTCGCTGTCATCCAACGACCTCTACGGGCCCAAGGGCGCTGGGGCGCTCTACGTCGGCAAGGGCATCGACCTGGTCCCGCTCCTGGACGGCGGCGGGCAGGAGCGCAAGCTTCGGTCCGGGACCGAGAACGTCCCGGGCATCGTGGGCATGGGCAAGGCCGCGGAGATCGCGCTGGCGGAAATGGGAGCCGAGAGCAAGAGGCTCAAGGCCCTGCGAGACAGGCTGATTGACAGCGTGCTGAAAAGCATCCCGGTCTCACATCTGAACGGCCACAGGACAAAGCGCCTCCCCCAGAACGCCAACATGAGGTTCAGCTACATCGAGGGCGAGGCACTCATACTTAACCTTGACATGGTGGGCATATTCACATCGACATCGTCCGCGTGCACATCCAAGACCCTGGAGCCATCGCACGTGCTGAGGGCCATGGGGATACCTCATGAGGAGGCCCACAGCGCCCTGCTGCTGAATTTGGGCCGCTGGAGCACGGACGAGGACGTGGACATCATGCTCAAGGAGCTGCCCGAGATCGTCAAGAGACTTCGGGAGATGTCGCCCCTGACGCCGCCGGGCCTTTACAAATAATGAGGTGATGGACATGCCGGGAATATACACGGACAAGGTCATGGAACATTTCAGGAACCCCAGGAACATGGGCGAGATCGCGGACGCCGACGGGCTTGGCACCGCGGGCAACCCGGTCTGCGGCGACAAGATGTTCATCTACATCAAGGTCGCCGACGACAAGATCGCGGACATCAAGTTCAAGACCTTCGGCTGCGGGGCCGCCGTGGCCACAAGCAGCATGGTCACGGAGCTGGCCAAGGGCAAGCCCATCCGGGACGCACTCAAGATATCCAGGAAGGATGTCGCCGACGCGCTTGGCGGCCTCCCGGCCATCAAGATGCACTGCTCGAACCTGGCCGCGGACGCCCTGAAGGTGGCCATCTTCGAATGGATGAAAAAGGACCCCAGGGCCAAGGAGAGGTTCAAGGATATCTACCCGGACCTCGAGAAGGTCGTCGCTGACATCAGGGCCAAGGAGGCCGCCGGCGAGGACCACGGCGAGGGCGAAGGGGACGCGTGCTCGACCTAGTGCCCAAGATACCCCCTTCCGAAATCCTTAAACCGGACCTATCACTTCTACCTTGTTTGCTATCCACGGTTGGTTTTGAACCATGGGTAAAGGTGTGAAGAACGGGGCCGTCAATAAAGCAAATGAGGACCGGAACGAGGACTTCGTCCTCAGGCCTCGGGAAGATAGGGGCACCCATACCAAGGAGGCCCGCGAGCGGGCCGGGGCCGAAAGAAGGGCCCAGCGCAAGAAGATCAAGGATATAGAGCGCAGGCGCGTCCGGGTCGCAAGGATGTCCGTGGGCTCGAACGTCACATTGCTGGTGCTCAAGCTCGTCTTCGGCTTCGTCATGGGCTCCATCAGCGTCATATCCGAGGGCATTCACTCGGGCATGGACCTCCTTGCAGCGGTCATCGCACTAATGGCCGTGGGCCGGTCCCTGCGGCCGGCCGACGAGGACCACCACTATGGCCACGGGAAGTACGAGCCGATCTCTGGCACCATCGAGGCCATCCTGATATTCATCGCGGCCGTCCTGATAATATACGAGGCTATCCTGAAGATGATCAACCACACGCCCGTGGGGCTGCTCGAGACCGGCATCATAGTGATGCTTGTGTCCGTGATCCTGAACAGCATCGTGTCGAGGAGCCTTATGAAGGTGGCCGTGGAGACGGACTCCCTGGCCCTGGAGGCCGACGCGCTCCACCTGTCGACCGATGTCCTGACCTCGGCCGGCGTCATGGTCGGGCTTATAATCATAAGGCTGACCCAATGGTACTGGCTGGACCCGATCGTGGCCATAGGGGTCGCCATGCTCATCATCAAAGCGGCCTGGGACCTGACCCGAAAGACCATCGCGGACCTCTCGGACAAGCGCATACCCGAGGACGAGGAAAATACCATCAAGGCCATCCTGGACGCCCACGACCACGTCATCCACGATTACCACGACCTTCGAACCCGTAGGTCGGGCCAGAACAGGTACATAGACCTCCACGTTGTGGTCTCGAGGGACCTGGGCCTTGTCGAAACGCACCGGATGACGGACCATCTGGAGGCCGATATCAGAAAGGCCATACCGCACGCCCAGGCGCTCATACACATGGAACCCTGCGACGGACACTGCGAGCATTGCGACGAACATGAGGTCTGCGACGAGCTCCGATGCGAGAGCCTCGAGAGGGCCCGCAAGCGCAGGGCCGAGGCCGCCGCCAGGAAGGGGGAGCCCGTGGAGGAGGGGCCCGCCGAGGAGGCCCTTGGCAAGCTCGAGAGGCGGCAAATAGAGGAGCGCGTGTCGCGCATACTGAAGAGGTACAAGGAGGTCGTGTCCTACCACAGGGTCGAGCCAAGGCGCAAGGGGGAGAAGCTCCTGCTGACATTGCACGTTTTGGTCAAGGCCAAGATGACCGTGGACCGCGCCCACGAGATAGACCACGCGCTCGAGGCCGGCCTCCAGGAGCTCTATCCGGGGCTCGAGGTCGCGGCCCACATGGAGCCCTGCACTGGCGAGTGCGACAGCTGCGACATGGACGATTGCCCCGAGCGGAAGGAGAAACGGAACGGTCGTGGGGCCCCCGGTTAACAATCGCAAAATATTTCTAGCCCAATGCCGTGTGGCCTCACCATGAAGACACCGTGCGAGAGGGTGCTTTGGTACGTGCTGCCGGCCATAAGGAAGGAGCTGGTGCGGGCCCTGGTCGAGGAGCATGGCTACACCCAGCGCAAGGCGGCCAGGCTGCTGGGGCTGTCGGACGCGGCGGTCTCACAGTACCTTTCGAAGAAGAGGGGAAGGCTCGATATCAAGGACAAGGCCTTCCTTGCGGAAGTTACGAAATCGGCCAAGCGAATCATCAAGGACGGGTCCAAGGCCGCCGAGGCCGAGGTCTGCAGGCTGTGTGGGGCATTCAGGTCCAGCAAGGCGCTAGGCGAGCTCCTCGAGAAGGGAAGGCTCGCCTGACCGTCATTGACCGGATTCTCGACACAAAATTAATGTATGTCGACACATTATAGAAAATAAGATTTGGCCAGTATCTTGGGGGGAGCGGCCTTGATAGAGAGGAAGGACATCCAGAAGCTCATAGACAGGTACGACCCGGACCACGTGAAGATAGGATGCGTCGGCTCCCACTCGGGCCTCGACATTTGCGACGGCGCCGTGGCCGAGGGCTTCGAGACCTTGGTCGTGTGCCAGAAGGGCCGCGAGAAGACCTACTCCAACTACTTCAGGGCCAGCAGGGACGGTCACGGCAAGGTCCTGCGCGGAATGGTCGACGAGATCATATTGCTCGACAAGTTCAAGGAGATACTGGAGCCCAAGATAATCGAGGCGCTTATCGACGACAACGTGCTCTTCGTCCCGAACCGAAGCTTCACGTCCTACGTCCCGCTAGAGGACATCGAGGACCATTTCCCGGTGCCGCTCGTGGGCAGCAGGAACCTGCTCCGGTCCGAGGAGCGCGGCGAGAAAAAGGACTACTACTGGCTGCTCGAGAAGGCCGGCCTGCCGTTCCCAGAGAAGGTCAAGGACCCCAAGGACATCGACGGGCTGACCATGGTCAAGCTCCACCACGCGCAGAAAAAGCTCGAGCGCGGGTTCTTTACGTGCTCGTCGTTCAAGGATTACAAGGACAAGTCCGAGGCGCTCATAAAGCAGAAGGTCATCATGAGGGAGGACCTGGCCGGGGCCCGGCTCGAAAAGTACATCATAGGCCCCGTGTTCAATTTGGACTTCTTCTACAGCCCCATCGAGCGCACCATGCAGAGGATCGAGCTTTTGGGCATAGACTGGAGGTTCGAATCCAGCCTCGACGGGCACGTGAGGCTTCCGGCCCCGCAGCAGCTGGCATTGGGGCCCAAGGAGATCAACCCAGAGTACACGGTCGTTGGGCATAACAGTTGCACCTTGAGGGAGTCTCTTCTAGAGGACGCCTTCGAGCTGGCGGAGAAGTACGTCAAGGCCACGCAGGAGCACTACGCGCCCGGCATCATAGGGCCGTTCTGCCTTCAGACATGCGTGGACAAGGACATGCAATTCTATATCTACGATGTGGCCCCCAGGGTCGGGGGCGGCACGAACGTCCACATGGCCGTGGGCCACGCCTACGGCAACTCCGTGTGGCGCCGCGAGATGAGCACGGGGCGCAGGGTGGCCCTCGAGGTCCGCAGGGCGGCAGAGGCGGGCAAGCTCAAGGAAATCGTGACCTGAGAAGCTGCACCCCGTCCCCGGGGATGTCCACAATAACATATTTCTAGCACAAGGTCAATCAACATGCCGTATGGCCCCGCGTTCCAGCCATGGATGCGTCCTGTTCGTTGTCCTGGCCATGGCCTTGGCATCCCTTATTCCGGGGCATCTCATGACGGGCCCTGCACGGGCCGCCGGCATCGATGTCAAGGACGATATCACCGAGAACACGACCTGGACGATCGGCAGCAGCCCGGTCCACGTGACCAGCTCCATCACGGTAGATACGGGCTACACCCTGGTCATCGAGCAGGGGGTCACGGTCAAGTTCGACGAATGGACCGAACTGACCGTCGAGGGCACGCTCAGGGCCCCCGGAAAGGTCATCTTCACCTCCAGCAGCCTAAGCCCCCAATCCGGTGACTGGTACGGCCTCACATTCGAGGGGGCGGACCAGGCCTACGCCCCCCTGACCAACGTCGAGATACACTACGCCAGCACCTCCATGGACATCAGCACGACGGCGCTGACCATGACCGGGATGGTCATGGACCACTTCAGCTATTCGGCCCTGGACATGAACAGCGGCTCGGCCGTCACCATCTCCAACTCCATCATCGACTCCACGGAATCCATAGCCGACGGGATCGAGTGCGGCGGCACCCTCCAGGCCTCGGGCATCACCATCGGCGCCGGCACCGGCATCAGCGCCGAGAGCGCCTGCTCGGGCCTGGTGGACAAGAGCATAATCACGGCCTACACATGGTACGGCGTCGAGACCAGTTCGGGCTCCACATTGAGGATCGAAAACAGCCTGATAAACTCGACCAACACGGACTCATCCACGGGGATCTACGTCTACGACGGCGCGAAGACCACCATCAAGGGGGACGACATCGTCGACGTCGGGACCGGCATCTACTGGGATTCCGCGTTCGGCAAAATAGAGGGCTCCAACGTGCGCAATTGCGCGAGGATGGCCATCGAGGCCGACACCGCCGTCACGGTCACAGGGTCGTTCGTGGCCTCGCCCAGCCCGACGACCGGCACCTCCTGGGATGGCGACATCACGGACAAGGTCACCATAACATCGCCGCTGACCGCCCCCATCGACGTGCTCGGGATATCGCAGCCGCCCACGGTGTGGATCAAGACGCCGGCCGCCAGGTCGTCCCTCACCGGGAAGGTCTCCATAGAGGGCCAGGCCTGGGACCCGGACGCCGGCGACACCATCTCGTCCGTCGAGGCCCGGGTCTTCGAGACCACCGGCGGGAGCGTCATGGGATGGACCAAGTGCACCGGGACAGCGGACTGGAAGTGCACCTGGGATTCCGCGACCGTCGATTCGCGGCCCTACACCATCTCGGCCAGGGTCATGTCGGGAAAGGATTCGAAGCTCTCGAACTCTGTGGCGGTCACGGTGGCGTACCAGGGTGGCAACATCACGAACCCCTACGATTTTTTGGGCCTATACACCACGATATGCATCGGTGGCATCGTGGCCGTCATCGTGGTCATCATAATCATCGTGGTGGTTGTGGTGGTCGTTCTTCCCAGGAAGAAGGGCCAGGCGCCGCAACAGCAGGCTTACCAGCAGCCGTACCAGGCATCCTACCAGCCGTATCCGCAGCAACAGCCGTATGCCCAGCCCCAGCCGGGATACCAGGCCACGCCAATCCCGCCAGAGCCCGCGAAGCCGGCCCCGACGGAGGAGTTCATCATCGAGGATGTCTTCCTCATATACAGGGACGGCAGGCTCATCCACCACGACACGCGAAGGCTCAAGCCCGAGGTGGACGACCAGATGCTGAGCGGGATGTTCACGGCCATCCAGGAGTTCATAGGGCAGTCCTTCCCGGCCGAGGACGGCACCAAGGGCATGGTCAAGGAGATCATGTACGGGGACTCGCGGGTCATACTCGAGCACGGCAACTACGTCTACCTGGCCGTCGTGACGGGCGAGATCACGGACACCAAGCCCGTGCACCGGCGCATGGGGAAGCTCATCAAGGAGATCGAGGGCCGGTGCGTCGTGGTTCTCCAAAGCTGGGACGGCAACATGGATTCGGTGCACGATGCAAAGCGCATGGTCAAGCTCATCTACAACGAAGAGGACATTGACAACTTCGTCTAGAATTCCTCGTCCATCTTCCTGTCGTCCACGAAGTCCACGACAGGGCATTTCTCGCCACACAGGCCGCAAGAGACGCAGAGCTCCACCTTCACGAAGGCCTTGCCGTCCTTGAGCACGATGGCCCCCTTGGGGCACCGCCCGAGGCACACGCCGCAACCGACGCATGCCATGGCCCGAACTATGGCCCTGCGAACCTCCTCGACGCGGACCTTGAGCTCGGCTCCGTCTTTACCGCGGACCATGATGGCCCCCTCGGGGAAAACATCGATGGCGTCCATCACGATGAGGGCCCCGCCGCCTCCGTCCATGGGTCTGACAACGCCGACCGTCCGGAGCATGTTGCCGACGCGCTCCATGTCCAGCGGGGCAGTGAAGGCCCCCTCGACGGATATGCCGCCGGTGCAGGGGTTGTAGCCCTCGGCGAGGTTGAGGCGGATCGGGCCTTTTTTTACGGGCCTCTTCGTGGGCCTGAAGGCCAACTCGTAGCGGTCTAGGCCCTTCGGGAGCCTGCGCCAGCGCCACAGGGCCTTGGACAGCCATGCCTCGGGGAGCCCGCGCTCCTCGGCGTAGGCCTCGAGGAAGGCCATGAGGCGCTCCCGGTCGGGATGGTCCTCGAGCAGTTTCATGTCGCCCAGGTCCGACGCGGGGCACAGCCAGCAACCGATCCTGGCGTGGCCCTGCTCGTAGAGCGGGTTGGCCCGGGCCTTTTTCTTGAATAGGTACAGCCACACGAGCAGTGCGGTCCATTCCTGGATTGGGGATGCGCCCACCTGGGCCGCGACCCACGGGTTCCTCCAGACGGCCCCCTTCCCCTGGCGCTGGACCGATTCGTAGGCCCTCTGGCCTATGAAGGTCAGCACGCCCTCCGGGAAATGCCGCATGATGAGCCGCGACACCGGGCCGAGCTTGCATGTCTTGCAGCACCAGCGGAAGTCTCGCGCCGGTGGCCCGAACTTCGGCAAAGAATCCCAAAAGGCGTCGCCCGCCTCCTCCTTGAGGAGCTCGAGGCCGTGGGCCTCGCAGACCGCATTTACATTGTCGACGGTCTCTTTGAGCTCGAGGCCCGTGTCTATGAACAGGACCTTGGGCCCTAGGCCGGCCTCGAGGACCAGCAGGAGCGTCACGAGGCTGTCCTTGCCGCCGCTGTACGATATCGCCACTGGCAACTGGTGCTGCTCGACGGTCCTCGTGACGAAGTTCTTGGCCCTGCCGACCATTTCGTCGATGTAGCGGGCGTTGGCCTCGAGGACGTCGTCCCAGTTCTGGGCCGTTACAGGTGGTGGGCCCAGCGGTGCCGCCTCGCCGTACCAGCGGTTCTTGATCGCGACCCCCCGGCCGTTCTTGAGCATCTCGGCGGTCTCCATTCTCGCCGAGCCAACACCCACCGCCTTGCCCTCCGGGTCCAGTATCAGGACCTCGTCGCCGGGCCGTATGTCCTTGGCCGCTCCTATCACGCCCGGGGCCAGCGCGTTGGCGCCCTTCATCAGGGACGGAAGGGCCCCGGGGTCCATCTTGACCCAGCCGTGGGCGAGCTTGCCGGAGGATGCTATGGCCCCGGCCAGGTCCATCCGGGGTATGAAACGGAACTCGAGCCTGTCGATGTCGAAGACCAGGGCGCCTATGACCCGGCCGGCCATGATGACCTCGTCCATGCGGTCCGTGGAGGGGCTCCTATTGAGCAGAACAATGCGCCCGTCGGGGATGGCGGCTAGGCCCGCGCCCTTTCCGAACTGCCGGTCCAGCTCCTTGCGGACCATCTCGATGTCGAACGGGAAGGCCGGCCGGATGTCCCCCGGCGGTGTGACCGGGACCGGGACGGTCCCGCCGCCACAGCGACTGCACCTGGTACGCTCTAGCACGGGCAGGTCGCAGGCCGCGCACCATCTGAGCGGCATCTTCCCGAGACGGACAATGGGCATGGCTGGCCCTCGGTGCGACAAATGATGGTCGATTAATAAATCCTTCTGAGCGACGGGCCCCGCGCAGGGAGGCCGCGAAGGGGATGGCGCCCCCCGAGCCCATCTACTCGTGGACCGACAGCGAAGACGAATGAAGCTTTCGCTAGCTTAATCATAAAATGAAAGGAAAGGCCCTACTTGTAGATCGAGTCGCCGCGATTCTGGTACTTGATGCCCGCCGTCACGCCCGTCCATATGGCCTCGAGTATCAGGAACAGGACGCAAAACATCAGCAGCATGTTGAACAGGCTGTCTCGGATGTGGCGCTTGACGAAGAACTTCGTGGGCGGCTCGTTCGTGTTGTCGTTTTGGATGCTCAGGATGTACTTGCCATAGGGCATGTTGTTCTCCTTGACCTTGTAATCGTAGGTGGCGGTGCCGCCCGGGTACCTGATGTCGCTATTGGCGTCACGCACCTCTTTATCCAGATGCCCCTGCTCGTACTCGTTCTTGGGATATATAGTGCCGTTGATCTTGGCCCCGCCCTTGACCTGCCATCCAACGGATGTCGTGTCGGATATCAGGAACTCGTCCGCGGAGCTGAACTCGTAGGTGAACTCGCCGAACGCGAGGTTTCGGGTGGTCTCGGAGTTGAGGATGTCCGCGGTCTCGGGCGTGGTGGGTATCACGTAGAGCAGTATGGCGAAGACGGCCGCGATGACCACTGTCGTTATCGCAGCCTTCATGGAGCTGTGGGCCAAAAGGTACTTCTGGCTTCCCGTCTCCGAGACCTTGATCTCCACGGCCTTGAAGACTATGCCTACTATGGCCATGATGAAGCCCATAAGCAAGATGGACTGCAGTATGGCCTCCATGGGGAGCCAGGGCTTGTATGTCTTGCCCTGGCT
>Ga0315288_10004942_pt1 | contig 16973 bp, 17 predicted proteins | sample YL17G11_20_MG_FD_203454 | JGI IMG/M metagenome (GOLD analysis project Ga0315288, IMG submission 203454) | Sediment microbial communities from Yellowstone Lake, YNP, Wyoming, USA - YL17G11_20 | ecosystem: Environmental > Aquatic > Freshwater > Lake > Sediment | place: USA: Wyoming | collected... | reverse complement strand
TGCCCATGCAGCGCACTTTCTTGCGGTCGATTTCCAGCCGGATATGACCGACGTGCAGCATACGCTCTTCATTTCCAGGGAGAAGCGGGACGATCCGATTGAGCAGTTTGCGGGCTGTGAAAGGCAGCTTCAGCACAACATTAGCACAGGATTCACCAGGGCTGGGCTGATCTGCATCGATAATTAAAACGATCGGGAAGTCAGCGATTTTCTGGCGCAGGTCATGGCAAATGCGCTTTCCTGTTGTGCGCATAGAAGGGGCATTGATCACTGCCAGGTCGGGGTCGAAGTCGATCAAACGCTCCAACGCTGCACTACCAGTGGGAACAATTTCTACCTGGTAATCCTTCTTGCGCAGCTCGGAGACAAAAGACGGGCTGTTGGCCCGTTTCCCTTCAATCCATAATATCCTGGCTTTCATCGACCTCTGATCCTTCGGTAAATTCAGTCCTTCAGGGGATGGTGAACCCTAAGGTTGATAAGTTTGGGTATTATACCGTAATCTTAACAAATGACAATGGATTTAAGGGTGATTTTTTAACATTTTAACATTCCAGTTTATGTCCGGCAGGTTCACTTGCTGCAGCGCGAGATTCCGGCTTCTATGTTAAAATACGCAAAGCAGTGAGGTAATGGTAGACCTCTAAGTTTGGAGGGTTTATGTTAGACATGGTTGAAGTGGTGATCGACAGTATCCGGGTCAGTTTGATGTCACAGCAGCGGATTGTGATCTTGCGTCAGGCCTCGGCAGAACGTTACCTGGCAATTTGGATTGGCATCTATGAGGCAGAAGCGATTACCTTAGCGCTTCAAGAAGTAGAGGTATCTCGCCCGTTGACCTGGGATTTACTGCGGAATGTGTTCAATTCGTTGAATGCTCGCATCTTGCGCGTCGAGGTAGTGACGCTGAAAGATGAAACTTTCTTTGGGAATATTGTGGCAGAGGTGGATGGGCGTCTTTTGAATATTGATTCGCGCCCCTCCGACGCGTTAGCATTAGCTGTCAGAGCACATGTGCCAATCTATGTAGCCCGTCCCGTGATGGACTCGGCGGGGGTCACGCCTGAAACGGATCTGCATGAAGACCAGCCCGTCCAATCTGAGGAAAAAACTCCTCCTACCCCTGCAGAGGGCGAAGAAGATAGCTCTCGCCTGTCCATTTTTGAGGATTTCCTGGGAAAATTGGATCTGGGTGGCCTTGATAAAGAAGATTCGGAAGACGAAGATAAGGAATGAAAGATGAGAAGGATCAGAATGGGGATTTGTTGGGATCAACCCTGCAAATCCCTGTTTTAGTCTCTTTGAGGAAACGAAAATGAGCGACACTCCCATTTTTGAAGAACCTTCTGCCCCATCACCTCAAGTGGTGCCTCACAGCCGGGAGGCCGAGGAAGCAGTGATTGGCTCGGTTTTAATCAATCCCGATGCCTATTATGATGTGGCGCAGTTCTTGAGGGCGGATGATTTTTATATTCACCGTCACCGCTGGATATGGGAAGCGTTCATCCGGCTGCACGAACGACGCACACCGATCGATTTCTTGACCGTAACCGAGGAGTTGGATCAGCTAGGGCAGATGTCTGAGGTGGGCGGGCCGGCCTATATCACAGCTTTGATCAGTAATGTGCCGTCCTCACTGCATGCTGAGGCTTATGGCCGGATTGTAGAGCAGACCAGCGTACGGCGCAAGATGCTGGAGGCTGCCAACCAGATCGCCAAGCTGGCTTACCAGGAGGAGATTACGGTCGACTCGGTGATGGATGAGGCCGAAAAAGCGGTCTTCGGGGTCAGCGAGCGCCGGGTGACGCGTGACTTGCAGCCGATCCAGCAGGTATTGAGCGAATATTACGACCGGATCGACCAGCTTTCGCAGCGCGATGAGGATTTCTTCGGCGTGCCGACCGGCTTCACAGATCTGGATCGCCTGTTTGGGGGGCTGCAAGCCTCAGATTTCATTATCATTGCCGGGCGTCCGGGCACCGGTAAGACGGCCTTTATGCTCTCGGCTGCCAAGAATGCAGCCCAAATTCACAAGAAGCACGTGGCGATATTCTCTCTAGAGATGTCGAATGAGCAGTTGGTGCAGCGGTTGATCTCTCAGGAGACGGGCATCGATTCCCATCGCTTGCGCACGGGTAAGCTGAACGAAGATGAGTGGCCAATTTTCACCCATTCCATTGAAGTGCTCAGCGATACGCGCATCTTCTTGGATGATACGCCCAGCCTGACGCCTTTGCAACTGCGCGCCAAGTGCCGCCGGCTGCATCTGGAATACCAGCTTGACCTGATTCTGGTAGATTATTTACAGCTCATGACCAGTGGCACTCGTTCCGAGAACCGTGTTCAAGAGGTTTCCTATATCTCCCGCAATATGAAGGTGATGGCGCGTGAGCTGAACGTTCCGGTGTTGGCGGCCGCCCAGCTTTCGCGAGCGATTGAGCAGCGCGCCGATAAGGAGCCGCAGCTCTCTGATCTGAGAGAATCGGGCAGTTTGGAGCAGGATGCCGATATCGTTATGTTCATCCACCGCCCTGAGCTGTATGAAAAAGACACCATGAAGCAGCATCTGGCCCAGATTAAGGTAGCCAAGCACCGTAATGGCCCGGTGGGTACAATTGAGTTGGTTTTCCGTGAAAACCTGGCCAAGTTCGAGAATGCTGCCACGCGCCGCATCGATCTGTCTCAGGTCTAATAGCATATAGATTGTAGGGTTTCCACGAAGTGAGCAAAGTTTTTCAAGGCTTTTCGGAAGGTAAAGGGCGCTCCACACGTCTTCCGGCGCAGTTCTTCAATGAGCTGCTGCCAGAAATTGATCACCTGGGTGAATTGAAGGTGATCCTGTATGCGGTTTGGCGTCTCGAGCGCATCGAAGGGAAATTCCGCTACCTCCAGCGTCAGGATTTCTTGGATGACAGGCATTTCATGCAGGGTTTGTCAGAACGGGTGGGCGGGAGCGAGGCTGCTCTGGACGATGCCCTGGAGCGCCTGGTGGGGCGAGGGGTATTCCTGCGGATTTCGATGACTCATGCTAAGGGAGAAGATCACTACTATTTCCTGAATTCTCCCAAAGGACGGGCGGCGGTAGAGGCCATCCGGCAGGGAAAGTGGCGGCCTGTAGAGATGTCCCAGATGCCGGTATCCTTAGATCTGGAACGCCCGAATATCTTTCGCCTGTACGAAGAGCACATCGGTCCGCTAACGCCGATGATTGCCGAAACCCTGCGGGATGCTGAGCAGCTCTACCCGGCGGACTGGCTGGAGGATGCTGTCAGGATCGCGGTGGAGAACAACGTGCGCCGCTGGCGGTATGTGGAAGCTATCTTACGTTCCTGGAAGGAAAAAGGACGCAATGAGCAAGATCGACAAGGAACTGAAAAAGATCGCCGCCGGTACATCGAAGGCGAGTTCGCCGATTTCATCGAGCACTGAGGCCAGCGGACCAAACTCAAAGGCTGGTCTTTTGGGTGACCCGGCTTGTCCAGTGTGCGGTGGGATCGGGTATGTGCGCCTGGAAGTACCTGTGGGACACCCCGATTTTGGCCGCTTGCAGGTCTGCACCTGCCGGCAGAGCCAGGTCAGCCGGCAGATCCGCCAGCGCCTGTTTGCTTTGAGCAACCTGGATGAGCTAAGCCACCTATCGTTTGAGAATTTCCAGCAGCGCGGCTTGATCGGTCTCAGCCCGCGCCAGGCCGACTCGCTGGAGTTAGCTCATAATCATGCCCGGCAATATGCTCAGTCCCTGAAGGGCTGGCTGCTGTTGCAAGGAGGCTATGGCTGCGGAAAGACTCACCTCGCCGCGGCGATTGCCAATTTCGCTGTGGGCTTGGGTGTGCCTACGCTGTTCATTACCGTGCCAGATCTGCTCGACACTCTGCGTTTTGCCTACGACGATCCCGAAGCCACCTTCGAAGGGCGTTTCGATGAAATTCGCCAGGCCCCATTGTTAGTGATGGATGATTTTGGCACACAGAACGCCACCAACTGGGCGCAGGAGAAACTTTTTCAGATCCTGAACTATCGCTATATCAACCGCCTGCCCCTGGTGATCACCACCAACCTGCCACTAGATGATATCGAGCCGCGTATCCGTTCCCGTTTAATGGATCCGCAGCTCGTTACCCGCGTGAATATCCTGGCGCCCGATTTTCGCAACCCTACGGAAGATACCGGTTTGGGGGTTTTTAACGAATGCACCTTTGCCACCTTTGACCTGCGGAAAAATGAAGGCCTGCCAGCAGAGGAGGTCCAAAGCCTGGAAAAAGCCCTCAAGGCTGCCCGCCTCTTTGCTGAGCAGCCGGAAGGCTGGCTTTTGCTGCTCGGCGGCTATGGGTGTGGTAAAACCCACCTGGCCGCAGCGATTGCCAACTACCGGTCTGAGCTGGGTTTTGATGTACGTTTTGACGTGGTACCCGATCTGCTGGATCACCTGCGGGCGACTTTCAGCCCTGGCAGCACCATCAGCCTCGATCGGCGCTTCGAGCAGGTGCGCACCTGCCGGTTGCTGATTCTGGATGATCTGGGCACCCAATCCATGACACCCTGGGTACGGGAGAAGCTCTATCAATTGTTCAATTATCGCTACAACCACAAGCTGCCCACGGTCATCACCACTACTGACGCCTTAGAAGAGATCGACCCGCGCCTTCGCAGCCGGATGATGGACCTGCGTTTGTGCAAGAATTATTGGATAGGCGTGCCGTCCTATACCGGAGCGCCGCGCCGGCAGAGCCGGATGGGATCCAGGAAGAGGAAGACAGGATAAAATGAGTAAAGAGAAGCCTTATTGCATTTACTGCGAACGTAGTTCCGATGATGTGCCCCTGATCCCTTTTGAATACCGGGGAAAACAATATTGGATTTGCCCCCAGCACCTGCCGGTCTTGATCCACAAGCCGGCCCAGTTGGCAGATAAGCTGCCGGGACTGGAGAAGCTGGGCGGGACAGAAGGGCACGAACATCATTGATATCTTCTGGACAAATTGTTAATCCAATTTTCAATTTGTCCAGGTTGAAAGCTATTTTAGCATTGGCATCTTGATGCCATGTCGTTTTGCTGCCTCGATTGCCTCCGGATAACCCGCGTCTGCATGCCTGACCACGCCCATCCCAGGGTCGGTGGTCAGCACCCTCTCCAGCCGCCGCGCTGCCTCGGGCGTCCCATCGGCGACGATCACCTGTCCGGCGTGCTGGCTGAAACCGATTCCCACCCCGCCCCCGTGGTGGAAGGAAACCCAGGTCGCCCCGCCCACGGCGTTGATCAGGGCATTCAGGATGGGCCAATCGCTGACTGCATCCGTGCCATCCATCATCCCCTCTGTCTCGCGGTTCGGTGAAGCCACCGATCCGGCGTCCAGGTGATCGCGGCCGATCACAAGTGGAGCCCGTACAATGCCCTCTGCCACCAGGTCATTAAAGACCAGCCCTGCCGCGGCCCGTTCCCCATATCCCAGCCAGCAGATGCGCGCTGGCAGTCCCTGGAAGGGAACCTTCTCGCGCGCCATCCTCAACCAGCGGTGCAGGTGCTCGTCTTCGGGAAACAACTCCATAATCGCTTCATCGGTTTGGTAAATGTCCTCCGGGTCTCCGGAAAGTGCTACCCAACGGAAGGGGCCTTTGCCCTCACAGAACAGAGGGCGGATATAAGCCGGGACAAAGCCTGGAAATTCAAAAGCATCTTTGACGCCATAATCGTAGGCGCGCTGGCGCAGGTTGTTCCCATAATCGAATACCTCAGCTCCTCGGTGCTTGAATTCCAGCATGGCTTCCACCTGCTGGGCCATGGAGGCCATCGAGCGGCGGTAATATTCGTTGGGGTCGGTATGACGCAGGGCTTCGGCGTCTTTCAAGCTCATCTTGGTTGGGATATACATCAATACATCGTGTGCGGGAGTCTGGTCGGTCACCACGTCCGGCACCACACCGCGCAGCGCCAGCTCGGGGAAGATTTCAGCGGCGTTGCCGATCAGCCCGATGGAGCGGGGTTTTTCTGCATCTTGTGCTTCCTGTACCAATGTCATTGCTTCTTCGAGCGTATCGACAACTACATCCACGAAGCCCATCTCCAGGCGGCGCTGCGCCCGCGCCGGGTCTGCTTCGACGATCAAGCCTACCCCCTCGTTCATGGTGATCGCCAGAGGCTGAGCACCGCCCATCCCTCCCAATCCAGCCGTCAGCACGAACTTTCCCTTCAGCGAAGGCCAGCCGCGCTGGCGGGCGAGTGCTCCCAGGGTCTCGTAAGTCCCTTGTAAAATGCCCTGCGTTCCAATGTAGATCCATGACCCGGCGGTCATCTGCCCAAACATCATCAGCCCTTGGGCAACCAGGCTGTCAAAGTGTTCCTGTGTAGCCCAGTGAGGCACCAGGTTCGAGTTGGCAATCAAAACACGTGGCGCATCCAGATGAGTTTTAAAGACAACGACTGGCTTGCCAGACTGAACGAGCAGCGTTTCATCGTCTTCCATTTCTTTTAGCGTGGCTAGAATGGCATCGAAAGCCTCCCAGGAACGGGCTGCCTGGCCGCGCCCCCCATACACCACCAGGTCAGAGGGACGCTCGGCAACCTCCGGATCCAGGTTGTTCTGGATCATTCGGTAAGGTGCTTCGGTAAGCCAGGATTTACAATTGAGTTGAGTACCGCGTGGGGCGCGCACGACACGTGCTTCAGACATAGTCACCTCCGGAGTTAAAACCAAATCCCTTCCCGCTTGATTATACGCCGGGAAGGGATGGGAAGCAAATTCGGGAATCCGCTCAAGATTTTGTTCGAGGGGGCTCAGGTATATAGGTGAAATAGACCTGGACCTGGTTGTACTCGATCACCAGGCCCATTCTCTTCAGGGATTCCAATTCGTCGTCTTGCACAGCATGGCTGAAATCTTGTTCTTTGAACTGGATGAATTCGCCTCGTTCCAGGTCCGCACACCAGCCATTTCCCCAATCCACGACAACCGCGCCGTTCTTGAGGACAAAGACCACCTGTCGGTTGATTGCAAAGCCTGCCGGCATTGGCTATCTCCGTAAAAAGTAGAATTTTCCCTGGAGAATTATTCCTGAGCCAGGCGATCGCTAAGGTACAGAACTGGCTATAAAATGAGCGAAGTTTGTGCTGTCTAGCCGCTCAACCAATTCTTTCTGTGCTTCGCACCAGACGGGTTTCATCGGGCAAGAATCGCCAAATGAGCAAGAACCATTGTTAGCAACACAGTCATTCAATAAAATTGGTCCGTCGATGGCTTCCACTACATCCAACAAGGAAATCTCTTCAGCCGATCTGGCCAATGAGACACCTCCACGCGCCCCGCGTGAAGTATGCAGCAGCCCTGCTACCGAAAGCTGGGAGACAATCTTGGCTAAGAAGGAGGGTGGAATCTGTTTCTCCTGGGCGATCTGGCTGGTTGAGGCTCGCTTTTCCGGTCCTATTTGCGCCAGGTAAACCATTGCACGCACTGCGTAATCAGCTTGTCGAGTTATTTGCATAGGAAACTCCCTTTTACTTATTTTACGATAAAATTTATCTTCATTATTTTAGACTATATTTGACCAATTTGCAAGTGACAGGTGTCATAGTCCAAAGATGACGGTTATCTTTAGATTATGACAAATTCCCTATTTTATATACGAAAATGAGGCGATCAGGTGCAAAGTGCCTTGCGCCTGTTCTCTGAAGGTATGATAAGATAAGAACGTTTTACAAAAAGTTCCTATGGGAGGACTAGTTTTATGCGACAGATTTGTGTAGTTGGCGTTGGGTATGTTGGTCTGGTTACAGCAGCCTGTTTTGCTGATCTGGGCAACCGGGTGATTGCGTTGGATATCAACCGCGAAAGGGTTGAAAACTTGCGCCGCGGTATTATGCCAATATATGAGCCTGGGCTTCAGGAAGTGGTCAGCCGGAACGCTCAAACTGGTCGGCTTTCATTTACTACTTCTTACAAAGAAGGTCTGGAAGGAACTGAGTTTGTTTTTATCGCCGTAGGCACTCCTTCTGGCGTGGATGGTGAGGCCGACTTGCAGTATGTTGAAGCCTCTGCCCGGTCTACTGCTGAAAATATGAGCGGGCCTTTGATCATTATCAATAAATCCACTGTACCGGTTGGCACGGGTGACTGGGTAGCAGATATCATCCGCCGCTACCAACCCACTCCAATCCCCTTCTCTGTGGTTTCTTGCCCCGAATTTCTGCGTGAAGGTTCTGCGATTGCAGATTTTATGCAGCCGCACCGCACGGTGTTGGGTTCCCTCGAGCGCGAAGCGGCTGAAAAGGTGGCCCAGCTTCACCTGGCCTTGCGCGCTCCAATCGTAATCACGGACCTGCGTACGGCAGAGATGATCAAGTATGCTTCAAACGCTTTCCTGGCGACCAAGATTTCGTTTATCAATGAGATTGCCAATATCTGTGAAGCTTTGGGGGCAGATGTGAAAGAAGTTGCCGTGGGCATGGGCTATGATTCCCGGATTGGGCGGCATTTCCTGGATGCCGGCATTGGCTATGGGGGATCCTGTTTCCCAAAGGATGTCAAAGCGTTGGCCTATATGGCAGCAGAAAAAGGGCGCCACCCGCAGCTTCTGCACGCGGTGATGGAGATCAACGATGACCGCCGGGGAATGGCCGTGAGACGCCTGAAAGAGATGTTGGGCGGTTTGCAGGGAAAGACAGTTGGTTTATTGGGCTTGTCTTTCAAACCGAATACGGATGATATGCGCGACGCTCCCTCCATTACCATTGCCCAGAGACTGGTTGCTGCTGGAGCGAGAGTAAAAGCATATGACCCGGTTGCCATGGAATTTGCTCATCCCCAAATGCCCGGGGTCGAAATGTCGCCTGACCCCTACAGCCTGGCAGAAGGCTGTGATGCGCTGATGATGATTACGGAATGGAACGAGTTCAAGCAGCTTGACTTAGAGCGCGTCCGCAACAGCATGCACCAGCCTTATATTTTTGATGGTCGCAATATCTATGATCCCGAGGAAATGAAAGAACTGGGTTTCCACTATCGCGGTATGGGGCGCGGGTACTAACGACCGGTTCATGTCAGATCAAACGCCCAAGATCTGCAATTACGAAGGGTCCGATTACCAAAGTTCGTTTTGGGATCACGGCGGGCGTGCTTATGAAGACCGGGTGGAAGCCATCGCGCTCAGGCGGCTGCTTCCACCTGGAGGGAAACTGCTTTTGGAATTAGGAGCCGGCGCAGGGCGCAACACGCCGCGCTACCAGGGCTTTGACCGGGTAGTCTTGCTGGATTACTCGCTCACCCAGCTCGAGCAGGCCCAGGCGCGTTTGGGGCGCAGCGACCGGTATATTTATGTGGCTGCCGATGTGTACCGCCTGCCCTTTGTGGCTGGCTTGTTCGATGCAGCTACAATGATTCGCGTACTGCACCACATGACCAATCCTCCCCAGGCATTACAGCAGCTTCGCCATGTTCTCCAGCCGGGAGCGGTCTTCATCCTGGAATTTGCTAATAAACACAACCTGAAAGCCATTTTCCGTTATTGGCTCAAGAAACAATCCTGGAGCCCCTTTACGCTCGGACCGGTCGAAATTGCGGAATTGAACTTCGATTTTCATCCCAGGGCTGTCCGGGACTGGCTCTCACAGTCCGATTTTACGGTGGAGCGTTTGCTTACCGTGTCGCACTTTCGGATTGGCCTGTTCAAGCGCCTGTTGCCATTGAGTCTGCTTGTCGCTCTGGACAGCTTGCTGCAGTTGACAGGAGATTGGTGGCAGTTATCTCCCAGTGTGTTTTCGCGCTGTAAGGCCCAAGAAAAGATACCTTTGGCTCAGCCAGGTAAGTTCTTCCGCTGCCTTGAGTGTGAGAGTAACCGCCTGATTGATGGAGTGGAATATCTGGAATGCCAGGTTTGTGGAAAGCGCTGGCCAATTCGCAGCGGGATTTACGATTTCCGAGGCGAATGACGATCAGGGTCGGGCAATGATGATCTCTTCCATAGAACGTTTTGGTACATGGTGAGTTCCCTGTTCGTCTCTCCAGTACTTGATATTCCCATTCTCCCCTACTGGTTCTATGACCACCTCTTCCTTTGGTTTTCCAAGTGCAATGACTAACAGGATCTCATACTGATCGGGGATGTTCAATTCCTGGCTTAGCTCGACCTTGCGAATGGAGCCAATCATGCAGCCTCCCAGACCTTTCTCAACAGCTCCTAGTAGGATGCTCTGAGCTGCAATGCCATGATCGCAGCCAAAGGCTTGTGTGATGGTTGTATCACCCAACACAATGATGTAGGCGGATGGTTTCTCGCCCTCCTTAGGTCCGCCCCAATCTTTTAGATAACCTGCCCAGGCCAGGTAAGGAAAGATCCGGGCGTTCATTTCAGACTCGTAAGACAGGATATATTTCAACGGCTGCCGGTTCGCAGCGGATGCCGATAAGCGCGCCAGGTCAACCATCTCTTTCAAGTTCTCCAGGCTGACAGGAATCTCCTGGTGAAAACGACGGTAGCTGCGGTTGTGCAAAATGAGATCTTTGAGCATTTTTGCCTCCATTAAAAATAAAAGGTTATTCGCCTTCCCCTCTGCTCAGGAATCTTCCAGGCAGCGGGAGCGTTCTGTTTGCGGTGATGTTGCCATGCCCCATGATTTGGAGGCCATTCACCCACACATCGCCAATACCCATGGAGAACTGCCTGGGGTTTTTAAAAGTAGCATTGTCGTTGATTGAGTTTGCATCAAAGCTGACAAGATCAGCCCAACGACCCTCCTGAATGGTTCCTCGTTTCATTATACCGAAACGCTCAGCTGGATAACCGCTCAGCTTATAAATGGCGTCTTCTAATGAAAACAGGCCCCAATTCCGCACACAGTGCCCCAACACGCGTGCGGCAGTTCCATAGACGCGTGGATGGATAATGCCATCTTCCTGGTAGATGCCATCGCTGCCGATCATGCCGCGAGGATGGGCGAGGAAAGGAGCGATCAACGTATCATCCCCTTGGAGAAAGACAAGCAGGACGGCCAGACCTTCTTCGATCAACAGGTCGATCAGTGCCTCTGCCGGAGACCTGCCCGTGCCGGCTATGAATTCCTCAAGTGTCATGCCTTCCAAAGCTTGGTTATCCTTACTGGCTGTCCAGGCGATCAGAATACGATCGAGGGGCATCTTCGCAAGGCTTCTGGTAAACAGATCTTTAACCCGTCGTTCTTTTAATTGTTTGACTGCTGCCAGGCTACCCGCGCTCCAAACTTCGAGGGGCAGCAAAGCGCTTAGCATCGTCGATGAGGCTGAATAAGGATACACATCAAAGGAAAAGTCGACTTCGTTGATAGCCCTCGTGTCGATATAGTTCAAAATGGCTTCTGACTCTGGTGGTGTGCTTCCCTTTAGGTGTGAAATGTGGACGGGTACACCAGCTTTTCGGCCAATTTCTACGGCCTCCTTCAAGCCCTCCAAAATGCCCATTTTATAACGGATATGAGACACATAAACACCTTTTTTATTTGCCAGCTCTTTGCACACAGCCACCAACTCCGATGTACTGGCAAAACACTGGCTTAAATAATCAAAGCCCGTAGAAAGTCCCAAGGCGCCTTCTTCCATCCCCTGTGTGACCAGGGTTTTAATTTCCTTGAGTTGGAAATCGTCTGGAGGGTGGCGGTCAAAGCCGCAAACCAGGGAGCGCACATTCCCGTACGGAATAAAAGTGGCTGTATTCTGAAAACTTTTATGATCGAACTGGCTCATATATTCAGCGATGGTCTTCCAACCGGTATACTGCCTTTGGCGCAGACCGTTCAAGGCGCGCAGGTAAACGATCCAGTCCGAATTGGTATTCTCATCGACTGGTGCGTAGGAAATGCCATCCAGCATGAGAAATTCTGTTGTATAACCTTGAGACGTTTTAGGGAGAAAGCAGGGATATTTAAGCAGCCAGGCGTCGGAATGGGTGTGGACATCGATAAAACCAGGAGAGATCATCCAGCCGGCCGCATCTGTAATTTGATCAGCCTGTGCTGTTGAAAGATCGCCTACTTTGGTTATGATCCCTTTGTTTATGCCGATATCGGCCTGGTACCTGGGAGTTCGGGCGCCATCCAGAATAATCCCGTTTTTAATAATGAGATCGTAAGTGTTCACTCAGCTTCCTTACAGTACGGATCAAAGAATGAGGTCTTAAAATTTCTCGATCACCCAAAAATGTGACAGGCCAAGGATGCGCAGAGGAGTTTTCTCGAGGGCCTGCAAGGCAGCCCGCAGCACCCTACCCAGGCGCGGGAAGCGGACAATGATATTATCATACGCGCCAAAGACAATGGTGCGTTGAACGAAGCGGATTGGTAGTCCGGTAAACAAGCGCTCTAAATCCCGTAGGGTGTAGACGCGCACGTGTGGAGCCAGCCAGTCCCGCAGCCGGCGCGGTAGATAATTTACAAGAGGGATATTCCCGAAATGGTAGCGGCCTTTCCAATAAACGCCATGTGTCTCAAAAGGGTAACCGCGGTTGGGGACAAAGATCACGATCCGACCGCCAGGTTTCAGCGTGCGTACCATTTCTGAAACTGCGGCGCCGTCATCTTGGACGTGTTCGAGCACCTCGTGGCTCAGGATAAAATCGAAAGTTTCGTTTGAAAAAGGTAAAATTTCTCCCGCCGCGCTCATGATATGTTGAGAATGCTGGTGCGCCTGGCGGGCGCGTTCAAGGTCATATTCCAGGCCGAAAATGGTTCCGCCGTGAGGGGTCAGGTGCCTGACGTACGTGCCTACCCCGCAGCCGTTTTCTAGCACACATCCAGCCATCCGGCAGCCAGCCGCCTCCAGGATCATGTGCAGACGCCGTTCCTGCCCAGCCCGCCAGACATAGGATGGCTCACCGCATGCGGCAGCTTTTTCGAGATCGCGCTGCATTACCCCTTCCACTTGGTATACACCTGGTTCTCAATCCCCATCCTCGCCAACGCCCGACCGACGATTTGATTCACGATATCATCGATACTTTGTGGATGGGTGTAAAACGCAGGCACAGGTGGGAAAATAACGGCTCCTGTTTCCACCGCCAGGCTCATCAGGCGGATATGTCCCCGGTGCAGCGGAGTCTCCCGGAAAACCAGCAGTAGCGGTCGGCCTTCTTTTAGGGTCACATCCGCAGCACGGGAAATCAGATCATCTGTATAACTGTTGGCGATGGCGGAAAGTGTTTTAACCGAGCAGGGAATCACGAGCATGCCCAGAGTGGAATATGAGCCTGAAGCGATGTCTGCCCCAATATCCTGGAAGCTGTAAGTCACATCTGCCAGGGCTAGCACATCGCTGACTTTCCATTCCGTCTCTTGGGCGATCGTCGTTCGGGCTGCAGGAGAAACGACCAGATGGGTTTCGATATCCATTGGTCGTAGAATCTCCAAAAGCCGGATCCCCAGGATGGCTCCTGAAGCGCCGGTGATGCCCACTACAAGGCGTTTAGGGGGGGTGTTGTTGGTTTGGCTTGTGGGCATAATTTTCTTTTTGTTCAGACTAGAATGCTTTGATTATATTACAGGTGTGAGCCAGATGTGATTCCTAGCCTTAAGTTTCTAAACTGGTTGACGTTCTATGATGCCCGTGCTATCATCTCATCAGAGAGAAATTATTTGCCCTTCTTGCATTCGCCCTGTTTGTTGAGCTGACGATGGATGCGTCTCTTGATCAAAGGAGATTTTATGAGCATTGAGTTCATTTTTCGCCTGATCGGCATGCTGGTCTTTGCCGCCTTGGGAGTATATATCGGGGTGGCCTGGGCCCAGGCAGTCGAAGGTCCTGCTGATTTTTACGCTGTGTTGATTGGCCTGGTAGGTGTGTTGTTTGGTCTGATCTTGACACCTTATTTCACGGTCCGTCCTATTCGAGCCCTGCGCAAGTCCCTGGGACGGATTTCGGCCCAGTCTTTGGCTTCGGGTTTGCTGGGGTTAATTGTAGGGTTGATCTTCGCTGCCCTTTTAACCTTCCCTTTGTCGCTCTTACCCAGCCCCTTTGGCCAGCTGCTGCCTTTTCTGGGCGTCATACTTTTCGGGTATTTTGGGGTTTCCGTTTTTGTGATGCGCCAGCATGATCTGTTCACGATCCTGCGTTATATTCCAGGGCGCGCTGCGCCGGAGGAGGACGCGCAGACCACGGCCAACTCAAGCCGCTCGATCCTTTTGGATACGAGTGTGATCATCGATGGACGGATTGCCGATATAGCCCAAACCGGTTTCCTGGCGGGAACCTTGTTGATACCCCGCTTTGTGCTTAATGAGCTTCAGTACATTGCTGATTCATCCGATAGTCTGCGCCGCCAGCGCGGCCGGCGGGGGATGGAAGTGCTTTCACAACTGCAGAAAGAAACCACTGTACCGGTGCGCATTACGGATATAGATGTAGAAGGCGTGCGAGAGGTGGATGATAAGCTGGTTATCCTGGCCCGGCAGCTCCGCTGTCCGATCTTGACCAATGATTACAACCTAAACCGGATAGCTGAACTTCAAGGGGTTTCGGTGCTAAACGTTAATGAGTTGGCGAATGCAGTCAAGCTGGTTTTCCTGCCTGGCGAGACACTGCAGGTCAGCATTATCCAGGAAGGCAAAGAGGCCAACCAGGGTGTAGGTTATCTGGATGATGGGACGATGGTTGTGGTTGAAGACGGCCGTGGATCTCTCAACCAAGATATGGCCGTTGTGGTTACCAAAGTTCTGCAAACGGCAGCCGGCAGAATGGTTTTTGCCCGGCGCGAAAGAGAATAACTTGCTTGGGTCCACTCTCACCAAGCTGATTGCGGTTAATTTCTGATCGAGGTGAATACGAATGACACTGTGCATCTTTAATACCCTGACCCGACAAAAAGATAATTTTGAGACTGTCCAGCCTGGGAAAGTCTCGATGTATGTTTGTGGGCCTACGGTATACGATAAAGCTCATGTTGGACATGCCATGTCGGCGCTGGTGTTTGATATTATCCGGCGCTATCTGGAATACCGTGGTTACGAAGTCCGGCATGTCATGAACTATACAGATGTGGACGACAAAATCATTATCCGCGCCAATAAGTTGAACATGGATCCGATCAAGCTGGCGGAAAAGTATATCAACGAATACCAGCAGCACCTGGTTGAATTGAATATCTTACCCGCCACGGTATATCCGCGCGCCACCCAGGAAATTCCCCAGATCGTGAATATGATCAAAGAGCTGGGTGAGAACGGCTATGCTTATGAAGTGGATGGTGATGTGTACTTCCGTGTAAATCGGGATGAGGATTACGGCCGGCTTTCTGGTCGCAAACTGGAGGATATGCAGGCCGGAGCGCGCATCGATGTAGATGTGCGCAAAGAGCATCCCATGGATTTTGCTCTATGGAAGGCAGCTAAGCCGGGTGAGCCGGCCTGGGATAGCCCGTGGGGCAAAGGTCGACCGGGTTGGCACATTGAGTGCTCGGCGATGAACCTGCACCACCTGGGCGAACAAATCGATATTCATGGCGGTGGCAATGATCTGGTCTTCCCTCATCACGAGAATGAGATTGCCCAAACCGAGAGCATTACCGGCAAACCTTTTGCGCGCTATTGGGTGCATAACGGCATGATGCAGTTCGGCGGAGAGAAGATGTCCAAGTCGCTGGGTAACCTGGTGACCATTGAAGAGTTTCTCTCCAAGCACGAAGGTGATATGCTGCGTATGATGGTGTTGAATTCCAGTTACCGCAATCCGATCACTTATAGCGATGAAGTGCTCATCCAGTCTGAGCGTGCCCTGGATCGCTTGCGCCAGGCGCTGCGGCCTGCAAGTACTGGTAGTGGCAGTGAAGCTGCGGCGGAATTCGGTGAAAAGCTCCGCCAACAGATGGAAACTACCCGCCAGGGTTTTATCGACTCGATGGATGATGATTTCAACTCCGCCGGGGGTTTGGGTTATCTGTTCGAGCTGGTGCGGGTGACGAACCAGGCACGTGACGCCGGGTTGGGCCAGGAGGCAATCTCCGAAGCCCAGGATCTGCTGTGCGAGCTGATGGGTGTCTTTGGGCTGCGTGTCGAGAAGAAACTGGAAGAAGCAGCCCAGGCCGCGCCGTTCATTAATCTTCTTGTCCAACTGCGCCGCGATCTGCGTCAGCAGAAGTTGTGGGCACTGGCCGATACGGTTCGTAACAGTCTTACCGAGCTGGGCGTGGTTTTGGAAGATTCCCGGGAAGGCACTACTTGGCGCTGGCAGTAGATGAAAGAGTGGATTTCCGGTCGAAACCCGGTATTTGAGACGCTGCGAGCCAGCCGCAGGCAGATTTTCCGCCTCTGGGTTGCTGAAGGTGCCCAGGAGAAAGGCCATCTCGGTGAAATTTGGGCGATATGTGCCCGGCGAAAGTGTCTGGTAGAACGTGTCCCGCGTTCCCGCCTGGATTCTATTGCCGAAAATCACCAGGGTCTGGCCCTGGAAGCCAGTGATTACCCGTACAGCACTCTTTTGGATATCCTCGACCTGGCTGAGCAGCGTGAGGAACAGCCTTTCCTGCTTATCCTCGACACCCTCCAAGACCCCCAAAATTTGGGCACCGTTCTACGCACGGCTGAAGTGGTCGGCGTGCACGGCGTGCTGCTGCCGCTGCGCCGCACGGCCACGGTGACGCCGGCGGTCGTGCATGCCTCTTCAGGAGCTAGCGAGCACCTGCTCATTGCTCAGTTAAACCTGGCCCAGGCCATAGCCACTTTGAAAGAAAAAGATATTTGGGTGATTGGCCTGGAAAGCGGTTCAGAAGCGCAAGAAGTCAGCCGTGTCCGGCTGGATGGACGGTTGGCGCTGGTGGTGGGAAATGAGGCGGAAGGTATGCGCTCTCTGGTGCGTGATTCATGTGATGCGCTCGTACGTCTGCCTATGCGTGGGCAGATTGAATCGTTGAACGCAGCGGTGGCAGGTTCGGTGGTTTTATACTTCGCCTGGCAGCAGAGATCGAAAGCACATTGATTTTTAATGAACGTTGCAACCGTAATTTTTGGGCTGATAGCGTTGGGTTGT
>Ga0315288_10004941_pt1 | contig 16973 bp, 17 predicted proteins | sample YL17G11_20_MG_FD_203454 | JGI IMG/M metagenome (GOLD analysis project Ga0315288, IMG submission 203454) | Sediment microbial communities from Yellowstone Lake, YNP, Wyoming, USA - YL17G11_20 | ecosystem: Environmental > Aquatic > Freshwater > Lake > Sediment | place: USA: Wyoming | collected... | reverse complement strand
CGTTGACATCGTAGGTCCGCGCGCTTATAACCACGTCCTGCTTCGTCGGCGAGCCACCAACCGTGCCTGAGTACGGGGGCACAAAGGCCGAGGCGGCGTAGACCGTGGCCCACTGATTGTTACCCTTTTCGTCGATTGAGATCGTGAACCCTGGGAGGATAGCAATGGCACACTCGATGGAGAAGGCAATGGACGACGACTGGGGGTTGCGCTTGGACAGCGCAGCCGGAACCTGGAGGGTGAGTGTGATCGCGTTGGCCATTGATATCTTACCTCAACCTCGCCAGTATCCTATCATGCACTTCAAAACCATGGATCAACTCTTACCAATTATTACGTCAAAGCAGAGAATACCATTGAATTTATTCACGACTTTGTATTAACATCACGTTCATGAATTTCAAACCAATGGACCAAAGCCTAGTTCAAACTCTTCTTGAAGGCCATGAGGACATCCTCACCAAGGCCGCGGCTCAAGAAGAGATCATCTTCCGCCAGGCAAGCTGCCCGAACTGTGGTCTCCAAGGCATTCAGAAGCGCGTGGATCCACCTCGTCTTGTTGCCGGCCCTTCGGGAGAGCCTGAGATCATGTCCACACCCTTCGGAAGCGGGCCATTGGTCCGAGCGTATGGCTACTGCCCGAGCTGCGGAACCGAGTTCGATCCGCACACCGGCATCATCCGTCGGTTGGCGACTATGACTCCCGAACCACATTCAGACCCTCGTTGAGGTACGCAAAGAAGCTCGTGGTGCGTGCAGTTCCCTTGAACGGGACCTCCGCAACACCAAAGGCATTCTGCGTCCTGTCGACAATCAGTTCGCGATTCAGGTCGTGGGTCACAGACACCAGTTCGATTGGGTGCTGAACGAAGGTAGCCCCTCGCCTGGTCAGGAACTTCTCGAGATCGGAAACCTCCAGCTCCTCATTGCCCAGGTTGTTGACGTAGTCCTCAACCTCCTGCCCAACTGTCGCAGCTGCAGCCCCTCCACGATAGGTCAATGTAGTGAAGAGGTACGACGGCAGGAAATGCCGCGCGATTGGGTTGGCATTGATGGGTCGTTCCGTGTCTGAGTGCAGCAGATCATCGATGACTCGAGTTGTGGTCGAGGTATCGTAGTCGATCTTCAGATTGCGTCCGCTGATCTCCGTCATGTTCTCCGGTAGATCGGAGTTACCAACGGGCAGAAAGCGCCGGTCGAACTTGAGGTACAACTGCTCGTAGGGCGAGAACGTCAGGACGTTGTTCTCCACTCGGTAGGTGTAGCCGTCGACCGAAAGACCCGCAGTGACCACCATCCGTAGGTTCTCAGCCAGGTTGAGGTAGTCGCCAGCCCCCATGGACTCGATCTGCAGGTCCATGAAGTAGAGCGTCCCGTCGAAGTTCACCTTCATGTCAGTTGAAGAGATGTGACCCACCGCTGGCCGGCGTAGGGTGTAGGGAAGTTGCTCTCCCCAGGGAAGAAGTCCGTTGCTCTCGCCGAACGACTCAAGCCGGAGGCTCTTACGGTTGCCATGAATGCCGCCCCAGACTCTCCAAACGATGCTAGATTCTGGGTTGGGGAAGGGATCCGTCGTCGCAACATGGACATAATTGGTTGAAGGCGTCTCAATGATAGTTCGGACCTGGCCGTTATTTCCACCGTGGCTGTGAACGATCTCGATGAGATCCCCGACCTCCACACCAGCAAACGCTCCAGCTACGCTTGCTGTCACGCGAACGATGTCGCCGCTAACATCTGAAATGGTACCCGTTCCTCGAATCGATGTCTCGCCATCTACAGGTGCAACACTCTTGATGCCGTACTGCGTCGAGATAGTGTCGTAGATTCGAATCTGGTACCGGACTTTCTCGTCAGTCGAAGTGCGGAACCATCGGAATTTTCCAGCCACCACAGTAGCCGCTGGGCAGTCTATCAACTTGACGTTGTAAGCATCAGGGATGGACTCGATCTCCCATGTTCCTGCGATACCCTTGTTCTCTGGGTCAGTGACCTCATAGATTGTAATGAAGTCCCCAACCTTGGCGGATGTCGCTCCAGGAGGGTTGGTTGGGTCGTTCAGCTTGGCAGTCCCACCATCATCTGAGAGACTGGCGTCAGTCGACCCACGAGCCAGAACTGCTGTTGTAGTCGACTTCATCGACTGGCTAAGCTGCAAGGTCTGGACATTGACTCCCTCGATGATGTACCTCCCCGCATCTGGTCCATCTTCAATGTAGAGAGTCTGGCCCACCACATTCATGAGAGCCGGAGCAACCAAGGAGTCAGGGTCAAGCTGAACGAGGTTGGACCCAATTGTCGTGTGGATCGCGGGGAACCCGGCGTAGATGGTTGTACCAGTAAGGTCCCCTGCAAACATCAAGTCAACGCCACCCCAACCCTTCCACCAGATTTGATGTTGAGCTTCAAGTACGTCACCTTCTAGCAACTCGAGTTCGTAGACATCTGGGTTATTGCCATCCGTCAATTCAACATTGGTCTCGTACTCTGCTGGCGGCCCAGGCGAAACCTCCACACTCCGGAGGACACGCAGATCACGAGGAGTTTCATCCGTAATAGCCGCTGGAAACAGCAGTCGCCCATCTACTTGAGAGAACCGAAATGCGCGGATGATGTCTCCCTCACGGTATTCGAGCCGACCTCCAGCCAGACCAGTGATGACACTGGCCGAAGTTGGGTCCAAGAAGTACAGCCGGACGTACCCAACCGATGCAACGCCAACCCGGTAATGGACGTTGGTCTTCACAGATATGAACTCGACACCGCCTTCCGTAGCTGGGTAGATGTCGAGCTCAGTCTCGGACACCACGTTCTTGATGGTGTACTCGCCTTCGTTGTCCTCCTCGTACACCACCAGCCGGCAGCCAGCGGTCACGCCAAGGGTCTCGAACTTCGCTTCCGCGTCGGTGAGCCGAGTGGCCGGAGAGAGGGACGTAGCACCTGTGTACGACTCGCGGAGTGTCCCCTGGGCACGATTGGAGAGTGTCCCAAGAATCCTGGCGTCGATGGCATTGCCGTATGGGATTTCGATACCCGTGGTCTGCTGTGAGGAGTCCAGCAGTTCGATCTTCTGCACGCGGACAAAGGGGCGCTCCACCGGGGTGAACGCCTGGTAGACGGTGAACTCGGTGCCAAACGTCGTGGAGTTCGGAGCAGGGTCGAGCGACACGGAGGTGGCTGCGATAGCCAGGATGGAATAGATCCCCGCATTGTCCCCGCTCAAGACCTCGAGAACATCACCGACAACCACTCCAGCCGTCACGAAGTTGGTAGTACCTGACACCGTGCCTGTCCGAGAACCGGCAGACAAGTTCAGGTCCCCACCTTCGAAGATGTTCCCAAGGGGCAGCTTGGTTGTCCTTGGCTTGACAAGATCGACATCCAGCTCATCCGCAAGACGGTACCGTAACCCTCCGCTTCCCGAAGGGGTGACCGTCTTTGTCAGATCCTGGCTCAGCAGAAGTGCATCGTTCCCTTCGTCGCTGATGGACGAGAAGATGCGGCGAATCGTGTAGATGTCGGCATCGTCACCTGTCTCCACAACGATGGAGTCACCGACCTCTGCACCGAGCTCAACAAAGTCGACCCCAGCAGGGTTGTTGCTGTTGTCGCGGTCTCGGACGATGTCCGTGATAGTAATCTGGTCACGCAGGCGCCAGTACCAATCTGCCTTTGCTGGCTCATTGGATGGAACCGAGTACAACGATCCCTGAGCGTAATCGGTAGTCCGCTCGATAGTGATCTTGATGTAGTACGCCTCATAGACAACATCCCAGAAGCGGCCCTCCACACCGGAGATCTTGTAGCAATGAACTTCGTCGTTGCCACCAGCTGCTACCCGTAGTTCGATGAAGCGATCAACATCCGTAGCGTCAGGCCAGCCTTCGAGAGCTGGAGGAACGGCATCCGTGAAAATGTGGATCTCTTCTGACCCATCAGCAATGACGTAGGCCGAGGCGCTGCTGCTCAGCTCGAACATCGCACAGAACTTCTTGTCTGCCTCTCCAAAGGATTCCAGATCGATACCGAAGTGCAGAGGCTCGGCATCACGGATAGCCTCGAGCGTCGTGCCGCGCTGCTGCGGAAAGCCAGCCCGGATGAAGACGTCGAGCATGCCGCCGATGTGGACCTGGTTCTCTGCAATCTCAATGTCCCCGTAGGGTGTGGTTGGTACAAGGATTCCACCAGGAATGTTCGCGAGCCGAATCGATGATCCAACTGTCGCTGGCTTGCTGGCCATCACCAAAACGCTGGGGAAGGTTGTCGTAAACGGTGGTTCCACGTACAGGTAGGTTCCACTGACTTCCGTAACCGTCTTTTCGACGAGGCTGTTTGATGGAGGGCTCCACCACCTCAAGATGCACCCAACCTCAAAGCCTGCACCCGCAAGATTTGTGGCTCCGCTATCCGAACCAATGAACGACACGTTGATTCTGTCCAGATTACCAGTCTGAACAGAACCTACAGCCATACCAAACGTGTACTGTGCTTCAAGGTCAGCAGCCGTGACGATGTCACGCTCCATCTCAGGATCGCCAAAGCCAATCACGGTGAGCCGGCGGACATTGCCAAACGACTCGAGTAGACGAGCATTGATGCCGCGAGTGGTCACCAGCGACTTCTCAGAAAGACTGGTAGCGATGCGGCCAACGTACTCCTCAGTTGTCTCTCGGTCAGCACCTTCCTCGAAGGCGCTCTTGTTTGTGACCTTGACGACAGAAGGCATGCCCTCGATGGACACCAAGCTGGCGATAGCAATGTTGAACTCTGACCCCTCACTCTCAGCACGAAGAACAACGTCGAAGTAATAGATCCCTGCCTCCAGATTCAGACGCATCGTGTCCGAATCAATGGCTTGGTTCTCTACAGGAAGGAACCGCAGCCCATCTGCCGAGACGACAGCATTGCTTGGTGTAATGAGGCATGCCTGAGGCGACGTATAGTAGAGCCGCCCGATACCAATGGAGAACCCGCCCTGCCGACGATTGACAAAGAAGTTGGCACCAAGAGAATCGGCTTCCTCATCCGACAGAACACTGGGGTCTTGTAGCGACTGGTTCAGCGAGACGAACTGAATCTGCCGGCGGTAAGGCTCGAGCAGAATCTGCATCGGCTTCACCACCAGGTCGTCGATTGGATCACCATCCTGGATGATGAGGGCCGGGAACTCTGACTTCAGACGACCCAGGATGAAATCCCGAATCGGTGTGTCGAACGGGTCTGGCGACATCCGCTTGATGAGCGGCGTGATGACCTCGGTATCGAACGTCGAACCGGGATTGGTGTCAATAGTCGGGTCTGCCCGCTTGAGACACTCCTCAAGGTACAACCGGAGGTTGGACAGCTCGCTGATCTTTGCTTCGCTCGCCATTGTAGACCTCAGAGATTCAAGGCGGAGATGGCTTCATCTCCAGCCATGGACATCACATGAACCCGAGCTCGAGCTTCGAGCCGCTCCATGTTCCGGTCAACATCCAACAGTACTGCATCGAGCAATCTTTCAGATAAGGGCATCCCAGCGACTGAAGATTGCGAAGTTCGAATCTGCGTGGATGTCGTGTTCACTGCACGCGTGATGGAGGAAAGAATGTGGTCCATGCGTTCGATGTCTACTAGGTTACCCACCAGATCCTGCAGTCCACCACCACGCTGTGGATTGAAGATGTCCGAGCCAGGACTCTGAAGTAGCCACTTCGTGAACAGCTGGGTGAGCTTCAGAATCCCCTCGATCTTCTTCGGTCGAGTACCAATCTTGAACTCGACCTTGGAACCTGTAGCAGTCTTGGTGAAGTTCCCACTGATGATTTCCAAGGTGCGCAGTTCGCTGGCCCTCGTGTACGCCGGGACCTCCAACCACATCGTGCTCTTGTTGAGGATCGTGTAAGCCGTGATCTTCTGGTCGTTCAGATAGACCTCTTCAACCGAGGAGAAGTCATCGCCAAGAATTTCGATGGTCGGGACAACCGTATTCGGGACGTAGCGCGTGATGTCCTTGATACGGACGATGTCTCGGAACTTGATGACTTCCAGCGTTGGCATCAGCCGCTACCTCTCTCGGCCAAGCCCTCAGTGCTGATTGGCTCCTCGGACTTGATCTGGTCTACGGTCGATTCTATCGCACTCTCCAAAGCCAACAGCCGATCCATCTTGGTCGGGTTCGAGAAGTCCGTTCCGCTCACCGGATTGCCAGCCGGACCCGATTGCGTAACGGTCGGCATTGACATTGGTTCTTCAGCCTTTTCGTTATAGGCGTAAGGATTATACTTCTTCTGAGCAGACTTCGAAGACTCGCCATTGCGGTCGATGAGTTCCGTCAGGAGGTCATCCAGCGTGACCTCTGACATCGCCTTGTTGGCTTCCATGCTCCGCACGAAGGTGAAAGCATCACTCAGCAACTCACGCGCTTTGCGATACTTCCGTTCCTCTTCTCGAGATGTGACGGCGTTCGTCATCGACCTGTTGTCTCCACTTCAGCGTTGGGATACTCAATCGGGGTGTCCTGTGTCGAGGATCCCTCGTACACCTGGGTTCGAGAGTTCGCTATACCTGATATAGATTCCATGGTCGAATCAAGTTCAGGCAGATCCTTGGCCACGGCTTTGGTGGCATCGATGACCGATCCTCCATACGACGCTGTCTCCTGCGATACTTCAAAGAAGTCAGCGAACTTGCCATCCAGAAGAAGATCGGTTGCACGGTCGTAGTGCTTCTCGTCCAAGGCGTCGAGGACGTTATCTACAGCTTCTGATGGGGTTACCTCGTACGCCGCCAAGGTTGTATCGAAGTGGAGATCTCCTGTGGGAGAGTAGCCATGCTCATCAGAACGCTTGGCCGTTTCCACCATGCAGGTAAGTAGTCGACGGAGCATGTTTCGAACCTTGACCCGTGGAGTAGACAATCCCTCTGAAGCTGCAAGGACAGGGGAGAGAGCTGCATCCAGCGCATCGAGGTTCACGTTGAAGTTGTGCAAATCGAGGTATGACCGGCTGTTCAAGAGCAGCGAGATGCGCTCGACCATTAGGTCGTAGCTCGCCCGGCTGGAATGGGTTACGGAGAATGGCAACCCAGAGGCAGGTGCAATTGGGGTCCCGAGCGTTGCCCCGGCACCAGCCACTGCAGCCACTGTATTTGGGGTACCGTCCACGTCAATATCATCACCAGCCTCTACGCCTGCTGCCTCAAGATCGACCGGATCTCCATTGGCATCGGTCGCTTTGACCGCTGGCAATACCCCCATCACAAAGGTCGCGGGGAATGCCAAGACCGAAGGTGGCGAGACCAACTCAATGGAAGACGTGCTATCCGTCACAGTCGAGGTCAGCTTCACGGTCTCGGTAAACACCCGGAGCTGCCCGATCTCCTTTGGCGAGAACTTGGTGGTCTTGAGCGCCAAGGTGTTGGCGTTGACAACACTGTCAACATAGTACTTACCCGAGGTCGTGTCAGCAATGACCTCAACCTGCCACCACTCCTGGACACCCATAGTGGTGAAATTTGCGGCCGCGCTGTAGACCCTCGCCTGTCCTGCAACCGTGTTGCCATCCACGGTGGATATGTCGGTTGATACCATCTCGGCTGTCACGCCCGTGACCTTGGCGTTGATGAGCTCAGCCAGTTCGGTCGGCTTGAGGATGTCACGCGAGTCGCTCTGGCTCGGCTTGAAGCCAACGATCTTGGATGCAGACTCCTTGCGAACGATGGGCGGGTTGACCGTGTACCCAGGTATCTCCCATATCTCTAGCGTCTTCAAGGTCTTGTTGATCTCGGAAAATACGTTCATCACTTCGAGATATGGTTCAACTTTGCTACGAGCCCGCAAGGCCAACTTTGACGAATTGATAAGATCAGCCTGAGCCCTTACATGAAGCTTCAGTTCGCGCCCTTGGAGATCGGCATCATCATTCAAGTCGCTGATGAGGTTAGCCACCGTGCGTGCGCCGGTATTGAAAATTCCCCGCTTTGTAGCAGGGAGGATAGTCATTGGAAGTCCAACCCATGTAGTAATTGGAATTGTAGGGTGTGGCACTGAAACTGGGTTTGTCTCAAACTCTGGTGACACTGTAATTTTTAGGTAGAACGGTCCAGACGAACCAACCCAGAAGCCATTGTTCCCGGTACGAATAGTCGGGCCATCCATCCCATAGATTTCCCCTGCCCCGCTACTTGGGGTAAGCCCACGTCGGTCGACTTCAACCTTGGTCGCGCTGACGTACTTCGTGATTTCGAAGCGAGTCGAGCCAATCTTGAGGTATCGACCAACATCTTCGGCATTAAAAGCAGCAGGTCCAGAGGGTCGGGACAAACCAGTAACTGTGATTTCGTCACCGTTCCAGCTTGCAGAAGCATATTGACCAAGCTTCTCAAGTTCAGTGATGAGCTTCGGAAAGAGGTCTGAGTACGCCCCGAAAAGGGGAGGAATGACGGGGGGAACAACAACAGGGTAGTCGTAATAGAACTTCTCGGATGGCATCAACGTCGCACCAACATGCTTAAAGCAAATCGGTGGTCTAGTGCTGATCTCCAACACGATATTGACAACGGCTGAGGATGTTTGTGGCGCTAGCGGTGGCGGTACAAAAGGTGGTACCGGATCAGGATTATAGCAAGCTTTCAACGTGAACTCGTAGGAGTTCGAGTCGACAACGACGTAGAGCTCACGCTCCGCTGCAGGAACCTCAAAATCCCCCACGCTCGTACCCACCAGTTCAACACCCCAGGTCGACGCAAGCGGAACAACCTGAGCTGTCCCACCGTTGGCCTTGATGGAGAAGTCAGCCAACGGCTGCTCCCACGGCCCCACGCCAGTCGAGATCGTTGCCGGCTCGCCTTCACCTGTAGTCTCAAGCGTAGCGCCTGTGCCAGCCGTATTGATCTTCGTTGCTGCAGGAGCCTGGGCGGCAACCACCTGATCAACGACGGACTGCTCAACCAGACTTCGGAGGAGCATGCTCTTGCGCTTCTCCTCCTTCGACTGCTTGGTCCCGTTCTCAACCAGGGAGATCATCTCCTCGTTCACTGCTCGCGCATTCTTGATGGTCGTCTTGGCCACCTTCGATGGGACATCAAGAGTCGTGTAGTCGTCGACCATCGTGATCAGCCGCTGAGCAAGCGCAAGGACCTTGGCGTGGATCTCTTCAAGGCTAGGTAGGTCAGTGCGCAAGAGAGTCTTGGCCTCCTCGCTAGTCATCAGAAGCGTACCGTCTTCATCCACAACAGACTTCTTCATGTCGTCGCTGAACGACCGCATGTTCCGGGCGTAGACCTGCAGCTCAGGCCGGTGCTCAACGGACACTGACGCATCCAGCGCCAGCAGAGCCGTGTTGGCATTTCGGAGGTACGTTGCTGAACCAACGGGCACCTCGACCGATTGGCCAACGTACTCGAGCGCTACCATCATGTTCTCAAGAAGAGCCGCCTCCTGTAGAACGAAAGCCGACAGTCGGTTTGCTGTCAGGCGTGCGGTGTAAAGGAGCGAGTCTGGGTGAAGAATGAATGAGGCTGTAACAACCTCCATCAGCTGGTCGAACGAATTGATGGGATCCGTCAGCCCAGCTGTCCAAGATGGCTTCAACTCCCCGCGGACGAGCCGAGAGACCTCATTGCTGATGTCGATGGGTGAAAAGGTTGGCATGTTCTACGCCGCGCTCCACGCCACCAGAGGGGGATTGGCCACAATCAACATGAGCGGTAGGCGACGAAGGGTCACTTCGTCACGGTACTCCCTGCTGTACGCAAACTTTGTGAATCGAGGGATGGGAGTCTGAGTCTTTTCCCAGAAAAGCCCTTCTGGTGTCTCGGGCTCCATGTGATCGGCCTTGAAGTCCTCACGAAACTTCGAAGATTCAAGCTTACGAATGTCGGGACGCTCGAGCGAAGCGACAATGCGGCGGATGTAGTCTGCATTCCAACTGAAGAGTGCGCAGACTTCCTCAAATGTAAGCCCGTTCTCTAAGCCACCCTCCTCGACACATTCAGAAGCCTCCTCAAAGATGAACTGGTGCGCCCGCTTCCAACGAATCTCGTACTTCTTCTTCCCCTTGTAGAGCACGTAGTCAAACACGGAACGACGGAGCACGCCCACCCACATCATCTTCTCTTCGAAGTGTATTCGGCTCACGTCGATGAACATCAGATCACCTCGATAACCAAGTCATCTGCGATGATCTCGGCCGGTTGAGGATTACGCACGGCAACAGTATTAGCCGCCCGGCTAACGGAGATTGTTGTACTGCCCAATGCTCGAGCAGTAATAGACAACCGCCCGCTTTGAGTAACAGCTATAGCGATAGTCTCGTCTGCAGAAGCAAATGTGAGGAGGTCTTTGGTAGCGAGGTTGCCCAGCACACGCTGGTCGGACAGCGTCACGTCAAACGTCACCTCAGTAGTAATGCCAACAGGAATCTCGACAGGGTTTGTTGTCCAGTCAAGAATGATGATGTAGGGGAAGAATACCTCTTCCACCTTCCAACCTGCAGCATCGGGAACCGTGATGAAAAAGATCACATTGCCAGGGTCTTCCTGGCCATAGAGGTGAACTTCGAATTGTCCGCCACGCGGGAGACTCACCTCGAGATAACCATCAACATCCGTCTTGACCGAGGCACTCGAGACAATCATCCGGCGGCCAACAATGCTGGGGTCACCCGGGAATGATGAACCACCTGCGGCAGTTTCCGGGAAGTACGGGCAGAGGTGAAACTCAATAGTCCTGTCCGCCCAGGCACGGCCGAAGATGTCGATGAGGTAACCGGACAAGACGCAGAACTGAGGATCAGTTGACTCGGGGTGGACATACTCGTGGGCCTGAACGTCAAAGATATTGGTATCGGGCAACACGACCGGGTCCAACACGCGAATCTTCTGGGTCGGGCCGCTGGTCATGCTCCAACCGTCTTTCCGAAATCGCAGGATGTACTCAGTGCCAGGGTCAGCTGAACCATCCAACATGAAGCTGACCTCGCCATTGACATCTGTCAATCCCTGCGTGAGGAGCACATCCAGGGCACTGTAGACCCAGACCATCACACCTTCGACAACCACAGGGACCAACTGGTCGTCCTTCAGGATGACCTTCGTGAGCATTGCCATTACAAGGTCCTCCGTGGTGCCGCAGGGTAGTTCGGGAACTGCGGGTTGAACGGGTCGGGAGCTGCAGCCATGAGAGCCACCAGATCGAACGTGGGCGCATCTGGCACCTGAATCTCCCGAATGAACGAGGTGCCGGCGAAGATGACCTTCACCTTGAGCCCACGCACCAGCGAAATCTCTGCATGCCCGCTGTTGTTCGTGGTGATGGTGACAGCCTTCCGTACCATGGCCACCTGCTTGCTCTCGACGGTCAAAGGCTCCCACATGGGAACGAAGGTGATCTCCTGGTCAGGGGTCGAAACACCCTCCACGTCCACAAGATCTATCGACCCGAGGCTCAATTTGTCGGCGCTGATTGCAGTGCCGGGCTCGGCCTCGAACGGCTCGGACCACTCGCTGGTGAGGAACGTCGTGGTGTTGTAGTACGCAGCCTCGTAGTAGAACTTCTGACCACCAGCCCCATCGGCGTCGCGGTCGTAGAAGTTGTAGATGCTGGTGCCGGGCACCAGGTTGATGTACGCCTCCTCACCGATGTCCCTTTGGCCATTGACGAAGCCCAGAACTGTAGCAGCCGACCCACCAACGATCTCGAGCTTCGACTGCGTTCCGGTGAGGAGCGACGTGAGCTTCAGCTTGTTGCTCACGTTCGAAGCAATGCCAGCATGCACGGCGTTGATCTGAGCGGCGGCCTGGTCAACGGTCAGTGGATCGGTTCCAGTGAAGGTGATGTTCGTCTGGGGAAGGCTGTCGAGCTTGAACTGCAGAATCTTGGTGGCAAGAGCGAATGGCCCGGCCACCGAGCCCTGCAAAACTGCAGCAGCTGCAGCAACAGCTGTGATCTCGGTCCATGGTCCTGATTGCGACGTCGAGCGCCGAATCCGCATGGCGTCGAACGACGTCATGATGTCGGCAATGCTGTCGACGTAGACTGTGAGGGTGTTCACGCCGCTCATGTGCTAGTCCTTCTTCACCTTGCGGATGGTTGGGGTCTGCTTCTTCGCCTTCGTGATCGACGGTGAAGAAGGTACGGACGGCGGAGCTGAGGTGGTGCTTCCGAGAATGACCGGGCGCCCCTGCTTGGCACTGATGATGGTCGGAGCCTTTTCCCGCTTCGTCAGAACCTTGGTCACATCAGGCTTCTGCTCCGTCACGTCGATGGTAGGGAGACTCGGCATCACGACAGGCACAGGAATCTGGCGTGCTTGACAGATGTAACCACGAGTCGCTAGAGCAAGCGTCATAGATCCTCCAGCAGCCTAAACTTCGTTTCGCCGTAGGCATCGTAGGTGGACTCGATGGTGTACTTGTGTAGCAGGCCGTCGACTTCCTCACCACCAGGAATAGCAGGCACCTTGCTCCGCTCAGTGAAGACGCGCAGCCGGGCGCTGGTAAGACGCCCCAGGTCGTCGTAGGTCTGGCGGTCGAGGATGGCATTCCGGTGGAGGAGCCCCAGCACCCGGCGTAGGTCAGCCTTGAGCGCATGCAGCGAGTCTTCTGAGACGAAGTTGCCCGTACCACCGTCCATGATGTTCTGGAGGAGCTCCTCGATGCTGCTGACATCGGCCGAGCGAACCTCAACCTCGGTAGCGAAGATATCGTCGTTGTAATGGCACCAGGACTCGACCTTCCAGAACCCAACGACCGAGGGGATGAACGACACGAGGTATTCGCCCATGGCGTCTACTTCAACTATCGAGACTGCGTAAGGAATCTCGTTGCCGTCGCGCCAGACAGTCACGGAGAAATCGGAGATTGTCAGCCCGGAGTGCTTCGTGTAGCCGTCGTCTTCAAACACCGATAGGTGGTCGATTATCGGCTCTCCCGGGATGCCGGTTCGCATGCACGCCACCTCACTGCTGAGTCATTATACTACTTGGGTGGCGGCTGGGAGGACAAGGTCAAAGATTCGCTACTGCCAGGTCCATCCGCTCTTGAGCTTCTCGTCTACAGCCTGGTAGCCCTTGTCGTACAGCATCTGCAGTACCTTCTCGTCGAAGCGCCAGAAGTCGATGCCGTTCCAGGGCAGGTGGATCGTCACGACCTTTGCGAACAGTGCCTCTTCGATGTGCTGGCGCTCCATGGTTGAGAGCATGGCACCGAGGATAGCGATCAGGTAGTCCACAAAGGACTTGGGCGGCTTGGGCGTCCCCTCGCCTTCGGACAGCAACCGAATCCCAACGGACTCAGGGAAGAGATCCACCGCGATCATGTCGGTCACGCCGCCGTCCACCAGGAGCCCCGGCTCGATCTTCCGCGGGCTGAACATGATCGGGATGCTAGACGAGGCCGCCACAGCCGCAGGAACCGAAGTATTCGGGGAGTTGGACGTCGAGAACACAATGGTCTTCTGGGTGTTGACGTCCGTCGTCACGACGTGGAGCGGCAGCTTCGCCTCGGAGAACTTTCCAGGGACGTAGCCCTTCAACGCCTTCTCGAGCTTGTCCAGATTGAAAACGCCCCACTTGAACAAGATTGCCAGGAGTGGTGGCCAGTTCATCGAGATCTGTTCCTTGGGCATCGACTTGCGGACGAGCTCGAGGCCATCCTTGGGCTCAGCTCCAGTTGACAGGAATGCTGCCACGATAGAACCACCAGACGTACCAACAACCTGGTCAGGGAACTGGATGCCTTTGGAACGTGCGTCTTCGTAGAGTCGTTGAGCTGCGCCAAGGTGAGCAGGAAACAGAACGCCTGAACCGCTGAACACCAAAGTCTTCATGATTTCTCCTCATCATCGCATCTGGGTATGTTGGCCCTCAAGCGCGTTCGGGCCTGTCGAACCTTCTCGATCAGATTGTCGTAGGCATCGTAGTCCTCCTTGTCCAGGAGGTCTACCTTCTTGACCTCGTCAACAACGTCTCGCTTGAAGAGCCGAGAAAAGAGCCGGTTGTGCTCCTTCTCTTCCCACTTCACTGAGCCATTGCCGTTTCCGTTACTTCCGGCCTTTGGTAGTGTCATGGCCTGCGCTCCGATGTACATTAGTCATCAGCCTCTCTAGCGTCTCCGATACCGAAATCAAGTCCTTGGAGAGTTCGCTCAGCTCATCCAGCACTTTCAATTCTTGGTCGCGACGGCTGTCGCGCTTGCTGATCAGACGCTCATAAACAGTTGTGAGCTGTCGATAGAGGCGAAAGCAGAAGTACGTTGTCGTAAGGGAGTAGATGCCAAGGATTCCGTATCCCAGGACTTCTTTGACCATAGGTGTAATGAACGAGGTTTCTTCCATGACTTATTTCTTTGGAGCTGGTTGAACGCTGAAGCGCTCCATCAGTCGAATCAAGTTCTCGTTGGTCTGCTGTTGGTCCTTTCGGATCTCCTTGATGTCGAGTTTGACTTCGTTGACATCGGACTTGATGGAACCGTTCTCAGTCTTCAGGTTGGCATCCTCGACCTTCATTAGTGCCATACTTCCTGCCAGTTCGAGGTCCTTGGTCTCCAGTCGGTACTGGGCTTGAGTCTGGGTATCCCGTATCTCCTTGACCTCGATAGTTCGAGCGAACTGAGTCGAAAGAACCCAGACCGCTGCACTCCCGATGACTGCGGTTGCTGTGACCATAGTGGCAATCGCTTGCCAGGTGCTCAGAACCTTCTTCACGGTCACCTCCTTCGGCTTTGACACAGGTCGAGGGGCTCGCTTGGGTTTCTTGGTGGTCATGAACACGTCCTCCAACAGCTTCATTGTACTGCTGAGGGATTGAACGTGCGAAGCCATCATTTTGCTCCAAGGAAAACCATGAGTTGCTGTGGCGTCGTGGATGACGTCCAGGCATGTTAGCGGGCGTAACGGTCCAGGAGCCGTCCGTATTGGATGGCCGCGTAGACGATGGCAACGTAGGCCAAATGACCACGAACCCAGCCATCGACGCGCTCAAGCCCAGACCACATGGTTTACCTTTCTAACGCGACAATGGAGCAGTCAAGTTGGGCGTCATTAGGCACCTACTCGGCACCAGCCCGGAGTTGCAAGCCTAGCGTTTCAACCCCTGCTCACACTTCGCACGGTGCTCCAGTTCCTGTTGTTGCTGGTCTGTGTAGAACCAGTACATTCCAGGTGCTTGGCTACCGGCAAAATGCGAAACCGAAGTCTCACGCTGAATCTGCCGTCCATATTGGTCCTGTTTGTCGTCGGTCGAAACCACAAACACCAAATTCACACAGGGCCAACTTTCGTAGGGCTTGCCATCGAACCCATTTCCGATCCGATGTTCACCCCAGACGGCTGTGAGCAAAGCGTTGTGCTGTACCCGATTTGCATCAAGGAACACCACCAGCTCGCCCACTTCGACCTGCTTCAACTCGTTCTCCATGACTGCCTCCTTGCGACTCCATTGCCGCGCTAGAAAGGCAAGCTACCTCGCAAAGCGATCCAATAAGTAAAACATCCCAAGTACGCCGATTATAGTAGTGAGAATATCTGACACGTAGGAGTTATACCAAACCTCCGGGTGCAGCCACAGCCTGGGCCAGCGCACTTCGGCGATCTTCTCGAAGCCCTCCCAGGCGTAGGCCGCGATCAAACACGCGCCGAGTGCGATCATGCGCAAGGACAGACCCGAGTCCTTGATCATGGGCCAGAGCACGCTTCCTATGAACACCCAAAAAGCCAGGTGGGCCACGCTCCAGACGTCGAAAAACGCCAGGCCCGTGGTGCCGATCAGCCAGCTCATGCGTCCTCGCTCGTGCAGTAGACGGCGGCGATGCCGAACGTGCCCGCGCACTTTTCGTCATGCTCCATCCACACGCGGATGTGCGTGCCCAGATTCGGGTCCAACAGCGTCGTGCCCACCTCGTAGTACCAGGTGAACAGGTACGTCGACTTCGTCAGCGCCCGCCAGTTGCTGCCGCCCAGCACCGGATAGGGCGGGTGCGACTCGTTGCTGTCGTTGAGCAGGTCCAGGAAGGTCTTGTAGACCAGGGGCTCGGCGACGGGGATGTCGGTGCCACTGGGCAGCGCGGTCGTGATCACGGCCCCGTCGGCGACCGGACTCGGGAGCGCCTCGACGGTCTTGATCACGGTCAGCTGCGTGGGGCTCGGCATTCCGCTCGGAACCCAGTTCACGGACTTGACGTGGTACGTGCCGTCGTTGCCCGTCGAGCCGGCGATGGTGAACACGCCGGCCAACAGGGCCATGCGCACGTCCGTGGGCAGGTAGACCTTGTTGTTGAGCGGGTCGACGGCGATGATCGGAATAGTCGCCGATTGCATCAACTGCGGCGCGCAGGCATCGACGAGACCGAAGGCCTGGAACTTGAACGTGTCCGTGAGTTCGATGTCGCCGCTGAACTGGACCTCGACCCTGTCGACGATCAGCATCTTGCCATCGATGGGCCTGACGATGTACGTCGACGCGGGCAGGGCCGGATTGCCGCCGGCATAGTGGTAGGTGACCTGCACGGTCTCCGTGCCCGTCAGCGGCGCCAGGAAGTGGATGGTCTTGAGGGCGTAGTCGAGCGTGTAGTCACCGCCCGTGCCCAGGTGCGGGTCCTGCTCGTCTTTCTCGACGCCGTCGACCTTGACCACGACCCGATAGCTGTGGCCGTTGGCGTCCCTGAGCTTGTCCTCGAACGTGATCTTGCCGTGGAACACGTCAATCAGCGGCCCGTGGGCGACGACGTAGTCCTGATGGTCGCCCTGGTCCACGGCCACCTCGTCGACGACGCGCGCTGCGGCATCGAACCAAGTGGTCTTGTCGCAGAAGTTGCAACTGATGAACGTCAGCTTCGGCCGTGCGGGCTTGACGCTGGCAGTGATCGGCGAGCCGTCAGCGGACTCGGGGCCATCGAGATGCACGGACTGCGTGGTCGGGGCGTTGGTCTTGTAGTTGGCCTCGAAGTCGGTGGCGTCGGTCTTGTTGATGCTGCACGTGCGGCAGACAGGACCATCG
>Ga0315288_10004940_pt1 | contig 16973 bp, 10 predicted proteins | sample YL17G11_20_MG_FD_203454 | JGI IMG/M metagenome (GOLD analysis project Ga0315288, IMG submission 203454) | Sediment microbial communities from Yellowstone Lake, YNP, Wyoming, USA - YL17G11_20 | ecosystem: Environmental > Aquatic > Freshwater > Lake > Sediment | place: USA: Wyoming | collected... | reverse complement strand
GTGTACGAGCGCATTGTTGAACATTGTCGGCATCCAGTCGGCATACATAAGCTGGTAGGGAGGCTTGCGATTGGACAAGGCGTACTCCTCCATCAGCAGACTGATGAAAAGCTCCGCGGTCTTGATTTTCTGGCCTTCCTGCCCTTCGGAGATGAGATTAAAGCGGTTTCTGAGGTATTTGCTGGAAAGCTCTATGCCCGGGCGCTTGACAAGCAGCTTGATCGGCTCGATCTTTGCCAGCCTGTTGGCTACCTGTCCCTGGGCCGTGACTACCGGATCTATGTAGAGGGTGAACTCTATATCCAGAGAGGCCTGCGGGTAAGTCTGCAGGATTCTCCTGAGCTTGCCCGTAAAGAGCTTGACCGGGATCAGTATGTTTTCGCCTGGGCTGATAAGGTAGCGGCTGCGGACTTCCCTGGACACAAGCTGCGGTATCTTGATCGCCAGATCTCCGCTGACATTGGCATCGACCCTGATATTGCCTCTGAACAAGCCGTCATCACTCACAATGAGAGGCTCGGATGAGTTGTTTATTAGCGCGATAGAAGCGCCAAATTCGCTGCCGTAAGGAAACTTATTGCCGCGCATGTTGAATTGAATCGAGAGTATCTGGTCCGGCGGAGTAAACGCCGGGACAAACGCTTTGCCAAAAGCCTGCTCGAGCATATTGAGCAAGACATCCGGGTCAGCCGGCGGGATGTATTCGCCGCCCTGCTCGGTGAGCACAACTCTGGCCCGTTCGGCCTCGAGCGAACCCGGATCCCTGGCAATTGCCGAGATTAGAGTGTCTTTCGCCGAACCCTTGTCGCCCTGGGCTATCTGAATCTGCGCCAGCACCAATTCCGAAATCTGGCTTGGCTCGTTTTTCTCAATCAGTGCCCTGGCATATTGCTCGGGCTGCTCATTCATCATAAGCGCGTATGCCAGAATACTGGCCGCGGACGGCGTATTAGGCTCCATTGCGTATGCCTTATTCGCCCAGTCAAGGGCATTCTGGGGATTCGGCAACACGAAGCAGTAAAACCAGGCGAAATGCCTAGCAGTAACTTCCTGCGGGCCGCCGTCAACCGCGGCCCCCGAGCCGTTTGCGCCGCGACCCGCCATAAGGATCTGCCGGGCTTTTTCCTCAGCGGCTTGCAGTATTTGAGTCGCCCGCTCGCCATCGCCAAGTTTCGCGGCGGCCTTGCCGGCGAGCGCCTCTAAGGGCAGGCTGAACCGGCCGCCCCGCCGCACCACATCGGCTATTTCCAGGCACTTGGCCTGGCTGCTTTTCGTATTGTAGCTGCTCATCGCCCAGGGAATATATATAGCTGCCGGCAACGGGTCGGACGGATAGAGATAGTTGAACAAATCAGCAGCATATTGATACGCATTCGCGGCGGCGTCGTAGAGTTCCAGCCGCTCCGCATACCGCCCCAGCGCCAAGGCCGCGTCAATACTCGATGGATCTTTGCGCAGAACGAGCCTGTGGTGTTCGAGATAGTACTCCGGTCCCAATTTGTCGGGGAACAGCTCCGCCAGCTTCTCAAATGCCTTTCTGTTGTATTTATTGCCCTTGTAGGCCTGGGAGAGGTAGAACCCTGCTGCGGGCAGGTCAGGCTTCTCGGCCATTAACATACCGAGGTAAGTAATCAGTTCGGAGCCGACCACGCTATTCTTGTTACCGATGGTCATCAACAACTCTTCAAGGGCTTTCTCCCGCTCTTCGCGGGAGTTTTGCCTCTCAAGCAGGTACACAACCGCCTTGCGCATCACTTCAAGGTCTGCGGATTGATCGACGTATTCGAGCAACAAGCCTCGCACCAACTCTGAATTGTCGCTCCGGGAATCCCGACAGGCCAGCTCAATCAGCGTCGGGCGGATGTAGCCGGCACCGCTGTCCAGCGCCATGGCCGCCTTCAATAACGCTGTCGCCTGTGCAACCTCGGCCGCACCGGCACCCTCTGAGTTGGCCAGTTCATAGGCCGTGTCGTGAAGCTTCTGGGCAACCAACGGTGAATCAAGCCGCCCCGGCACCGGCGCAGAGGCCCGAGAATCAACCGGACCGAGCAGACCGGGTTCAAGTGCTGATTTCAGCTCACTATCGACCTTTGGGTCCTGAGCCCAAAGCGGCAACGAACACGCCATAAGCGCCGAACACATCAGAAAAAAAACGACTTTGCGCATTTTTTTCTCCCTATAAAGCAGCCTGTGACAGCCCAAATGACACGTGTCGTTCCGAGTCCACCACAGGCGGACAGAGAACCTGGCTTACGCAGCCCGGATGCTTTTCGCCTGTGGCGGGCCTCAGGCGGATTCAGCATGACAGCTCATCAGAGCGCGTCTTACAGAGCAATGGAACGAAATTGTTTATTGACTATATTATCGGGCAATTGTCATTTTCGGCTTTAGACATAATGAGAGCTTAACTTATGTATTCTCGCCAGCTTAGCACACTGACCCCCAGTCACACCGGCATCCGATGCACGGTGCCGGCCTGAGAACCATGCTGGCCGTGTATCAACCGAGCCCACCCTCCCGCTTAAACCGAGAATAGCGCTCCACGCAAGTCCTATAATACCAAGCTCACCTTCTCGTGGTGCTGGTCCACAAGTCTCATCGCAGATCCGCAGGCCCGCTTCAGTAACAGCGGCGTGAACCCTGCCGATGAACGGCCCGCCAAAGGCCGCCAGCCCCGTGTTTTCGCCCGGCCCAGATGTGGCACTCTAATCTCAAATGACACTTGTACCGGGGATTTGTTCCCAGACAACTCATACAGCAACCACTCCCTCGAGCCTCAAGGCGTCGATTTTGCGCACTTGGCGTGCTTGGCGCACTCAAAACAGACCCGTGCTGATGGTCTATTGGGTTTGGCGTTTGCCGCCTCTGAGCATAGAAAGCATCTTCACCCGCAGGAGTTTTGCCGCCACTATGTATGCAGCACCCGCGGAGGGCACAATCGCAGCAAGTCTCAGGGCATCGAACGATCTGCCGATCGGCAAATTCCTCATTCCAACTATAACTGCAACGCCGGCCGCCGCCATAAAGGCAGTCGCCGCAGCCGTCTTGGCGAAAGTAACGAATACGCCATTCAGTATCGCCGGTCCTAACCGCCCCCGGAGCACCACGACGAGGATCACCACCTGCAGATAGGAGCATGCCGCCGTAGCGCAGGCGAGCCCGGCCTGTCCGAGATACCAGATAAGAATCAAATTCAGCACGAAGTTCGCAAAAACCGCCCCAAGCGCGCTTCGCATCGGCGTCGTCGAATCCTGCATAGAGTAGAACGCCCGCGCAAGAATGTGCTGAGAGAAGTACCCACAGAGCCCCAGGGCGTAAAAAGCGAGCGTTCGCACCACCATATCCGTGTCCTGCCTGGCAAATCTGCCGTGTTGAAACGCGGCTGAGATTAACGGCCTGGCCACTAATATCAGCCCGACAGTCGCCGGAAGGGCCACGAAAACAGCCCCTCGTATTCCTTTCGATATAGTATTACGCAACGCCTCGAAATCTCTCCTTGCGGCATCGGCGCTCATCACCGGGAAGATGGCCGTAGCCAGCGATATGCCAAGCACCCCCAGAGGAAGCTGATACAGGCGCTGCGCATAATAAAGGTGCGAGACCGAGCCGCGCCACATCGGGTACTCAATCACCATACCCCACAATTCAAAGAATCGCCCTTTTTCCGGCGACCCCGAAAACCACCACGCGACAAGGTCGTCGGCAAGCGTATTCATCTCCGTTGCCGTCAGACCCAGCACCATCGGCCCCATCAGTAGAATTATTTTTTTGAAGGCCTCGGAGTGCACCTCCCAGGCAGGTCGAAGCGAAACGCCGCGTCGCCGAAGCGGCGGGACTTGTATCGCCAGCTCCAATATCCCCGCCACAAGGACGCCAACCGCCACCCAGAACAACTGAGCCCTCGCATCGACCTTCAACAACCATCCGGTCAGCAGTATCGAGACGATAATAATGATGTTCAGAATGATCGGCGCGACCGCGGGGCAGGCGAAGTGCCCATGAACGTTGAGCAGGCCGGCCAGTATCGCCACCAAACATACAAACAGCATAAAGGGCAGCATCACCGAGCTCAGGGACAGTATCAGGACGGTTTCGCTCGTGCGCGCAAAGGCCTTGTAATACAAATAGATGCCGATCTCCCCAAGAATCACCAGAGCGGCCAGGATCACGAACATCGCCGTCACAACCGTATTGGCCAGCTCAGCCGCCTGCCGCCGGTCGCGATGAAGGACTTCGCTGTAAATGGGAATGAGCGACGCCGACGCCGCCCCCTCGCCGAAAAGCCGTCTGCTGAGATTAGGAATCTTAAAGGCAATTATCCAGGCATCAAACAGTTGATTTGCGCCGAAGAAGTGGCTGTAGGCCACGTCGCGGACCAGCCCGAAGATCCTGCTCAGCGCGGTTAGCAAGGCAATTTGTCTGAAGCCGTGTATCATATTCCGTATATCGTACCGGATATGTCTTCTTGCGTATTTTTTCTTGGCGCGCGGGCCGGAAAATGCACGACACCCCAAGCTCAAATGCAAATTCGACCTCCCTCCAAAGAATCGTCGCCTGCTATTCAAACGGTTTGGGCGCCACGGTGAACGCCCTGCACCGCCCCACGTTATTGAGCAACCCCGCTGAAATCATACTGACCAGCAGGCTTGAGCCCCCGTAGCTCACAAAAGGCAGCGTCAGCCCCGTTATGGGCATCAGGCCCATAGTCATGCTCACGTTGACGAGGACCTCCACAACGAACATCGCCACAATGCCGACGGCGAGCAATTTACCGAACGGATCGGTATTGTGCGCGGCGATTCTAAGGCCGCAGCCAAAAACGATAACATAGAGCCCGAGTAAGACCAGGCACCCCCAGAAACCCCATTGATGGGCAATCGCAGCGAATATGAAGTCGTTTTCTCTCTCTTCCAGAAAGTCGTATTTCACAAAAGGCCCCCGCCGAAAACCGTACCCTTCGGCCCCGCCCGATGCAACGGCATACTTGGAGCGAATGAGTTGCCAGCCCCAGGTATTCTTCCACTTCTTTTCACTGAATTTCTCGCCGACAAGGACTTCACCGAGCCAGGGGTGCTTCTCGGCCTTGTCGCGAACCCAGGAGCTTTGCAATATGAGGCTGGCAATTCTAATCCGCTGATACGACTTCATATTGTGCCACAGCAGAGGACTCACCATAAGCGCCATAAGGACCACAATCAGAAAGTGCTTGACCTTGGCCCCTGCGACGAACAGCATTGTCACCAGGATCGGCATCATCAGCATGACGGTGCCCAGGTTCGGCTCAAGAAGGATCAGCACCATCGGCACGAGTGTAAGAACGAAAGGACCGATCAAAGCCTTGAAGCTCCTGTAGTTGCTGCGATAGCGAAGATACCAGGCCAGCGCAAGGATGTAAGCCAGCTTGCAGAACTCCGAGGGCTGCAGTGCCGGCAGCTTCCTGCCGGCGACGGTGAACTCAATCCATCTGTGCGTGTAGTTCTTCTCCGGTACGAAGGGCAGGGGGACGATGTATCTGCTCACGAGCAGCAAGGCCAGCAGCGCCAGGACGATGCCGTAGAGCCAATAGCTCACCTCGCCCAGGCGCCTGTAATTGATCAGGTTCGCGGCGATGAACCCGGCTGCTGCAACAGCGGCGAAGACGAGCTGCTTCTTCCAGAGACCGGCCAAATCGTCCGCCTTGCTTGCCGCCCCGGCCTCGGCCGGATGCCCAACTGAGTAAATGGCCAGCACCCCCACTGCGACCAGCCCGAGCGCCGCGGCTGCGAGGCACAATCTCACAAACAGAAGCCGTCCTTTGAAGAAGTTGCGCATATCCGGCAAAATAACACACGGGCCAAAAACTGAAAGTGAAAAACTGCCCCGGAAGCCGAGAAATCGAGGATTTCTGCACCCCACAATCAGCTTATTCCGCAGGCTGTCCCAAGATGTTTGGCGTGTTTTGGGGCGTCTCTACCCAAATTATCCCACACTTCCCACGTCTCCCAGATTAACAGGGGCGCGTCAACTCCCTCCCGCCGGACCTAAGACCGTTCGTTTTTGGCCCAAAAAGGCCGTTTTTTGCTTCGGATTGAGTTTTTTTCCGTTCAATTTGCAGGCAAAACGGGAGAAATTGTGGGGCGCGGCCCCCGGCAGAGCCAGCCCCGGCGTGCCGCCTGGGTGGCATTCCGGGCCGGCTGGGCAGGGCAATGCCGGGAAAATGGTGTCCGAGAAAAAAATTTTAACTATTTTTACATTTTTTACTTGAAACGTCCGGGCATTCTATGTTAATATACAGTTAATCTTCACCAACAAAGAACCTGTGCATGTAGTTAGGCACACATTTTTCGCCGTTAGGCGAAGAAAGGAGGAGATTTGGGAAGAGACGACAAGTAAGTCCGACCGCTCCCGCTGGGGTCGGAGCGCTCTGTCCAAATGTCTGAAGACCAATTCAGAAAGCTTGGATGTGCGTGCCTGAAAGGCAGTGTTAAAGGCGGGAAAACCAAGATGTTGCAGAGTGTGTTGCTCTGCGAAGAAGAGAAAGGAGTTGTACAATGAGAAAGATGATTTTAGCCCTTGCAGTAGTTCTGCTTGCGGCACCGGCCTGGGCGGCTGTCACGATCTCGGTGACGAAGATCAGCGACACCAAGGTCGCGATTAACTACAATGCCACGACCGAATCGCAATTGGTCAGAGCATTCGCCCTGGACGTCACCGTTACCGACGGCAACATTGTTGACATCAACGACTATGCCGTTGGCGACGACGTTCACGGCTACGGCATCTTTCCGGGTAATTTCAGTCTTTACATCACGGTACTTCCAAATGGTACTGTGGATAACTGGGACGACCCGAATTACACGCCCGTAGCCCCCGCGGACGACCCTGGCGCGCTTGGCGGCATCGGGACAAGTGGTGTTACCCTCGAGCAGGGATCGCTGTATGACGCTAATGCGCCCGCGAAGAGCGGCATGCTCTGCACGGTCACCGTCAGCGCAGGCACAAAGACGTTGCGCGTCAATGGCAATGCCATTCGCGGCAACATCGTGATGGAAGACGCCAGCGAAGTGGTTCCGGTCGAGGTAGTCTACCTGTTCGTGACGGACTGCTTCCCCACCACATTCACGACGTACGCCGATTGGGTAACCTACGGCAAGCCGAAATGCTGGTGCAACACGGCTATCGACGCAGCCGCCACTGGTAATTATCAGTGCGACGGCGACGGCGACGGGCTGTTCGAAGGCTTCAACAAGTACCGCGTCTTCAGTAAGGACCTTGGCGTGATGGTTTCCCAATGGAAGAAGAAGATTGCTGAGATCACGAATCCTTGTGCAGATTTTGATCACAAGGCCGAAGGCTTCAACAAGTACCGCGTCTTCAGTAAGGACCTTGGCGTCCTCGTGGCGAATTGGAAGAAGAAAGATGCTGCTCTTCCGGGTAATTGTGGAACCCTTGGCAGGCCGGAATAGTTTTGCTGACTTAGTTTTTTTGCTGAATGGAATATCGAATGTATATTAGTTGTAACATTCGAATTGTTAGGTTCTTTGGAAGGAGAACGATGATGAAGAATGTATTGATTGTGTTTACTGTTTTAGCGATGGCTTCTGTAGCGAACGCGACACTGTCCCTTTCGGTGAACGGAAGAACCGATCAGCCCGATAGCACAATCGAGTTGAAGGTGAGCGAAGTGGCGGTTATCGACGTGCATTCTCTTAACGAGAAGGCAGTCTGGACCAACATGATTGTGCTTGAAGGTCTTGGCTCAGCAGATTTGAGCGCTATGTCGATAATTGATCTGGGCATCGGTCAGTTTATAGTCGATGCGACAGGTAATCCTGACGCCATGGCTTTCGTCCGGAGCCTTGGTTACAACCCGTTCGCGCTCACGTACTCGGAGCTCGTCCATGTCAGTGGAGAGCCAATGGCTATTCCTAATGGCGTGATGATTGACGGGATAAAGCTGCACTGTGAAGGTTATCCGGGCGATGTGATTGTGTCGCTGTTGGACGGTGCCGATGGGACCCGGCTGGATCAGGTGATAATCCATCAGATTCCTGAGCCGATTACATTGTCCCTGTTGGGTCTGGGCGGTCTGTTTCTGCGTCGTCGCAAATAGACAGTCGCTAACTTCAGATTAACGTCTCAAGCGAGGCAGGTTTTACCTGCCTCGCTTTTTTATTTGCAGATTTGTGGTTTGCCAGCTAAGATTGAGTTTGTTTTTCTTGGACAAAAGACAGACTACGGAGACGACAAGAATGAAGCCAAAGGCTGCAATTACTCTTGTATTAACGTGGATGCTCTTGTCAACCCGCGGGTGTCTGCCCGCGAACCGGCCATCCTCCGACAAGCCCTTACTCCCGCCGGATATTGTGGGAACGTGGAAGGCGAGAGAAACCACGTGGAAGATAGTCCTGGCGCCCAACGGCACCGTCTCTTCGGCTGTCATTGATATGGGCGCAGTCGAGGTCCGCCCGAATAAAACGAGCAAGGTTGAGATGAACGACGGAAGCTTCAGCACCTACAGAGCCGGGAATTGCATCGTCGAGTACACCCCCGCCACAAGAGAGCTTTTCGTAAGCGTGGAGATGGAGAATATCCACGTTGTTTTCATGGACCAGTTGATTGAGGGCAACAGCATAGATCGGTTCGTGGGTACGGTCTCCGAAGACGGCAGACAATGGACTGCCGAGTGGATCAAGACATTCGATTACGGACCTCGCTTCCCTCAGGACCCGAACGACATATATGCCGAGCCGGTCGTATTCGATAAGATTGAGAATTGATGCGTGAGGCGCTGCTTTTGCTCAGTAGTCGAAATAGCGAATCGCACGTTTATCGGCGCCGGGCCAATCGAGTCTTATTGTTTTTGTCGCCGGCTGATACACCCAGCCGAATCCACCGGTCGGCTCTCCAGGAAAAGCCTCGCTGTTGCCTATCATCCTGACATCCTGCCGTGAGTTGAAGGGATTCTCAGGCATCTCGGACAGATAACGTCCCTCGACAATAACCTGCCTGTTGAAATGTGAATCGCCCGGCACAGTCCCCGGATCATCGTCTTTGTACCCCGGCGGAACGCCACCGTGCCGGGCGGCATATAGCTCAATCGCGCCTCGCAGCAGGCGCAGCGAGTCTTTGGTAACGGCTTCCTTGGCCCGCACGGCGTGCTCCTGGAGCCGGGGCACAACTATGGCTGCGAGAATTCCCAAGACAGCCACCACTATCATCAACTCGACAAGTGAGAATGCTCTTTTCATTCGTCCTCACGTCTGTACAGCCACCGCTACAGGCAGACACACAGCCGATGCGCAGAAAACGGCCGCACCTTCTCTTATCGGCCTTCGCAATCCACTGCTTGACCTCAGACCTGCGTTATAGAACACTTCTTGGGCAGGCGGGCGGAGACTTTGGAACATAATGGGGATGGGCAGCCAATACGAGAGACGCTTGACTGCGATACACCGAACCTTGCGACTTTATCGCCGCCAAGCGCCCTTCCAGAGCCACTGGCCGGCCAATTCTGCATAATCAAAGGAGTCTATAAAGCCGTCCTTGTGGAAATCAACCTCCAATTCGCCGCTCCGGAGCCACTGCCCCGCCAAGACCCCCATCTCAAGGTAATCGACCACTCCATCATTATTCAAGTCAATCGGATTGGTGACAACTTCATCGGCCCCAATATCCACCGTGTCCGCGAAAATCCTCTGCTCGCCGTCAAGGTCAAGACTCGCCCCCGGCAGGACAGAGCCGTTGTCGCCGCTGTCAACGCATGGCGAGCCCGGCAGCAGATGGAAATCGCCTACGACAAAGAAGTCGTCATTCGGATCGGCAGGCGTATTTGCATCATCCCAATAGCCCGCATCTGCAAAGCACGGATCGGCGTCGATGTTGCCCTGACCCCAGTGAAGAACACAATTCACATCGACAAATACGCCGCCCTGCCCGCCCTGGATGTTGCTATGGGAAATAGTCATTTCAGTGTGCTCGGCCGAGGACCATACGCGAATGGTGTTAATCAACGCGCCCTCCGGACCAAAAGGAGACCTGTTATTACGCACAATGCAGTTGATCAACGTGGGATTGGCGACATCCTGCGGGATGTAGTCACGGCTGAATGACCCCACGCCCCCTCCTTCGGCGGCCCGGTTGCCAACCACCGTGCAGTTAATGAAAGTTGGGCTGCTCCAGTATGCGTACAGTCCGCCGCCGCGGTGCTCCGCGGCATTCCCGGCAACAAAGCAGTTGCTTACAACCGCGTCGCCGTCCGTCCAGCAGCAGATTCCGCCTCCGTGCCGCCCATGACCTATGGCCGAGTTGTTTGTGATGACGCAGTTGGTAATTGTGGGGCTGCTCTCGCTGCAGTAGATTCCACCGCCGTAGCCGACTGGCAGGCAGGTATTTGAAGTGATGATGCAGTTCTCGATAATCGCATTACTGTCGTGTCCGCAGTAGATCGCGCCGCCGTGGTCAACGGCATTGTTGTTTGTGAGAATGCAGTTGGTTATTGTCGGGCTGCTTAGCCAGCAGTGTATCGCACCGCCCTCATAACTTCCGCCACCGTTGGTAACTGTAAGACCGTTCACAATCGAATCTGCACCTTCACGGCTGTGAAAACGGAATCCACGGTGCGGATTTGCGGCAGAACCCCCGCAGTCGAGAATCGTGGCGGCCACGATAGCGGGGTCATTCGGATCGATGCTCTCAACGGTGATCGCTTTGCCCTTGAAATCGATGTCACGATTGCCTGAGCCTGTGTGGGTCCCAAGAGTAACTACTATCACATCGCCATTATTGGCGTCGTCAATCGCCTGCTGTATATTCTCGTATTGGCCGCCGGCGGTATTCCACACGGGCCAGGCCTCGTCGGCGCCGATGTCGGCAAACTGGCCCAGCTTTCTCGGCTCACCGTCTAAATCGGTCAAGCCCGCGCCGGAGGAATTCGGGTCGGCGGCATTGATGCACCTGCTGTCGTAGTTCAAGTGGTAGTCGTCATTATCGGGGTCAACAAAGCCCGGCGGAACAGAAATGTTGCCGCTTATGCCTGTTTGGTCAGGTATGCCGGAACCATAATCGCCCGCCTTGTTGCCCCATACATCATTGTACCGTATCACGGGGCTATCTCCGGAGGACACATATACTCCGTATCCATCGCCGTTTGAAGCGATTATGTTGTTCTCAATTACGGCCGGCGAGTCCGGCTTACAATAGACGCCGGTATGATGATTCGCTGCTATGGTATTGTGCATAATTGTCGGGACCGAGCTTACGACAATCAATCCGGCGCCGGCGACGTTGCGGTAGATCAGATTATTACGAATGGTTGGTGCACTGCTCCAATAGACTCCTATCCCCGCGCCGTTAGTGGATTCGTTTTGGGTAATTCGGTTGTGCTCAATCAGGGGATTGGAGTAGTAATAGACATAGATGCCGCCGCCGCCCAAGCCCCCTGCCCTGTTGGCCTTGATGAGGTTGTTCCTGACTGTCGGGCTTGAGTTGTACGTTATGTGAACGCCTGCCCCGAGCGCCGAGTCATTGCCTTCTATCCGATTGCCTTCGATAAGACCATTGCTCCATTGGCGCAAGTGTATTGCCCCGCCATACATATCCGCGTGGTTATTCTCTATTGAATTTCCTGTTATGACGGCATCGCAGCCCTGGAAGGCCACAATTGCGCCGCCGTCGCCGTGGTCGTTATTCGGGTAATCATCGTTAGGCGGGTCAAAACCGTGCTGGACGACGGCGAAGTTTTCTCTAAATGTGTTGTCGGTTATAAGCGGGCTGACGTGAACGGCGGGATTACTGGGATTAACAGGGTTCACGGGGTTGCCGTAGATATAGACCCCGCCGCCCTGGCCCGCGACATTATTGACAAATACATTCCTGCTGATGGTCGGCGCCGACATATTATAGCACAGCACGCCGCCTCCGCAGCGATTCCACCGCAGCCCGCTGAATCGCCAGGACACCGCCAACCATGAGCCTGTGCCGCCGGTTATTGTAAATCCGGACAGCACCGAGCCGCGGCCTTCTCCATTTGCAAAGGTGACAACACTGCCAATGTTCGGGTCAACGGGATTCGACCCGTCAATTATTGTCGCCGCCACGACGTTCGGATCACCCGGCTCAGTGGACCGCACAGTTATGGATTTGCCGAGAAAATTGATGTTCTCATAATAGATTCCCGGACCAACGACAACTATATCGCCGTCATTGGCGTTGTTAATCGCCGATTGGATGCTGCCGTACTGTTCGCTCGGAATGTGTAAAGTCTGCGCGCAGAGCCGTGTTCCGCAAAGAATGATTACCGCAGCCAACAGTCTTTTCATCGCCAGTCTGCTCCAAAAACATGCCTCGGAAGCGGCCCATGCCACCCTGGAGGCTGCCAACTTATGTATATTATAGCAAAAAACGAGGGGAAAATCCAGACTCTTGCGGGCGAGAGAGCCGCTCAAGGGTAAAACTTACCTCGCCGCACTCTTCCGTTCCCATCCACATCGCCTGAGTGTCAGGCCGACTGCATTTTATGGGACAGTTGCTCCGGGCTAAGGCCCGAACCGGAACAAAGAATTTATGAAAAAAAGAACCTCCGATTGCGGGGGCGGGGCTGAGCGAAAAGTATGAAAGAACACCGTGGGAACAGTAATCCAATATACGGTTACTGTTTGTTCAATTCTTCCCGAAGGTTCCGTGGTAGTGTTTCTTCAAGCTGGGGGAATTTTTCAACGATGCGAAAAATGTCGGCCAAATCCTTTTGCCGTTTGCTCTTCCGCCTGGTCTTATCCGCATACGCCCAGACCTTGCCCTGTAACACATCTTCAATTCTTGCGACCCTCATCGTGTAACCGAGCACATTTCTCCCGGCCGCATTTGAAACAAACCTCTGGTACCGCGGGTCTTGCTGAAGTTGAATCCGCAGGTCGGAGTCTGCGCTGGTGATGTTCACGCTATGCTCGAACTGCTCGACCTTTAGGCCGCGTTCTTTGGCTGCATTGCAAATAGCGCCGACATCTTCGACTGCCGCGACGACATCCAAATCCAGGCTCACGACCGGCTCAACATAAGCGTTCACCGCCAGTCCTCCGATCAGGCAGTACCGCGAACCCGTTTTGGAAAGAATGTCCAGAAGAATCTGGATAATGTCAGATTTTCCGTTTGCCACCCGATTAACGAATTCTTTGCCCGTCATCGTATATTCCTCAGTCCCCATTTTCACGGGTCGCCGGATGTCTCTGCCAACCGGCCGCCCCGGGTCAACACAGAGGCTTTTAACAAATCCTTAAAGCCCGCGGTGTACACTATTGTTCCACAGACCGTAGGGAAAGGCAAGTGCTATTCCCAGTCTGGCAATTTCTGATTTACGCTTGGCGATCCATGAGATAGGCAGGTTAGAATATACGCGTCATTTTACTTATCAGGAGTCAACTATGGGCCATACAAGAGGTTTTATGAGGGCGAAGATGGCATTTCTGGCAAGTGCATTAGTGGCTTTGTCGGCGATTTTGCCTCTTCGCTCCTTCCGAAGTGTTGGATGCGCTGCAAGTGTCAGCCCCGACAAGGACGGGCTTCAGGTGGATGTGATGACGTTTAATATCCGCTATGGGACGGCTGGGGACGGCGAAAACCGCTGGCAGAACCGCCGGCAAATGGTCTTTGACCTGGTCGGCAGGTACGGCCCCGATGTTGTCGGCCTGCAGGAGGCGTTGGGCTTCCAGATAGAGGAAATCTGCAAGACCCTGCCTCAATACGCCATGATCGGCGTCGGACGGGACGACGGCAAGACCAAAGGCGAGTATTCCGCGATCCTGTGTCGCCGCGAGCGATTCGAAGTTGAGCAGGGCGGCACTTTCTGGCTGTCCGATACGCCGGAGGTACCCGGCTCAATCACCTGGGGCAACGCCTGCACCCGAATATGCACCTGGGCGAGATTCGTCGAAAGAAAGACCGGCAGGGCCTTCTATCATTACAACCTTCATCTCGACCATATCTCACAGCCCTCACGCGAAAAGAGCGTGGTCCTTTTGGCTGAACGTATCCGGAACCGAAAAAATTCAGATCCCTTCGTGGTCACAGGCGACTTCAACGCAGGCGAAGACAATCCGGCCATTCTATTCCTGAAGGGCAAGACCGCTGTGCCCGGCAAGGACAACGCCAATGTTGAAAATCCCGTCCCGATGGTCGATACATTTCGCACGCTGCACGGCGATGCAGCAGAAGTCGGGACCTTTCACAGCTTCAAGGGAGATAAAACAGGCGATAAAATCGACTTTGTCCTGACAACATCCGATGTCCAGGCGCTCGACGCCCAAATCATCCGCGATAACGTCGATGGCCGATACCCCTCAGACCACTTCCCCGTAGCCGGCCGCCTGCGTTTCCCAGCCGGGACAACGCGTTAGGGCCGTTTCCAAAAGGGGAATGACACCTTTTGTCATTCCAGCGAAGCCTGTCCTCGACTGCGATCGGGGAGCAGGAATCCAGTCCTGATATTAACTGGATTCCGGGTCAAGCCCGGAATGACAAGACCCAAGAGTTGGACTAATTGATTTGAAACGGCGTTAAATTAACGTTCGTTAGAGTTTTGGAGTGTATTATGTTTGTGTTTTACAGAGCGATGTTGGGTATAATGCCGGGATGTGGAACCGACGTCAGCCCGTTTGCCGAACCACGAGGAGGCTGCAGGAAGCAACAGAAAGAATCTGCAAGGAGAAGATGGAGCGGTTTGTTTCAGAAAAATAGGGTGGCTGGCCATAGTTTGATGGGAGAGGTGTGTAGCGGCCGCAGTGCGGCCTGCTATTCAAATAGATGCCTCGAGTATGCTTGGCATGATGGGGCGATGCGGATTGAAATTCGGGTAGGATATCAGGAGACATTAAATGAGCCGTTGTATTTTCTGCGGTAAAGAATGCGATGTGAACCAAACGCCCAATCATCACGAACTGGAGACTTGTCGTTGCGCTTCCTGTGGAGTATACATATCGTCTCCGATCGGATTAGCGAGGATTATTAGCAATAGCACGGGTTCATCAGATAAGTTCAAAATCGCCTGTGTCTTGAATGAAAGGCGGCTAAAGGGATTTGGTGGCATAGTACTGAGTATAGAGACCGACAAAGAAGCCAAGGTTTGTGGCTATCCTGTGGTTTCTGTCAAGGATGTTTTAGATGAGTTTCCGAAGAAAGCCAGCGATTTTCTTAACAGAACGCTCCTTAATCTCAGCCGATTAGCTAAACGACCGTTCGAAGTCATTAAGCTCAATATGGACAACGTGGGAAATCGTTTACACCTTTTTACGCCAGATACACAAGGATGTTACGCTTTTTTACGTGAGTTGGCTGAGCAGAAATACATTAGATTCAATGAAGTTGCAGGAGGGCCTCAGTGGGATGTTTTCTTCCTAACTACTAAATTCTGGGAGATAGCAGAAAACTTACAAAAAGAAGAATTGGGCAATAAGCGTGCATGTGTTGCTATGTGGTTTGATAAATCGATGGATGCTTACTACAAGGATGGTATTAAGCAGGCAATCAAAGATGCTGGTTATGTACCGGTAAGAATCGACTTGCAGGATTTCAATGAAAAAATCTGCGATGAAATCATTGCCGAAATTAAACGGTGTAAATTTCTTGTATCGGACTTCTCCGGACAAAGATGCGGTGTATATTTTGAGGCTGGTTTTGCTAAGGGATTAGGCCGGCCCGTTATTTTCACCGTTAAGAAAGATGATGTTGAAAAATTGCATTTTGACACAAGACAGTACAATCACATCGTATATGATTCTCCAGAAGACTTGCATAAAAAGCTTTATAATAGAATTTGTGCAACGATCGTTTAGCAAGGTAGCTTGTGCAACTTGTTTGCACACGCGGAATCATTCAATAAACCCGACCCCGCACTTGCCGCCTTTCTGACAAGGACCTTGGATAATGCTTCAATCAACGTCGCTATCTGCCGGTAGCCCTTGATCCGGTGGAAATGTCTCTCAGCTTCCAGCAACACCGTCCCAGCCCTGCGCCAAGCCATATTCGCGTTCCGCCAACGCTTCACATTGCGGCACAGATCATCAGCCTGCGACCAGCGGGCGGTGAACCACCGCGCTATCGATATCCGGTCTGCTACTGCATACGCAGCTCGGCGTTTTGGGTGAGCAGGAGTTTTTGCAGGGATTTTACGTCCAAGTTTCGCGGGGGGGTTTTGGTTTTGGCGGCGAGCGCGGCGGCGCAGCCGGATGCGTGGCCGATGGCCATCGCAGGGGCCATCGAGCGTGCGGACTGAAACGGGGCCTGCTGGGAGGATATGCAGCGGCCCGTCAGCACAAGACCCTCGACCTTCTTCGGCACGAGCGCGCGATAAGGTATGTCGAAGCCTTCGTGGTTGAAGAAGAATCGCCCGCCGTGATAGCTCGGCATCGGGTTCGAGCTTATCGCAACAACATCGGCGAAACGTTTTCCTTCGATGGCATCCTGCTCGGTGACGGTGTACTCGCCGACGATTCTTCGCGTCTCGCGCACGCCGACGTTTGTCGCCGTCTGCATCAGATACAGTGACTCCATTCCGGGCTTGTTTTTCATTTGCTGCACCTGCTCCCAGAGTCTCAGCCGCGTCTCAACCTCCGCCCGTGTGAGGTTCTCAACATCAAGCCCGTCGCCGCCGAACCCCGGCCCCCATTTAACCACCCTGTCGCCGATACGAATTCCGCCGAACGAGTCGGTTATGCCAGCCGGCAGCCCGCCCAAGCGGTACATCAGGCTCATATCCATCCGGTCGCCAGTCGCCGCCGGTCCGTCAAAGGGGGCGCCCGCCCGCGCTGCGATGTCACCATCTCCGGTCGCATCGACGACGATATCGGCCGCGATTGCCTGTCTGCCGGATTTCGACTCGACGATCACGCCGGCTATTCGCCCGCCCTCCGACATAGGCCCGACGACCCAGCTATGCAGCCGCAGTTTGACTCCTTCTTTCCTGACCATATTCAGCGCCGCAACCTTGGCCGCCTCCGGGTCAA
>Ga0315288_10004937_pt1 | contig 16978 bp, 18 predicted proteins | sample YL17G11_20_MG_FD_203454 | JGI IMG/M metagenome (GOLD analysis project Ga0315288, IMG submission 203454) | Sediment microbial communities from Yellowstone Lake, YNP, Wyoming, USA - YL17G11_20 | ecosystem: Environmental > Aquatic > Freshwater > Lake > Sediment | place: USA: Wyoming | collected... | reverse complement strand
AACAAAAAGATCAATTCAGTTGTGGACCATTAGCGTTAGTAAATGCGTTAAAATGGTGTGGAAAAAAGTCTTCTTTAAAAGAACTGAAAACAACACTTCAAACTACTCGTACCCAAGGTACTTCCCATAGCATGTTGTCTAATACAATATGCAAAGTATTTAATACACATAAGATATCATCTCCCACAACAGCTTCCATAGAGAACCACCTATCTACACACGGTAGTCTATTGCTACAATACGAATGGACTAAATCTAAAAAAGGTCATATCGTTTTAATTATTGGGCAAACTAATCATTATTATTATGTGGTAAATTATTTTTTTACTAAAACAGTAAGTAGGGTGAGTAAGTCTACTATCGAACGCATGATTAAGAACAAGCCATCTTTTGCATGGCTCCTGTCCAGATGAGCGAATTCGATTCTAATTCCTGAATTCTAAATTCTCTCTTCACTTCACTTGTTTTGTTTACAAAACAAAAATATGCGTTTACGCATATTTATTCTGACATCCAGGGTAGTATAGATTAGATTAGTTAAGTAAAAGTTTTCAAAAGCTCTACATCTTATGTTACAAACAACATCGCACTTTTTAACTCAGTTTTCAAAATATATTTTCAAATTATAATGATTGTGTCAATTTGGTATCATAATCACATGAATGATGATATGGATATATATAAAATGCTAACTAAGAGATTGCTTATAGTAAGCGTTGCCGTGACTGTATGGCTAGCAGCAATAGTTTATGGAGCTTATACGGTTGCCAAGACTATAGCACCCCTATTCAAGCAAGAAGGAAATTTCAATGATTGATATAAAGCAGTATATGAAAACTATTCAAGAGCAGACATTCAAAATTGAAGTTCAAGTTGAAGAGGGTGGCAAAATGCCATCTAAAGCCCATATGAATGATGCCGGCTTTGACGTCTACTCTACAGAAGACATTTATCTACTTCCAGGTCAAGTTAAGAAAATTCCACTTAATATTCGCTTTAAGCTACCAATGTCATCTTGGGCAGAGATCACAACCAAATCTGGTCTTGGCTCACAAGGTCACCTTGTGTACGCTGGTGTTATCGATCAAGATTATCGCGGCATTGTACATGTTATTATGACCAACGTCAATCTTATTGAAGGTTTAGACGCTGACGGCATCCCATTAATGAGAACAAAGCCAATCATTATTAATAAGGGTGACAAAGTCGCACAACTCATTATGAGTCCATATTCTAATCAATTCTATATGGAGTCAGTAGACTCTATAGACACGAATACAAGTCGTGGGGAGGGCGGATTTGGCTCATCTGGCTCCAAGTAATTTTGAAGATAAAGTAGAACGTTATTTTCAGCAAATATTCAAAGCAAGTGAAGTTTCTGTTAGATTTTCTACATATACTCATATGTCTAACGATGCCAATGGATCGTATTTCAATAGTACAGAGAAAATGGAGATGGCTGTAGATTTAAAGTTTTATAAAAATGCAATTAGCGATACAATCAAGACGTATGAAACTAATATGCAATTATTTAAATATGCCGACTTAAGATCCAAAAGATCAGATTACAATTACGATATTGTAGCTTACAACCTTAGTTTCGACTTATCAGATTGTGACAAATTCCTAGCTGAATTGTCAGATTTGAATAAAAGAGTATTTGATCAAAATTTTAACCAAGATTTAGAAGCAACATTAAGCTCTACTTAGAGCTATACAATATACTTTATCATCTTAGTATAATCCCCTTACTTCATATAAGGGGTCTCAATTGAGCAATTTACTTAGTCTTTTTAATACAACTGTGAGAGTTCAAGACTCTGCTCCAATGAGTCCAGACTCAATTTGGCCTAAAAACACAGAAGTTGTAATTACCAGGATTCCTATTCGGAAACGAGATGGATATGATCCTGTCACATTTGCAGAGTTTGCAACTAGACTAAAAAACCACATGGTTCCAAATGGAATTGTATTTCTTATCTGCTATGCGCCTATCGAAGCTAAGTGGAGACCATTTGAATTAGGTAAAATTATGTCTGATGCTGGGTTTACACATATTGATAACCTAGTTATTAAGAAGACCTGGTTTCCAGGCAAACGGTCTGAAATCAATTTAGTTAACTCCCATGAGTATGTTATGTATTTCTGTAATGGTAATGTTTGGAAATTAGATCGTCTTCCAATTAGACAATATCTAAAAACAGAATCAGATGTAACCTGTCCAGGTAACACGTGGGAAATAGAAACAGGTTCACTAGACGAATCATACCCCGCAGAACTCGCAGAATTACTTATAAGAATGACCGACTGCCTACCAGGCTCAATAATATTCGATCCTTACGGTGGGGGAACAGCCTCACTCAAAGCAGCCCTTAAACTAGGCCATAGTTACCATGGTTTTGAAACAGATTCAAAACAACTTAAGAAGTGTGAGAAGTTGGTAAAAGAACATAATGAAAAGTAAAGGAACTAAATATGTTTTACGAGAAATCTAAAGCCAAGAAGATTATTACCAATAGAGCTGAGTTAAAGGACTTAGTATCTAAGACGCTAGATGATATGGCAACAATTGTCGGCTCGACACTTGGTCCAGGCGGTCGTCCGGTTCTCTTAGAGCGTGAAGGTCTATCTCCAATCGCAACTAAAGATGGCGTTACTGTTGCTAGACATCTTGGTGTCGCAAATGCAGAAGCAAATCTTATTATCGATGCTGCTAAAGAGATCTGCCTTAATACTGCAAAACAGGCAGGCGACGGAACAACTACAGCTATCGTCCTTGCTAATGCTATCACTAAGCACGGTATGAAATTTCTACAAGATAACATTAAATACAACCCTCAGCGTATGGTAAATGAACTTCAGCAAGTTTATGAAGATGTAATTGTTAAATTCCTACAAGACAATGCAAAGAAGATTAAATCCGATGAAGAGCTAACTGACGTAGCAACTATCTCAGCTAACGGCGACCTTAAGATAGCTAGAGCCGCTGTTGAGGCTGTTCTTGCTGCTGGTGAGGATGGAACTGTTCTTGTGGAGGAATCGCAAGATGCCAGTATTCGGGTAGAAATTATGGATGGTTTTATCGTCACTTCGGGTCTTAGAGATCTTGGAAGTATTGGACCAGCATTTATCAATGATAAGACAAACCAACAATCTAAAATGGACAATGGTATTGTTTTCTTGTATGATGGAACCATTAATGATTTGAAAGTGATGGCAACCATTCAGACTGCTTTAGAGGGTGGATCTGAGTTATACGGAATGCCACTAATCATTTTTGCTCATGGATTTGCAGATATAGTATTAGATAAGTGCGCCAAATCTACAAAGAGCGGCTACACAATTATTCCTGTAAAAACCCCAATGGGCGGATATGCAAACTCACGAACCATGTTCCTAAGTGATATGGCCGCTTATACAGGTGGTTTTGTATTTGATCCCATTACCATAGAAAATGGAATTGTATTAAATGATGAATCTGACGGTTTTGGCCGATTCTTAAGAGCTAAGGTAAACCTATATGAAGGCCTGATTACATCTGAAGTATCTACGGACATTATTGATGCGCGTGTTGCAGAGTTAAAAGCTATTGCAGAAGTAGCCCCAAGTGAAAAAGACAAGATGCATATCAAAGCGTCTATTGGTAAGTTGACTGGTGGAGTATCCACAATCTGGGTGGGTGGTGGATCTGAATTAGAGGCGCGTGAAAAGAAGGCCAGAGTAGAAGATGCTGTTGAGGCTATCCGTTCTGCTATAGCAGAAGGCATTATCCCCGGCGGTTGCGGAGTTCACCTTGTCCTAGCAGATATTATCGCTAACCACAAAGATTACAAACCATCATGGTCTATCATGGTAGAAGCACTAAGGGCACCTTTTGCACTTCTTCTGTCTAACTGTGGTGAAGATGTTGATGTAGTTTGGAATGCAATCAAAGGAAATATAGTTAATCGCACAACGCCTCCAAATCTTATATTTGATGCAAATAAGCATGAACTCGTCGATCCGATGAAAGCAGGCATTATTGAACCAGCCAAAGTTTGTAGAGTTAGTATTGGTAATGCATTATCTGTAGCTTCTCTTCTGATTACTCTTGGTGGCGTTGTTGTTGTTCCCCGAAATTCAGATTTAGAAAACCAATTAGATTTAAGTAAACAAGCATTCCGGGACATGTTCCACGGGGAAGGGGTCGGGCAAGTATGAGTTTCCTAACAGAGCTACTGAAAAAAGAATGGGCGAGATACGTTTTAACATTAGTTGCAGGTGTAGCTATTGGAGCAATCACCTATCCAACCAAGGATATAGAGGAGCGTCTCACTAAGAAGTATAGTCAAGAAATATCCGTTTTAAAAGAGACGCATAGCAAAGAGTTAATACAGGTTAAAGAGACCATGGATGCTACAACAAGCAATTATAATAAAACTATTGCTGAATCTGAAAAGAAAGTAACCTTACTAACTAGTGAGAACAAAACGCTGCGCAGTAAGAAGAAAACCTCTTATTACAAAATAATCAAACCAGATGGCACGATTGAAATTAAGAAGTTTTCTGAATCTGAGGACTCTGAATCTAGCCAAGTGATCACGCAAATTCAAGAAGAGCAAAAACAAAAATTGATTGCTATTGAGATTAAGTATGAAGAAATTCATAAAAAACGGATTGAAGAGATTAAGAAAGACTTTGATACCAAAGAGTCTTCCTATAAGAAGACTATTGAAGAGCTAGAGTCTAGTAAAACTATCTCTATTAATAAGAAGAAGTTTGGAGCCGAAGTTGGCGCAAATACAGAAAAACAATACTATGTTCATGGTACTGGCACGCTATTTGGTCCAGTTTTCGTAGGTATTCATGGTGAGGCGAATAAAGAGATGGACAAGAAATCTATTGGTCTTGGTGTGGGTATAAACTTCTAATGCCAAGATACGTGTTCCATTGTGAATCCTGCGGACGGTCTGAAAACCTGATTACATTATCTACAGTTAAAGAATTCGACTGTAAGTGTGGTCATAAGCTGTTCAGAAAGATGCCCACTATCGCTGTACATAGAGTGACAGAGATAATGGATAAGTACACAAATACGACAAGAGATCAAGACCATGAGTCTCTTACAAAGACTAGAAGAGACGATAATTATTGGCTCGTTGAGGTACCTCGTTTAATAGAAACGTGTTCTCTTGAGACATCGCTTGAAAACGGATGGCTTGTGTATAACGAGAAGGATGAGCTCGTTATCAACAAACCACCGAGTAAAAGATGAAAATAAAAGAATTAGAAATAGAAAATATTCTCAGTATAGAGAAAGCTAGTATATCATTTGATGATACTGGACTAATTCTAGTAGAAGGATGGAATCATGACAGCGGCAGAGCAAACGGCGCAGGAAAATCGGCGATATTCAATAGCTTATCATTCGCACTCTTTGATAAGGTTCCTAGAAAAATTACTGCCTCTGAAATCCTCCGTCGAGGAACTAAATCTGGCTTTGCAAGCGCAACTATTGAGTCAAATGGCGATACATATACCGTTAAACGGACTAGACCAAAAGGAACAGAATTTACCAAAAACGGCGTTAATATTAACATTACCCAAGAAGAGTTTGAAAAAATTATCAAACTTACATATGACCAGTTTATAATTTCTGCCTACTGTGCTCAGAGTGGCTCTAATCGATTCATATCATTAAATGATGCTGACAAGAAGACCTTTCTCCTCAAACTCCTAGACCTAGATAAGTTCCAAGAACTTAAAAAAATCGCAGACGAACATATCAAAGAAATATCACTAGCCATTAGTGTGCTACATGTTAAGCATACTACAGCTATATCAAAAATAGAGGCATACAGGGAATCTCTGATAGACAGAGATGAAATCGCTATTCAAAACAATGAGCTCACTAAAGAAATAGAAGAACTCCAAGTCAAACTTCTATCCATAGAAGAAGTACCTAAACCCGATTTGTCTCACTATATTAGCTTAGAGAATCAACTCTCTCTCAAAGAGAAAGAGATTCTAATTGCTAAGACGACTAAAACTATGCTGCATAATCAGTACAAAAAGATTAATGTCGGTATCCATGAGTTTGAAATGAGTGATACCTGCCTAGAATGCGGTTCTACGATTAGTACAGAGAATGCAAGGCAGCATCATGACCAAAAGCAAGAAAGCCTTAAGCTCGAAGCAGTGTCGTGTAAGTTGCAAATAGACGAACAAGATGTCATTGTCTCAAGAGAAAATGATATCCATAATATGAAATCAAAGATATTTGCTAAGAAAAACAAAGAATTAGAAAGCTTCAATACGGCTAGCCAGATAGCTATCAACCTTAATTCACTCATCAGTAAGAAGCAAGACCTCGTCGAATCTAATAACGTAAAACTTTTAAAAGACATGGATTTATTAAATAAAATCAATAAGTTAAGTGATCTAGCCGCAATTTGTGAGGCGCAAAATGATAATAAGAGCAAAGACTTAGAGTTTTACAAAGCACTATCTTCCATCTATTCCCCGACTGGAGCACCAGCCTATGTCCTTGATTCTATTGTCGATTCTTTCAATGATACAGTTATTAAATACATAGAATTAGTATGGCCAACAGCCTCGTATTCTTTGAATTCTTATAAGCAGACCTCAAAGGGCGACGTAGTGGCTAAATTTTCTGAGTCGCTGATAATGGACGGTATCGATGTGTCTATTGGTAGTTTGTCTGGTGGAGAGCTGAGAGCCCTATCTTTATGTGTAGACTTCACTGTAGTAGAGATCTTACAGAAGAATTTCGGCATCTCTATCAATCCAATCATCCTAGATGAACCATTTGATGGTCTTGACGCATCGGGCAAAGAGGTAGTGATAGAACTGCTTGAGAAGCTATCCAGGGATCGATCGATCATCGTAATTGACCACGGAAGTGAGGCAAAAGCTATGTTTTCTAAAACTATAATGGTAGAAAAACGAGGGGGCATTTCTTCGCTACTTACCCACCTGGTATAATAAGCCATATGGAAGATCTGATTAAAAAATTAGAAAAATTAATTGAACTCTCTAAAGCGCTCAAGATACCAGTATCTCCTAGCGTCCCAAAGAATTCTGTAATACCAATATCCCCTGGTGTCCCAAAGAATTCTGCAATACCTAAAAATCCAGTACCGAAACTACCTAAAATTTCGCTACCAGGAACTCCTACGCAAGGAGGAGGCGGTAAGCCTACTAATTTACCAGGACCAAGTCCTATGTCTCACAAAGACCCTAAGAAAATCGCACAGCAAATAAAAAATGCTGAAAAACTTAAACAAACTATGCCAATGTTGAAATCTGAAGTAGAAAAGTTAGAATTAAGTAAAAATGGCCAGTGGAGCCTAAAACGCATGCAGGAGTTACATCCCGAAGAAGATGAGGGTGGAGAAGGAAAACTCTACCCATACCGACGCCAAGACTTACCAGATCAGAATAGACACCAAAAAACTTGGGCTAAATATAAAAAAATAGAAGAACCTGAAACCCAATATGAAGTACATGGATTGAATGATAAAACCAAACATTGGTCGGATGCCGGAGATGGCTCTATAGCACACTATGGTGATCATTTATCTGGATACCCCACTGAAACGGCAGCTCAATACCATGCCGCTAACGGTCCGGGCGAGAATCTTAGAGATCCCTACCCAACAGTCCAAATAGCCAAAGATCCAGGCAGCTCGTTTAATAGCGAACTCCACCAAGGACTATCAGAATCCAACGGCCATTACGCAGACGCTCGCGAGCCAAAAAACTTGGGCTATGAGCTGGGCGAAGCTACTAAACAGGTTATTGATGGCAGAGACACCTACCATGCGTTTCATGCGAGCCCAAGTGGTAAGTATACTCATGTCGGCCAATATGATATTGATCCAGAAAGTGGAGAAGTCGATTTAATGAACGGTTCTCATCACCCAGATCATGAGCACATACACCCAACTATGCAAAGTGCAATAAAAGATTTGGTGAGTCATCAAAAAGCCCAAGCAGACCACAGCAAATCCTTTGACGAGGCTAATCCACACATGTCTGATCTTCTCTACAGTGAAAATCCCGAAAAACTTACCATGCACAATAAGTCTTTCCAACATTTTTTAAAAACTGGTAAAGCTCTACCTTTTACTCCAGAAGAACATTTAGATCACATAAAACAAACAAATCCAGATCTCGGGGAAAAACTTGATCCATCAACCAAACATTAGTTAAGAGTGAGAGATTGTGGAAAAGCTAAAATTAGCTAAAAACGGTCAGTGGGAATTGATTGCAAAGAATGACGATGATGATCTCTCTGCTTACTTCACCCCTGCTTCTAAAGCAAAAAAGGCTGAAACGCCTTATACATTTAAGTATTCTCATTCTGCTGAACACTTGAATGCTCCAACAAAGGGAGCAACTATATCCACCAGTGGAGAAGCTCAAGAAGACTGGGGTGATCTTCCAGGCGATCGAAATCATTATTTCGATGTTTATCACGGCGATAAGCATTTAGGTAAACACTTGATAACCACTAGGCATTGGCCTGGTGATGATGCGCCTGATGTCGATGCTTGGGATCCGACGACCGACTCCGACAAACCCGGTGTGACGCAAGATGATCATCACAACGTGCTAAATCAAAGCCTTAAGCAATTGCACGCTAAGAATCCGCAAGTACACCTAGGAAGCGATACTAATAGTGCTAAAAATGCTACTAATTATCACTCTAAATTAGAGGAAGCCTTTACAAAAGAAAATACTTCAAAGGCAGGGAATTTGCATGAACGCGGTCTAGATCATATTAAAAATTTAGATCCAGCTCCCACCTTTCACTAATTAGTATAATTGGCTTATGGCCAAGAAGAAACCAAAATATAATAAAGATGCTGCGATCAGAGGGGCTTTAAGAAGAGCTTTCGCTAGATCACCATTTGTATATGAAATCGTCCAAGAGTCTAGAAGAGAAGTGCCTAAGTACAATAAAGACGGCAGTCTTGCTAAGAAACCCCATGTGCAGCGTCAATGCGAAGTGTGTTTACAGTGGGTAGGTAGCACGAAGATCGTAGTCGATCATATGTTGCCTGTTATCTCTGTGGAGGATGGGTTCCAAGATTGGAATGAGTTTATGGAACGTCTTTGGTGTGATCGCTCTAATCTCCAACGCATCTGTTCATCCTGCCACGATGTTAAAACTCAACAGGAAAGAATAGAGAGGTTGGTTATTAAGTACACTAAAGAATTAGATATATTAGAACTTACTTCTACACCTTCTACTTTTAAAGAGATAATAAAGCAACTAAATAAGTATATCTCTAAGAAGAAAAGTGAAGGTTTAATTGGAATTGCCACTCGTGCGGCTGATTTAAAAACCAAGATTCTTAAAAAATATGTATAACCCCTATCGGAAATAATATCTCATATCTAATAGGAGTTTCTATGGCTAAAGCATCTACTCGTAAAATATTATCTAAGTCGTTTCTTGATAACAATCAATCTGTTGATGAAGATACAGCTACACAACTTATTCTTAGGTCTATTCAGAAGATCCGCCTTGTAGAGGAAGAAAGAGAGCATGATGACCAGCTCGTGGCTGCTAAAAATATCGCAAAGGAGCTAGGATCGGCTTATAGTAGTGCTATTAAATACGAAAGAGCCAAAATTCAATATCTTTTAGAGAAGATTGGTGAAATTCAGGACGGATCAGTAAACCCTAGCTCAGGTGCTAATGCTTAACTGCACTCTATGGAGACTAAACTTCTATAAGTTTACAAAGCGGCCAAATTAAGCCGATATTCTGATAGAATTAATCTCTGGTGCAATTAACTCTATAAAAGGACATATTATGGAAAATCTTATTAAAACAGCTAATGGACAGTGGGAACTAGAGACCCTAGAGACCCTAGAGACCCTAGAGAAAACAACACGATCTAAAGTGCCAGATAAAGCCGTGCATTATCATACAGATGATAAAGGTACTCATTATTACCATATAAAAAATAAAGATGGCCGTAAGATTGGGGCCGCTGACTTTCATCCTGACGAGGACTCACCAGGGTTTTATGGTGCAAGTGAAAAGCACTGGGGTTCAGCCGCTGAAAATAAGGTCAGTGATCAAATTATGAGTCATGCTAGAAACTTTAAAAAATCCCTTGAAAGCGAGTCTTTTACTAAGAGTAGGAAGCCAGATTCAGTAGGCAATAAATAATGACGTTAAAAACCGATTATTTCGATGGCTTAACAGGCCTTCACACTAAGATGAATGATGCTTTTGATGCAGGGACAGCATTCGTTGTTACAAATTCAGTAACCCTATCGACTGATCTGAAGTCTGCGGCTGAACAAGGGAAAACCAAATTTGACGTAAGTTATCTTACTTCATTCAACCCTACATGGTTGAGAGGCAATAACGCGGACAATCTCTTACGCAAATCCTATTTTGCAGGCATTATTAAAGGCCTATCTGATGGTGATATCTATAGCCATGAAGTCGCCCTCGTCCTTGACGTATCCGATTCCCTAACAACAAAAGTCAAGTTCATGTTCAATTTCCAGACCACATAATAATAAATTATTTTTCCACCAAAACGGCACCTAAATGGTGTCGTTTTTATTTGTATAATGAAAACATGACAATTATAGCAGATAAAATCAATTTCTTGTGGCTCGATGTAGAAACAACCGGACTTGATCCGGTTCGTAATGACATCATACAAATGGCTTGTATTCCCGTGGTCAATGGCACCGAGGATACAAAGCACTTTAATGAGTTTTGTCAGCCATTTGATTGGAAGACGGTTGATGATAAAGCCCTTAGCATTAACAACATATCTAGAGATCAATTGTATAAGGCACAAGCCCCATCAGTTATGGTTGATCATTTTATCGCATATTGCAAGCAGTATGGTGTAAAGTTTACCATTGCTGGTTATAACGCAGAATTCGATAGAAACTTCTTATCAAATCTATTTAAGAAGTGTAGTCTTGAAAAAGAATTCAATGAAATATTCACCGCAGACCTACGAGATACTTATAAGCGTATAAAATCAATAAAAGCCCAATTGCCTACTGCAAATGTCAAATTAGCCACGCTATGTGCCCATTTTAACATCGCAATCAAGGCTCATGATGCTTTATCTGACATTTCAGCCACCATGAAGCTAGATAAGATCATTTCTGACATGCTCGGTGATGAGGATATTTCTAGTTACATAACTGAACACAAAGTTGACAGTTCTTTACAGCTAAAAGAGCCAGTCCAGCTGCATATGCACTCGAAGTACAGCTTCACCGACTCCTTGTCATCTGTAAGTGAAATCGTTGAGTGGTGTATTAAGACTGGGACCCCAGGTTTTTCTGTAGTTGATCACGGAAATGCCGCGTCTCTATTTGAAATGACGAAAATTCCAGATATCATTAAATCTATCAATAAGAAAACTAAATCAAATCATGCAAGCGACATAGTCCAAGGTATCCCTGGGACAGGTCTATATATCAAGCATAATGAGTCTTATTTCTATTTAAATGCTTGGGCTATTTCTAATACGGGATATAAAAATATCGTCAAATTGGCCTCAGAGGGTTGGACTTCTCGAATCACAATATCCCAACAAGAATTCCCAGTCCTTTCATTAGAACAAGTTTTTGCAAAAAAGGACGGCATCGTCTTCGGCGTTCCAGGTATTAACGGTCCATTTACTGACTTAATCGTTAAGAAAAACATTTCTGGCATAAAAGATCTGCTATTACTACTCAACGATAACTTAGATATAAGATTAGAACTTGCTGCTATAGATGTCTTTAAGTATTTTGACTCTAATCTGGGATTTATGAGTTATGGCATTGAAGGTGCTAATATGCAAAAGGCCATCAACAAGATGTATTGGATATTGGCCAATACATTTAACATCAAATGTATCCCCGTATCTGATTCGCACTATCTAGACCATAAAGATAAAGTAATTCATGACTGTGTTTCTAGGAACGCATATAAAGACCAGCGCCACTTCCTAGAATCTAGGCACCAACTGAATTCTAATGAGATATACACAATACTTCAATCCCACTTAGGCAATAAGATGTCTATTAAGGATTATTTGGTTTTAGTAAATAATACTTATGACATCGCTACACTAGCTCAAAGTGTTAATATTAAGCACGATTTCCATTTGCCAAAAATTGAGATTTCACAGGCCATTAAAGATCGTGAAAGTAACTACGACAATCAGACCTACATGCACACGCTCCAAAAGATCAAAGAACACGGGCGTTGGAATAACTCACCAGAGTACGTCGAACGATTCAAAAAAGAAATTGACGTTATCATGAAAAATGAAACACTCAACTTCCTCCCCTATTTTCTAGTCTATGAAGATGTCTGTACTTTTGCTAGATCATGCGATCTATTGCAAGGTATTGCTCGGGGTTCAGCAGGCGGTTCACTCTTGTCGTACTATCTAAAGATAATTCACATTGATCCCGTTGCATCTAAACTGCCGTTTGAGCGCTTCTTATCTCATGCTCGTATTAGAACAGGTTCTTTTCCAGATATCGATCTAGATATCGCTGACCGAGCAAGACCGATGGTCATGAAATTCTTACAAGAAAAATACAAATTAGGTTTTGCACAAGTCTCTACATTTCAAAAGGTGAAGACTAAAAATGCTATAAAAGATGCAATGGCAACTCTTTATGGTCGAAATCGCAACGATTTTGAAGTCAAGACGATATGTGATTTAATTCCGGATTCTCCCCAGGGATTGGAAGAATGGGATTTTCTATATGGCTATGTTGACCAAGAAGGTATAGCTCATAAGGGCCAAATCGAATCTAATGAGATGCTAAACAACTTCTTTCAACAGCGACCTGAAATTGAAGATATGGTTAAGAGATTAATTGGCTCTATTAGAAGCTATTCTCGCCATGCTTCAGCTTTTGTTATCTCTACGATTGATCTAGCAGACGGCAGAGTGCCAACAATGATTATGACCGATAAGGACCTAGGCGATATCTTGGTCACCCAATTTGATGCTCCAATGGTCGAAAAGAGCGGTTTAGTTAAAGCTGATATCTTAGGTCTTAAGACACTAACAATGACATCAGATTGTATTAAATTGATTAAATCAAATCATAATGTAGATTTCATGGAAGAAGTCAAAGGCGTCCCATTAGTGTATCGCCTACCAGACGAGGACGAAAGAGTGTTCTCTGATTTTTACAGAAGAGATACCGATTCATCTTTTCAATTTAACTCAGGTGTTATTAAGAAGGTAGTGGCTGATTTTACACCGACTAAAAAAGAACATTTATCCATCATGACGGCCCTAATGCGCCCAGGTGCGATGGACGCTCAAATGGACATTGGAACAGTTAAGAATAGAGTGCAAATTCAGAAAACAAACGAACATGTGGAATATCTAATGTCTGCTGCTGATTTCTATATCTCAGTGAGAAAAGGCTCAAATGAGGCATTCTATATCCACCCAGATCTCGCACCAATTCTTGAATCTACTTATGGCGTAATTGTATACCAAGAGCAAGTAATGCAAATCCTTGTTGAGATTTGCGGATACTCTCTAGAAGAAACAGATACGATTCGTAGTGCTATTGCAAAGAAAAAGCATGAAGTCATTATGGAGGCATTTAAACGAATTAGGGAGTCTACGGCTCAACGAGGTTGGAGTGAAGCTCAAGCTAATGCTCTTTGCCAGCAGATTCAAGCCTTTTCTAGATACTCATTTAACAAATCCCACTCCCATGCTTATGCTGAGCTTGGATACATTACAATGTATTTGAAGCAATATTACCCACTCGAGTGGTGGTGTGGCGTACTTAACAATGAGGATGATGCAGATAAGATTCGATCATATATTGTTAAACTAGCAGACAAGGTCTCACCACCAAGTCTTACAAACCCTAGTAAACTATGGTCCATTAATAATGGTAAGTTGATTGCTCCAATTTCGGCGATTAAAGGTATTGGACCATCAGTAGTAGATGAGTTGGTTGCCAAAGGTCCATTCCAAAATATTGAGGACTACATAGAGCGCGTCAATCATTCTAAAGCAAACATTGGGGCAATGTCTGCGTTTATTAAGTCTAGGGCTGCAGACGACATGATGGACCATTCAATAGTAGACTATATTGAGCGTAGAATAGCTTTTATGAATAAGTACACTAGTCTTAGAAAAAGCAAGACTACATTCAAGCCAGAGATGTTTACAATGAACTATCTCTCAATATTTCTAAATGAGCGCGAACTTAATGGTGCTTTCAATAAGAGTCTATTATCATCACCAGATCTAACAAATATCTTATTGTCTAAGTGGCCCGGTCTTAGAAAGACTGGTAGCAAACTGATACCTCTTGCACTTGGCCGATATAATGCAGAGACACAGAATGACGACTCGACCTATATCGTGCCAGATATCAAATCTGCAGAGATGATGCTATCTAGTGGTTCTGATAAAGAGTTCGGTTTGATAGGTCTATTTCAAGAGTCGAGTTTTGCCAGTGGTATCTCTAAGAAGTCTGGAAAGCCTTGGCAAAGACTATCAGTTACTGTCTCTGACGGCTATAACACAATGGAATGCACTTGGTGGGATAGAACAAAGCCACTTAGATTTGAAAAGAACTCAGTTATCTTCCTGAGAGGCATATTCAAACCAGGATGGAGAACGCCCGTCTCTATGCAAATAAAAGAGATTGAACGGGTAGAATAACCGCACACACCTTAGGAGGACCTATGTCAACAAGATTTACAGTCGTAAAAGAAGAGCCAAAAGATTTGGCAAAAGATACTTATATTATAAAAGCCCCTGATTTTTTAGAAGAAATTAAATCTAATAAAGGCCGTGAACCTCGCGGTGGTCACACTGCATCTACACACCTACGCTATATCGTAGGAACGATTGGTGCTAAGTATGATGCAGCGCTTGGTGCCTACTCCGTTAAGCCCCATCTATATGAGGGACGTAAATATGACTCAGATGTAGAACTATCTACGGTTGTCATCGAAATGCTCCAATCCCAATATCCAAAAATCTTTGAAAGCTATCTAGATCATAAAATTAAGCAACGTCCACCTAATACTAAGTTGATTTATTTCGTAGGCGGATACGACCATCTATCTCCATTTATGGCTAATGGGATTAGTGTAATTGATGAAAGCGATGTTGAAGAATTGCTGAATCTAAAGTCACAAAAAAAATCTAAAGCATAATATTTTTCCAAACTAAAGATGCCCTAGTTTTACTCAAAAGACTAGGGCATCACTGTATATAATTCATTTTTTGTATAATTTATTTATGCAGATTGTGGTATAATTAAACTGCCAATGTTTGGCCAATAACTATCTATGGAGTATATCTATGAGTGCAAAAATCAAATTGAATCTCGAATCCCTAAAAGCTCGTCGTGAGTGGAAGCGTCACAAAGTGACTGACGGACATAATGTGTTCCGCATCTTGCCTCCATTTGGAGAAACCTCTAATGGCTATCCATACCGCAAATGGCAAATCATTTGGGGTCTTAATAACCCAGAAGATGGACGTATGCGCCCTTATGCATCGTCAATGACCTCAGAAAAAGCATGCCCAGTTACTGAGTATACCAATCAACTTAAAGAAAAACTAGACACCCTTCGCGCTAAGCTTCAGACTGCAGGTACTGCAGAAGAAACTATCAAAGAGCGTCTTGCTGCACTGTCTAAACTTATTGGCGATTTGTCTCCAAAAACAGTTTACATCTATAACGCTGTAGATAAGGCAGGAGACGTTGGTCTTCTTGAGCTTAAATCTACTGCTCATAAGAAAATGAAAGCAGAAATGCTAGACTATGTTAGGGTATATAACCAAGATCCAACATCTCTAAACTCTGCCGACAACGATTCAGGTGTTTGGTTTGACGTTATTCGTACTGGTCTAGGTCGCGATACTGAATATGACGTCAAGAAATGTCAAATTCGTGTTAAAAATGAAGCAGGAAAACTGTCGTTTGAAGATGATCGTGCCGCGCTTACCGATAGCGTAGTAGATTCTTTTGATGATCTTGCTTACAATCTGTCTACCGTATACCAAGTCAAGACATATAAAGAATTGAAAGAAATTCTTGATGCCAATATGAATGACATCATTCGTGCCATTCCAGATGCTGATCTAAACGCGTCTATGTCGGTTCTGGCCGTAGTACCAATGACTAAAGCTAAACCAACAGCTAAAGTAACACTTAAGATCGAAGATCCTGAGGATTCTGAAGACGACGCTCCTTTCGCACAAACACCAGTGCGTGCTGCTACACCAGTAGTTAAAAAAGCTGCGCCATTAGTCACACACGACGAAGATGATTTTATTAAACAAATGGAAGCACAACTTCTTAAATAAAGGGCAAATCAATGAGCGAATTACAATCAGTTGATGTAACCGCTCTTGCCCAGTACCTAGACAAAGTCGGACAAATATCTACTGTAAGTAGGGTAATGGGTCCGACTTTGTTGAGGGATCTTATTGAAGGGCAAGATGTTGCTGGTGCGTTATTGGCTAGGGCTATTCGTGAAGAAGGCAAGGCAAAAGCCCGTCTTGATCATGCTAGGGCCGTAGCATACCTAGAGAGAGCCGCAGAGTACTTGAAAGATCGCAGTGTTAAAGATACCAGCGAAGCTAGAAAGATGTACACAGACATCGATCCTGATGTTATGAAGGCTCTAGATTACAGAAGTATGACAGAAGCAATGGTTGCACTATTGAAAAATAAACTTAGCATTATTCGCCAAGCTCACGACGATCTAAAAAAGATTATCTATGGCGATAATAATGGAACAAATTGGGATGGTATGTAATATGTCTAAATGGCTTTCAAAATTAACTTCGGACTTTGGTGTTGTGGCTGCAACACTCGATGCTAAACTTCCACCAGTAGTTCCAACTAGGTCTCCATCGCTGAATTGGGCGACGAGCATCGGCGGTTTTCAACCAGGTAAAGTTTCTGTTCTATACGGACC
>Ga0315288_10004936_pt1 | contig 16981 bp, 21 predicted proteins | sample YL17G11_20_MG_FD_203454 | JGI IMG/M metagenome (GOLD analysis project Ga0315288, IMG submission 203454) | Sediment microbial communities from Yellowstone Lake, YNP, Wyoming, USA - YL17G11_20 | ecosystem: Environmental > Aquatic > Freshwater > Lake > Sediment | place: USA: Wyoming | collected... | reverse complement strand
TGAACACCGTCTCCATGTACGACTCGACCCCCAGGCCGAGAACCGCGTACGGCAGGTAGACCATCGCCCCCACGCCGAAGCGCTTGAGGAGCCGCATCGGGAGGATGACGACCAGGGCGAGGAAGAAGCCCTCGACGTAGATGAAGTACAACCCGACGCCCCGCACCTCGGCGAGGCTCCCCGGCGGCGGGGTGTCACTCCCGGCGAAGAGGTCGAAGGTGAAGGACCCGAAGCCATAGAGCACACAGACGAAAAGGCCGAACAAGAGGACGGTCTGCCAGGGCTTGAGCGGCCACGGCTTCTTCGGTCGCGCGGTCTCGTCCATCATTCCTCCTCAGAGTGCCAACGTCTGCCCTTCCCGGCGCTCAATCCGTGAGGAATGGATTGTACAGGAGGAGAGGCGGCCGGCTCCTGAACCCTTGACGGCGGCTAGCTCGACGCGGAGCCCTCACGAGCAGACAGACGGGGCTGGCGCTTCAAGTCCCTCAGACTGGAGCCTGGAGGACCGATCAGAGAACTCTCGTGGCCGTTGCGGAGTGGCCGCGGTCGGCGGTCAGCCAGAGCGAGACGTCAGGAACCGAGGTTTGCCCCGCCGCCTCAGGTGCCTTCGCCTAGTCATACCAGTTGGGGGCCCTCTCCAACGTGAACGGTGCGTCGCCCCACTCCTCTCCAGGTCCTGGGAAGTCCTGCGGCGGTGCGGGACCGTCATATCGCCATTGGTCGGGCGGTGCGTGACTTGCCCCTATCGCGAAGCAGTGGCCAGCCGGCGTCCTTCGCCAAGCATACCAGTGCTGCCCATCCTCTGACACCACCATGGTGATGCCGGTAGGAGCAGGAAGGCCTTGGGAAGTGAAGTCATCGCCGAATCGTCCAATGAGGTCTGACTTGTACCCCATGGGTTCCCGCCGATACCACCCTGCCTGGCAAGTATGCAGCCACTCTAGAGCACGAACGGTTTCCCGGAACTCCCGCCTGTCCCGGGGGCGACCTCTCTCATCCAGCTCTGCCGAGCCTGCATAGTGAGCAAGGTCGGCCTGATATGCGTGTTCTCGCTTCTTCTTGGAGATTCGCTCAGCCTTGAACGCGCTTGCTGCCTGGAGTGCACTCCGAACTGAGTCAGCGTGGGCGACGTGGAATGTGCCCCCCTTGGCGGCCTCATGAATCCATTTCAGCCCTAGCCGCAAGGCCAGCACAAGGCCCAGCTTCGGCTTCCAGATGCTCGTGTTCTCACCACGGCTCAGCTCAAGGCGGCAGAAGGCTTGCTCGTAGCTCGCAACGACCGCCAATCCGAAGACTGCCATGAGAACCCAAAGCGCCAGAGCCATCGGCCAGATTGCACGCAGAGTGAAAAGGGTCCAGTCTAGCCCGACTTTGACGGATTTCGGCTCTCCGCCAGGAACCCAATCGCATCCGTACGTGCTTTGAGGCCTGTTGTGGGTCGGTTGGGGAGTGATCTGTGGTGCCACGTTGAGGGGAGAGGTGCTTGACAGGATGAGTGTCTTGTGCTAGTGTCTTGATGCCATGTTCATCCGCGAGAAGCACAGAAAGAACAAGGACGGCAGCGTCACCACCTACCTGCAACTGGTGCAGAACCAACGCCTCGCTGGCCGCTCCCGCCAGAAGGTGCTGTCCACTCTCGGCCGGAAGGATGATCCGCGGCTCGGCAAGCACCTGTCCGGCTTGGTGGAGACCGCCGCCCGCTACGCCCGCCTGACGACCCTCCTCCTGGAACAGGGGATGACCGTGAACACCCAGGTGTGGGGACCCGAGCTCGTCTGGCGGCGGGTGTGGCGAGAGACAGTGGGACCGCTCGTGGACGAGGTGTTGGGAGGCGGTCGTCTTTCCCAGGCGGCGTACCTGATGATCCTCCACCGCCTGGTCGATCCCGGTTCCAAGTGCGCCGCGTTCCGCTTTGCCTGCGACGTGTACGGCGCGGGGTTGGAGAAGGTGGAACTGCACGACCTCTACCACGCCCTGGACGTTCTCGCCGCGAAGAAGGAGACGATCGAGCGGGCCTGGTTCCTGCACGAGCGGGATCTGTTCACCGGGACGGACCTCGTGTACTTCGACACCACCTCAAGCTACCTGGAAGGGAGTCACCCTGAGGGATGGGCCCAGTTCGGCTACTCGCGCGACCACCGCGGAGACCGGCGCCAGCTCGCGGTGGGGGTCGTCGTGACGCGCGCAGGGCTGCCCATCGCGCACCTCGTCCTTCCTGGGGCGACGGCCGATCGGAGAGCGTTTGAGGAAGCGATCCGCTACCTCAAGGAGACCCTGGGCGTGGAGAAGGTGATCGTCTGCGCCGACCGGGGGATGGTCTCCGCACAGACGGTGACTGCCCTGCGGGAAGCGCAGCTCGAGTACATCCTGGCGACGCGGATGCGGAGAGACGAAGCGTCCCAGGAGGCGCTGTCCCGCGCCGGGCGCTACCACGCGATCGAGGAGACGCTCCTTGTGAAGGAAGTGGCCGTTGAGGAAGGAGAGGACCGGCGGATCGTGTGCCACAACCCGCAGGCGGCCAAGGAGGACGCGCGGGAACGGGAGGCGATCGTCAAGCATCTGGAGGAAGTGGTCTCTTCGGGAACGACGCGGTCCCTGTTGCGGGGAGCGGCGCGGCGCTACGTGAAGACGGAGGGCGGGACGGTGGCCCTGGACCGGGAGAAGATCGAGAGCGACGCCCGCTACGACGGGAAGTGGGTGTTGCGCACGAACACGGCTCTGTCCACCGCGGACGTGGCGCAGGCGTACAAGGGGCTGTGGCGGGTGGAGCAGGCGTTCCGCACGCTCAAGACGCCCTTGGAGCTGCGGCCGATCTACCACTGGACAGAGAAGCGGATCCGCGGGCACCTCGTGGTGTGCTTCCTCGCCTTCCTCCTGCGGACGGTCCTCAAGCAACGTCTCGATGACGCGGGCTGGGAGGGATCGTTCACCGCGGTCCTCGACGACCTGTCCCGCCTGCGCGCGGTGACGATCGCTTCTCCGAACGGGGAGCGCTACCGGATGCGGGACGAGATCCCGGCATCCCTGCTTCCCGTGTTCCACGCGCTCAAGATCGCCTCTCCGCGCAGGCTCGAGAAGCTCGACTGACCTCCCCCAAGCGGGAAGGTGTGATGCCACGCGACACCCCAACCAGACCCTAACGCCCTCTTGTTGCGCCTTCTGTCTCGAGCGGTTTCAAAGTCGGGTCTAGCGTCTCTCGGGAGGCGCCAAGCGCTAGAGCTGTGTGTGTAAGCAGCCCGGCGAGCAAGATCAGGAATGCCCATATACTCACTCGCTGCCATGCTGCTCTTTGGCCTGGTTCCTTTGACACGATGGGTGCAACCGCAAACAGGAGAACGATTGGTTGTAGTAGTAGCTCCGCCCACAGACGGAAACTGGCTAGGGACGTGAGGTACTCCAAGATCACGACTACGCCGACTGCCTTCCAGGCGGCACGTCTGAAGTATCGAGGCTTCCCGGCTTCTGTGAACGATGCGATCGATGCAAGGCCAGCGGTTACCGTCCACACAATCGTGTCCTTCGTGAGCTCGGTCGTCCAGATGCCTACCCAGCGCGCAAGGGCGACGAGAGCGACAACCCACGACAGATAGACCAGCCAGATGGCAGCGAGTTTGGGCGTCAACGCCGTGCGGACACAGGCCCGCAGGCTTGACCTCACTGCAGGATAGCGGAGCAGGAGGACTCCGAAGACTCCGAGCCAGATCAGACTTGCCCACTCGCGGTTGTTGAGGTCGAATCCATAGGAGTGAAACCAAGCTGTCATGTCCACGAACAGGATTGTAGACTACTCGCTGTAACATGCGTGGGCACCGGCCATCAGGATTCTGATCGTCGTGCTTGGCGCGGGTTGCTGACAGAGTCAGGTGCTCGTCCGCCTGGGGTCCCTCGCTCTGGCGGGTACGGGCCAGGTCTTCATTGCGAACCTTGGTTCCGTTCTGGTAGACGGGTCGGAACGAGCACAGGAAAAGCATTCCAGCGCGCTTGGGTGAACCCGGGGTCCGATCAGCGGACTCGGGTGGCGGTCGGTCAGTGGTTGCCGATTGTCCGCCGGGTGAAGTACCCAGGCTCGGCACGCAACCCCGCCGGCCCGTTGTGGCCCCGGCGGACCGGCAGTGGCCAGCTAATTGGGGGCGCTGTAGACAGACGCCGACGACTGGAAGACGTTACCCCGCCCAGTCACCACCCGGAACCAGAATGTCGGGGCCTGCTGATCTTCCTTGCTCGCTCCTATGTACTCTCCGCCTGGGTACTCGCGGTACTCCACGGGGTTTCCATAGAGATCGCATCCCTGTTGAGCAAGGACCTGCCGCGCCTGGTTGACGGTCTGTAGCGCAGGCTCAAGAGCGGCAAGGGTGGTGTAGACGCGAGCGGGGACGAGCATCCCAACGAACACAAAGAGCTGCACAGTGTCACCCGGATCAATGGCGAGAGGGAGCTGCACCGGGTGTTGTTTCTCATCGCAGACTCCGCCATCGATGCCGCTGTATGACAATTCACCGCGGGTGGTCTCGCAGAGCATCGAGTAGCTTGTGACTGAGAGCCTCTGGAACCCTGTGTTAGTCAGGACCAACCTCCATGGTATCTGTACCAGCATGCCCATGGGGCCGAAGTTGCCCTGGGTCATGCGGAGCGGGCCATCCACATGCGGGTCAAGGTGGATTCCAAGCTGTTCGCTCTGCAGTATGGCGAACTGGCTCTGCTGGACGGCGGACTGGTGCCGCTGCTCGGCCATAGCTAGAACGGAGATCACGACACCAGCGATTGCGACTAACCCTGAGATGAGCCCGACGATACGCGCCACCAGGTCTGGGGTTTCCCTAGCCTTCTCTCGCACCATCTGCTCTGCACCTCCCTCAATCACGAACCCTTGGTGTATTACCACTTCCAGCCGCTTCCTGCCAGACGGGCATCCCGCGGAGCCGCGTATAACTACTCCTTCTGATCTGCCTCCGGCGTTCGGTCGACTTCTCAAGCCAGTTGGAAACCTCCGTGGGCCTGCCCCCCGCTAGCTCTCCGGGTACGGAGCCAGAGGCTCCAACCCACACGATGTCTCTTCTAGGGCTTAGAACAGCTGCGCGGGCTCTGAAGCAAGCGGAGCGAGAGGGTCAGGTCTTTCGATGACGCATTGGGATGCCCCCAAACGGCGGACACGGGCCTGCCTGCATGGGCGCGACGGCAAAGATCCGGCGCCCTGTCGCGGGCCCGCCGCACGCCTCAGCATGACGACATCAACGATGTCCCCGTGAAGGGCCGCGGGCGTTTCACCCCCCGTCGCGGAGTGAGCTGCTATCGCAGGGTCGCACGGGGGCGCAGCGATTTCGCTACATCCTCGGTTCGTACACCGCGCTGCGCGAGTTCCCCCCGCAGGGCGTCAGCCGAGAGGAACCGGATACTCGGAATCCCTACTGACTGGGCACTCGCGACGTTGCGCTCCAGATCGTCGATGAAGACGCAATCGGCAGGGGCTCGCCCGAGTGAGGAGAGCACGCCCTCGAACGTCACCGAGTCCTCCTTCGTCCGGCCGGATTGGAAGGAGTAGAACCTCCTCTCGAATCGATCGAGGAAGGGATGGACCTGGAAGATGTACTCGATCCACTCGACGGCGTGGTCGGAGACAAGCGCGAGCTCGTAGTCCCTCGAGAGAAGCCGCTCGATCAGCGGCTCCATCCCAGCCACCGGTTGATCGGAGGTTTGGCGGATGAGGTGCCGTAGATCCTCGCGGGAGATGGGCCAAGAGGTCCGAAGAAGGAGGTCGTCGAGGTACTCTTCCTCGGTAGGCTTTATCCCCGTGACACACCGACCGATTCATGCTAGACTCAGGATACAAGGAGGCTGGCATGAACATCATCGAACTCCAAAAGCGATTCTCCACCCAGCACAAGTGCGAGCAGTTTCTTCGCCAAATGCGCTGGCCTAGTGGCGTTGCGTGTCCGAAGTGCGGAACCGTCCGTCCCTACTGGATCTCTACGCGAAAGATCTGGCGCTGCAAAGCCTGCGCCTATGAGTTCTCGGTCACGACCGGCACCATCTTCCACCGCTCGCGGACTCCCCTTCAGAAGTGGTACATCGCCGTCTGGATGATGGTGAACGCCAAGAAGGGTGTCTCTGCGAAGGACCTTGAACGCACGCTTGACGTGACCTACAAAACCGCGTGGCGTATGGCGATGCAGATCCGCAAGGCAATGCGCCCCGGCTATGGGTTCGAGAACAAGCTCGCCGGGGTAGTCGAAATGGACGACGCCTGCATCGGGGGGAAGAGTACGGGCGGCAAGTGCGGACGCGGCGCTCCTGGTAAGACCCCCGTTCTCGGGATCAAGGAGCGCGGCGGAGACATGGTTGCGATGGTTGTCCCCGACTTCAAGGCTGACACCATCCGTCAGGTCTTGAGCAACAACGTACTTCTTGACGCCGAACTTCTCGTAACCGACGAACTTCCGAGCTACAAACCCGCCGCGAAGGGACGACGGCATGCTATCGTCACGCACGCCCGCACCTTCGTGAACGGGAACGTCCACGTCATGGGCGTCGAGTCCTTCTGGTCCCTCTTCAAGCGGGCGATCATCGGCGTCTACCATCGCGTGTCCGCGAAGTACCTCCAGATTTACCTCAACGAGTTTGTCTTTCGTTTCAACAACCGGGATAACACTGATCTGTTCGGTTTGGTGTTGTCCAATTGTGGGACATAGATCCACGGGGTAGAAGGTCCGGATGAACGAACTGCGTTCACTCAGATGCTGACGTAGGGTCCTCCGACTAACCCTCGTAGTGGAGGAGGACGCCTGACACGGACAGATCAATATGGCACAGGGAAAGGAATGATCTCCCGAGAAGGGATGGCATTCCCTTATACGAGTTCCCCCGTCTGTCGGCACGTCTGGGGAAGAGCACTGCTACCTGTTCGAACTCGATAGGGGCTGCGGTTGCTCCTCCATCGGTCTGGAATTCCATGCTCACGCCGCGCAGGTATCTTAACGGCACCGGGATTCCTCCGACCCCCAGTGTCTCCGACGGACACCCTTCGATGAGGTGCTTCCCGGCGATCCCGAGCCGGGCCAAATCGTCGGGCATGATGACTGTCTGGTCCGCACCTGTGTCAATGAGGAAGTCAATGACACCCTTCGCAGAAGCCTCCGGGCAGGAGAACATTGCGACCAAATGTGGACGCGGAGCCACCTTGGCACTAGCGCCGCCCTGGCATTTTCGATCCGGGATGTTCTCCCAGCGTCCTACGAGATGGTGCGTTGCCAAGATCTAGAGCAACATCGAGGAGCAGTCGCTCGTGATGTAGGCCACGGCTGCCTCCTCGTCAAGAGGGATGAGCGAGGCGCGGGCAACCTCTTCGCGCAGTTCTTCAATGGTAGGCGCCGCCGCAATCACGCGGCCATTACGCACCGCGACATACTTCCCATCGTACTCAGGCAATAGTCGGGCATATCGCTCGTCGATGTATCTCCTGTTCTCCAGGTACGCGTTGAGAGCCGTTGCCGCAGTCATCACCGTCACCTCCCTCCTCAGCGACAACTATGTTACCACAAACACGAGATCGGTGCCCAAGAAGTGGTGCCCCGTGTCTGACAAGGCTCCGAGGAAGGTTTGCCTTTGGCTGCTTTGGGGTCTTTCTCTTTGCCCAGGTTGCCTCTCGCCATGCTTCCCGGCTATCCTCATCTTGAGGAGGCGAAAACGTAGTCGCCTTCTAGAGGAGCGCATGATGGCAGAACCGCTGTTTAACCCAGGCGACGTCGTCCAGTTGAAGTCTGGAGGTCCCGCGATGACGGTAGATAGCATCATTGACAGAGGCAAGACGATCGAATGCACATGGTTTGATGAAAAGAGGCAACTGCAACACGCGCAGTTCTCTCCGGCGGTATTGGAGCCGTACGAGCCATAGGAACCTCGGGTCGGCATCCTCTAGAATGACGATGACTGCAAGATTGAGACCAGCAGCCTAATGGCCTCAACTCTAACCCCGGGTTCAGCAGATCGGCCCTCGATTATCTCCAGCAACGCCTTGATCGAAGCATCATGAGCCTTTGACATTCTACTCCTCCCTCCGTCAGTGTCTTGACGGGATAAAGCCTTCCTCGGTTGCCCTCCCGCACGGGAGGTCGTGCAGGACCGGGCTCCACAAGGCGTCCAGCACGGCCTCCTCACTCAGCTCTAGGCGCGCCGAGAGCGGGATCCTGATCCCGTACAGGCCCGTGATGAGGACCTCGCCGATGTCGAAGAGAAGGGTTCGGACCATGCGTGGGGTTGCGCGGGTCGTCTGAACCGCCCGAAGGAGCCTCCCGTGTTTGGGACATGTTAGCGGTGGGTCTCGTGCGCTTCAATGGCAGGAGAGCGCCTCCCTCGTCTTGGCTCTGAGGCGGGGTGTCGACTTGGCGCACAGTCGTTACAATCGCCCCGGTTCAACGGCAACTGAGGAGGCGGCGTGGATCCGAGCGAGCGGCAACCCACCAGGGATGCCTTTCTCGATGACTACCTCGAGAAGTACGACCGGTGGCTCGAGAGGGGGGCGATCCGGTTCTCTTCGAGGATCGTCCCCATTGGTGAGGCTCTGAAGGCGGAGCCGTGGATCGTCCCAGGAGAGCAGGTCCGCTCGATGCTACGATCCGCCTGGTCGATCGCTGTCCAGGACTGCGTCTGCCGCGCGCACTATCGCCGCTGCGACCGGCCGGTCGAGGTCTGCCTTGCCCTGGACGAGAACGCCGAGCGGGGAGTGGAGGCCGGGACCGCCCGCCGCCTGTCTCTCGCCGAGGCGGAGGAGCGCATTGCCCTGGCCGACCGGAGCGGCCTCGTCCACATGACCCTCTACGTGCCGCAGGAGAAGGTGAGCGCCATCTGCAACTGCTGCCCGTGCTGCTGCCACGAGATTCAGCTCCTCAAGCGCTACGGCCGGGTGGACCTCGTCGCGCGGTCCGACTTCGTCGCGAAGACCGACGAAGCGGCCTGCGTCGGGTGCGGCGAGTGCGTCCGCCGGTGCGCCTTCGACGCTCGGAGCATGGACGGGGGACGGCTGCGCGTCGACGAGAGCGCCTGCTACGGCTGCGGGGTGTGCGTTCCGGCCTGCCCGACGGGCGCGATCCGGCTCGTCCGACGGGGCATGCACCTGTCCGCGCCGCCCCCTCGCGAAGCGGCCTAGTCGAGGTTCCTGGGAAGGGAGGGAGAATGGATCTCTGGGAGGCACTTCTAGCTCGAACGACCGTGCGAAGCTCCTCCGACCGCCCGGTGGAGCGGCGCCTGATCGAGAAGGCCGTGCGCGCCGCCCTGAGGGCCCCGGCGTACAACCACCTCTGGGAGTGGGGGTTCGTCCTCCTGTCCGACCCAGCGCGCCGTCGCGAGATCGTCGACCTCCTAGGGATTCGGGACGTCACCGACCGGGCGGTCCTCGAGAAGGCGTTCGGGGCGTTCCCGGAGGCGGCGAGGCGGATCTACCTCCGCGCCCTCCCTCTCCAGCGGACGATGCTCCTCACCGCGCCCGAGGTCATATCGCTGCAAGAGGAACGAGGGGCATCCCAAGACCCCGTCCGACCTGAACGCCCACGCCGCGATCTGGATGGGGATCGCCTACCTTCTACTGTCTCTCGCGGAGGACGGGCTCCAGTCCTGCACCCTCGTCCCGCCGGACACGTCCGCCGTCCGGCCGCTCCTCGGGCTCCCGGAGGGCTGGGAGCTTGCGGTCCTTCTTCCTGTCGGCTATCCCCCGCGCACCTTCCCGCAGCCTGCGCACCCGACCGACCCGTCCGTCTTCCTGCACGTCGACCGATTCCAGGGGTTCGCCCTTCCGACGACGGACGAGCCGATGGGCTAGGTCATGCGGCGCAACGTCGCGAGTCATGAGCTCTTCCCCGGCTCCCTCAGGAGGCCTGCCGCCAGGGACGCGGAACGCCTCCGCGGCGGGTTCAGCTCGCCCGCCGTCTCCGACGCAGGTGACGGAGGACGAGGAGGGCGACGGTCCCCAAGAGGCCCACGAGGATGGCGATATCCACGACCTCGCTGTACCTCATCACGGTCGACCAGTTCGCCCGGAGGGCGAATCCGCACCAGGTGAGGAAGGCGTTCCAGAGCCCCGCGCCGACGACCGTGAACACAGAGAACGGGAGGAGCCTCATGCCGGCCATGCCGGCCGGAAGGGAGATCAAATGCCGAACGACGGGGATGAACCGGCTGACGAAGACCGTGAGGCCGCCGCGCCGTCGGAAGAAGCAGTCGGTCCGCGCGAGGTCCTCCGAGTCCAAGAGGAGGTACCTCCCGTAGCGTTCGACGAAGGGCCTTCCGCCGAACCGGCCAAGGGCGTAGGAGAGGAGAGACCCGATCAGACTCCCCAGGGTGGCGAAGGCCACGGCCCCGGCAAAGGAGAGCCTTCCCTCCGCCACCAGGAAGCCGGCGAACGGCATCACCGCCTCGCTCGGGACCGGCAGGACCATGCTCTCGGCGACCATGAGCAGGAGGACGCCGGCGTAGCCGATGCCTCCGATGACCTGCGTCCCTAGGTGCGCGACGAACTCCGCTATGTCCAACGCTTGCCTCCCCGCGAGGACGGCCACCCGCTTGGGCCTTTCACTCCTGCCCCGACTGCCGCAGGACGAGGCTCGCCAGGACGATCGTCAGGAAGACGAAGACGAGCACGCCCGCGAGCCCGACCGGTTCCTGCCACGGGGCAAGCCCCTTCACCATGACCGCCCGCAGAAGTCGGTTCGAGTAGGTGAGCGGGACGACATACGAGATCGGCCGCAGGAGCCCGGGGATCGCCTGGACGGGCCACATCATGCCCGAGAGGAGGACCGAGGGGAGCATGATCATGGGGAAGAAGACGATCGCCTGCGACTCCGTCCTCGCGAGGGCCGAGAGGAGGGTCCCCAGGCCGACGCTTCCGACGGCGAACAGGATCACCGAGAGGAAGGCCCAGAAGAGGGAGCCGTTGACGACGATGTTGAACACCGCCTTGCCGATGGCGAAGACGAGGAACGACTGCACGAGGGCGAGGAGGCTGAACGCGGCGACGTAGCCGAGGATGAACTCCGCTCTGCGGACCGGTGAGACCCAGACGCGGGCGAAGGTGCCGTCGACCTTCTCCCGCACGACCGACATCAGGGTGAGCATCGTGCACGCGAACGCGACGACGAGGCCCATGATGGCCGGGGCGAAGCTGTCGATGAACCGGACCGGGACCCCGTAGAGGTCCTTCTTCTCGATCTCGACCGGCCCACCCTCGCCCACATTCAGGAGCGCGTCGGCGAGGCCTTTCTGCACTGCGGCTGCGATCTGCGGATCGGACTCGTCGAGGAGGAGGTCGATCCGCCCCTGGGCCGAGGTCGCGACCCCCATGGCGAAGTGCGCGTAGTACAGGCTCGTGAACTTCGCCGGGAAGCGGATCGCCGCCCGGTAGCCCTTCTTGAGGAGCCAGGCCTCGAGGTCGGCGCCGGCGTTGTGGATCACGGCCACGCGAAAGACGGGGTCCGCCTCGAGGTTTCCGGTGATTGACGTCGTGAGGTCGGTCTGGTCTTCGTCCAGGACGACGATGCGGATCCCGCGGATCTCGCCCGAGAAGGAGAACCCGAACAGGATCATCGCGAGCGACGGGACGAGGAGCGTGATCACGAGGGCCCGCTTGTCGTGCCAGAGCTGCCGGAGGACCCGTGCGGCGACGATCCCCGTCCGCCGGAAGCTCATCGCAGCCCTCCCACCGCCGAGCCGGTCATGTGGAGAAAGGCCTCCTCGATCGTCGGCGCCCGCTCGGCGAACGCGGGATTCTGCTCTCGGACGCGCGCTTTGAGCTCCGCTGGGCTCCCGACGGCGACCAGGCGCCCGGCGCGCATCATCCCGACGCGCGTGCAGCGCTCCGCCTCCTCGAGGTAGTGCGTCGTCAGGAGGATCGTCCGCCCGCGCCCGTTCAGGGCGTGGAAGTGGTCCCAGAAATGGATTCGTAGGGCCGGGTCGAGGCCGATGGTCGGCTCGTCGAGGATCAGGAGCTCGGCGTCGTGGACGAGGGCGCAGGCGAGCGAGAGCCGCTGTCTCTCCCCGCCGCTCAGGCGGTCAGCGCGCTGCCGCCGCAGGCTCGGCATCTGCATCAGCGCGAGAAGCTCCTTCAGTCGGCGGTCCACCTCGGCGCGGCCCATCCCGTAGATCCGTCCGAAGAAGTGGACGTTCTCCTCGACAGAGAGGTCGCGGTACACCGCGCGCTCCTGCGGCATGTATCCGAGCCGGGCCTCCACCGCGCGCCGCTCCTCGGGGATCCCGCGGCCGAGGAGGAGCGCCTTGCCGGCGGTTGGGCGGGAGAGGCCACAGACCATCCGGATGAGGGTCGTCTTTCCCGCTCCGCTCGGGCCGACGAGTCCGTAGATCTCCCCTCGCTCGACGCGAAGATCGACGCCGTCCACGGCCCGCACCCGTCCGAACACCTTGGTGAGGCCGCGCGTCTCGACGACGACCTCAGCCACCCGGAGCTCCAGGAACCGCGAACAGGGCGTCGGAGACCCCTTGGTTGAGGGAGACCGCGCTGTAGGTGATCGCGTTCAGGAGGACGCCATCGGCGTCGTACGCCTCGATCGAGAGCGGGATCGTGGCGATGTCGTCCACGCGCGTCGGTTCCAGGAAGCGCGCGTCGGCAAGGAGCTTCCCGTCGGTGTCGTAGAGGATGCGCCGCACGGGAACGAACGTCTCGGCGTTGACCCACAGGTCGATCTGCCCGTAGACCGCCGCGGCGCTCGCTGGCTCGCCGCGCAGGTGGTACTGCCCGGGGTCGGCGTCGTCGATCCGGGCAAAGGTGTAGTCGTCGAACTGACTGCGGACGCTGCGCAGCATATTCCGGAAGAGAAGCCACGGCTGCTCGGCCGTGCTCAGGGTCGAAAGGTCCTTCGTCTCCCAGCGGTCGGCCGCGGCGATGTAGATCGACATCGCGTTGCCCACGATGAGGGTCACGTTCCCGGCGAGGAAGGCCGGCGAAAGGAACTCCTGCCGCATCTTGTCCGGCTGCTTCAGGGCGACGGCCATCGTCTGGGTGAGGCTGATTGCCCCATTGCGGAAGGTCTCGATGGTGAGGGTCGCGCTGAGGTCCTCGATCGCGGTTGCGGCGGCCTCCGTCCGGTCGAGGATCTCCCGCGCGCTCAGGACGTCGGCCCCGAGGACCGCCGCGGACAGCCCGAGGCCGACGACGGCAAGAGCCACGATCCATCTCGCCGCCTCACGGGACCCTGTCATTCCCCTCCTCCGTTCGGGCACTTGCGGGAGCCTACGGCACGCTCGTCTCGAACTTCCTCCGGTCCGCGTGGCAAAGGAGTTGGATCGCGTTTCGCGCCGAGATCGCCGCCCCTGGGGTTCCGGAGAACGGCTGCGTCCACTGGCCAGCCATGTAGAACCGCTCGAGGCCGGGGAGGTGGAGCGGGAGCTGACCTCCCATGTTCTCTATCGTCCCGCACCAGCCGTCGGCGGACCCCTGCCAGTTCCCGGTGAAGCGACGGTAGGTGATCGGCGTCGCGACGTCCGCGACCTCCACGCTCGAGGCGAGGCCACGGAAGCGCCGATCGAGTTCGGCGACCGTCTTGTCGGCGATCTCCTTCTTCTCGGCTTCGTAGCGGGTGCGGCCGGCGGCGAGGGCCTCGAAGTGGGCGTAGTTCGTCGGATACCAGACCTGGACGACCGACTTTCCCTCCGGCGCCATCGTTTTGTCGAAGCAGGAGTGGCGCACGGCGAAGCGTGACCGTTTCTCTCCGGCGATCGTGATCGGCTGGGCGAGCGGGTAGTCGATGGAAAAGGGCTCGCTCGAGAGATCCTTCGCCACGCCGAGGAAGACCTGCAGGATCGGCGGGTAGACGGTCCACGTCTCGTACGCCCGCTTCACCGCGTCGCGGAGGTAACGCCCGCCGAGCCAGTCGTAGAGGGTCGTCCGGCCGTCCGCGGCCGACAGGACGGCGTCGCCCCGGTGCTCGGTCCCGTCCTCGAGGCGAATGCCGATCGCACGTCCCTCCTCGACGAGGATTCCCGCGACCTTGGCGCGGTAGTGGATCGTCCCGCCGAGCTTCTGGTAGCGCTCAACGATCGCCTGGATCACTGGGGCCGAGCCGCCGATCGGCGTCCCGGCGTTTTCCGCGTCTCCCCAGGCGAGCTGCATCATGACACTCCCGACTGGGCGGTCCGGCATCGGCCAGGCCGTGCCGTCGCCGAGCAGGCGGATCGCCTCGCGCAGGAACGGGTCGCGGAAGCGCGCGGCGAACGTCTGGATCGACACGCGGCCGTACTTGCGCCACAGGCCGAGGAAGGGGCGGAGGCGCAGGAGAAGCCGGATCCCCTCAATCGGTCCCATGAGCTCCTGCGGCTTTCCCATCGGGAAGTCGAACGTAGCGAAGCGGCGCGCGGCTCCGATCATCTCCCGGACGAGGTCAGCGTCGCCCGGGGAGAGAGAGAGGAGGTGCTCCTCGAGCCGGTCGAGGTCGCGGTAGGCAATGAGGGTCTTCCCGCGTCCCTCGATGCGTCCCCCCTCGTCGTGGACGACGAACGGCCGCCCCTGGACCGCGCCCAGTTCCTCCCAGATGCGGTGCCCGGCGCCCGACTTCGACCAGGCGAGGAAGTGGATGCTCGTGTCGAACGTGTACCCCTTCCGCTTCCAGGCCGAGCAGAGCCCGCCGGCGACGTGACCCATCTCGAAGATCTCGCTTGAGTACCCGTTCATCTGCGCATAGCAGCCGGCTGCGAGGCCCGCCATCCCGCCGCCGATGATCAGAAGCGACTTGTCGGACATGCCGACCTCCTTCGCCACGCGCTGTCGCTTGCCCGCGGAGCGGTCCACAGCCTACTGAAACGAGGACACAGGGGCAAGGCGAGCGGCTCGGTGAGGGTCGCTCCGTGTTTCGCCACAACGGGCAGGCCTTGACAGGGAGCCTTCCTCTTCACTAGCCTTGCCCTTCACCCGCTCGAAGAGGAGGAGGTCGCATGAACACCCTTGAGGCGATCCGCGCTCGGCGGAGCATCCGCCGATTCAAGCCAGCGGCTCTTGAGCGGCCGGTGATCGAGAGGATCCTGGAGGCGACGATCCAGGCTCCGTCAGGGAAGAATCGCCAGCCGTGGAGATTCGTGGTCCTCACCGGCAAAGGGAAGGACAGGCTGGTCGAGATCCTGCGCGCGGGGATCGAGACGATCCGCGCCGCGGGCGGGGACCCCGGGAGCTCTCCGGCGACGGCGCGGGTGATGGAGCAGGCTCCCGTCACCGTCGTCGTCTTCTCCGCTCCGACCGGCGCGGAGGGGAAGCCCTGGCAGGAGCAATTCCTGCGGGTCAACGTCCAGTCCGTCGGCGGAGCGATTCAGACGATGTGCCTCGCCGCCACGGAGCTAGGTGTCGGCTCCCTGTGGATCGCCGACGTCTACTACGCCGAGCGCCAGATCGTCGACTGGATCGGACGCCCCGGCGAGACCCTCATCGGCGCCGTCTCCCTCGGCCACCCCGACGAGTCGCCCCCTGCGCGGTCGCGGAAGCCGCTTGCGCAGGTCGTCGAGTGGCGCGACAAGGCGTAGCCGACACCGGATCCCGTGAGACGAGGACCGGCACAGGCGCTGATCTAGGCTGTTGCCCGATCAAGAGGGCAAGGCTACCCTTGCCTCCATGGGCGACCGCGTGGTGATCGTGGACTATGACCCCGCCTGGCCAGGCCGTTTCCTCGAGGTCGGCCGGGCCCTCCGCCAGGCCCTCCGCCAGGCCCTCGGCGACCTGGCGCTCCGAATCGATCACATCGGTTCGACCGCCGTCCAGGGACTGGCCGCAAAGCCGATCATCGACGTTCAGGTCTCCGTGAGAGACCTCGACCCCGTCGAGCCTTTCCGCCTCCCACTCGAACGAATCGGGTACGTCTGGCACTCCGACAACCCCGACCTGACCAAGCGCTACTTCCGCGAGGGGCCGGGAAGAGCGCGCACGCACCTCCACGTCCGCAGAGCCGGAAGTTGGGCGGAGCAGCAGGCGCTCCTCTTCCGGGACTACCTGAGAACCCACCCTGCTCGTGCGACGCGCTACGGGAACCTCAAGCGCCGCCTCGCGGAGGCCTACGGGGAGGACCGCGAGGGCTACACCGACGCGAAGTCCCCCTTCATCTGGAGGACGATGGCAGAGGCCGACCGATGGAGCCAGGAGACGGGCTGGAGACCTGGGCCGTCGGACGCGTAGGAGGAGGCGCTCGCCCCTTGCGGGTGTGGATGGCCGCGCCACCCTGCGATGCCGTTGGGATGGGATCTGAGGGCCGAGCGCCCTGCTGACGTCGTAGTTCTAGAGCTGCAGAGGGCTTCCGAACTCAACCAGCTCGTCCTTCGATTCAGTAGCCTCGCGGCCTTGGCCATGCGCCGCCGCCTCGAGGGAGAAAGGCTGCGGCATCGACGTGCCGCTCACGGCGGAGCATGAACCAGACCGAGGCCGCGAGGTAGAAGGCGAGGCCGGCGACAACGTTCACCCAGTAGCCGAAGTACATCCCGATCAGGGTCGCCGCGGCGAGCAGGATCAGGACGAACGCCGGCACCGGGTGCGCCGGGGCGGTGTACCCGCGCCGGATCGAACCCAGCGGATACATGCGTCGGAAGCGGACCATCATGAACCCGGTGAGGAGGTAGACGAGGAGCGCGGAGAGGATGGAAAAGGTGATCACCTGGTCCAGGAGGCCGGTGAACCCGAAGGCGAGCGCGATCGGGAGGAGGAAGAGGATCGCCCGGTAGGGGGTCTTGTACTTAGGGTGCAGGGTGGAGAAGGCTCGGGGGATGAGGGTATCGCGCGACATGGAGTACCAGGCGCGGCTCGCGTCGGTGATGCACCCGTTCGCGCTCGCGAGACAGGCGAGGAGCGTCCCGGCAAACAGGGCGGCGATGACGAACTTGATCCCGGTCGCGTTCGCCGCGTCGTAGAGCGGGTACACCGAACGCCCCAAGCGTGCGGCGTCGAGCAGGCCGGAGGCGACGTACCAGGTGAGGGTTGCGCCGATGAGGAGCGTCGCCACCCCGGCGATCGCCC
>Ga0315288_10004935_pt1 | contig 16988 bp, 15 predicted proteins | sample YL17G11_20_MG_FD_203454 | JGI IMG/M metagenome (GOLD analysis project Ga0315288, IMG submission 203454) | Sediment microbial communities from Yellowstone Lake, YNP, Wyoming, USA - YL17G11_20 | ecosystem: Environmental > Aquatic > Freshwater > Lake > Sediment | place: USA: Wyoming | collected... | reverse complement strand
GCGGGCCTTCCAAGCCCGTCTACACGCACGTTGTACTCACCGGGTCGGCCGCGATTTGGTACATGCTGGAGCAGGTCAAGAGATGGCCTCGGTCTATCTTGACCCAAGTTGATTTTGACAAAGCTGAACTGTTTCTGACACAGATCAAGCCGAATGATGCGGATTTCATCGTTGTGGGCCCCCACAAGGTCAACGGGCCCACACCGTACTTACCTGGAAAAATTTGCGAGTACACAACTGACGCGAAGCCCGGCGTCAGATTTGCGCGGTACGAATCAAAGACAAACACTAACACATTCGATGTTCTTGTTGAAGAGGGGGCTGTGACATACTTTGAGTTCAAGATCGATGTCTACGGTACTACCGACACGATCAAGATCAAGATCTTGGATTTCGACCAGATGCACGATAACTATCGCACAAATTTGGGCATCGAAGGCCGGAACAAGGAGCTCGATCAGATCAAGATTGAGGCTATCGAATTCCTGAAGCCCCTATTCAAGAATTGTCCGTTCTGCCCTTACGATCTTACAACGTCTACTAACCGCGATCGAGCTGCTACTGTAAATAGACAAAACATACAAAACAAACGGGATGCATCACCCGTCAGACCATCTATCCGAGACACATCGTGCCGGAAAAAGCTGGCCTTCTAGAGCACTGTCACTACATATTTCTCTTGTTTCGCTTTATCCAAAACCCGCTGATCAGTCAGCAATAATTCTACAATCTGTTTTTTTCTAGTCCGGTTTGCGCAGTCCAGAGCCTTGTTCGACAAATCAGACGGGTCTACTCTTGGATCGGCCATGAGTATTTTCGCTACTTCAGTTAGATTTTCTATCGACGAATAGCTCGGCGAATCGCAGACAGATATAATGGCACAGTTTTGGGATGCACCCGGATCTACCATGTTGTGATTCAGATACAGTTTAACAACTTCGATTTCGCCGGAAGAGCATGCGGCATTAAATGCGATCTGCACATCCGGATGCACAGTATAACACGTCCGTTTTACGATCCTCTCATCTTGCAGCAACAGTTTAACTATGCTGCAATGCCCTCTGCTCGACGCGATTTTCAGCGAATCGTACATGCTAGACGCGCAACGAGATAAATGGGATACCTGGCTACGTATGACTGCACAAATCCGTTCAGCCAAATCTACATCTACCCGCGGATCGCTCAGCAGCATCTCAACGATCGTAACAGTAACATGCCCGTAGTAGCACGCGTCGTACAGCATTTCGTAAAAATCGTAATTTGGATCCGTTCGACTGTCTGCCAAAAGCATCTGCACTATCGATGTCCGACCGTTCGATATGGCGGTCGACAGAGCTCGATTGTTATCCGCTGCCAGATCGAAACCGGGATCCGACAAAATGAGCCGTACGATACTCGGTTCGCCGCGCTGACACATCTCGTTCAAAAGCCACGCGTACGATGATCGATACGTGTCGTAGCCTAGCAAAAACTTCACGATGAAAATAGAGCTCGAACTAAGAGGTATCCAATGAAATTTCGGTACTGCTTCTTTTATCAGGAACTCCGCGATATGCGGCTTTCTGACATACCGTTCCATAATCGGGTTAGATACGAGCAGCTGAACAGTATCCGCGTATCCGTACTTGCACGCTAATTCTAAAATACGACACCGCTCTACATCTGAGCTGTACGGTGAGATGTTGTAGATGTACGACAACAGCTTGGTAGGGAATTTGCCAACCTCACGCATGTAGCTGACAAGGCTTCGAACATCGCGCCGCGATAAGTACGACCCGTATGCTTTGATTAGACCGTATGCCTTATCGTCTAGGTTCAGCTTTATCGCACGCTTTATCTGGTGCAGTATAGCCGATGTGTCTGGAATATTTGAATCGCTAGACATCACGCCTAGCTCATCCAATCCAATCCGATCCGATCCGATCCGATCTGATGATGTGAATTAAATCAAAATATCTGTGTTTGGTGTAGAGCATACGCTTTTCATCTTTTTGGAAAAATTGAAATTCGAACTCTATGTACTCGTCATAGTATCGAACGATATTACACAAAACGCACACCATGAGCCAAGTACACACATCCGAAACATCCGAATTCGTACAGCGTCTGAGCGCCATGAGGTTTGAGTCGGCATTCACGGCAGACGTTAAGAGCAAAATCTACAAAGCGAACAGCGACGGCTCGTCTGAGTTCACAGTTGAGCTGCATAATTTCATGAAGCCCGACATCTGCAACACGTCGTACGGCTTACGGTTCTACTACGTGACCGCCGAAGCCGTTTTGGCAGACCTGAGGAATAAGCGCATCGTCAAACAGTTCGATACGGAAGACACCTGCGCATCGTACTGGTGGGATGACTATGTTTTTCGTATTACCGTCTAGACGCATCACCGTCTGCTAGACTTATTTTATTTGATGGATGTGCAATGTAATTCGTGCCGTATTGACTGGAAAAATTGAAATATATAGCTCTTGTTCTTCTGTGTTCTGATCTAAATTAAATCCAAACACATCCCAAACACAAGTCAAACAACAAACCAATGTGCCCGACCGACTTACTGAACACAACTACGATCACGGCTACAGATACAGATACAGATGCAGATGCAGACAAGGACATAGCCAAACTGGAATCCGCGATCTTGAGCAAAAAGCGTTCCATCTACGCCGAGAAGGCCCATCGGGACAGCAAAGAGACAAAGTTGAAGAATGCTACCAAGTTCCGATCGTATTTCAAGAAAAAAGTTCTGATAGACGTACATTCAAAAATCGAACGAGGTTCGCTGGAATCTGTCCAATTTCTCCATCCGAATTTAATACGCACGATCGGTTGTGAAACGTCGTACAGCCATGACTTTTATAAGGAAGCCGCGATAACCGTTTTGAAAAATCTCAAAAAAAGAAAGATCATCGAACAGTTTCAAACGGTAGATAATCCAAACGGTGATCTCCATTTCGTCATCACGATCTGCTGATCTGCTGATCTGCTGATCTGCTGATCTGCTAGCAAAAAAATTGAACATCGTGTCATACTGTTTGCTCTATTAGTTTGTTTTGCTTTACACATCAACAATCTGACATGCCCGTATCACGACCACAGACAAATAATCAGGCAGAAGACCACCCGTTCTGCAACTCGGCCGGATGCAAAGCCAAATGGGGCGACACATTCAAATCGGAACGTCAGGCCGAACCGTCTTTCATCTGCGGCAAATGTTTGAAATTAGCAGCCGATGAGGAAAAGAAAAATGAACAAATCGGACAAATCGAACAAATCGAACAAATCGAACAAAACGAATCGTACGACACTGAGTTCTACATTATATGGTTCGTCATTCTTGGCCTTGTGCTGGCTTTTTTTATCTGATGCACGACCATTCAAATACGTGACAAAATCAAACCGTAAGTTCTAAATTATTCCAAATAATTCAGAAGTACCCCCAACGGGAATCGAACCCGTGTTCCGACGTTATAAGCATCGTGTCCTAACCACTAGACGATGGGGGCTGATCGATGAGACTTGTCGCGTAAAGTTCGTCGCAACTCATCTCATCGTTTTATCTATCGGCGCATCTCTTTAAGCAGTTTTGTATCCGATTATCCAAATATCCCCGCCAGTCGCATCATTAAAATACGCGCGTATAATAAATGACAGACGTAACGTACAACAACTGCTGCCCCCAACTATGGCGAGAACTACACTTGAGAGCCATCAATATACCCGCTAACTCCGCATCCAATCAACAAATCGTATCGGCTGAAACGGCGTTCATCAACACATGGGCTCTGAAGATCCCGGTCAAGGGCTGCCGGTGCTCCGCGTTCTGGACAGTGTGGTATAGATCGAATCCCATCAACTTTGCCGATTATTTCGCTTGGACCGTGTCTGCTCATAACGCGGTAAATGCAAAACTCGGCCGGCCTCTGTGGTCTGCCGATCAAGCTAGACGGTTTTGGTCTGTGCAAAAATAAAAAATCAATCGGCTGACACCGTGTATAGATACCCGCTTTTTTTGACACAGATGCCGTACTTCTTTCTCAGAAGATATATGATGTACGGCTCAACCGTATGGATGTTTCGGGCTGCGATGTTCAGGATATCCGACACGATTCGCTGATCTACCTCTGATCCCGAACCACCATTGTCTGTCGCCTTAAATACGAGCCGGCTGTCTGTCATCAGTTCGCTCACGATCAAATCAAAATCCAATCCGCGTAAGATGTTCGACGATATGTCTGTCACCAGATCGATCAGACCTTTTTGAGTCTGCGGTGTCATACGTAGAATCGTCTTGACGCATAACAGCCTGTCGTGCATAATCGCCTTCCTTAGAACACTCCTGTATCTGGTGCACGGATCTGTGATACAATTTTTGCGCAAGACATAAGTCCCGTACTTATTTCTTGCTAAAATCGGGCCGTACTGGCTTTGAATATGCCGGATATGCGCCCTAATCAGCTCGACCAGGCTCTGCGTTTTGCCTAATTCGACAGCCAACACCATGCACTCGATAATAAGTTTTGAATTCTCAGCCTCGTCCGACGTAAATGAACTCAGCGAACTCAAAACGTATTTCAAGACAGACTGTGAATCGTATGTCACACATGTTTTCATAATGTCGGACTGCATCGTACGAAACCCACCAACAGACATCGCTAAATCTAGATCATCCGTCTTCACTGCGTACATTAAAATATCCGGCCATACTTCTGATCTACATAACATGTACTGCACGACCAGCTTCAGCACCTTACTCGTGTATCTGCCCCGATTACTCGTAATTTCGCACAGATCAACAACCACGGCATCTATATCCGTATACTCCAGAGCGTACGTACCGCCATTATTATGCTGATCGTCGAATGTTTTGTTCAACTCCTGGATTTTCTGTAGAGCGCCGTAGAACTTTGCGATGTATTTGATCGAACAGATCTGCCGATGCTTAATCGCCGCGATCAACGGCTCCTGGATTAAGAGATCCACCATATCGGATCGTGTAACCGATTCTGTTAAAATAGCGTAATCAGCCAGACATCCCAGAGTCTTGTAGTATCCGTGTTTTGCGGCGCCAGTCATCAGGCTCGATAGCCCGTCGATTTTGTGGTTTGCGTACTTGTCGGGATTAGCTTTGCAGAACTCTAATAGTACGCTCAGAGTCTTGTAGTTCCCGCAAGATGCTGATCGGCTAATCGCTTTGTCCATAATTTCGCTGTTCGGTAGCGGAATCAAATACAGATACCGTTTAACCTTATCGGCGTGTCCGGATATTACGGCCTTGTCGAATACGATTAGCATACTGGATAGCGCAGTAAAGCCGTACAACTCACACAGAGCACTTATGTCCGCTTTGTCTGTTTGGCCATCCATCAAAACATACGCAGATACGATATTAATCATCTCCGCCTCCAGCGTACGAAGCTCTGCTGTCGAACCTGATGAGTTCTTCAACATGCGGGCCGCGATTTTTGTGATCCGACCCATCACATCCGTTTCGGGTTCTGTGACGGGTTCTGTGATAGGTGTCGTACTGATTTCGTCTTCCATTTGATTTGTTTGGCTGAAGACATAATGCAGCACAGTGAGATAGATAACTATTCAACTTTTTTCTTTGACATCCGATACCGATGTACGGCCGTAATACGCTTCGTCTAGCATCGCGCGGATCTGAATCGCATTCTGTAGATCGTCTAGATCTTTTGAATTTTTTGGATCTTTGAGTGCGATACCCGTTAGGATATTTGTCATGTCCGATATACAGTACGTCAAGCCGGCGTCTCTCACTCTGCTATCCGCCAAAAGTATAGAAACGATGCGCGGGGACAAACAACAACACGCAGTGTACAGAGCGGTGTTATTATTAGCCGCCGGATTAGTCCGCTCGTCCGCTAAAAGTAAAGATACTAGATCCTCGGATTTACCTTTACACGCCATTGTGATCGCTATATTAGAACTGTAACTCGGATCGATACCCCTCGCCAAAAGACGCTGTGCGATATCTGTACGCCCGATGCCGGCGCAAAAACTTTCGGAAAGCATTCTATCCGGCAAAGTTTGAGGAGCACACCGATCAGACAGCAGTATATCAATAATCTCAACACGCCCTCTGTCTACGGCTTTCGTTATGGCGTAGTTGTACAATATTGCGTAAATCCGATCGTAATTTTTCGACAGAAGATATGTGACGATAGACGGCCGATTGTGATAGCACGCCAATCTGAAAAATTGTCCCTCGTTGTAATTCGCATCTACTTTCCCGTTCTCGATCAGCAGCTTCAGCACATCCAAATTTCCTACTTCGACCGCTTTTATCGCGATCCTAGAATACCGCGTAATGTACGGGCCGTAATCGTGTCTGTACGGTGATAAGAACAGCAGATATTCTATCGAGCCGTACGGTAGCTTCTTCTTGATACACATGTACCTCAAGATCGATCCGACGTCTTTCTTCGACAAGAGCCGGATATTCGATCTGATCAAACTTGTTAGCCGAGCGTCTAATCTCAAACAGATCAGCCGACGGATTTCGGATAAGATAGATGCGGTTTGCATGATTGTCATGGTTTGCATGACGGTCATAGCATGGGCAGTTTTTGATTCGTACTTCGAGACGATACGCTCAAAAACTTACAGCATCAATTTTTTGTACGTAGCTGTTCTACGAAACCGTTCTACGAAACCGTTCTGCGAAACTGCGCCGTTATAAGGATCCGATGAAACAGAAACATTATAAGGAGATCCACCAAGCTGCGCCATTCGTACGGTCCGATTGTAGCGCGGAGGCTTGGCGGGTCTTTTCGATTCCGAAAAACCCTGAGCCCGAACACTTATCGCAAATTTATCAATTTGCGCTGAATAGATCCGAACGAACTGCACAACTTGGCAGCGCCCTTTATACGTGAGCTATTTCACCGGATCCTTATAACGGTACCGTTTCGTAGAACAGTTTCATGTGCGTGAACCTGCTTTGAAAATAAAGAAACTGATCGATCAGCCGCCATTTTGATAGGCCAGTAGTACGCTGTAGACTTTGGCGTACGCTTTTTCTTCAGCCAGCTCGACCATCGTGCTGATGTACTCAGTTGTCATAGCAGATCTATCTATGGCGCCCAGCAGAACTTCCAAAAGATCAGCGTTCCCGGCTTCGCATGCAGACCGTATGTGCTTGATCTGGACGGCTTTTTTCACTCGCGGATCCTCTAATAGAGCCCGTACAGTATTTGACTCACCGCTCGAGCATGCAAGTTCGAACGCTTCGTTCGAACGGAACGACGGATCCATGTTCGTTATTTGCAGAACCTGTCTAACAACAAGACCGCTCCAACCGCCCGACACAGTGCATGCTGTCAGTAGAGCTATGCGAGGCCATTCGGCTCTGGCTCTGCGATCTTCTAGCATGTGCTTGACACCGGTAAACCATACTCTTTTGCAGACAGACGTAATAATCCGATCCGACTCCCATATATCGGGGTCTGTAGAATATTTCAGAAACAGTTTGAAGACCGTTTCGTCCAAGAGTTCGATATCCTTCGTGAGTATCTTTGAATAGACATCTGACGGGCCGAACTTTGTCTGATCCGATTCGTGTTGTTTCATCAAAACACGAATGACTTCCCATCGATCTTTTTCAAGTGCCGCCTCTAGAGATCTGTAGAAGTGCGTGGCCAGTACGCCTGTCGTGATGTTCGATAGATTCGTACGTTTTGCATTAGACTGGTCGAGCAGTACAGTTATGACATCAGAATGCCCGTTCGACGCCGCATATCGAAAAGTGTCGACAAGACTAGACAGAGGGATTAGCACCCTACGATCGGCTAGCAGCAGCTTCACGATGTCTGCATGCCCTTTCGCACAGGCGATGTGCAGCAAATTAGAACAATCGGGCGGGTTAGACGGGTTCGATCTTTTGTCAGATAAGATCCGGCTGACTGTAGCTGTATTCCCGACCTTACACGCTTCGACTAGCGCCGTATTCAAAACCGGTCTATCTACCCGGTCTATCAGCAGATCTAGTACAGTGACAAAATCAGCTCGGCACGCTGCATTGAATGAATCCGTACAATCGAACTCGGCGTCGAAAAAGACGCTAGACATCAGCTGCTTGAGCTCGACTGCGTTGCAAGTTCGGACGGCCCGATTAAACTCCGCCGTAAATTCTAACATCTCTTTAGAATCGGCCCATCTGTTCGCGCTGTGGTACGCCATCTTAGCGTGGTAGCACGACCGGCATAGTGCGATGTACCTATCCCCATCTTGCGCCTCGTACCTGATGCTCTTGCCAAAAATATGGCACATCTTGTACCCGGACTCGTCAAAAGATCCGACATCCGACGGTGTTTTGTTTTTTGGGCTGTGCTGATCCCACAATGGGCACGCAAAACCCTCTAGCCCGACGATCGGCCTCGATAGGTTCGCACACTTGTACCGCTGTTGAGACGCGATGAGCTTTTTCACCGTACGGTCTAGCTTCATTTCGATTTGTGTGTTTGTGTATTCGCGTATTTATTTGATCGGTTCGGATTATGGCTTGTGCATGCTGTTCGGATTTCAATTTTTTATTACAAGAGCACATCGAACAGGGCACATCGAATGGATGCACATTGTGGGATGCGATACGGCTATGCTGCACGATAGTAGGCCATCGGTACGATCGGTATTCGATCGTGTAGAACTACCGTAATAAGCAGCGTGTGGCAGAGTTCGATGGATGCTATTCCTCGCAAATTTATTTGCGATAAATGTTGACTCAGGGTTTTTCGATTTATCGAAAATACCCGCCAAGTCACCTTTCTATATATCGGGACCCCGCCTGATGGACACCATCGTGTGAAATCCGTACGATTAGCTCAGCCCATCACGCGGATGTATCATAATGGATTTCGTTCGGAACGATGGGTGTGGTTATGTGGATGCACTATGATGATCCGATCGTGTGGATGTATCATGACGGCTGAGCATGATGGTGCGTGTATTAAAAAAAACCATCGTCATCGTGGTCGTAATGTACTTCTGTGACGGTCGGCCCGATATCTTTGAAGCGATCCTTTTTGAACATATCGCTCCCGCCTCGAACGTACGCCATGTCGATAGTCGTACCGGGTCGCGGGAAGGCCGATGGGTATTTGTGTATCTCTTTGCTGTCGATAGGTGGCTCGACATTTGTCACGACAGCATTGTATGCCCCTACAGATTCCGCGGGGTACACAAAACTAATCTCAGACGTCTGGTATTCGATCGTGTGGAACTTTCGAACAACAACGTACCCTGTCGTCCGCCTTTGCCCGAAATCAATGATGTGCGACTTATCGGAGCCGTAGATCGTGATCGGTTTGTGAAATTTGATGATTTTCGACCATACGCCGTACTCGTAGTCTGTTCCGCATTCTAGCTTCTGGTCAGCCAGCATTTTTTTGTTGTGCGGATTCATGACGCCGCATGCGAAGGCTGAGCGGGCTGAGCTAAGAGCTGAGTCGACAGATTGGCGCGCTTTTTCAAAGTATTCCATGATGCGGTTGTGGATTTGACTGTTAATATGATATGGTGCGGTTTGATTGATAAGCATCGCAGGGAGTACGAATATCAATTTTTTGTGAGAATAGTAATTTATTTTATTGCGGTCTTTGTATACGATTTGAAAGGAATGCAAAACATGCAAGACATGCAAGACATGCAAGACATGCAAGACATGCAAGACCGCTTAATATCGGACATGGAAGTACTTGGGATCAGAGACCCGACTAGTATTTTTTACGAGTACGTGCTGCCCGACAACAATCTGATGCGGTTCCTCTACGAGCGGCACAACAGATACGGCAAAAGTGATAATAGTCAAGCTGCTGGTGGGCGGAAAGTGCGCAAATTGAATTATAAATTCGAAGGCCGTAATTTTGTGCTGTTTGAACTAACGTCGGATGTCGGGTTCGACATATCGATCAAGCGCCAAAACAATATCGCGAGCCCGGAATTCTGTTTGCATATTATGATAGATCGCGGATCAGATTTGGCGTATATTCATAATATCAGCTACTACATCGATTGTGCCGAACCCGAACTGTTGAACCCAGGGGGTGGAGGCGTGTTATTGCGGCTCTGTCTGACGTACCTCAAGGGGAATCGTCAAAGGTATAAGATCAAACGGATACAGCTGACAGACACGAGTTTGTTGAATTGCAAGCCCCATAAGATAAACGTGTATCTATCGATGCTGCATACTTTGGTGTACGGCGATACGTGGTACGGGAAGTACGGATTCAGACCATACGATCCGGACAAAAATAGCGTAAATTCTAATCTGTTGAGGCTGTACAAAAAGAACAAACAAATCGTGCGGAACACAGCCGTCAGACACACAACGCTATTCGAGTATCTGTACCCGGCTCTCAAAAAACTAAACCCTGGTACGCCCAGCAGAGAGTTCGACAAGATATTCAACAAACTAAAAGACAAGACACAGGATCTGACGATCGGTTCGTTCTTCAAGGTGTTTCTAGCAAACTTTGATGCCAAGTGTGGAATATTTCAGGAGTTCTATCTAGACTTCGCGACAGAGAACGGAATATACGATTTTCATGGCAAGACGTTCTATTTGGACATCGATGATATTCTGCCATAAAAATTGAAACACGAATCCACTGCACTCTACATCGATCGGATTATGGCCAAAGCAAAGCAAAAAACAGTACGGTACGGTACAAGATACAAGATGGCTGAACACAAACACATAACGATGACCGGTACCGAATTCAACGAAGCGTATGGCAAGTACGAAATGATCAAAATACTGCGCCGCGATCTGACGCATCACGGATACGAGTATAAGCCGAATGCTTTGAACAAAATGCGCCGTGCCAAGTTTGTGCGTCGTGAGAAGTTTGATCCAAACGCCCATTGTAAACCAGGTGGGCTGTACTTTTGCAAAGCAAAGCATCTGTTCACATTTATCGATATGGGATGGACATATCGCCCATGGCCCTACACATTCGATGGCAAACCAGATCCATTTGCACATAGCCCTGTGTCGACGAGCATGGACCGGCCTTTGATCGCGATTATAAAGATACCGGCCAAAGCGACCGTGAGTATTGGCAAACACAAATTCAAAACAAACATGATGGAGCTTGGTGAGCCGATCGAGCTAAAGACGTACATTACGGACGAGTATATTCTAAAGAGGTCAAGAACGAAGATCAACCGCATGTACAAAAAGTGTCTGATGATGGGGATGTGTAAGATGGCGGACAGGGTGTACGAACTGGCCGGACCCAAAATAGCACCGCAGAACATGTGCTACAGATTCGATTACGCCGCTAGGGGAAACGATGAATTTACACTACGTCAGATGCTGGAGCATCTGTATGCCAAAGAGGTTGGTCAGTCAAATTATCCACGCGAGCTGCGCAAACTAATAACCTGCTGTGTTGAACGGGCAGCCCGAGAAGCCCCGTCGACTGCTTTGAAGTGCTGCTACGAAGAAGGAATACCTTTCAATTTGAACAATAATCGGCTGCTGAAGATGGTGCTGTATTACGGATCCGAACGGACTCTAGAGTACATGATCGGAGTCGGGTTCGATATAGACGGAGTGGACGGCGGGCCGGATATTTTTGTCATAAAGGACGAACAATCGCGATCGATCGAGACAGGCCCTACTTTGTTGGAAAAGATGTTGGAAAATATGCTGGCGAAGGATAAAATCTATCTCAACCAAGCGCAAATGCTCGTACGTCTAGGGGCACAAATCCCTAAAGTGAACAAGCATGTGCTGATCGATGCTGTATCAAAACTCAGCGGATTGGACAGGAAGCTCGCATCATTAATTTCGGAACACGTTCAAAAAAATTGAAAAGTCTGATAGCCTAATGGGATTTGTTTTGTTTATAATCAAACAAAACGAAACAGAACAGAATGGATTCCAAAAAGCCGTACGACACGATGACGGGGGCCGAGTTCAATGTGCAGATGGCCGGCATACAAATGTACAAGGTTTTGAACTACGATCTGGTACACCACGACTACAAATACGTACCGGGGGCCTTGAATCAGCTGAACAGTTTTCGCGAACAGTTTGATCCGGATCCCGATTGTAAGCCGGGTGGTTTGTACTTTTGCGCCGAATCGGATATACTCAGATGGGTCAATTGTGTGACATTGATACCGGCGCCATTGATTGTGCGTGTTGAAATACCAGACGATGCACGGATTAGTATCGGCGAGTACAAGTTCAAAACGGACAAACTGATACTGGGTCAGCCTGTTACATTCGACAAGTTCTTCTCGGACGAGTATATTTCAAACATGGGTGTGGACTATTTTAATGCAGACTGTTGGCGTAAGCGTATCGTTTGGCAGATCATGAAGAAACAATATCTGTTGAACCCGATCAAATTTGATGACGTGTCACATCACAAAACGAAACTCATGATCTACGCGGTACAGAATGCAGATATCGAGTTTCTCGACCTGATGCTTGGTAATCGCGATATACAGAAAATTATGGCGCACCGTCCTTACGATAATATCGTTCTTAATCTGCTTGGATCCACACTCCCACCTCTTGACAGCGTGATCGAATGGTTTGGTACGCATTTTCCACAACATGCGCTGATCGATGTATTCAAGCGGCCGCGAGGAAGCATGTTACCCGGCTACTATACGAACTAATTTTTTATGAAAAATTGAAAAGCCAGACAGTCTGATGGAATTTGTATTTGTTTGTAATCAAACAAAACAAAATGTACGTATCTGGCAAACAGTTCAACGAGGAGTACGGCAAGTACGAGTTTATTAAAATACTGCGCCACGATCTAACACATCACGAATACGTATATAAGCCGAACGCTTTGAACGAGCTACGCGGTATCTTTAATCCGAATGCAAATTGTATGCCAGGCGGGCTGTACTTTTGCAAATCAAAGCACATTTTTACGCATATTGAAATAGCGTGCGATCAGCATAGCATCACTAATCTTTCGACACATCCTCTGGTCGTGATTGTGAAGATACCAGACGACGCGAAAGTCAGTGTCGGTAAGCACAAATTCAAAACAGACAAGATGATACTGGGTCAGCCTGTTGAAATCGATACGTACATCACAAACGAGTGGATCTTGAAACGATCGAGCAAAAAAATCAAGCAGATGCTGGATATTTGTTACGTAATGAATAAGGTGGATTTGGTGAAAAAAGTGTACCCTCTATCTTTGTACAAACACAATATCAAAACAGACACTTGGCTCCGCATCATGAAAATCGCGGTAAACGATCTAGAGTTTCTGGCCCGTATTTTGCGCGATATGAATGTTTCGAATATGAATACGGTCGATTATCCGTACGACATGTATAACATAATGTATCAGTTCGTTCTGGATATCGCGTGGTGTGGTCATACGCAAGCCATTCAGTGCTGTGTAGACGAAGGGGTGCCCTTCAATTTGAAGAACAATCGGCTGCTGCGGACCTCTATAGCTCGTAACAATATGCCTGCGATAGAGTACCTGGTCGGCGTCGGGTTCGAGATAGACAGCACAGATAGCGGGTGGGAGGTCATTAAAGCCGGCGCTAAAAATAGACATGTGTACGGATTAAAGACACCGCACAGCTCGTTCAAGGACGATACTAATGCTAGGACCTCTACCCTGCTGGAGTACGCACTGATGCAAAAAAATCTGAAGCAGGCAAGAACTTTTATCGATATGGGGGCACAGCTCTCTAAAGTTAGCAGATCCGTAATAGACCATTGCAGTAACGACGAGAGATTTGCGTCTTTCATTTTGGCGAATTCCTTGTTTTCATCAGAATCGGAATAGTTTGATTTATTGAATTACGGCGAAAAAATTGAAATCGTATCTGTTTGGCTAATAGGTTTTGTTTATCAGCTCAACATCTTTCAGCATACAACAAAATGACAGAGAGCGCTAGCACGATAACAGGCGCCGAGTTTAATGCGCGGGTGGCTGGCACCAAAATGTACAAGCTCTTGAACAGAAACTTGAAACACTACGGCTACGAGTACGAGCCGAATGCCTTGAACGATTTGACCAAGCTTGGCGAGACATTTAATCCGAATCCCGATTGTAGGGCTGGTGGGCTGTACTTTTGCGCCGAATCGGATATACTTCATTGGGCCCATATGTGTAACGATCCGCTAATCGCACCTGTCGAAATACCGGATAATTCGCAGATCAGCATCGGCGAGCACAAGTTCAAAACAGATAAGCTGGTTCTGGGTCAGCCTAAAACATTCGAAGAATTCTATTCGGATTCCTACATCCGGAACATGCCGCTGAGCTATTTCCATAATGTCTGCCCAGGGGACACCATAGTTTGGAAGCTTGTAAAGAAACACTACTTGCTAATGCTGGTGCTGAATTCTGACAAATCTAACAAATCTGACAAAGCTGTAGAATCCGATATACACAAGGCAGATCACGTGCTAGGGCTTTTGAAGGAATCCGTACTGTACGGCGATATTGAGTTCCTCGATTTTCTACGGAATGAAAGAGTCGTGCAAGATGTTCTGGCGAAACCGGAAATCGATGAACAGGTTCAGAAACTGATTGGCCATGAATCCGCGTCGCAAAACGTAATCGGATGGTTCGAAACACACTTCCCGCAGCAAACGGAGCTGATCGAATCGCTCAAAAAGTGGCGGAGACCGCTTTTGTGGTATTCGAACTGATTTGCTTATGAAAAATTGAAAAGTCTGATAGTCTGATGGGATTTGTATTTGCCTATAGTCAAACAAAACGAAACAGAATGGATTCCCAAAAGCCGTACGACGTGATGACCGGGGCCGAGTTCAACAAACAGATGCCGAACATCAAGATGTACAAGGCGCTACATTCTAGCTTAGTACATTACGGCTACAAATACGAGCCAAATGCTTTGAACAGTTTGGACAAGACATGCGAACAGTTTAATCCTGATCCAAATTGTCAACCGGGTGGGCTGTATTTTTGCACAGAAACGGATATACTCAGACTGATATTTCTCAATCTGCCAAAATATCAGCTGATTGCGCCTGTCGAAATACCGGATCATGCACAGGTCAGTGTAGCCGAGTACAAAATCAAAACAGACGTACTGGTGCTTGGAAATCCTGTGACGCTAGAGGCATTCTATTCTAGCGGGGCTGCACGAAACATTTCGATCGATTTCTTGAAAGAGCTGGGCTACTGGGGGTGGAATTATCAGCGCGAATGGAATATGGTGAAGGATCTGTATGCTCTGGTTCCGAACAGCTTCGACACCGAACTCAAAGCAAAATTGTTGTACTTTGCGGTCATACACTACGAACAAAAGTTGTTCCCTGTGGCGATAGAAGACATGCGGAAAACGCCAGAATGGGATCAGATCAAAAAGAGACACTTAGAACTACTCGCCGGATCAGACGTGCGGCACCGCCAAACTATCGCATGGTTCAGAATGCTGTTCCCGCAGTACGCGTCGCTGATCCATGTCTAGATTTGCGGCATTCGAAACGATCTGATGAAAAAATTGAAACACGAATCCACTGCGCTCTACATAGATCGGATACGGATAAAGCAAAACAATAAAAAATGGCCGAACATGAACATGAACACGAATACATCACGATGACCGGTGCCGAGTTCAACGAAGCGTATGGCAAGTACGAAATGATCAAAATACTACGCCGCGATCTGACGCACAAAGGCTACACGTATGAGCCGAACAAGCTGAACAAGCTGCGCTGCGCCTTTAATCCAGACGCAGATTGTAAGCCGGGTGGTCTGTATTTTTGCAAATCAAAGCACGTCTTCACACACATCGAAATTGCACTCCGTCCGAATTCCTTGACCGATCTGAACAACTATCCTCTGGTCGCGAAAGTAGAGATACCGGATGATGCGATAATTAGTGTCGGCGCGCACAAATTCAAAACAAATAAGCTGATACTGGGTCAGCCTATTAATATCGATACGTACATCACGGACGAGTGGATATTGAAACGGTCGAGCAAAAAAATCAATACGATGCTGTACCACTGCCACAACATGATTGATACGGCTCTCTTAAAAAGGGCATACCCTCTGTGTTTGTACAAACATAAAATCGAACCATTCACTAGGCTCTGCATTTTGAAAGCCGCTGTGCCGCGACCGGACAATATTGATTCGGAGTTTTTGGCAAATATTTTGCGTGATATGGATGTTTCGAATATGAGCCGATCAGATTATCCGGTCGAGCTGTACGATGTTATGTGCAAGTTCGTCGATTGGATCGTGCGTAACGGTCATCTGTTCGCCATGAAATGCTGCGCTAAAGAAGGGGTTCCCTTTATTTTGAACAATAATTCGCTGCTGGTAATCGCGCGGAAAAGAGACGACTGGCAAATGCTCAAGTGCATGGTTAGAATCGGCTTCGACATCGATAGCACATGCGAGAGTAGTATATTCATTAGAACCCGGAACAAAACTAGGATCGATCGTTATACAATTGATCGTTATACAAGAGATTGTGATACAAGTGATTGTGAGTCCCCCACTATGTTAGAGATCGCTTTGACAGAACACAGTCTATCACACGCCAAAAAACTCGTCAAACTAGGGGCGCAGATCTCTAAAGTGAACAAGGCTGTGCTAAAACGTCGTAGTAAAGATAAGAAATTTGCGCCTTTTATTTTGGACCATATGTCATTTTGATCGAATATGTTTGATTTATAAATAGCTCGCGGTAGACAGTATGACTTTAAAGTTACGGCGAAAAATTGAAACCGCGCACTGTCTGATAGGTAAGGCTGAGCTGTATCTGTTTATAGATCCACTGTTTTCCACAAAATGATAGGTGGCGTAAAAACCTACACCGCGTTGAACAATTTATATCTCAATCTGCGTTCGAACGATACGGGATGCGATTACATAACGGTGACCGGCGCAGAGTTCAATACGCAGATGGCCGGCATACGGATGTACAAGCTCTTGAACTCAAGTATGGTACACTACGACTACAAATACGAGCCGAATGCCTTGAA
>Ga0315288_10004933_pt1 | contig 16989 bp, 13 predicted proteins | sample YL17G11_20_MG_FD_203454 | JGI IMG/M metagenome (GOLD analysis project Ga0315288, IMG submission 203454) | Sediment microbial communities from Yellowstone Lake, YNP, Wyoming, USA - YL17G11_20 | ecosystem: Environmental > Aquatic > Freshwater > Lake > Sediment | place: USA: Wyoming | collected... | reverse complement strand
AAGACACCGAAGAGCGGGTGATCTCCGGCCACCGCGACCTCAGCCGCGCGCGGCTGGCGATGGTCGCGGCGGTGCGACAGGTGGTCGCCAACGGGCTTACCCTGCTCGGGGTATCGGCGCCCGAGCGGATGTGAGGGAGAACTGTCAACTGGTCGATTGGTCAAGTAGTCAAGTGGGTGATCGACCAGAACAAGCCCCGACCTTTTCTGCGCGCGCCCTGTGTGTGAATCTGCGAAATCTGCGCCCCTCGGTTGCACTCGGGGCCCTGAGCCTGCCGAAGGGTAATCTGCGGATAGGTCGAGGTCGGTGAAACCTGGAACGGAGTGCTCATGACCGACATGCGGAGACACCTGCGGACGATGTTCACGGAGGTGCGGCAGTTCCTGCTCGGGGAAGGCTTGCGGAAGCTGGCGACGGTCCAGACCAACGCCCGAGGCGATGTGACCAAGGAGTTCGACTATCTGGCCGAAGAACGGATCATCAACTCTTGTGCCCGCGAGATCGCCGAGCCGGTCCGCATCCTGACCGAGGAGCGCGGCGAGGTCCGGACCCGGTCAGGAGCCGCGCGCTGGACGCTCATCGTGGATCCGGTAGATGGATCTGAGAACTTCGCTCGAGGAAATGAGCTGTCCTGTGTCTCCCTGGCCCTACTCCCAGGCGAGGATCTCCCCAGGCCCGAGGCGGTTGCCGTCGCACTGGTGGGCGGGGTCTTCGGCGGGACGATCTACGAGGCAGAGAAGGGATCGGGAGCATGGCGGAACGGGCAACTCATCCGTCCTTCCACGATGAGCAAGCTGTCGGATGCCCTGGTCAGCATTGATTTCAACTTTGGAGGAAGCCCGGCTGTCTCGCGCCTGTATCCGCTGCTGCGGACCATCAAGGACGCACGCGACTTCGGCAGCGCGGCCTTCGAGTTTGTCGTCGTGGCGTCTGGGGGCGCTGATGCCTACGTGGACGTCCGCGAAACCCTCAGCCCCGAGAACTACATGGCCGCATATCTCATCGTCACGGAGGCGGGCGGAACGGTCTCGGATCGCTTCGGAAAACCTCTGGCTCCCATCCGTTCCATGACGCAGGGCCAGAGTATCGTGGCCGCATCCACCCCCGCGCTCCACGCGGCGATCCTGCAACTGCTCGATCCTAACGCAGCCGAAGGCTAGTCCGGTTCGGAATTCTCCGGAAAAATCCTCGAGGAAAAACACGTTGACACCCCTGGGTTCGTTTGGTAGCCTCGCCAATGAAAGGTCGCGAGACGAAAGGATTTGATGCAGTGGAGGGGGCGGAATTCCTGCTGACTTTTTGGTCCGCTGAACTCCGGCATCGTTTCGGTCAAGCCCCCGGTCGGGGGCTTCGTTATTCTAGGAGCTGAGAGCCGGGTACCCCCTGGGTGGCCGAGAGCCTAGACCCGAGAGCCGTGAGCCGAGAGTAGGGGAATCTAACCAATCGGGGAGCCTGAGTGGAATGAGCGCGTATGATGTAGTGATCCTGGGTGCCGGTCCGGGCGGCTATGTGGCTGCCCTGCGCGCCGCCCAGCTCGGGGCGAAGGTCTGTCTCGTCGAAAAGGACGTAGTCGGCGGCACGTGTCTGAACCGCGGGTGCATCCCCTCCAAGGCTCTGATCCACTCGGCCGCCCTGTGGAAGCGGGCAAAGGAGGGGGGGGCCTTCGGCGTCACCGCAAGCCAATGGAACTTTGATTGGGGCAAGGCCCAGAGCCGGAAGAACGACATCGTCAGCACCCAGGTGAAGGGCGTCCACACGCTGCTGCAAGCGGCCAAGGTCGAGGTCAAGCAAGGCGTGGGCAGCCTGGTGGATGCCCGGACTGTCAAGGTTTCCACCAATGGCGCCGCGGAGACCGTCACGGGGAAAGCCATCATCATCGCCACAGGCTCTGAGCCGGCGGGTATCCCTGGCGTGCAGATGGATGGCGAGCGGGTGCTGGCCAGCACCGAGGCCCTCCGGCTGCCCGAGTTGCCCAGCACCTTCCTCATTGTGGGCGGTGGCGCCATCGGAATGGAGTTTGCCTCCATGCTGAGCAGCCTGGGTACCCAGGTGGCGGTGGTGGAGATGCTGCCGCAGGTGCTCCCCATGGAGGATCCGATGCTCGTCCGCGTCCTCCAGGGAGCGCTGCAGAAACAGGGTGTCAGCTTCCACGTGGGCGCGAAGGTGGAGAAGGTGGAGCGCATGCCCTCCGGTATCCGCGTCCAGATCAGTGGCGGCACCAGCCTGGAGGCGAAGCGTGTCCTCATCGCCACGGGGCGACGCCTCAACAGCCAGGGGATTGGCCTGGAGAGGGTGGGGGTGAAGACCGAGCGGGGAGCCATCCTGGTGAACGATCGCATGGAGACCTCCATCCCCGGGATCTATGCCATCGGGGATGTCACCGGCATCTCGCTGCTGGCGCACGTGGCCTCGATGCAGGGGCTGGTGGCGGCGGCGAATGCGATAGGCGACTACGAAGCGATGGATTACTTCGCGATCCCCAATTGTGTCTACACCGACCCGGAGATTGCCAGCGTGGGCCTATCCGAGCCCAAGGCGAAGGAGCAGGGACGCGCCGTGAAGGTGGGCCGCTTCAACTTCGCCGCCCTGGGCAAGGCCATGTGCATCGGGGAGACGGCAGGCATGGTGAAGGTGATGGCCGACGCGCAGACCGACAAGGTCCTGGGCGTTGGGATCGTGGGCCCACACGCCACCGATATCATCGCGGAGGCGGTGCTGGCCGTCCGCCATGGCCTCACCGCGCGGCAGGTGGCGGAGGCGATCCATTCCCACCCCACGCTGCCTGAGGCGGTGGGCGAGGCCATGCATGATGTCCACGGGCAGGCGATCCACAAAGCGCGCCTGCGGGCCTCGTAGATCGGTCGGCGACAGCCGGTCAGCACAGAAAGCCGATGACGATGGAGCTTTTGCAGATTGAGGGAATGGTGCCGCTGGCGCCACCGGCGCCGCCGCCGGTGAGGCGGCTCCCGCCGTGGCTACGCGCCAAGTCGGGCCACTGGGAGCGGGTGCACGACATGCGGGTGCTGCTCGGTGGGTCCCGCCTGCACACGGTGTGCGAGGAGGCCCGCTGCCCCAACCAGGGCGAGTGCTGGACGCGCGGGACGGCCACCTTCATGCTGCTGGGGGAGACCTGCACGCGCAGCTGCGGCTTCTGCGCCGTCACCACCGGACGGCCCGCACCGCCCGACCCGGAGGAGCCCCGGCGCGTGGCCGAGGTGAGCCGGCGGCTCGGCCTCAGGTTCGTGGTCGTGACCTCGGTGGCCCGGGACGACCTCAAGGACGGCGGGGCCGCGCACTTTGCCGCTACGGTCCGCGCCATTCACGAATTGAATCCCGCGGCCCAGGTGGAGGTGCTGGTCCCGGACTTCAAGGCGAGCCGAGAGAGCATCCGCACCGTGGTCGAGAGCCAGCCGACCGTCTTCAACCACAACCTGGAGACGGTGGAGCGGCTGTCCAAGCAGGTCCGGGTCCAGGCTCGCTACGTTCGCTCCCTCGAGGTCCTGCGGATCGCCAAGGAGCTGGGGCAACCCATCACCAAGACCGGGATCATGCTGGGCCTAGGCGAGGCCGAGGAGGAAGTCCTGGCGCTGATGCGGGATGTCCGCGGGGTGGGGTGTGACATCCTCACCATCGGCCAGTACCTGCAGCCGACGAAGCAACACCTGCCGGTCGCGCAGTTCGTGCATCCCGATCGGTTCAAGGCGCTGGAAGAGGCGGGATACGCCCTGGGGTTCAAGGCGGTCTATTCGGGACCGTTGGTCCGCAGCAGTTACCACGCGGAGTTGACGGCGCGCAAGGTTGAGGAGGTCGCGGCCTGACCCCCTCACCTCTGCCTCTCGGTGGGGAGAGGGGTGGGAGAGGGGGGTCGAACGGTCGAATCCGCCCGAGGCGGAAACAGCCGAACGCTGTTGAGAGTTGAGGGGGGAATGGAAGAGTTCAAACGGATCAAGCGGCTGCCGCCCTACGTCTTCGCCATCGTGAACGACTTGAAGGTCAAGGCGCGGGCGCGGGGCGAGGACATCATCGACTTCGGTATGGGCAACCCGGACCTGCCCACGCCCGCCCACATCGTGGACAAGCTGTGCGAGGCGGCGCGCAACCCCCGCAACCATCGGTATTCGGCCTCGCGAGGGATCACCAAGCTTCGTCATGCGATCTGCGACTGGTACCGCCATCGCCACCGCGTGGAGCTGGACCCCGACACCGAGGCCATCGCCACCATCGGGGCAAAGGAGGGGCTGTCCCACCTGGCCCTGGCCATCGTGGAGCCCGGGGACGTGGCCCTGGTTCCCAATCCGACCTACCCGATCCACGCTTATTCCGTCGTGATTGCCGGCGGGGATGTGCGCCACGTGCGCCTCACCCCAGGGGAGGATTTCTTCGCGAATCTGATGGCGGCCTTCCGCGAGTCGTGGCCCCAGCCTAAGCTCCTGATCCTGAGTTTCCCCCACAACCCCACGACGGCGGTGGTGGACCTGGAGTTCTTCAAGAAGACCGTGGCCTTCGCCCAGGACCACGACCTGATCGTGATCCACGATTTCGCCTACGCCGATCTCACCTTCGACGGGTACCAGGCGCCCAGCTTCCTCCAGGCGCCGGGGGCCAAGGAGGTGGGCGTGGAGTTCTTCACGCTCTCCAAGAGCTACAACATGCCCGGCTGGCGCGTCGGCTTCGCGGTGGGCAACCCGCGGATCATCGCTGCGCTCACCCGGATCAAGAGCTACCTGGATTACGGGATGTTCCAGCCCATTCAGATCGCCTCCATCATCGCCCTGAATGGGCCCCAGGACTGCGTGGGGGACATCGTGCAGACCTACGCCTCCCGCCGGGACGTCCTGTGCGAGGGATTGACGCGCGTGGGCTGGAAGATCGACAAACCCCAGGGGACCATGTTCGTCTGGGCCAAGATCCCGGACCAGCTCCGCATGATGGGTTCCCTGGAGTTCAGCAAGTTTCTCCTCGAGCGGGCCAAGGTGGCGGTGTCTCCGGGCATCGGTTTCGGGCAGTACGGGGACGAATACGTACGCTTCGCCCTGGTGGAAAACGAGCACCGGACGCGCCAGGCGATCCAAGGCATAAAGCGGATCTTGTGAGATCCGCCAATGCAAAATGCAAAACGGAAGGCTAATGTTCGATAGGTTTCGGGAGGCCTGCGGGATCTTCGGAATCCTGGGCCGCGCGGAGGCGGCCAATCTCACCTACCTCGGGCTGTACGCCCTCCAGCATCGAGGACAGGAGAGCGCCGGCATCGTCGCCTCGGATGGCCACACACTGCACCTGGAAAAGACCATGGGCCTGGTGGCGGACGTCTTCAATGAAGCACGCCTCCGACGGCTCAAAGGCTCCCTGGCCATCGGCCACGTCCGGTATTCCACGACGGGTAGCTCCCATCTCAAGAATGCCCAGCCCATCGTCGCCACGTACCGGCACGGCGGGGTGGCGTTAGCCCACAACGGGAACCTGGTGAACGCCCACCTGCTGAAGGCCGAGCTGGAGAGCCGTGGGTCCATTTTCAGTTCCACCACCGACAGCGAGGTTATCGTCCACCTGATCGCCCGTTCCGGCAGCGACGACCTGGTGGAGGCCACGGCTGAGGCTCTGAGCCGGGTCTCGGGCGCCTATTCCCTCGTGGTCATGAACGAGACCGAGCTTTTGGGAATCCGGGATCCTCATGGATTCCGGCCTCTGTCCCTGGGTCGCCTGGGGGACGCCTGGGTCCTGGCGTCGGAGTCCTGCGCCTTCGACCTGATCGACGCCACCTTCGTCCGGGACTTGGAGCCGGGTGAGTTCCTCCACATCACGCCCCACGGGATGAAATCCTATCGCCCACTGCCGACCGGCCGGCCAGCCCAGTGCATCTTCGAATATATCTATTTCGCCCGCCCCGACAGCCTGCTCTACGGGCAGAACGTGGCCACCGTCCGCAAGGCGTTGGGCCGGCAACTGGCGCGCGAGGCACCGGCCGATGCGGATCTGGTGATCCCGGTTCCCGACTCGGGGGTGCCGGCCTCCCTGGGCTACGCGCAGGAGTCCGGGTTGCCCTTCGATCACGGCCTGATCCGCAATCACTACGTGGGCCGCACTTTCATCGAGCCCAAGCAGAACATCCGCCACTTCGGGGTGAAGATCAAGCTGAACCCGGTGCGCGAGATTCTGGAGGGCAAGCGGGTGGTGGTGGTGGACGACTCCATCGTGCGCGGGACCACCAGCCGGAAGATCGTGAGCATGGTCCGGTCGGCCGGCGCACGCGAGGTCCACATGCGCATCAGCTCGCCCCCCACGATCTCCCCGTGCTACTATGGGATTGACACCCCCACTCGAAAGGAACTCATCGCCTCCAGCCATTCGGTGGGGGAAATCCGCCGCTACATCCGGGCGGACAGCCTGGGGTATCTCAGCATGCAGGCCCTGCTGGCAGCCGTCGGAAAGGATGACGGCTTCTGCCACGCCTGCTTCAGCATGCAATATCCTGTGGCGTTCCCGATGGAGGATCTCGCCCAGCTCCGCCTGTTCGAACCCTAGCCGGTGCCGGCGGCCCAGCCGGCGCCTGCAGGAAGGGAACGACCGATGGCTGTCGATCGAAAGGACCCGCAGGAACGCGCCAAGCGCCTCGCCCGGTTGATCGTTGGCGACATCGTCCTGTACAACCAGGAGAAGATCGTCGAAGGGATCAAGAACGATACCCTGTTCCAGATGTTGGAGGAGGAGCTGGCGGAGGGCCGGAAGTACTACGACAAGAACGTGGACCCGGCGGTGGCCGCGCAGACGGACTACTTCAACCAGGCGATCGTGGACATCCTGGTGAAGGGCCGAGGGAACGTCGAGTCGAAGATCTGGTAGATTTCTGGTCGGGCGGCCCTCGCCCTGGAAAGATCAACGCGGCCCGGAGACATCCTCCGGGCCGCGTTGTTTTTGGGCCGAAGCCCACCCTCACCGGGTACCCTCTGGGTGCCCTCTCCCCCACGGGGGAGAGGGAACGGGTGAGGGGGTCAGTACACCGGCGTGCACCAGTGGCGGTACTTGGGATGGTTGCCCTTGACGACCTGGAAGTACAGTTGCTGGATGCGGGCCGTGACGGGGCCCATCTTCCCGCTGCCCACGGGGCGGCGATCCACCTCGATCACGGGGGAGACCTGAGCGCCGGTCCCGCAGAGGAATACCTCGTCGGCCACGTAGACCTCCGTCCGACCCACCTGGCGCTCGACGACGGTCAGGCCCAACTCCTCCCGGCACAGGGTGAGCAGGACGTCGCGGGTGATCCCCTCCAGGATGTCCTGGGACCGGTCCGGGGTGAACAGGGTGCCGTTCCGGACCAGGAAGATGTTCTCGGCCGAGCCCTCGGAGATGAAGCCGCCCTGGGTGAGAAAGATCGCCTCGTCGTAGCCCTGTTCCATCGCCTCTGTCCGGGCCAGCGCCGAGTTCACGTAGCCGCCGGTCACCTTGCAGCGGGCCGGGATGGTATTGTCGCTGATCCGCCGCCAGGAGGAGAAGCCGGCCTTGATCCCCACCGAGGTGTCAATGTACTCTCCCAGCGGGATGGTGTAGATGGCGAACCCGGTCTCGTACCCGAGCAGTTTCGGGCCCAGGCCCTCGGAACTGATGTAGGCGATGGGCCGGATGTAGGTATCCTCCTTGGGCTGGTTCCTGCGGAGCAGGTCCACGGTGATGGCGCAGAGTTCCTTGACGTCGTGGTCCAGTTTGAGCTTGAGGACCTTGCAGTTTCCGACCATGCGCTCGTAGTGCTCGGGGAGCTTGAAGACGAAGAGCTGCTGCTCGGCTGGGTTCCAGTAGGCGCGGATCCCCTCGAACACCCCGCTCCCATAGTGCAAGGCGTTCGTCCGGATGCTGACCTTGGCCTCGGACAGCGGGACGAACTGCTTGTTGAAGTACACGGTCTGCATGGGCTTCCCCCTTCGTGGCGTCCTGAACGCGCGTTCGTCAAGACCCTACCCAGGACCCGTGAAAATGTCAACGACAAACCCGGGACGGGGTATGCACGGCTTGTGGTTGACGGGGGTCCTGGCTGCAGGACACAAGGACGTATAGCAGGAGAGGCAACGCAGGCGCAACCAGAAAATCTTCTTGATATGCGAGAGCTTTACGATATAAGGTAGCCGCCAAATCCTTGAGCACCCTGACAAACGCTGGGTGAGGTCCGCCACCAAGAACCAGAGGCAGCAGGACCCGGTCGAGAACTGGCGTGAAACAGCCAGCTCCCGCATCCGCCCAAACCGGCCCGTCGGACGGAGTATTTTTCCGCGCGGGCTTTCTTTTTCCCGTGTAAGGTTTCGCACTGTCAGCGATTGGTTCGCCAAGACGACGCCGCCGTTTGGATTATGGGGGGTCCGATGGCCAGGCGGCCTTTGGGCGTGCTCTCCGACTGTCTCCGCAGGAGACCGGTTCTCCTTCCCTCCATCCTCGTTTGCCTACTCGTACGGGGAGCAATCCCGGCTCGAGCCGCCTCCCCGCGTGCAACCCCACGGCCACAGCCCCCCGCCCAGCGCGATGTCGCGGTTTAGCTGGTCCCTCTTGCAGGTGGAGCCGCGCTCTACGCTAACTCTTGGGCCGTGGTCGTCGGGGTCAACGAGTTCCAGAATCCCCGGGTGGCCCGGCTGAACTACGCGACCAATGACGCTGCCGGCATCATCCAGGGCCTGCAAGCCCTCGGCTTCCCACCAGGCAAAATCGCCCGCCTTCTGAATCGCCAGGCGACCCGGTCGGAGATCGAGCGGGTTCTGAGCAGCGTCCTGCGCCGGCGGGCGGGGCCGCAGGACCGCGCGCTTATCTTCTTCGCTACCCACGGCGTGACCTTGCCCCTGCCGGGCGGCTGCGAGGAAGGGTACCTGCTGCCTTACGACGTTGACCCCGACGATCTGCCCCTCACCGCCTTCTCCATGTCTCAGATCAAGCTGATCGGCCAGCGCCTACCGGCCAAGCATACCCTGGTTGCGGTGGACGCTTGCTACGGTGGCTACTCGCTGGTTCGCGCTCAGGCCCCCCCGGCCCTGGACCAGCGCTACCTGACCCTCATCAGCCCGATCCGCGCCCTTCAGGTCATCATCGGCAGCAAGAAGGACTAGGCGGCCATCGAGGGTCAGGGTGACGGCGTTTTCACCCGGGAACTTCTGGACGGCTTGCCGTCCGTGCAGATACCCGTCAGAACCGTCTGATCGTGCTGAGCGAACGGGGACGTCGAGAAGGTGTAAGGTTCCTGGCGCTCCTCCGTTTCTTGTGTCAGGGGTGGCTGTGTGCGTCCCGAGCACGACGCAAAAAGCCAATGGGACGCTAGGCGCGCCGTGAGAAACCGGGTGGAATCTGTCAGCTCTTGCCACCAATTAGTCATTGGTCATTTCCCAATTGGTCATTGGCTCAAGCTCGGCCTCTTTGTGGTTTCCCTTGTTCTCTGCAGTGCGGGGATCACCGCCGGGGCCGAGTGGTGGAAGGAGCCTGCCTCGGCGAGCCCCCTGGAGCAGCGCATCCTGGACCCCCAGGGGACGATTGGGGCGCGGACCAAGTGGGATGAGGGAGTGTTCGAGGTACGGGCTGGTGCGACCGCCGTTCCTCGGCGGGCATACAACGAAGCCCAGGCGCGGAGCCAGGCACTCCGAGCCGCATACATTTTGGCCCTGCGCAAGCTGGCCGAGGTCATCGAGGGTGTCCAGATAGACGGCGCGACGGTTGTGCGGAACGCCATGCTGGAGAGTTCCCAGGTGCAGGCCACCGTACGAGCGCGGATCCAGGGTGCCCGCATCGTCCAGGAGGATGTCTCCACGCTTGGTGATGGTTCCATATGGGCAGAGGTGACGGTGGCATATCCGGTAGCAGGGAAGGATGGTCTTGCGGCGGCTTTGGCGCCATGGCTGGTTAGCCGACCGACCAGCGCGTACACGGGGTTGCCCGGCGCCCGAACTGAGGATCGGTACACCGGGCTGATCATAGACGCCTCCGGGACTGGATTCTCTCCCGCTCTGGCGCCCCGCCTGCTGGCTGCCGGCGACCAGCGTTTGGTGTACGGGCCGCAGACGATCCAGCTCGCTGCGTTGGAGCAGAAGGGCATCGTCGGGTACTCGGCGGCCCTCACGGACGCCATACAAAGCAAGCGAGCTGGGTCCACGCCTCTGATCGTTCGTGCCATCGAGGCGACAGGAACTCGGCAGGGCGACCTTGTGGTGTCCACGCGCGATGCAGAGAGGATCCTGGCCGCGGATCGTGTTGGCGGGTTCCTCTCTCAGGCGGCCGTCATCGTGGTGTTGGGGAAGGGCCCGGCAGGCTACGCGAAGGCTCCAGGGAGACGGCACGCCCTGGTGATCGGCGTAGGGAACTACCCGCAGGCTGGGCCAGGCTCCGTCCCACCCTTGGAGTTCGCAGCGCGCGATGCAGAGGCGCTGGCCGATCTCCTGATGACACGAGCGGGCTTTCCGGGGGAACAGGTAACGCTGCTGCGCGATGGCGAGGCTACGCGCCAGCGGGTCCTCGATGCCCTGCGGTCGTTGGGATCCCAGGTTGGCGAACAGGACGTGGTCGTCGTGTTCTTCTCGGGCCACGGGACGACCGCTCCCGGATCAAACGGCCGCTCGCATTACTATCTGATTCCCCACGACGGGCGGCTTGGCGATCCTGAGGGTACAGCACTCCGGGACGATGTCGTGGAAGAACTGGTGGGGCAGATCCCGGCAAAGCAAGTCGTTGTCCTGCTGGATGCCTGCTTCAGCGGTCGGGCTGGCCAGTTGGCGCGCGTGAAGGGGGTGTCGGCAGGCACGGGCGTCCCCGGGGCTGGCGGCATCTTCGTTGAGGCGACTCAAGGTCGGGTAGTCATCTCGGCCAGCCGGCCCAATCAACCCTCGGTCGAAGATCCGGCGACCCGCCATGGCGTCTTCACGCATTTCCTCCTAGAGGCCCTGAGCGGCGCCGCTGATCTCGACCGCGACGGGATGATCACCGTCCTTGAGGTATTCCAGTACGTGTCCGCCAAAGTGCGCGAGTACACTCAGCAACGATTCCAGTTCGAGCAGCAGCCCGTCCTGGAGGTTCGCGGTATGAGCGGCCAGATCATTCTGGCCCGGAAGCCGTAAGGCCGGAGGAGCTGGAAAGTTCATTATAGTTATACGTAGATCTCGTTCACCCGAGGAGTACCCGGTTTGGCAGGAGGGATAGGGAAGCGGGGGCAGGGAACTCGTCTATGGTGAGCGCGGATCGGCGTGCGTGGTCAGAGTTGGAGTTGATTCGGGCCGTGGTCCTCGCAGGCGACCAGATGGCGTTGAGGGAGGTGTCGTCGCGGCTTGCCCGTTGTGTGAACTTCGTGCTGAATCAGTACGGGTGGTTCAAGGCGGCAACCGAGGACATGCGAGAAGAGATCGTTGACGAATCGCTCGCGAGATTGATTGAGCGCGTCCAGCGAGGATTCGACGGGGTGGATGTGCAGTTCAAGACGTACGTCTACAGGGTGGTGTACTCCGTAACCTCGTCTGAGATCCAGCACGCGCGCAAGACGACCTCGCTCGACCAGGAGGTCGCAAAGGCCGATGGGTCGATCGTGCCCCTGCGGGATCTGATTATGCTGGATGTTACGCCCTGGTTGGGCAGGGTCTTTGATCCAACCGACCCATTGGAGGGGATGGCGCGCGCGGAGCAGGCGGGACGGGCGGCTGAGGCGTTGGCGGCGTTGAACCCCAAGGATCGCGAGGTGCTGCGCCTGTTCGAAGTTGAGGGACTATCCACCCGGGAGGTTGCCCGGCGGATGGGAGATACGGAGGGGAGCATATCCGTCAGATTGCACCGGTGCCGGGACCGGATGTGCCGCACGTACCTCCGAACGCTTGCCCGAAGGCCATCCGGTGTAGACGAGACCTGGATTCCCTCTCTCGTTGAGCGGTTGCCTCAAGAGGAGGCAGCCGTAATGCGAATCTGGTGGAAAGAGGGAGGCTCTGTGAGGGAAATTGCCAAGCGCCTGGGGATTCCCGAGGATCGGTGTAAGGAACTGCTCGACCGCGGCAAGGGCAATCTGGCCCGCTTGGCAGAGGAGACCCCGCGTGCATCCTGAGCCGGCGAGAGGGACCCCGTCTGCGTCGGGGCGGGCAGGGACAGCGAGGGGGACAGCCCGTGCATCCTGATCGTGGGGCGTTGGTCGGATGGCGAGAGGGAAGGCTGTCGGGCCCGGAGGCAGAGACGATCCGTGTGCATCTGGAAACGTGTGAGGAGTGTGCAAAGGCCATGCAAACAATTGAGCGATTCCTGACAGAACTGGACGAGACCTGGACCGAGAAACGGCTGAACGAGGTCGCGGAGCGAACACATTGGCCCGCGCGGGAAGAGTTGGTGGACTACTTCCTCGAGGATCTGGACTCGGTCGAGGCGCGAAAGGCCATCGAGGCACATGTCAGGAACTGTGCCGCCTGCCGCGAGATTCTGGAGGAACTGGAGCGGGGGACGAGGGAGTTGGCGCAGGCAGATCCGCTCGGGCAGCCCGAGGCAATACCCGTGCTTGCACCGGCGGGCCTGGGCTGGCGCGAGGCGCTCCGCGCCTTGCTCCGCCCCGGCGCCTGGCCGGCATGGTCGCTGGCGACCTGTGCCGCCGTGCTGCTCCTCGTCCTCGGGGCGCTGTTCCGGCCGCTGCTCTGGCCGACGCGCGGGGGGACACCGGTGATGCCGCCAATCGAGCTGGCGAAGCCCCCCCTTGAGCGCCAGCCGGACGGGACGCCCATCCTCGGGATCGGCCCCACCGCGGCGCCCGCCGAGGCGCGGGCGCTGCTCGGAAAGGCCCTGGCGTCCTACGACCGGCCCGACTTCGCAGACCGCGCCCTGCCCAGCCTGGAGGAGGCGGTGAAGATCGCCCCCGCCTTCGAGCAGGCCCGGTTCTGGCTGGGCATCTGCTTCCTTCTCAAGGGGCGGGCGGCGGACGCCCTCCCACATCTGGAGGAGGCCGCCTGGCTGGCCCCGGGCAACGTGACCTACCGGCACTACCTGGTTTGGGGGTATCTCAAGGCCGGGGAGTACCGGAAGGCGCTCGAAGCGCAGACCCAGCTACTCAAGAAAAAGTGATGAAGTGATGGAGTGATGAAGTGAGAGAGTGATGAAGTCATAGAGTTGGGAAGTGAAAGACGGGACGCAGGCTACAAATGAATGGACGCCGGATGCTTGGGGGCGACCCTCGGGTTTTGCCATCCTCGCCCTTTGCCTTTTTCTCCATTACTCCATTACTCCATCACTCGATCACTCGCCCGCCGAAGCGGCGTCACTCGGCGCAGCGCAGCGCGCCTTTCAGCTCCAGGGCGCGCATTACGGGACCCTGCCGGATGATCATCCAGCCGTTCTGCGGGCCAGAGGCATCTTCAGAAAGCTCGTTCGCGTAGCCGGCTCCGCCCCCTCCTTGAGCCTCTCCCTTCATGTGCTGGCCACGCCCAAAATCATCGCCCAAAGCTACGAGCAGGGAATTATTGTCATGTCCCTTGGGTTGCTGGAGCAATCCGGCGTGGATGACGATGCGCTGGCCTTCATCCTGGGACACGAGATCGCCCACCAGACCCGAGGGCACCAGTCGCTCCTGATCGGATTGGGAGTCCAGTCCAACCCCTCCATTCCGAGCCACCCGGGTCGCAGCCCAGAAGTGGCAAGAGCATTTCAGTTCATGGAACTGGATGCCGACCGCTTCGGTGTGCTGTACGCATCTCTTGGTGGCTACCGGGTCCGGTCTGCCCTCACGGTGATCGGGACGGTGGCCGACGCGCTGGGCCCTGACCCCTTCCATCCCGATCCGCGGGAGCGGACGCGCGAGATTCGGCGGCAGATCGCCGAGGTGCTGGATCATCATGAGGTGTACTTACTGGGCCTCGCCTACCTGGCGATGGCACGGCTGAGCGGAGCGGTTCGGATCTTCGAGGAGTTCCAGAGCCTCTACCCGAGCCGGGAACTCTTTGTGAACCTGGGGGTGGCCTATCACAAGCTGGCCATGCGGTATGGCGGGGACGATGGCTTCCAGCGATCAATCATGATTGACCCCCGGTCCCGGATCGCCGCGACATTCCGCAGCCCGGATCAGCCTGTGCATCCCCTCTTTAAACAGTACCTGGAGCGGGCCACCGAGGCGTACTAGCGCGCGAGCGCGATGGACCCCGAGGATCCTGTGGCCCACAACAACCTGGGCGTCGCATACCTCGACGCGGGCCAGTTCGAGTATGCCCTCGGGGAGTTCCGGGCGGCCCTCAGGGCCGATCCCGGATTCGTGGCGGCGTACAACAACCGGGGGATTGCCTACGCCAAGACCGGGGACATGAAACGTGCCGAGGCGGACCTGCTGGAAGCGGCCGCAAAGGATCCGCAATACACGCCGGCCTTCCACAACCTGGCTGTCGTGTACCGAGGGCTGGGGAATGCCGCAGAAGCGCGGAAGGCCGAAGAGATGCTGGCCCGCCTGAAGCGAGCCATCGTTCCGGCCGCTGTCCCACCAGCGCCGCTGGCCATCGGGGCCCTCCGTCCTGAAGTCCCGTGGGCGGAAGCCGAGAGGGTGCTGGGTGGTCCGCCGTCACGCCAGGTCTCGGTCCCGTTCTCCGTGACTCCAGGAGATGAGCTGGCTCTTCGGGTGTATGGCTCGCGCGGCCTGGCCGTGGCGGTAGAGAAAAACGTGGTGACCGCAATCGGGATCCTCGAAAGAGGGGTAGCCCACCTCCCAAACGGCGTGGATCTTGGCGTATCCGCCGACCGGCTCCGTCAGAGCTTCGGGGCACCGGCTCTCACCGAGGGCGTTCGCGACACGTCCCTCTGGGTCTACCCGGACCATGGCTTGGTGGCGTTTGTGGCGAACGGGAAGGTCAACGGATTGTGGGCGGTTGTGCCGGTGGCAAAGTGACAGAGGGGCAAAGTAAGAAAGCTGCACGGGGGCACGGGAGCGGAGGTGCCGGGGAGCTAGAGAATCGGGGAACCGGGGAAACGGAGGGGCGGAGGGGGGAGGCAGAGGAGCACGGGAGCAGAGGGGCAGGGGAGCACATGGAGAAAGTGACAAAGCAACGGAGGACCAGCATTCGGCAGTTCTACTTCATCATTCTGTCACTCTGTCTCTGTGTGACTACGTCACTTTATCACCCTCTCACTTTGTCACGTTGTGAATGGCCCAATGCCGAGGGCGCTATAGATCGCGATACACCGAGCGTCGGTGTTCGACGCCATAAAGTGTGAGAACCTGCCGTGGCTGGCTCACCCAAAAGAACACACGGTAGGCGCCAATCCGGTACTTGTGGAGCCCGGCGAGGTCGCGAGCGAGGTGTTTCATTGGAGCAGGAATTGCCTCCGGGTGCTCAGCCAGCCATTCGATTTTGGCCGCGATTCGACGAGCGATCTCGGGATCGAGCCGAGCGAAGTCTCGTTCGAACTCTGGCGTCTTCTCGAGCCGATAGCTCACGACCGCTTCTGGGCAGTGAAGGGCTTGGTCCGGTGAGAGCGGTGGCTGGCGCGTGCCGCGCGCATCCTTTGCAGGAAGCGCGGATCTTGGGCCAGAAGGAAGTCTTCAAGGGCGTCCTGTGCCTCTTCGGTGGCGCGGGCCGCCGACTGGACTTTTCTCAGGACAGAGACAGGAATCGAAATTGTACGCTCCATGGAACCCTCCAGGAAACTGCCAGAGTTTCTAAGATGCACCGGCAACGTAGCACGGACCAGTTCTTGGGTCAAGGAATGGAAAGATCGCTTCATCCTCGACGCCTCACCACTATCACCTTGTCACTCCGTCACTTTGTCACTGCCCTTGCTTTGTTACTCTGTCCCTTTGTCACTGTGTCGCTGTCGGATGCAGCCGCGACCCGCGATATAGCTGTGGGCCCAGCCCCGGTTGTCCAGGGGAAGACCCTGTACGCGAACTCGTGGGCGGCGGTGATCGGGATCAACCGCTACCGCCACCCGGCCATAAAGCCCCTGGATGCCGCCGTGGGCGATGCCCGGCGGATGCGGGAGGCCCTGCTCCGCCTGGGCTTCCCCGCCAACCAGGTCTTCACCCTGGCCGAGGGGCAGGCGACCAAGGCGGCCATCGAGAACCTCCTGGCCGACCGCCTCCGGCGCCTGGCCCTACCCGAGGATCGAGTGGTGGTCTTCTTCGCCGGACACGGGACGACCGAGAAGCTCCGGGGGGACGTGGAGGAGGGCTACCTCCTCCCGGTGGATGCCGACCCGGAGAATCTCTTCGCCACGGCGATCTCCATGACGGCCCTGAAGCAGATCGCCGCCCGCCAGCGGGCCAAGCACGTCCTCTTCGCCGTTGACACCTGCTACTCAGGCTACGCGATCTACAAGACTCGGGGGATCACCAACCCGGCCCTTGTCGAGGAGTTGACCCGGAAGCCCGCAGTCCAGATCCTCACCGCGGGCCGAGCCGGGGACCTCGCCCAAGAGCGGGAGGGTCAGGGGCTCTTCACCAAGGTCCTGATCGCCGGCTTGGAGGGCCAGGCCGATCAGCGGGGCTGGGGCTGGGTCTCCCTGAATCAACTCGGCGACTACGTCCAGGCCCGGGTCTTCGCCGAATCCGACAAGCGGCAACTCCCCCAGTATGGCAACCTGGAGGGCGAGGGACAGATCGTCTTCGTGCTGCCTGCTCAACGGCAGGGACAAAGTGATAAAGTGACAAACGAACAAAGTGAGGCACCGCCCTCAGTGCCGATTTCTCCTCTGCCCCCCAGCCCCTCTGCCCCCTTGCCTCCGATGGCCTCCATCCCGCCGCCTCCATCTCCGATCTTGACCGGGGACCTCGACCTCACCTCGGAGCCCTCCGGCGCCACCGTGAAGCTCGACGGGAGGGATGTGGGCAAGACCCCCCTCACCCTGGAACGCCTCCCAGTCGGCGAGCATCTCCTGGACCTGGACAAGGACGGGACCTACGCCGCCCGCCGCCAGCTCACGATTGCCGCGAACACCCTGGACAAGATCAGCTTGAAGCTCGACCGCCTGAAGGGCAAGCTCACCGTGTTCAGCGAGCCCCGGGATGCCACGGTCTTTCTCGACGGGAAAGAGGTG
>Ga0315288_10004930_pt1 | contig 16992 bp, 12 predicted proteins | sample YL17G11_20_MG_FD_203454 | JGI IMG/M metagenome (GOLD analysis project Ga0315288, IMG submission 203454) | Sediment microbial communities from Yellowstone Lake, YNP, Wyoming, USA - YL17G11_20 | ecosystem: Environmental > Aquatic > Freshwater > Lake > Sediment | place: USA: Wyoming | collected... | reverse complement strand
CATCCGGGGATGATTAGTGAGGAGGAAGTTAAGTTAGCTCAAGAACGAGGAATTCATCTGGAACTGACGACTCGCAAAGGACACTGTTTAACCAACGGACGTTTGGTGGTTTTGGCAAGAAAATACCAGGCTAAGATGGTGATCAACACGGACGCACATAAGCCCGATGAGCTTTTGAGTGAGGATCTGATAAGAAAGGCGGGCTTGGGATCAGGGCTAACTGAAGAAGAACTGAAAGAAGTGCTTCAGAATTCGGTGAAACTGGTGGAGAAAACCTTCAGATCACCATCTAAGTAACTTGGGATCTTCGTTAATGTAATCACGATGATTTTGAGGAAACCATCAATCCGAATAATTGATGAAGAGAAGCAAAAAAGAGATTGCGGCAAACTCAGACGAACGGTCCTCGAAATGGACCTTTTGGGTAGCAATCCTTTGTGCTCTTTTGGTCATCTTTCACTTCATAACCAGTTTTTTCCCACATAGTCGGACATGGGGGGTCAATCATCTGTCTTACTTCCCCCTATCTGTAAGGATTATTCTAGTAGTTCTATCTTTTTCCATATTCATTCCGCAAGTAAATCGAGGTATAAGGACAACAGTCAGAAAACTTTTTCTGGTTCTTACCGAGAAAATCTCAAAGCATAAACCATACCTTTGGTATGCAGGTTTCAGTCTTTTCAGTGTGGTTATATTCTGGATACTCCGATCCAGGACTTATTTTTTGGGGGACGGGTCCAATTACGTCTCCAATTTGAATACCGGAGTGAAGACGCTAATCTGGAGCGAGCTTTTGGAATCGATACTGCATGTCCAATTATATAGATTCCTCAATCACTTTTTCTCAGCGGATGGACAGCTTGCTTTCCAAATAGCCAGCATAGTGGCGGGAGCGATTTTCATCTTTCTGGTATTTCTGTTTTCCGAATATTTGGGTAGAGACCTGTTTGAGAAGGTTTTCGTATTCACCATCTTGGTCACCATGGGGAGTGTGGAGCTTTTCTTTGGTTATGTGGAACATTATTCTTATGTGCTCATAACTGCACTGGCCTATTTACTCTTCTCTTTGAAATGGATAGATAAAAGAGGAAAGATCGTAATTCCGGTTCTTCTTTTTCTTTTATCTGCTGCTTTTCATTTCTCCAGTTTCTTTCTTTTACCTTCATTGGTGTATCTTTTGCTTCTGACCGGTTCAAGAGGGATAACGACAAAGAAGGTTTTAATCATTGGAGGAGGGGCACTTTTAGCCCTGGCGTTGGTATCAATCTATATATACATCAGCAAACCCTTAATCATAAGAATTTTCGTTTTGCCCTTTGAGGGGAAATTCACCACCTCCAGATACACCTCCTTTTCCCCTGCTCATTTATTCGACATACTAAATGAGCTTCTGCTCCTCGCGCCGGCTGGAGTGATTTTGATTTTGGTTACACTCATAGCTACATTTAAGAAGACGGAGATAAGAAGCCCCCGAATATTTTTTCTTCTATTGGTAGCAGGATTCGGCTTTATTTATCATTTCACCTTCGATCCACTCTTGGGAGCAGGTCGGGATTGGGACATGTTCGCAATCACTTCCTTAGGTTACACGCTACTTGGAATCTGTCTTTTTTTGAAAATAAATGCAAACTCCAAATCTTTTAAATATGCATCTGTGATTTTAATTTGGACTACTTGTATTTCTTTAATCCCCTGGATAGCTTTGAACGTGAATGAGAGCAAGTCTGTTCAGAGATTCCGGGATTTGTTAGAGCTGGATTCCAAGAAGAGCAGAAGCGGGCACTTCTTTTTGATGAATTATTACGAGAAAAAAGGAATGGTCAATGAAGCGCAACAAGAGGACCTTCGCCAAAAAGAGCTTTTTCCAGCATACTATTTGGCGATTGAGGCTAAGGAATATTATGAACGTGGAATACTGGACACGGCTTTGGTTATGATACGGAAGGCGATGGAGCTAGAGCCTTTATCTTCCGAAGTCCACTATCATTTAGCCAAGATATATTATCTTCAAGGAAACTGGGATTCAGCTGAAACAGAATACCAACAGGCTCTGAAGCTGAAACCAGAGCACATCGGTGCTTATGTCGATTTAGCACAGATGTATATGCAACAGCGGCTTTGGGACAAAGCACTGGAGCAATACAATACGATCTTGAAGTTTAGGATAGAGATCCCCGGAGTCTACAGTAATATCGGGGACATTTATCTTCGGCTAAATAGACCAAATGAAGCGGTTAAGTATTTTAGGAAGGCACTAAAGCTACAAGATGATTTTGTGTTATCCCATTTTGGGCTGGCACGTGCTTTCTCTAAAATGGAGCAAATGGACGAAGCCATTAATGAATTTGAGAAAACCGTCCAGCTTAAACCAGATTTCACCGAAGCTTACTTTTACTTAGGTTATCTGTATCGCAACGGAGGTCAGATAGAAAACGCTAAAGCTTCCTGGGAGCAATTTCTCGAGCTGTCGAAGGATTCTCAGCAGTCGGAAGTAGTGAAGAATTTATTGGACAGCCTGAGAAATCCTTAAAGATAAATTTCTTAGTTTAAATTTAACCATTTCTTTACCAAGAAATTTAGTTTGAGACTATACTTCATTCGAACTAACTTAAGAGGGAATATGAAAATCAAATTTACCAAAATGCAAGCGCTGGGCAACGATTATATCTATGTCGATTGTTTCAAACAGAAACTGGTGGGGGTAAATTTATCCGATCTGGCGAAACGGATTTGTGACAGACACTTTGGGGTAGGCTCAGATGGTTTGATTCTGGTAGCGCCAGGAAAGATTTCGAAATTCAAAATGATCTTCTACAATCCGGACGGGACAGAAGCGGAGATGTGTGGGAATGGAATTCGCTGTTTCGCCCGCTTTCTTTATGACCATGATTTGTCCAAAAGCAGAATACAGAATATTGAAACCAAAGCTGGAGTCATCCGCACTGAGATAATCAGCCCACAGAACGATTTTTTGATCCAGACGGACATCGGGAAACCGATACTGGATAGGAAGAAGATTCCAGTCAAAGGGGATGGAAGATTTTGCATAAATGAGAAATTAAGCCTAAACGGGAGATATTTAACGATCACCAGCCTCTCCTTGGGAAATCCTCACACCGTGATATTTGTGAAAGAGTTCAGCCCGGAGTGGCGAAAAATCGGATCAATGGTCGAAAATCATCCCATCTTTCCTCGAAGGACAAATGTGGAGTTTGCGAAGATCTTGAGCCCAACTAAGATTCGCTTGAAGATCTGGGAGCGAGGCGTTGGGGAAACATTGGCATCGGGAACCGGAGCTTCCGCAGCAACGGTCGCCGGTGTGTTAAATAAGCGACTCAAGCGCAAGGTGACAGCTTTATTTGATAAAGGTGAGCTTATAATAGAATGGAATCAACAGGCTGGTCATCTCTATATCACCGGACCAACCGTTTCGGTTTTCTCCGGGGTGTATGATTTTAGTTGAATAATGAATTAAGTTTAATTCAGAGATACGGTAGAAGCTGAGTCAAGGATAGCGCCAGCACATGACTTATAGGGATTTGCCTACGAAACTTGTTCCCCCCCTCACCCTAAACCTTTCCTCAAAGCGGGTGTGTCATAATTTGGTTTTTTGTAGCCGCAGACTCAAAGAGGAGAGGACATCTTACTTAATTTATATTCTCGTGTTATCCCCAAAACCCCAGTCCATGTTTTTTTTGACCTTGACCTAACGATTCCTTTTTGATATAATCGTATTATTCTAATGGGTGGCAAGAGTTTGAATAATCTTCTATCGTTGCATTTGGTGGACCATGAAGAAAAGATTTAAAATACCTATATATCTTCTTTCTTTTCTGCTTTTAGTCGGTTTGGTCTTTTGGGGACTTCTTACCCAAACCAAATTGTTCGAGAATCAGGTCAACCGCTTACTTGCGATTTTTGTGCAGAACAGGTATTCGCTTAAGGTGAATATTGGAGACATCAGCGGATCATTCTGGAGAGAGATAATAATAAAAGACTTAACGGTTGACTTCATTCAGGAAGACACAGGATACCGTATAGCGAACATACCATACCTAAAGGTGAATTACCATCTTTCCAATCTCTGGATGAAGAAATGGATAGTGGATTCCCTAATCGTTGATCGTCCTCAATTGGCTATCAAGAGAACACCAGAGGGCAAATTTCTTCTCGCATCTTCACCTGAGAAAAAGGTGCTTTCCAAGACCGGCTGGTTTGATTTCAAGGTTGGTTTGCTGAAGATCAATGGGGGAGTTCTGGAGTATCTGGATGGTGTGAAACAATCAACCTTCGACAGCTTAAATCTTGAGCTTTCTGTAAGTAAAGACAAGGACGGGATCAAAGCGAATATTTTTCAAGGCAGTTTGGCATATTTGCAAAAAGATTTTCTGCTTAATCATTTTGAAGGGGACGTCAGGTTAGCGAAGGATAGTCTATTGATTCAGCAATTGAAGATTAAAACACCGAATTCGGATTTGGAAATATCAGGTGAGTTGAACAATCTATCCAAACCACAGTTTTCTTTTTCCTTGAAGGGATCGCCAATTAATCTGGTAGAGATCAAGAAATTATTGGGTGTGGGACTGGAAGGTGTGCTGACGGTGGAAGGAACGTGTCAGGGCGATTTCAAGAGATTCGGGGGGGAAGCATTCATAGACGGGTTGTTTTTTGACAGGAAATTTGAGCAGGTCAAGGTGGGATATTCATATCAGGAAAAGAAGCTCACTTTTGATTCCATCCAGGGCAATGTTTTCGGCTCGTCCTTAAGTGGTAAGGGAGAGCTTGATTTGGGAAAAAAGCCGGAGGAATATGAATTCGAAGGAAGCGTGAATAATCTCAACTTGAATAACATAGTCTTTGGTAGCCTTCACACCGATCTTTCCGGGGAGATTCACTTGATGGGAAGATCGTTCTCAGAAAAAGATTTTCTCATGGAGGCAGAGGTGAATCTGCAGAAGGGACGAATTGAGCAATACACTTTCAGCTCAGCTTCAGGAATAATGGATATCACCACTACCAATTTAGTTTTTCATCCTCAGTTTCAAGTAGATTACAAAAATACTCAGGTGGTTTTGGAAGGAGATCTCCAATACGAAGGCGATCTCGATATTGACGCCTCGGTGAATCTGGGTGATCTAAAAGATTTCTGGAATCAGATTTTCATTAAGGAGATGGCCGGAAGGGGAAGGGCTACTTTAAAGCTAAGCGGAAAGACTTCGGACTTTGACATCCAGGGGGAATTCGTTTCAGACTCTTGTTATGTTTATCAAGTATACAGCACCAAAGCAAGAGTGGAGCTTTCGTTAGCAAATTTTGTTACCAAACCCCAAGGTAAGGCGGACGTTCTTTTTCTTCATGGCAACGCCTATGGCGTGAATTACGATAGCCTGATCTCCCGGTATAACGTGGATGGTCAGCAGATCAAGATAGATTCAGCGCGTCTTTCTGGCAATAATTATGACGTAAATTTATGGGGTGAATTAGACGCTTCGAAGACCCCTTCACCTCTATTAATCTATCAGATGATTACCAACTATCGAGGTAATCGTTTACAAACGTTTTCTCCCACGGTGGTGGAGATCGATACCGACAAAGCCGAAATAAAAAAGCTTATTCTCTCCGGGCAGACAGGAGAAATCAGCGTTTCAGGCATAGTTGATTATGAGGAGAGGATGAATCTTTCGATTAAGTTTTCCGGATTGGACATAACTCCCTGGTCAGCGCTTTTAACTTCCGAGCCAATCGAGGGAAAACTTTCTTTACAAGCAGAGCTACAAGGAACCATCCAATATCCGCAAATCACTTTGGATGGAGAAATCCAAAAGCTTAAGTTTAAAGGGATGGAATTCGGTCAGCTGAAAGCAGATTTATTTTATAAAGAAAAAAAGCTGGAGGTAAAAAATCTTAACGTGACAGAAAAGGATTGGCAATATAACCTGACCGGATATCTGCCCATTGATTTATCCTTCTATTCAGTAAATCAGAGAATTCTGGAAGAATCCCAGAGCTTTCGATTGAGTTTCAAGGGAAAACGCTTGGAGCTGATCAAATGGTTCATTCCGGAAATTGAATATCTTAATGGAGACTTCGAAGGAGATTTAACCATTTCCGGAAGCTTGTTCCATCCCCAGCTGGATGGGAAGATGTCCGTGAACAATGGGAGCTTGAAATTCGTCCAACTGGCGGACCCGGTGGAACAGCTGACGGTGGAGATGAGGATGAAAAATGAGAACCTCATCTTGGACAAGTTAAGCGGCTTTATGGAACATGGAACATCCGTTGAGGGGAGTTTGTTCAAAAAAGCCTGGAGAGTTTTTTCCAGGGGAAAAAAGCTCAAAGGGGAGGTCAGCGGATTCGGAACCATGAACCTCAAAGACATTAATAACATCGACTACGACCTATATTTCTCGGGAGATAAGGTTCCGGTAAATTACGAATATGCCGATCTTTCAGCCATAGCCGATTTCAGCGTGGAGATAAAAGGAAGGACTCTCCCTTTAGTCTCTGCCCAGATAATTATTCCGGAGCTTTTTTATCGTGAGCCTTTTACCAGCTCTGGCTCGGAAACTCCGCTTTCTCCTACCTATGAAGTCGAGGACTTATGGGACTGGAATCTAAATATATCCATTCCCAACAATTGCTGGATCATCAATAGTGATGTGAATCTGGAATTGGAAGGAGAAGTGCGGGTGTTGCGGGAGAGGGGTGTGCTTAATATCTTGGGCAGCATGGAGACCATTCGAGGACAGTATTTTCTTTACGGGACTAAGTTCAACATCGAAAAAGGCTCTTTTTCCTTCGATAAAATCAAGAAGATCGATCCCACCATCGATTTTTTGGTCTCCACCCGGTTGTCAGGAGGAACTCAAGCTTCATCCGGAGGGAGCAGTCTTTTAAGCGCGGGGTCCACCAACGAGATCAGATTGGTCATAAAAGGAACCATCTTGGAGCCGCAGGTGGAACCGGAATCAGGCTCACCTTATTCCCAAGAGGATATAATCGAGCTATTGGCTTTTCAGCGCGGGATGTCGTCGGTGGATTCCACCGGAGTGGGAAGCTTATTCCAGGAAAGGGTGATAAAAAGCTTGGGTGGTGCTTATAGCAGTCGGCTGTTAGAGAATATAGCCGGATCGACTTTAGGAGTGGAAACCTTTGAGATCGTTCCCGCTTGGAATGAAAAGTATAAACTGACCGATGCTCAGATTACCATAGGAAAATATATCTCAAATAAAATTTATCTCCGATACACACGGAGCCTTTCGCAATCCAGCGGACAGGAGACAGGTGTGGAATATAGATTGAGCAAAAATCTTCTCTTAGAGGGACACAAAGATAAACAGGGATTTTTTCATTTTGGATTGAATCTGAATTGGGAATATTAATTTACACGGAGGAATTGGGGTGTTCACCTTTAGGTGAACCTTACATAAGCTCTCACCGAGCAGAAAGATTAAAGCCAAACTGAAGTCGAAGATTCCGCCAAAAGCGGGAATCGACTCTCCAGTTCAGTTCACAGCCAATTCAGTGGCGTAAGCACCTAAACCTGACTAAAGTCAGTTAGAACACAGAAAGATTAAAGTCAAAGATCCCGCTTAGGCGGGCCATGACAGTCCAGTAATGCCTTTATCCATTAAGCTATTCAGGGGATATGGCATTTTTAAATCTATTCATGAACTAACAAAACCCTGATGTTAAATACCTTTACAAACCGCGCGCTTCATTTTGTTTTTGTCTCTCTATTATTCCTTCTTTTTTGCTCTCCAGCTTGGGCAAATAATCAAAAAAAGCCAATTATTGCAAAAGTAACAATCGAAGGAAACAGTTACTTCTCCGACTCGAAAATAAAGGATCAAATGATCCTGAAAGAAAACAGATGGTATAACCTATTCAAGAAAAGAAGATTCAACCCCAAAAAAGCCGAGCTGGATGTAGCTGCCATTGATTCTTTATATCATGTAAATGGATTCTTGAGAGTGGAGAGTGAAATTAAGGCAGAAGAAAAAAACAAAAATGAATGTGTAGTCCAAGTGAGGATTAATGAGGGGATACAGACCAGGCTTGGAGAAATAATATTGAAAGGAGGATTGCCAGAGCTGGAGGAGAAAACCAGAAAAGAGCTGAAGCCTTTGACCCAGGGTGATCCTTTCAACTGGACCAAATTGTATGAGGCGGCATTCAACATTAAAACCGTCTATGCCAATTTTGGTTATCCCTATGCGGACGTTCGAATTAATTTGCCCGACTCTGGTTCAATGGCAGAGGAGGGAAAAGACAGTTCCAGGATGGATGTAACTTTCCAGGTGAATGAAGACAAAAAGGTTTTTTTCGGAAAGGTGACCTATGAGGGGCTAAAAATCACTAACGAGAACGTAGCTCGTCGAGAGCTGACTATAAAAGAAGGTGAAGTTTATTCCCGAGAAAAAGTGATGGATAGCCAACAAAGAGTCTATTCCACCGGGCTTTTTAGCTATATCAATTTGAAAGCTAAGGACGTTGAAACAAAGCCGGAGAAACCAGATATTGTCCTTAAGGTTATAGAGAAAAAACCCAATTATATTGGGGCAAAAATGGAGCTGGCACAGAATCAACCCCAATTCATAAATCAACAAGAGTATCTTGCCGTAGATTTCACCGGAGAGTGGGGAAACAGAAACTTGGCTGGCACCTCCCGGAAGATAGGAGTCTCCGGTTATCATAGCTACAAGGTCATACCCAAGATAGAAAGGCTTTCTAACCGGTTCACCTTACGATACGTAGAGCCGTGGCTTTTAGGGAGTCGAACCCTTCTGGATATGGATTTATATTACGAGCCAGGGGTACAAAGCGCAGTGCAGAAGTATCGCATCGAGTCTTATGGGGGAAACATAAATTTCAGCCGGGAGTATAAAAAGCAAACCAAAGTCTGGCTCACCGGAAGCTACCAGCAGGTACATATCTACAGCATTCCGCCTGAGGAGCTGGAGACTTATAAAAGGGAGCAGGGAATAAACGTGCGCAGACTGATAACACTTTCTGGAGAGAAAGACACGCGAAGTAACATATTCATTCCGCTGGCGGGATCATACACCCAACTTTACACCCAATATGTGGGAGGATTCATGGGAGGGGACAATAATTTTATCAAATCCACTATCTCCTGGTCGCGATACAATCAGCTGGGGAAAAGAAAAATTATGAATGTCTTTGCCACTCGGATAAAACTCGGTTACGTCGAAGAGCTTACTCGCAAAGATTATGTCCCCACCTTTGATCGATTCTATATGGGAGGAGCATCGAGCATACGAGGTTATCAGGAGAACGGTATGGGTCCGGTGGATGAAACCGGGACTCCCACCGGTGGTAAAGTGATGATATTAGGAAATCTCGAATACCGAAGAGGGTTGTTCTGGAAATTCGGCTATACCATCTTCATAGATGCAGGAAATCTCTGGGAAAAAGTAAAATACATAAAAATGAAAGGTTTCAAGCTCACTTCCGGTTTGGGGATTCAATTTTTCACACCGGTAGGTCCTTTGAGATTAGATTATGGCAGGCAACTTCCCATAAAGAAAAGCCCGCAGACCGGCAGGTTTCATTTAAGCATACTATATGCATTCTAAATAGAAGGGCATAGGTCAAGAAGTTGAATTGGAGTGTTCGCCTTCAGGCGAACTTTGTGTAATGGATTCATAGCAAAGAGCTAAGAGCTAAGAGCAAAGAGTTAAAAAGAACATCCTATACACCATCAACTTTTAGTGAAAGAGTGAAAACTTAAGCCATACGAAAAATGAATAAAAAAGTGACGTCTCCGATAATCGGAATCACCTGTTCTATGGAATATGACGATAGGATGAGAAAATATCCCACCGCCTATGCCTTCGATTATTTGAAAAGAAGTTATTATGAGGCAATGGAGAGATCAGGAGGAGTGGCTATTGTTTTGCCAAACACCAAAAAGAAAGATAGGATAAATCAAATCTTAAATATTTTGGATGGGTTGATAATCAGTGGGGGAAATGACGTTGATCCGGTTTTCTATGGAGAGAGAAGAAAAGCTAAGAATCTAAACGTAACTCCGGAGAGAGATCATTTTGAGATGGCTTTGGTGAAAGAAGCTTATGTCAGGCGCATGCCCCTTCTGGCTATCTGTCGAGGAATGCAATTGGTGAACGTAGCTTTTGGGGGAAGCCTTTATCAGGATTTCTCTTTCGAGATGAAATTCTTTGACCATACTCTGGAAGGCTCAACGCTTTATAATAAAAGGCACGGGGTGATCATTCAAGAGAGGAGCAAGCTAATTAACATTATCCAGAAGAAGAAAATTATGGTGAATACCAGTCACCATCAAATGGTGAAAAAGGTTGGTTCTGGATTGGTTGTTACTGCCCGGTCAGAGAAGGATGGAGCTATCGAGGCGATAGAATCAAAAGATGGTCATTTTCTTTTGGGCGTGCAATGGCATCCGGAGCTGATGAAGGATAAAAGCTCCAAGGCTTTGTTTGATTCGTTTATTGAATCGGCAAGAGAGTATAAGTTGAAGAAATCAACTCACTCTCCCCTTGGGGGAGAGGGTAGGGTGAGGGGGCAGGAATGAACAAGAAAGAATCACTCTCCAAGGTTCTCCTATACATCATAGCTGATAAAAAAGTATGTGGGAAAAGAACTATCGAAGAAGTCGTAAGCCTGGCTATAGATGGCGGAGCGCAGATGATTCAATATCGGGATAAGGAATCAAGTGATGACGACTTCCTCAAGATAGCTTCAAAATTGAAAGATATATGCAGAGAGAAGAATATTCCTTTCATCGTCAATGATAGAGTAGAGATCGCACTTCAGATAGAAGCGGACGGGGTTCATCTGGGACAAGAGGATCTGCCGATAAAAGAAGCAAGGAAGATATTGGGTTTTGAGAAGATAATTGGAATTTCTGCAGAAACTATTCAACAAGCAATAGAGGCGGAAGAAGGAGGAGCAGATTATGTGGGAGTTGGTCCTATCTTCGATACTCTTTCCAAAGAGATAGAAAAACCCATTGGTCTGGACATAATTCGCCAGGCTAAAGATAGCTTGAAAATCCCCTTTTTCCCCATCGGAGGTATAAATCTGAAAAATCTCGATCAAGTAATTCAAGCGGGTGCCAAAAGAATTGTGGTGATCTCTGCTATTGTTCTATCCGATAACATAAAATCATCTACAGCACAACTATTGGAAAAACTTAAGACCAGAACTTAACTTAAGTTAAGTGCAGTTCTTAGCCACTTTAGTGGCGTTATGAGTTAAAACTGACTGAAGCACGAATTTTGTGTCTTGAGATCAGTTAGAACAAAATGCTGTTGCAAGGGATGTCAGACTAAATAGTTCGTAACCATAAGTTAGGCACCGGGTTTAAGGACTTTGGGCAAGTGAAACATCTTTCAAAATAATCTTCACATTGCGTCAGGAGCTTACTCCGGATGCATTCTTAGGTGGCAGGACTTTAGTCGTGCCACAATGTTGAAATAATCTTGACAAAATTAGTAAACATTCTTATGTTTTCATCGTATAGTATCGGAAGGTGAATGATGAATATATCCACGCGTGGAAGATATGGCTTAAGAGCACTTTTGGAGATTGCGGTTCAGCCACAACAAAAGCCGGTAACCATAAGAGACATCTCCGAAAAACAGCAGATGTCGGTTACCTATTTGGAACAGATACTCCACCGGCTTAAAAAGGCTGGTCTGGTGAGAAGCATAAGAGGAGCCAAAGGCGGATACGTTTTGGCCCGAAATGGAGAAAAAATAACGGTAAGCCAGATCATCAGTGCTCTGGATGGTCCTATCTCCATCTCCCATTGCGATCTCCCTAAAATGAGGGAGAAGAGCTGCATCGGTCCATCAGCCTGTGTTTCGAGAATCCTATGGAAAAAATTGGAAGACTTAATCGAGGGTGTTCTTTCCAGCGTGACTTTGGACGATCTGAAAAAGCAAGCATTGAATATCAAGAACGTGAAGATTTATAATCAGGAGAAAAGAAGATGAGGAAAATCTATTTGGATCATAACGCCACCACCCCCATGCATCCGGAGGTGCTGGAGGCGATGTTACCTTACTTTAAAGAGAAGTTTGGAAACTCATCCAGCATCCATGAATTTGGTCGGGAAGTCAAGGTGGCATTGGAAGAAGCCAGGGATAAGGTGGCGCAGCTTTTGGGTGCATCTTCCAATGAGATCTTTTTTACCTGCGGTGGAACCGAATCTGATAATCTGGCGATTAAGGGAACAGCTTTTGCCAACAGGAAAAATGGCTTTCATGTCATTACCTCCAAAATTGAGCATCATGCCATTCTGGAATCCTGTAAATTCTTGGAAAAAGAAGGATTCGAGGTTACTTATCTTCCGGTGGACTCCAACGGTTTGGTCGATCCGGAAGATTTGAGAAAAGCCATACGGGATGATACCATTTTGGTATCCATCATGTATGCCAACAATGAGGTTGGAGTCATCCAGCCGATTGAAGAGCTTTCTATAATCGCTAAAGAGAAAGGGACATATTTTCATACAGATGCAGTTCAAGCATTAGGCAAGATTCCCATAGACCCTAAGAAATTGAATGTGGATATGCTTTCCATGTCGGGACACAAAATCTACGGACCTAAAGGAGTGGGAGCAATCTATATCAGAAAAGGCGTTCGGATTACCCCCTGGTCTCATGGTGGTCATCATGAGAGGTCACGCCGGGCAGGGACGGAAAACGTCCCCGGCATCGTTGGTTTTGCCAAAGCATTGGAGCTGGTGGTCAATGAGATAGAAGATCAGAGTAAACATCTTAAAAATCTCACTGAGGCATTTTATAATAAACTGGTTGGCTCCATTCCTGACGTGATTTTGAATGGGAACTTAAATCGACGGATACCCAATACTTTAAATATATCTTTCAAAGGAGTCGAGGGGGAGTCGATAATTTTGAGTCTCGATTTGAAAGGAGTAGCGGTGGCATCAGGCTCCGCCTGCACCTCAGGCACCCTGGAGCCTTCTCACGTTCTCTCCGCCATGGGAATTGATCCGGCTATCGCTCAGGGAGCTATTCGATTCAGCTTTGGACGGGACAATACCATGGAGGATGTGGAATACGTAGCAAGTCTTCTTCCGGAGATCGTGGAAAGATTACGTTCTATGTCACCGCTTTATGCCAAAAAAGAATAAAGCTCAAGAACGAACCAGATAATAGAAATTTGTCGAAACTGGATCTCCGAAAAGCAAAACTGGGAGAGGTTTTTGGAGTGTCCCGCTTTAGCGGGACCTGAAGTTTTTGTAAGATTAAAAGCTTTTGCTCGGTTCGCCTAAAGGCGGACACTCCGGGTTTTACAGAGCTATCAATAACTACAGGAGAGACAATGTATAGCGCCAAGGTAATGGAACATTTTCAAAATCCCCGCAATGTAGGAGAGATCAAAGATGCGGATGGGATAGGAGAGATCGGGAATCCGGTATGCGGGGATATAATGAAACTCTACATTAAAGTCAAAGACGACCGAATCACCGATGCCAAATTCAAAACCTTTGGATGCGGCGCCGCCATAGCTACCTCCAGCATGGTGACTGAATTGGTGAAAGGCAAGACTCTGGAGGAAGCTGAAAAAATCTCAAAAGATACAGTGGCAGAAGCATTGGATGGCTTGCCCCCGATCAAAATGCATTGTTCCAATTTAGCAGCAGACGCTCTGCACAAGGCGATAGAGGATTATAAAATCAGAGTGAAAACGAAAAAGTAGCGGAGGGCTTTAGCCTTCCATTTATAATTATGGAAACCTTCCTTCGACAAGCTCAGGACAATGAAAGGTTTCCTCTACATTAGCACTCTCAATAATCATGGGGAATAATCCCAAAAATAAAAATCCGCTGGTGGTGGTGGCGATGAGTGGAGGGGTGGACAGCTCACTGGCGGCTTTTTTGTTGCATCAGCAAAGCTATCAGGTGGTGGGTATGTCCATGAAATTATGGGATTTCAAGGAGGTGGGTGGGAATACTCACCCAGATGGACGATGTTGTACTTTAGAATCTTTAAATGATGCCCGCGCGGTTTGTCAGGAGATGGGAATCCCCCACTATGTGGTAGATCTTCAGGAGGATTTTAAAAGAGAGGTAATCTCCAACTTCGTGGAAGAATATATCAGAGGAAGAACTCCCAATCCTTGCATAATCTGCAACACTAAGATCAAATGGGAAAGTCTATGGAAAAAGGCAGAGTCCGTGGGAGCAGGTTTCATTGCTACCGGACATTACGCCCGAATCGAATACGACCAGAAACTCAATAGATTTCTGCTGTTGAAAGGGGTCGACTCCAGTCGCGATCAATCTTATGCCCTGTGGGGGCTTTCGCAAAAAGACTTGAGCCGAACGATCTTCCCTTTAGGTGAGCTTACCAAAAAACAAGTCAGGGTTTTAGCCAAAGAACACCAATTGAAAGTTGCTGAAAAAGAGGAAAGTCAAGAAATCTGTTTCGTAATAGATAATAATTACTCCAGATTCATTAAGGAATGGATGAAAAATCAGGGACCGGTTGCCAGTTGCCAGTTGCCAGTTTCCAGTTCCCAGAGTTTTGTCTCAGAAAGTCGAGAGCAAAGCAGGAAAATTTATCCTGGTCCCATCTTCAATTTACATGGAGAACAGATAGGCGAACATAATGGGATTCCATTTTACACCATTGGGCAAAGAAAAGGCTTAAAGATTGCCGTGGGGAGACCTTTATACGTGGTCAAAATCGATTCAGAAAATAACGCTATATATGTAGGAGAAAATGATTATCTATACAAAACATCTTTTGTGGTCAACCAATTAAACTGGTTAGCTTTTAACAATTTAGAGCATGAAATTGATTGTGAAATAAAGATCAGGTATCAACACGTTCCACAAAAAGGGAGGATTTACCCGTTGACAGAAGATGGCGTGATGGTTAAATTTAATAAACCAGAACGTGCAATTACTCCGGGACAATCTGCGGTGTTCTATCAGGGAGAGGTGGTTATGGGTGGAGGAGTGATAGATAGGGTGGTCAACGGATGAAACAGTCAACGGATGGAACAGATGAAGCGGATGAGACATTAAACGAAACAAACAGATAATAGAATAGCATGATAGCGGGAGGCGCAATTGGATTTGCCGAAATGTAAGAATTGCGATCATGAGAGTAATGCCAAAGATGGTATTTGCTCTCTGAAAAAGGCATCTGACGGTCTACTACTTCGCTGTGTTGGGGATTGGTCGAAAGCAAAGCATTATTACTTAGAAAGATATATAAATGCTTTTACAACTTCAATGAGAATAAAATGGTATGGTCAACTTTATTATATTGATCTTTTTACTGGACCAGGTAAATGCGTAATCAGAGAAACGGAAGATGAAATTGATGGCTCTCCAATGATTGCATTAAATGCGCCTTTTCCTTTTGCGGGGTATTATTTTGTAGAATTGAATGAGGAAGTTTTCAATGCATTATCAGTGAGATGCAAGAAACACGCAAACTATAACCGAGTAAAGTTATTCCATGGAGATTGTAACTCAGTTATAGATGATATAATAAGTGACATACCACCAAGATCATTAAGTCTTGCCTTTGTAGATCCAACAGGTTTGCAATTTAAATTTTCAACGTTGAAAAAGTTAGCACAAAGAAAAGTGGATTTGATTATTACTTTTCCGGAAGGTATGGCTATAAAAAGAAATTTTCAAAAATTCTTGGAACAGTCTAAAAGCCTTTTAGATGATGCTGTAGGTGACAATGGATGGAGGCAATTCAACACGGGTAAGGAAATCATAGAATATTATCGAAAAAAGTTAGGTTCTTTAGAATACCAAGAGGTTAAATTGGGTGAGGAAATCCTGATAAGAAGCAGCACCAAGAAATTACCCTTGTATTGTCTTTTATTTGCCTCGAAACACCAATTAGGTCACAAGTTCTGGCAAGCAATCGGCAAAATCGACCATACTGGACAAAGGAGATTGTTCTAATGGTTTCTCAAATCTCACTTTTTGGCATTGCCGTAAACAACAGGGTTAAGGTCAAATATAATAAATATCGGTTATTGAATGGTAAAATAAAGACTTTGTTTCAGCAGGTCAACGATGGCTCAATTATCACCCGTTTCGATAAAACTCCGTTACCGGAGAAAGCCACTGATGTGGTATGCCCGCATTTTGTAGAGCTTAAATGGGCTTATGGGTGTCCTTTTGATTGCTCCTGGTGTTATCTTAAGGGTACTTTCCGATTTAGACCGGAAGGTATCAAACCAGTAATTAAAGATTTAGAAAAAGTGAAGTTACATGTGCAAACTTTTCTTAACGAAGTGAAAGAGCCAGAGATTCTGAATACAGGAGAGCTTGCAGATTCACTTATGTTGGAAAATGGCTCAAATGCATTTTCCAAGTTTATTATCCCCTTATTTGAAACTCAAAATAAACACAAAGTTCTATTTGTAACCAAATCGAGTAATATTAAAAACCTATTAAATATAAATCCGCACAATCAGGTAATCGTGAGTTTTACTTTAAATGCCTTGCCTGTGGATGAGCTATGGGAAAAGAAAGCACCGCGAGTTTTGAATAGAATCAAAGCTGCTGAGGAACTACACAACTCAGGTTATGAAGTAAGGATAAGAATCGACCCCATGGTACCAATTGACAACTGGGAGAAGAGTTATCAAGAACTTATTGATTATGTATTTTCAAGATTTACACCTGAAAGAATCACTCTGGGTTCTTTGCGTGGTCTGCAAAGCACAATAAATGGGACAAAGGACAGATCATGGGTTCACTATCTGAAAGAGACTTCTAATTGGGGAAAGAAGATAGATTTTACAACTCGGCTAAAAATGTATTCGAGTATTATTGACTATTTGAAACAAGAATACGAATATCATGACATGGCATTCTGTAAAGAGACAAAGGCAATGTGGCAAAAGTTAGGAATGAACTACAAGAATATAAAATGCAATTGTATTTGGTAATTAGGAAATGAATAACATAGGAATCATTAA
>Ga0315288_10004928_pt1 | contig 16993 bp, 18 predicted proteins | sample YL17G11_20_MG_FD_203454 | JGI IMG/M metagenome (GOLD analysis project Ga0315288, IMG submission 203454) | Sediment microbial communities from Yellowstone Lake, YNP, Wyoming, USA - YL17G11_20 | ecosystem: Environmental > Aquatic > Freshwater > Lake > Sediment | place: USA: Wyoming | collected... | reverse complement strand
CGATAAACCCAAACGAGGACGAGTTGGCAAGGATAGCTATCATCGGCCTGGGTCTCATCGGCGGCTCTCTCGGCCTTGCCCTCAAGCGCTCACGCCTCCGCGACGTCGAGTTCGCCGGCTACGCCCGCAGCCGCGAGACGCGCGAAAAAGCGCGAAAAATGGGCGCTATCGATCGTGCCGCATCGGATGCCGCGGACGCCGTGCGCGATGCGGCCGTAGTCATCATCGCGACTCCCATCGCCGCTATCCCCGACATAATGGAGCAGATAGCGCCGGCGCTTCCCCGGGACTGCGTCGTCACCGACGCGGCGAGCACGAAGGGCGAGGTGATGCGATGGGCAGAAGAGCTCCTTCCCCATCACGTTAGCTTCGTCGGCGGTCACCCCATGGCCGGCAAGGAGCGCTCCGGCATCGACGTCGCCGACGCCGCTCTCTTCGAAGGCAAGCCATACTGCATCGTGCCTTCCGTCCGCGCCAAGGAGACGGCCGTCAACACCGTCGTCGGCCTGGCGAACCTCGTCGGGGCGTCGCCCGTGTTTATGGATGCGGAAGAGCACGACAGCTACGTCGCAGCCATCAGCCACCTTCCGCTCGTCGTTTCGACGGCTCTCTTCTCGCTCGTGCGTGACAGCGCCGCCTGGCCGGAGATGGCGCAACTCGCGTCCAGCGGCTTCCGCGATGTCACGCGTCTCGCTTCCGGCAGCCCCGAGATGAGCGAGGACATCTGCCGCACCAACACCGAGAACATCATCCACTGGCTCGACCGCATGGTCGCGGAGCTGAGAAAGTACCGCGACCTCATCCGGGGCGACGACGAAGAAGCGCTGTTCAAGGCCTTCGCCCGCGTCCAGCTCGACCGCGACGCGTTCCTGGCCGGCGGCGCCAAGCCGAAGCGGCCGGAGCCACCGGCGGAAGCGGGAATCGGCCTCAGCGACCTGCTAATGGGGCACTGGGCCGCCAGCCGCACCCGCGAGGTGATGAAGGCCGTCGAGAGTCAGGAGCCACCGTCGGGGCGTGCTCACAGATCAAGACACCGCCCTGAGAGAGAGCGATGATGGCATGGAGAAAGGGATTTCTTCGCCGCGCCGTCTCAGCGGCTCGATAACGGTACCCCCCGATAAGTCGATCTCCCATCGGGCCGCCATCCTCAACGCTATCGCCTCCGGCCCGGCCGTCGTCGAGAACTTTCTCGTCGCGGAGGACTGCCTGTCCACCATCGCCTGCCTGCGTTCGCTCGGCGTCTCCTGGTCGCTGCGCGAGAACCACGACGGCGGCAGCGACCTCACGATAACCGGTCGTGGCCTAGCGGGCCTGAGTGAGAGCGCCGACGTCCTCGACGCCGGCAACTCCGGCACGACGATGCGACTCCTCGCCGGCCTCCTTGCCGGCCGCCCGTTCCTCTCCACCCTCACCGGCGACGAATCGCTCCGCTCCCGGCCGATGGCGCGCATCATCGAGCCCCTGCGACAGATGGGTGCCCAGGTCTACGGGCGCGACAACGACACACTGGCACCGTTGGTCATTATGGGCGGGCGGCTTAGCGGAATACGCTACCGGTCACCCGTCGCCAGCGCCCAGGTGAAGTCGGCGCTTCTGCTCGCCGGCCTTCAGGCGGACGGCGAGACCCTCTATGAGGAGCCGGTGCGGTCACGCGACCACACAGAGCGGATGCTACGCGCCATGGGCGCCGGCCTGAGGGAAGAAAACAACGCCCTCCGACTGTCGCCGCTTGCGAAGGACCTGGCGCCGCTCAGCCTGCGCGTCCCCGGCGACTTCTCCGCCGCTGCCTTCTGGCTCGTCGCGGCCGCGCTCCATCCCGACGCCGACCTGACGCTCCGCGGCGTAGGCCTGAACCCCACCCGCAGCGGACTCCTCGACGTGCTGAAGGAGATGGGCGCAGACATCGTCGTGAGTGAAGAGCGTATCGTCGGCGGAGAGCCGGTGGCGGACCTGCGGGCGCGCTCCGGCAAGCTGAAGGGCATCGAGGTCGACGGGCCCACCGTAGTGCGCCTTATCGACGAGGTGCCGGTGCTGGCCGTTGCGGCCTCGCTGGCGGAAGGCCGCACGACGGTCCGCGACGTGGGTGAGCTGCGCCTCAAGGAGTCAGACCGCGTTAAGCTGCTCGTGCACGAGCTACGGCGCATGGGCGCCCGCATCGACGAAGAAGGCGATGCGCTTGTCATCGAAGGCACGGACAGGTTCACCGGCGCCGTCTGCGACAGCCACGGCGACCACCGTCTCGCCATGGCGCTTGCCGTCGCCGGCGTTGTCGCCGAAGGAGAGACGGTCATCCGCGGCGCAGAGGCATCGGATGTCTCCTATCCCGGTTTCTGGCAGGTTTTGGACAGCGTAAAGGGCACGAGCTGACAGGGAGGTGTGGTGATGAGCCCTGACTTGATCCATATCGGTTTCGGAAATCACTTGGCCGCGTCTCACGTTATCGCCATTGCGCCCCCGAACGCGGCGCCTATTCGCCGACTGATGCAGGAGCACAAGGCAAAAGGCATGGCCATCGACATGACAAGCGGCCGTCGCACCAAGGCGGTGATGTTCATGGACGACGGCCACATTATCCTCGCCGCCATCACGCCGGAGACCGTCGCCGCCCGGGCGGCCGGCAAGACGGCGGCGGAGCCCTCGGGCCGGAGTCGCTGATCCATGCAGGAGGAATCGAGCGCGTGAGCCCAAACGCCTCTTCGAGCGCTCCCATTCTTCTCGTGATCTCCGGCCCCTCCGGCGTCGGCAAGGATGCCGTCGTTGCCGGCCTCAGGAAGGCTTTTCCTTCCGCCTACTTCGCCACCACCGTCACAACGCGGCCGCCGCGTCCCGGCGAACGCGACGGCGTCGACTACCGCTTCCTCCGCGACGAGCAGTACGACCGCCTCGTCGCGGAGGACGGCTTCCTGGAGCGGGCCTCCGTCTACACACATCGCTATGGCGTCCCCAGGCAAGAGGTCGATGCAGCGTTGCGAAAGGGACAGGACGCGATCGTGCGCGTCGACGTCCAGGGCGCCGCCACTATAAAACGCCTCATCCCCGATGCCGTCCTCGTGTTCCTCGCCCCTGAGTCCGACGAAGTCCTCCAGAAGCGTCTCCGCGACCGCGCGACCGACGCCGGCGCCGATCTTCGCGTGCGCCTCGAGACCGCCGCTCGTGAGATGGCGCAGGAGGGCGCGTTCGACTACGTCGTCGTGAACGCGGAGGGCCGGCTGGCAGACGCTGTCTCCCGGATCGTGTCCATCGTCGAGGCGGAGAAGCATCGCCGGATCCGCCGTCCGACCCAGATCTGAACGCTTCCTACCCACTCTTCCCCTTATCTTCGCCTTAGAGCAAACTGTCCACGGAAGGCGAATTCGATGATCTGTAACTCGCTTGTTTTAAAAAAATGCTTGGTGCTATAGTTCACAAGCCGAAGCCAGCCCGACGCTTGAGCCGAATCTGATGGGCGGTCTTCCGGCTGCTCTGAGGCTTGTCGGCGTCGGCTGGTACGTAGCGTTCTGTATCGCGGCGGGTACCTTGGGCGGCGTCTGGCTTGATTCGCGGTTCGACGTATCTCCCGCGTTCACCCTAACAGGTCTGTTTCTCGGCCTTGTCGTGGCCTTCTGGGGTGGCTACCGAATGCTGATGGACGTGATATCGGCGATAGGTCCGAAAAAGAGGGACTGAGGTGGGCAAGCTCAAGCTGTATTCCATCATCGCAGCCGTCCTCGTCCTCACGCTGGTGGGCTTCACTTCCCTGCGCTCAGCACGCCCCATCGTGGAGCTGAAGGCGGAGACGCTTGTTAACATCGGACCTTTCCCACTGACGAACACCATACTGACTTCCTGGATCGTCATCGTCCTCCTGGGGCTCCTCTTCTATTCCGCCACCAGGAAGATGGCGCTGGTGCCGCGCGGCATCCAGAACTTCGTCGAGATGGTCGTGGAGGCGTTCTACAACCTGGTTACCCAGACCGTCGGCGAGAAGCATGGCCGCCGCTTCTTCCCTGTCGTGTGCACGATCTTCCTGTACGTCGTAGCCTCGAACTGGCTCGGCCTCTTCCCCACCGTGGCGACTGTGGGCAAGGTGGAGCCACTGGAGAGCCACGGTGAAGTGCTGGAAGAAGGCGTCGTCTTCGAACAGGTGGCCGGAATCAATGTGATCATGCCGGGTGTTCCGTCCTGGCCGCCGCACGAGCCGAAGAGCATCGCTCTTGAACTGCCCGCCAACGCCACAGAGGAGCAGAAGAAGGCCGCTCTCGACGAGGCCACGAAGGACCTGAAGCCGGACCAGAAGGCGGGGCGTCTCGTCCCCTTCTTCCGCAGCGTCAACACCGATATCAACGGGCCGCTGGCGCTGGCCATCATGTCAGCCATCTTCGTCGAGTACTGGGGGATCTCCACGCTGGGATTCTTCCGCTATGGCAGCAAGTTCCTCAACGTGAAGCGGCTGCTCAAGGGCGACATCCTGAACGGCGGGATTGACTTGTTTGTAGGTATGCTGGAGTTCGTTGCAGAGCTCGCACGATTGCTCAGTTTCACCTTCCGACTCTTCGGAAACATCTTCGCCGGGGAAATCCTTTTCCTGGTGATAATCTTCTTGTTGCCGGTGCTGGCCCTGGACATGGTCTACGGTATGGAATTGTTTGTGGGGCTCATCCAGGCCTTCATTTTCGCGATTTTGACCCTCGTCTTCGGGGTCATCGCGGTGACGTCACACGAGGAGGGCGAGACCCATGAGAGGGAGCCGGCCGCGCCGCCCTAGGCTGCAGAACGCCGGTCTTCCCGTCCTGGGAAGCAATAGAGCAAGACTTAGGGAGGAGATATGGACCTGATCAACCTGTTTCCACTGTTGGCGATAGACAACCTAGGCCTGAAGTACCTGGCCGCCGGCCTGGCGATGGCCTTCGGAGGAGCTGTGCCGGCGCTTGCCATCGGCATGCTCACCGGTAAGGCCATGGAGGCGCTCGGCCGCAACCCGGAGGCGCAACCCGTCATTACCACGAACATGATCCTGGGCATCGCCTTCGCCGAAGCCATCGCGATCTACTCGCTCGTCGTGGCCGTCATGATCGGCTTCGTGTTCTAACGAGCCAAGACCTGCCCGGAAGAGGGGAAGTATCGTGGATATCCACGGAATCACTGTCTTGGGAATCGGTGCTCTTGGCATTAACCTGCCCGGACTCCTGGCACAGCTAATCGGATTCGCCGTCCTGCTCGCACTGATGCGGATGATAGCGTACAAGCCGATCCTCCGCATGATGGACCAGCGCTCGCAGCGAATCAGGGAAGGGCTTGAGGCAGCGGAGAAGATGAAGGAGGAGGCCGCCCAGGCTGACGTCACAGTCCAGAAGCGGCTCGAAGAAGCGCGACAGGAGGGCCAGGGGCTCATCGGTCAGACGCAGCAGATCGCGAACCGCATGCAGGAAGAGGCCCGCCAGCAGGCCCAGGCCGAGGGCGAATTGCTTATCGCGCGGGCGCGCAACGCGGTCGCCCTGGAGCGCGATGAGGCTATCGCCCAGATCCGTCGCGAGTTCGCAGATCTGACGATAGCCGCCGCCGAGAAGGTCATCAACCAGTCCCTGGACAAGAAGGCCCACGAGCGCCTCATCGAGGAAGTGCTGGCGCAGTCCAGCTTCGACGGACACAGCGCGCAGCAGTAGCAGCGACCGCCGAGACCGGAACCGGGATGGCCGATCATGCACTCCGTCCCGTGGGCCGGGCATAGACATGAGAATTGAGACAGCAGCCAAGCGTTATGCGCAGGCAGCCTTCGCGGTGGCCCTCGAGCAGGGCGACCCCGACCGCTGGCTCGGCGATCTGGACGCGCTAGTCGACCTCGTCGCCCAGCCCCAGGCAGCCGCGGTGCTGCAGAGCGACAGGGTGCCGGACGCTGAGAAGGACATCCTTTTCAAGGCGGCCCTACCCGACGTTGACCCGGCGGTCCTGAACCTGGCCCGTCTCCTGGTGGCAAAGCGCCGCATTCGGCTGGCCGGCCAGGTGCGCGAGGAGTTCGGGAATCTGCTCGACGCGCATGAGGGACGGGCACGGGCCACAGTGACCACGGCCGTGCCCCTTAGCGACGGGCAGGCGGCGGAAATCGCCGCCAGACTGGGCCAGATCACCGGCAAGACGGTGAGCGTCGAGCAAATGGTTGACCCAGAGATCGTCGGCGGTCTCATCGCACGCATCGGCGACACGCTCATCGACGGCAGCACGCGCAGCAGGCTTGGCGCCCTCAAGAAGAGTCTGCAAGGAAGCGGCGGCTGGACCCCGGCCCTTGGGGAGAGCAGCGCCGCGGAAAGCAGTTGAGTCGCGTAGGAAGACGATTGTAGCGGAGAGAGTGACATGGCAGTACGGCCCGAAGAGATAGCATCCATTCTAAAGCAGCAGATCGAGCGCTTCGGCGCGGCGGTGACCGCCGTCGACGTGGGCGTTGTGATCGAGGCCGGCGACGGCATTGCCCGTGTCCACGGCCTCTCCAACTGCCTGGCGGGCGAGCTCGTCGAGTTCGACAACGGCGCCATGGGCCTCGCCCTCAACCTCGAAGAGGACACCATCGGCATCATGGTCCTCGGCGACTACATCACCCTGGGTGAGGGCGCCGAAGTCCGCGCCACCGGCCGAATCGTGCAGGTGCCCGTGGGACCGGCGCTGGTCGGCCGCGTCGTCGACCCGCTCGGGAATCCCCTCGACGGCAAAGGGCCGATCGCCACGGACAAGACGCGCCCCGTGGAGCGCATCGCTCCCGGCGTCGTCGCGCGCCAGTCCGTCGACACGCCTGTGCTCACCGGCATCAAAGTCATCGACGCCATCACGCCGATAGGCCGCGGACAGCGCGAGCTCATCATCGGCGACCGCACGACCGGCAAGAGCGCCCTGGCAATCGACACGATCATCAACCAGAAGGGCGGCGACCTCACGTGCATCTACGTCGCCATCGGCCAGAAAGCGTCGAAGGTCGCGCAGACGGTTGCCCTGCTGGAGCAGCACGGCGCCATGGACCACACCATCGTCGTCTCCGCCAGCGCCGCCGATCCGGCGCCGCTACAGTACCTGGCGCCCTACTCCGGCTGCGCCATGGGCGAGGATTTCATGGAGCAGGGCAAGGACGCTCTCATTATCTATGACGACCTGTCGAAGCATGCCTGGGCCTACCGCCAGGTATCGCTATTGCTTCGCCGCCCGCCGGGTCGCGAGGCCTACCCGGGCGACGTCTTCTACCTGCACAGCCGTCTCCTCGAGCGCGCCGCGAGGCTCTCAGCCGACTTGGGCGGCGGGTCACTCACCGCGCTCCCGATCATCGAGACGCAGGCCGGCGACGTCTCCGCCTACATCCCGACCAACGTAATCTCAATCACCGACGGCCAGATCTACCTGGAGACCGACCTCTTCAACGCCGGCATCCGGCCGGCCATGAACGCCGGCCTCTCGGTATCCCGCGTCGGCGGCGCTGCCCAGCGACGTGCGATGCGCCAGGTTGCGGGCCGCCTGCGCCTCGACATGGCACAGTACCGCAACGTGCAGGCGTTCGCCCAATTCGGCACCTCCGAGCTGGACGTCGCCACGCGCAACCAGCTCGAACGAGGGCAGCGCGTGACCGAGGTGCTCAAGCAACCGCAGTATGAGCCTATGAACCTCCACCAGGAGGTCCAGATTCTCTACGCCGCGATCAACGGCCACCTCGACGACGTGGCCGTGAACAAGATCCGCGACTTCGAGACGGCGTTCCATCGATTCATGGCGAGCAGTCATCCGGATATCGGCGACGCCATCGAGGACAAGAAGGAGATCACGCCCGAGATCGAGGAGGGACTCAAGGCCGCAATCAACGAGTTCAAGCAGACGATGCCCTACTAGGTCGACATGGCGACTATTCGCGAAATCCGCAGACGCATCCGCTCCGTAACCAACACGGCGAAGATCACCCGTGCCATGGAGATGGTCGCTGCATCGAAGATGCGACGCGCCCAACTCAGCGCACTGGCGGCGCGCCCCTACGCCGAGAAGATGCGCCAGATGCTCTCCGATCTCCAGGAAAGCATCCAGAGCCAGCGCCAGGAGGCGCCACACCCTCTGCTGGCGCAGCGCGAGGCGGAACGGGTCGCCATCGTCCTCATCAGCACCGACCGCGGCCTCTGCGGCGGCCTCAACGCCAACCTCAACCGGTTCACCGCCTCCTTCGTCCTTGAGCATCAGGACCTGGAAGTGAAGACGGTCGCGGTAGGCCGCAAGGCGCGCGATTTCCTCGGCCGCACCGGACTTCCCGTGATCGCCGAGTTCACCAACCTCAGCGACTACCCTTCTATCGACGACGCGAGGCCGCTGGCCCGCATCCTCATGGAGGAGTACATCTCGGGCGGCGTGGACCGCGTCTACCTGGTCTTCCCGCTGTTCATTAACACAATGGCGCAGCGGCCCGAGATGCGCCAACTGCTGCCCATCGAGATCCCGCCGCGCGAGTCCACGATGTCGGTGCAGTACATCTATGAGCCCTCACCCGCTGAGGTCTTCGACGACCTCCTACCGCGCTACGTAGAGAGGCAGGTGTACGAGGCTATTCTGGAGAAAAGCGCCAGCGAGCAATCGGCACGTATGGTCGCCATGCGCAGCGCAACGGAAGCCGCGAATGAGATGGTCGATGACCTCACTCTTACTTATAACAAGGTACGCCAGGAGACGATCACCAAGGAGCTGCTGGACATCGCCGGCGGCGCTGAGGCCCTGAGATCGGCCGGATAGGACGGAGGTTCACATGGCTAAGGGGAAGGTTGTGCAGATCATCGGCACTGTGGTCGACGTGGAGTTCCCGCCTGACGAACTCCCCCAGATCTACAATGCCGTCGAGATCGAGATGGGCGACGGCAAGCTCGTCGCCGAGGTGCAGCAACACCTGGGCAACAACTGGGTGCGCTGTCTGGCAATGGGCACCACGGACGGCCTGGGCCGCGGCGCCGTCGCAGTTGATGCCGGACAGCCGATAACCATCCCTGTCGGTCATGAGACCCTCGGCCGTCTGTTCAACATCGTCGGCGAGCCCATCGACAATCTCGGCCCGGTTGAGACAAAGGAGCGCAGCCCAATTCACCGCACGCCGCCCTCTTTCGAGGAGCAGGCGACCACCGTCCAGATGCTTGAAACGGGAATGAAGGTCATCGACCTGATCACGCCGTTCACCAGGGGCGGCAAGGTCGGAGCTTACGGCGGCGCCGGCGTCGGCAAGACGCTGATTATCCAGGAGCTCATTCGCAACATCGCCACCGAGCACGGAGGCACCTCCGTATTCGCCGGCGTCGGGGAGCGCTCTCGCGAGGGGAACGACCTCTGGCACGAGATGCGGGCCTCCGGCGTCATCGAGAAGACGGTGCTCGTCTTCGGGCAGATGAACGAGCCCCCCGGCGTGCGTCTGCGCATCGGTCTGTCGGGCCTGACGATGGCGGAGTACTTCCGCGACCGGGAGGGCCAGGACGTCCTCCTGTTCATCGACAACATCTACCGCTACACGCTCGCCGGAATGGAGGTCTCGGCCCTCCTGGGGCGCATGCCCTCCGCCGTCGGCTATCAGCCGACGCTGTCGACAGAAATCGGCGACCTGGAGGAGCGCATCACCTCGACGAACAAGGGCTCCATCACCTCCTTCCAGGCCATCTATGTCCCGGCGGACGACTACACCGACCCGGGCGTGGCGACCACCTTCGGCCACCTCGACGGCGTCGTCGCCCTCGACCGCGCCCTCACCGAGCAGGGGCTCTACCCCGCCGTCGACCCGCTGATCTCCTTCTCGCGTATCCTCGACCCCAACGTCGTCGGCGAGGACCACTACCGGGCGGCGCGCGGCGTGCAGCAGGTGCTTCAGCGCTACAAGGACCTCCAGGACATCATCGCCATCCTCGGTATGGAGGAGCTGTCGGAGGAGGACAAGCTGACAGTGCAGAGGGCGCGCCGGATCCAGCGCTTCCTCTCCCAGCCCATGTTCGTCGCGGAGCCGTTCACCGGCCGGCCGGGTCGCTACGTTCCGGTGCGCGAGACCGTCCGCGGCTTCAACGAGATCCTGGACGGCAAGCACGACGACCTGCCGGAGCAGGCGTTCTACATGGTCGGCACAATCGAGGACGCGCGGGAGGCAGCCGAGAAGCTGGCCGCCGGAGCGCGCGCATAGCGCCGCAAGGGCTGCGCCGGCGGCGAGAGGAAGCAATCGATGGCAAAGCTGAGTGTTGACGTTATAACGGCGGAGCGCGTCGTCTTCTCCGACACGGAGATCGATGCCGTCGTCGCGCCGGGCGCAGCGGGAGAACTGACCGTGCTGCCTTCACACGCGTCCTTCATAACGTCCCTCGTCCCCGGCGAGCTGCGCCTCCAGAAGGCCGGCGCCGACGAGACCTACATGATGGTGACCGGTGGCTTCCTGGAAGTGCGCGACGACAAAGTCGTCATCCTCGCCGAGTCCGCCGAGCGGGCGGAGGAGATCGACATCGCCAGGGCGCAGGAAGCGCGGGCCCGCGCGGAGAGAGCCCTGGCCGGTCGCGAAGCGGCGGTCGACCTCACCCGCATTCAGGCGGAGCTGCGCCGCTCCCTCATCCGGCTGAAGGTCGCGGAGCGAAAGCGCCGGCGGTCCGGTCCGGGAGCAGGGCCGGACCAGAGCTCTCGCTAACCCTCTTCACCATCGCGCCGCCGGCACCCGTTTCCACCGGATATCCTGTCGCGCGCGCATCACATTTCACCAGCGCCAGCCGGCAGACAGCCGTGCCCGGCAGCGGCTTGAAGTCGCGTAGCCGTGATGATAGTGTTAACCCCGAAGTACCGAGACGATTGGCGGGACCGTGACAGGAGACCGTTTTCTCGTAGAGGGCGGGCATCGCCTAGAGGGCAAGGTGCGAATCAGCGGCAACAAGAACGCCGCGATCCACACCATGGCCGCCACTCTCCTCACGTCCGACGACTGCTACCTGGAAAACGTTCCTGTAATCGGCGACGTTCGCTTCATGGTGGAAATCCTCCGTGCCCTCGGCGCCACCGTAGAGCACACTTCGCCCTCCTCGCTGCGCGTTAACGCGGCGGGCGTCAACACACTGGCGGCGCCGAGCGACCTGGCCACCCATCTCAGGGGTAGCTTCCTGGTCATGGGTCCCCTCCTCACACGGTTCGGCGAGGCCGCCTGCTGCCCCCCCGGCGGCGACATAATCGGACTGCGACCGCTGAACGTGCACCTCGCGGGTTTTCGCGTCCTCGGCGCTGCCGTGAGCCACGAGGGCGACAAGTTCGTCGCCCGCACGAACCGACTGCGCGGCAGCAGGATCTTCCTCGACTACCCGAGTGTCCTCGGCACCCAAAACCTCATACTCGCCGCCACTCTCGCCGAGGGACGAACGACCCTCGTCAACGCCGCCGCCGAGCCGGAGATCGAGAACCTGGTCGAGATGCTTACCCAGATGGGAGCGCGTATCTCCGGGGCCGGCAGGCACACAATAGAGATTGAGGGCGTGGGCGAGCTGCACGGCGCCCGGCACCGCATAATCCCGGACCGCATCGAGGCGGGGACCTTCGCCATCGCTGCTGCCGCCACGCAGGGCGACGTCGAGATCGCGGAGGGCGTCCCGCAGCAGCTCGATGCGCTCATATGGAAGCTGAACGAGGCGGGCGTGAAGGTCGAGGAGACGGACGGAGTGCTCCGCGTCAGGGGCACCGGGTCGCTCCAGGCGATAAACGCCCAGGCGGTGCCCTATCCGGGCCTCGCCACGGACTTGCAGGCGCCCCTGGCGACGCTCCTGACCCAGGCGAAGGGCGTAAGTTCCATATACGAGAGAGTCTTCGAGAACCGCCTTCTCTACGTCGCGGAGCTGCGGAAGATGGGCGCCGAGGTGATCACCTCCGGCACGACGGTGATCATCAGCGGCCCGACGCCGCTCTACGCCGCCAACGTGCGCGCCGTCGACCTCAGGGCGGGCGCCGCACTCGTGCTCGCGGCTCTGACCGCGGAAGGGAAGACAGAGATCAGTGACATATTCCACCTGGACCGCGGCTACGAGCGGTTCGACGAGAAGCTGAGATCGTTGGGGGGCTGTGTGGAGCGTCTCGACGCCGCGGGTAGTGAAGAGAACAGGCTTGGGGGAGGCTGATGCTGACAAAGAGATTGGGGATCGATCTGGGAACAGCCAACGTGCTGGTCTACATGCGGGGGAAGGGTATCGTCATCAACGAGCCGTCGGTCGTGGCTCTGGCGACCCGTGACAACACGGTCGTCGCCGTCGGAAACGAAGCGCGGGAAATGATCGGGCGCACCCCCGGCAGCATCTCCGTCATCCGGCCGATGCGCGACGGCGTCATCGCCGACTACCTGATCACGGAGGCTATGCTCCGCTACTTCATCGGCCATGCCCTCGGCCGCCTGAACCTCATAAAGCCTGAGGTCATGGTCTGCATTCCCGCCGGCGTCACCAGTGTCGAGCAGCGCGCGGTGCGGGACGCCGCCGAACAGGCGGGCGCGCGTCGACCGGCGCATCTCGTGCCAGAGCCCCTCGCCGCGGCCATCGGCGCCGGCATTCCCGTCGGCTCCGCCAGCGGCAACATGATCGTCGACATCGGCGGCGGCAGGTCCGAAGCCGCGATAATCTCTATGTACGGCATCGTCGTAAGCGACTCGATTCGCATCGCCGGCGACCGCCTCGACGACGCCATCGCCGCCTACGTCAAGCGGCGCCACAACCTCGTAATCGGCGACCGCACCGCTGAGGAGGCCAAGATCGCCATCGGCAGCGCTCTGCCCCTGGAAGAGAACCTGACGATGGAGATCCGCGGCCGCGACCAGATAAGCGGCCTCCCCAAGACAATCGTCATCACCTCGCACGAAGTGACTCAGGCCATCCAGGACTGCCTCGCCAGCATCGTCCAGGCCGTGCGCTCCGTGCTGGAGCGCACGGCGCCGGAGCTCGCTTCCGACGTCATCGACCGCGGCATCGTCCTGACCGGCGGCGGCGCCCTCCTGCGCAACATGGACGTTCTCCTGACACAGGAGACGGGCGTGCCCTGCCAGATCGCTGAGAACCCCATGAACTGCACGGCGATCGGCGCGGGCGCGGCGCTGGAGCACCTCGACGTCATCAAGCGCAGCCTGCCGACCGAGGAAGAGTCCCTCGTCGCAAGCCTCTAGCGATACAGGGGGTCTAGGGAGAGGTGCCTTTCAGGTAGTAGGTCATGCTCTGAAGGGCGAGCACCGGCTCGATGTCCTTCAACTGAGTCCCGTCCGGCACTCGCAGCGCTACCGGCGCGTAGTTGAGGAGCCCCTTGATGCCGCAGCCCACGAGAATGTCCGCAACTTCCTGAGCGGCAACGGCATTCACGGCGACGATGCCGATGTCTGCGGGGCTGTTCTTCAAGAACTGAGGCAGGTTCTTGACGTTGTAGACGCGGATGCCCCCGAGCGTCCTTCCCACGGTATCCGAATGGGTATCGAAGGCGGCGATGATCTTGAACCCCTCCGGCGCGAATCCCCTGTAGCTCAGGATGGCGCGGCCGAGGTTTCCCACGCCTACCAGGACCATCGTCCATTCCTGATCGAGACCCAGGATCCGCCGCAACTCGCCGGTGAGATGCTGCACATTGTAGCCGCGGCCCTGCTTGCCGAAACGTCCGAAATAGCTGAGGTCTTTGCGTATCTGGGCCGGAGTCACGCCCAACTCATCGCCCAACTCCTGCGAGCTGACAACCTGGCGGCCCTGGCTCTCAAGGATCGCGAGCATCCGCGCGTATACCGGCAGCCTATCGATTACCACTTCCGGAACACCGAGAAGCGTTGTCATTGCCATCCTCCGACAAACGACACACAACCCCGACGAACCACCGAACGAGCCTCGTTCCCGGTCGCCGAGGTGCGCCGCCCTCCTTGGCGACGATTGCGAATTTCTGCACAATCTTACAGCGTCGACCGGATGGCGTCAACGCGCTATCGGGGCTCGCCCTTGGGCTAGGTCGTGAGGATTGACAACTGAATGCCGCCGACACCGGCGTTGTGGATCATGCCCACCCTGGCATTCGCGACCTGCCGCGGCCCCGCCTGACCGCGCAACTGTCGCACGATTTCAGTGATCATGGCGCCGCCGGTCGCGCCCATGGGGTGCCCGCGACTGAGAAGGCCGCCGTCGGTGTTCATCGGCTTCTTGCCCGTGATTTCCGTGTTGCCTTCCCAGACGAAGACGCCGCCCTCACCCTCTTTGCAGAAGCCCAGCTTCTCGACCGTTAGCACCTCGCCGGGCGTGAACGCATCGTGGCACTGTGCTACGTCGACGTCCTCCGAGCCCAGGCCGGCCTTCTCGTACACCTTTTGCGCCAGCCATGCAGTTGGGCCCTCGGAAAGCTGCACCTCGCCCGGCGTATAGATCGGCGTCGCCCCCATCGACACGGTTAGATAGACGGGCTTCGTCGTGTAGCGGCGCGCCGTCTCCTCCGAGCAGAGCACAACCGCCGATGCGCCGTCGCTGGTGGGGCAGCACTGGTAGAGCGTGATCGGATCGGCGACCATCCGCGAGTTCATCACCTCTTCCAGCGAGAGCGGCACCTGGTACTGGGCGTACGGATTGAGGCAGCCGTTCTTGTGCGCCTTCACAGACACCTGTGCGAAGTGCTCTCGCTTGCTGCCGTGGAGCGCCATGTGTCGTCGCGCCTGCATCGCGTACTCGCCCGGGAGGAGCGCCAAGCCCATCGCGCCCGCGAAGCTCATTCCGCCGCCGCCGCTCTGACCCAAGTCCAGCATGCCGCGCGGCATCTTCTCCACGCCGACGACCATGCACATGTCGTGGACGCCGGCCTTGATTGCCGTCGCCGCGAACTCCGCCGCGCGAGAGGAGCTGGCGCAGGCCAGCTCCACGTTGGTGACGGGGATTCCCGTGGAGCCCAGCTCTTCGAAAATGTTCAGCCCTACGCCCGTAGACGCCACCACGCGGCCGCAATAGCCGGCCTGGATGTCGTTGTAGCTGACGCCGGCGTCCTTCATCGCCTCCAGGGCAGCCGTCCGGCCGAGGTCCGACATGCTCTTCTCGGGAAAGCGACCGAAGGGGTGGAGACCGACCCCCAATACCACTACTCTTGTGCCATCGTTGCCCACGGTATTCCTCCTAGCTTGCCGGCGGTCGCCGCGGCCTCTGCGTCGCTCCCCTAGACGGGCCGGAACTTGTATGACACGACGTCGTTGCCGTCCTGGTCTTCCTTCATCTTCGCCAGAGTGATCTCGACGTCCATCCCGACCTTCACTCTATCGAGGTCGACGTCGGTCAGCACCGCCCTAATCGCCACCTTCTCCGGCAGCTCGACGACGGCGAGCGCGTACGGCGCCTCGACCAGCGATCCTGGAGGCGTCTGCCCGGCGATGGTATACGTCCATACCTTGCCGCGCGCGCTCAGCTCCGCCTCGTCAAGGCCGTCGTGGCCACAGCCGATGCATATGTGCCGTTTCGGGAAGTAGTAGGCGCCGCACTTCGGGCAGCGACTGCCCAGCAACACGGGCTTGCCCTCGGGCGTGTCCGGCAGTCGGAAGATGCCGGCTCGCAGCGGCACCATGTGTTTCGTGGACCCTTCTCCGGAATCGCTCATTCCCATCTCCTCTCGGCGGAACCGATGGCCTCGAAACGAACCTAAACCGTCACCGTAAGCCACTCGCCACGGTTCAGCGTGTACCCTCCCGGGTCGATCTCCGCGCGGATGATCGTTAGTTCCTCCTCGGTGGGCGGCAGCATCACGCCCAGCGGCTCGGCGATGAGCGGCTTGAAGTCCATCCGCTCCAGCACCTCGTCGAGGGTTATCCAGGGGGCGATGGCATCGAGCCTCATCATGTGGGTCTTCTCATCGAAGCCGAACAGCGCCCTCTCCGTGACGACGCGGTACGGCCCAGTGTTCGCAGGAAGGCCCACCTTCTCTCGCGCGCCGGGCGAGCCGTCAATGTAGCCGGGCGAAGAGACGAAGTCGACCCTCTCGACGAACTTGCGCTTCTCCAGCTTGGTCATGATAATCGTGCCCCAGCAGCAAGAAGCGATCTCGTTGGCGCCGCCGGGCCCGCCGAAGCGCCTGTCCGGGTGGTCGTAGTCCTTTCCCAGGAATGTCGAGTTGAAGTTACCGAACTTGTCTATTTGCACCGCCGAGAGTATGCCCCAGTCCACGTAGCCCAGAGCCGCGTGGGCGTCGACGATGTTCATCCCTTCCCAGGCGACAGACCGGTAGTGCGACCGCGCCGCGCCCAGCATCATTCGCGGCAGGGGGAAGCTGGGGCTGGGGGCTATGGCGCCCTCTTCGACGAGAAAGCCGACCTCGGGCGTGCGCATCCGCTTCGCGAGAAGGATCGCGAACAGCGGCGGTCCCGCCATCTGCACGAAGTAGAGCTTGTCCTCCTCGATCATGTTGGCGATGGTGCAGATATTCTGCTCCAGGTCCGTGAAGGTCAGCTCAGTCATTGGTACCCCTCCCGAACGGTCTCTTCCTGTGTCAGCCTGAGCAGCTTGGCAGCCCCGACCCGCTTATCAAGCATCTCCTCGTGCGAAGCGACGCTGAAGATGTACTTCTCCAGGTACTGGTCCAGGGTGCCCTGTATCTGCGCGAAGGCGAACTCCAGGATGTTCTCCGCATCGGCGACGTAGCGGCCGGGCACGCTCCCCGGATAGCCGCCGAACGGCGCCAGCACGACCGCGTCGACCAGGTAGTAGGGGATCGTCGTCCGCTGCGGGTTTCGCCTGATCTCGTCGTTGCCGATTATCTGCTCCGTCGAAATGATCAGCTTCCTCGACGCCATCGCGATCTCCCGCGGCGCCACGCCCGCGCCGTAAATGCGCGCGTTTCCGAATGCGTCGCACTCGTGGACGTGGATCAGGCCGACGTCCGGGTTCAGAGCCGGCACCAGCACGATGGGCTGCCCGGTGTACGGGTCCTCGACGAGCTTGGCGCCAGACTTCTCAAAGACGTCCGTGCCGCCGACGTAACGCATCGGCAGGAAGGGCACGCCCAGCGCGCCCGCCAGCAATCGATAGGACAGAGC
>Ga0315288_10004927_pt1 | contig 16994 bp, 10 predicted proteins | sample YL17G11_20_MG_FD_203454 | JGI IMG/M metagenome (GOLD analysis project Ga0315288, IMG submission 203454) | Sediment microbial communities from Yellowstone Lake, YNP, Wyoming, USA - YL17G11_20 | ecosystem: Environmental > Aquatic > Freshwater > Lake > Sediment | place: USA: Wyoming | collected... | reverse complement strand
GACCGTGCTCACCCGTTTTTCTACATCGACCATCTTTTCTTTCAGGTCCATTTCAAATCACACATGAATTTTATTTCCCTGCCAATATATAATTGTGTTGTTCTCTATAATATACCAGAACAAGAACAGCTAAACGAGATATAAAATGATAATCCGATCCAAGGACCAACAATCTATTTCAATGGGGGTTTTAACCCTACAGATTCTGTTAATACTTTAGACCATAGATGCATCTTTTCATGATAGGATTCCATTGAGCGTTCTTGCACCGGGCCATGACCTGGAACTTGCGCATATTGAACTGACATTTACATTTGTCTTCCAGTGTCGGGTTCGAGGCCCGTAAAATAGTGACATCTCGGATTTGGACCATTTCATAATCGATATTCAAGGTCATTTTGTGCTGTATAAGCAGAAGTTTGCATATGTATTTCTTTATCTTCATTTCCGAGTTCTCCGCAAAGATAATATTATTGACAGAAGGGTCTAATTAAATTTTGGTCAAATCAAATATACTCACAATGTGCCAGATTAGTAGATTAAAACGATAGGCCCCGGTCGTCCGAGACCCCGATTGGCCCGTTCGGGCCGATGAAAATGGGCGAGATTTCATTAGGGCCGTATTCAATGAATTTCCATAACGGTGGTTTGGGGTATAGGTCACAATGCGCCCACTTTCTATTTTGCATCCTTGGACAGGTTTGGGAGAAGACCGGGCGTAAAAATTATCAATACCCAGAACCATCATGAATCCGACGGAAGACTATTTCACTCGTTTATGGAAAGGCCCAGTGAAGCCCAAGAACCCGGCAAAGGCCATCAAGCCGGCCCCACGAGCCCCGGAATTGGCGAGGGCGGAGCCTGGTGCGGTGGACACTGTCATCGGACCGTACGTGAACGACGAGAAAAACTCCCGTATCGTATCCGCGCTTGGACGGTTCGGGCAGCTTGGGCCGAAATGGACCTTCGCACCGCCGGACCAGGGCGTTGCCGGGCTGGTGCTCCTTACCGGCGAGCGCGTCCTGTCGCCTTGCAGCTTCGGTTGCTGTGTCCTGGACCGCCATGACGGGAGGTTGCTCAACCAGGTGCGGCAACTGTCCGGGTCCCCCACGCTCGACCCCGTGAACTCGCTATTGTACAGCAAGAACATCTTCGGCATGGTGGGAGGTTATCGCATCGAGGATGGCGGGAGTGCTTTCTCGCTGTTACTGCAGGGAGGCAAGGAGTTCGGCCAGAAATTTATGGCCAGGAGGGGGGGCCGGTTGCTGACGGTCAGCACCGCATTGCCGGCCAACGAGCCGCCCGACCCCGAAGAGACCGTGATAGAGCTCACCGAACTGGGCGAGCCGCCGTACAAGCCCTGGAACGAACCCGGCGGTCCGCATGTGATCGTGAATCTGATGTACGATTCCAGCCGCATGCTATCAGCGATGCACGGCGATACATTGGTGGTGGCGACCCACGACCGCATCTTCACGATAGACGCCGAGCTCGAGGTCCAAAACGAGCTGACAGGCTCTTTCGGGCCGATGGCCATAAGCCTCGACGAGGCCGGGCGGATCTACATCATTGTTTATGTGGGCGGCAAGCGCGATGTCTTTGTCGGGGGCCATTACGCGCTGTGGCTGCTGACACCGGCCGGGGAAAGGCTGTGGGCATACGATTTTCCTAACGGGATGCAGGCCTGTTTCCCCCCCATCGTTGGCTATGACCACACCGTTTATACCTTCGCGGCCCCCGGCGGATACGATGTCAATGGCCAGCAGCTCTACGCCATCTCGCCTAGCGGGAAATTGAAATGGAGCCGCCCGGTGCCAGGCCACTACGCCCATGCGGTCGTCACAGCGGACGATTATCTTTTGGTCTCGGAGGGTCCCGACGTCGCATCCTATGACCAAAAGGGCGAGCGAAGGGTGCTTTGCACTTTTCCAGGCGAGGAGCTATGTTCGCCACCGCTGCTCACCGACAGGGGGGAGCTTATAGTGGCGTCCAAGACAGCCGTGCATTGTCTGGAGCTTGTCCGCGGTCCGTGAGGCTGTGGCTAGGAGGAATAAATTGAAGGGCGATTAGGGTCGCCCACTCTCGGCAATCTCGAGAAGTCCGGACTTCCAGGGGGCCTCCCAGGAAGAATTCATGTGCCCCAGGCCTAGATACATATGATACATGCAAGAGACAAGAATTAGAATGTCAAAAGGGGGCAATGCGGTCCAAAATGTTTTATTATTGGTAAAGGCCAGTCTCATAGGGGTTGGTGGTCTCTTGCTGGTACTGTTCGGACCGCACACGAACATGTTCCTGACCGCAGGTGTCGGAGCTATAGCTCTGCTCATTTGCGTACTGATATTCGCCTATACCATTGCCTACTGGAACGACGACGTGAAGCCGAAAAAATGACGGCACACAACGTCGATGGACCGGCTTAACAGGTGAGCGTGGACTTGCAAGAAGGCACGGCGGAGCTAGATCCTTTTTTTACTTTTTTTATTAATCTTTATTTTTTTTTTCAGACCTCGAAAATATCTCAAGGCCTTTTCGAACCTAATGAGACCCGGGGCGTCGATTGGGATGGCCACGTCAGCTGACCAGGCGTCATGAAGGCGCCCAGATAATCGAGCAATCTCGCAGATGATATGGTCTCGAGCCGGGCCGAGGCCTTCGTCGCTTCGATCATCAGGATATCGTTGATCCCCGACTGGATGCATGTGAGCCCGGTCAGTCCCAGTTTATTCTCATTATCGAAATGTCCCGCGGTCATCGTCAGGTACCTTTCGAGGATGAGGAACCTCCGGCTCAATAGAAGGGCAGGCCCGGTCAATGACCAGAGCTTGCCCTCCTTCTTGACCAGGCCCTTGGACACCAGGCCGTCCAGGGCCCCCGGGACGATCTCCACCATGAAGGTCCCGCGGATGTCGAGCATCTCCCTCAAGATACTGACGAACTTTTGATAGTCCGTCTCGCCCTCCGAGACTATGGGGGCGATCTTATCCATCTCGATTAGGACCGGGACCTGTTCCTTGTCGTCCGCGAGGGCCCTCAGGAAGGCCCGCCTCTGGTGGTCCATCATGGCGGAAAACACCAGGGCCTCGCCGGCCGTCAGGTCCACCCCGAACTCGCAGTTGCTTATGTCGGAGGTCCCGAGCATCTGCCCGATGCCCACGAAGACCGGCTCGGTCAGGGCCGGGTAGTTTATCCTCTGGTCCCCCGCTTCGTTGATGATGGAGGCGGTCCTCCCGTCCGGGGTCATGTAGACGATGTATTCGAAGATGTTCCCCGGAGATTTCGTGAAATAGATACGCGAAAAGGCCTTTGCGGTCGCAAGGACCTCGATGGCGGGACGGACGGATTGCAATATGGCGCCGTTCTTGTCGCAAATGCCAGCCTCGGCAAGGGCCTTTTTATCAGGAGAGGATTGGCCCTCTATTTCGTACAGGAGAGGCGACATCTGGCTCAGGGGCCCGTCCCATGAGCGGCCTATCGACCCGAGCAGCCGGGGCTTGACAACGATCTCGATCTTTTCTTCCATTGGGACCATCCTCCGTTCCATTCTACTATTAGTCTCCATATCCTAGTCCTCTTTTTATGGTGTTGTCCGTGACCACTGATTGGATCTTGCCCTGGAGCGGATCCTTCACCGCTGCCTTTATCGCTCTGTCGATATAACGGTCCTTGGCCAACGACTGGGATATGGACTTCGGGACGACCTTGCCCACCTTGACTAGATCGTAATCCTTGTACTCCGTTAACAGGAATTTCTTGCCGCCGGTATATTTAGTGATCCCATCCTTCGCCACGTCGATGGCCTTGTCAAGGAGGGCCTCTTTGGCGCCATCTACCGCCCCTTTACGGATCGACTTGAAGGAGAAGCCGTCTTTGTGTACCGATTCACTGACGTTCTTAAGGACGGTCTTGCTCGCCGAGTAGATATTCTTGAAGAGCTTGCCCTGTTTCCCGCCTACTTTTGAGAGGACATCGATGCCGAAGTCGGCCGCGCCTTCCACCTTCCCAAGCACGTTGACCGTATTATCGGCGCTATTCCCTTTCTCGATCCAATTCGCCGAATCCTTCCCATCCTCTATTTGCTTCTTGATGTTATCCTGCTTCGCTACCTCGAGCTTCTTCGCTTTATCCTGAAGGAACGCGGTTTGGTCGTTCTTCGCCTTGGTCGAGAGCGCATTCAGCACGTCATCCTGGGCCGAGTGCCCAGTGGACATGTTCTGGAAGTCCTTTTGGGACCAGTTGGTATTGTCCTGCGTATTTTGCGTGTACTGGTTGAAATGGCTCAGGTCGTTGTACCAGAGGTCGTCGTTCACGTCGTGCCACTTGCCCTTCGAGGCGACATAGGTCAGCTCGATATCGTCCCCCCACCCCTTTGGGTTTTTATAGGCCTTGACCGTGCCGTCCTTCGGGCCGGGAGGGGTAGATGAACTTGCTGTCGTCGTGCCGCCGCCAATCCCTTCATCTATGTTTGTGGCAGGGGTGGCATTGGGGTCTATGGTGGATTCCCACATGACAGGGCCACTGGCCGGCGTGACGGGGGATGATGCCGACGTGACAGGGACATCGGGCAAGGATTTGGTGGATGAGGTCGATGTGACAGGGACATCGGGCGGTGGGGCAGTTGATCGTGTCGACACGACAGTGACATCGGGCGGTGTGTCCGGCTCATACGCGTCGAGCGGTATGTCCGGCTGTGTCACTTCGGGCGGCTTGGCCGGCACGGGCGCCTTTGCCGGTGGGGTCGTGGTCGTCTTTCCCGCCAGCGAAGCGTTGTGCATCCCAATGAGCGCGGCGACCCAACCGGAAAGGACACAGGCGGCCGCGTGATGGTCGGACTCGAAGCCACCAGTAATGAAGAGGACGGGAGGCACCAGGTCGGTCAATGTCAGCAGCGGGAATATGAAGGGTATGATGAGGCCGGCCCCGAGCCCGACGTTCAATTTTCCCGAATGGCCCATCTTCTCGAGCACGAAGGGGAGATAGATTGCCACCATCACCATGATCAGGCCGACCCACCCGACATAGAAGACGGGAAGATAATCCCAGGGCACCGCTCCCTTCAGGCCGAGCCTATCGTGGGTTATCGTCGGGGATATTGTAAGTATGATGAGCCCGACCATCATGATGATGGGTTTGAGCTTCTTGTTCAGGAACCGCTCGGGGAGGATGGCCCCCACGATCATGATTATCGTGGCAAGGATGATGAGGGCCGGATAGCCCGGGAACGCGTTGGTCAGGGGCTTGGATAAGTTCGCGGGAAGGACCCATATTATGCTCAGGTACTTCATCAAGGTGGTCGGGTTGTGCCCCGTCGGGAGAAACAGCCCGCCCTTGGTGATGGTCACCGAGAATATGGAAAAGAAGGTGATGGAACCGATCATGTAGACGATCTGCATGATGAAGGGAACCTTCGTGATGTTCTTTTGAAGGGCATCGATGGCCTGTTGGGTGGACATCCTCTTGACATAAAAGACGCTCAGGAGAAGACCGACCGTTATCGAGACTATCATCCCTGCGATGCCGTTGGCCAATCCCACGACGAAGCCGACTATTCCGGCGGCGATGATCGGGACCAACGGTAAGAGCTTGTTTGTCCGGGCCGGTCCCGTCTGGGGATTAGATACAGATGGATTTGAAGCGGAGGTGGTTGGCGGAGGGGCCATTAGGATAAGATAGATTTTATAATTATTTGAAGATTTTGTAGGGGCTTACCGGTCTGTAGCGGTCTACGTCTCGGAATCACGCCTTTTTCTTCGGCATTTGCTGTCAATTCCCTGTTCCGAAGTTCACTTTGAGCCGGAAATTGATTATGCGGAAGGGGATTCCAAGGGTAAAATTTCTGTCGAGCCATATTTGGATCTCTTTTTCAATCCTAGTATATAAAGGAAATTCCGGAGAAGTCCTAAAACGCTAGATTCCGAGACTCACACCGCTATAAAGCGTTACGTCCTCCGTTTATTATAATTAACTATTTTTCCCCGTAGGTCCAGTGTGCGAATCCCTGTGGGCCCACTTTCGTTTTATTCATTGATAATAAAAGCGCGTACCCTCTTTCAGATGCGAGCATTCTACATTGCATATCCTGAAAAAGTGCAGGCAGTGCCTGCACAATCTGATATAGCAAAGGCCCATCCGAACCGGTTTCCCCTTCCTTGGACCCATTATGTAGCACTTCTTTCTTTGAAGAGTTGTACAAACTAATTAATTTCCCTGGATATATAATACTAAAGTCTGTCACTATGTTCAAGTCAAAACCCCCGCATTGTGGTCATATTCATTTTCGAAGGGGAGGATACAATCCAATGATGAACCATGTGGGCCAACGCGAATGCGTCCCCATCACGAAATACAGCGTTTTCTTCTGGAGCATTTCATGGAAGAACTTAGCCTTCAGGTTCTTCCACAGAGTTTCAGGATCTCCATAGCGCTTTCCCCAGCTTCGATAGGATTCGAACAGCTCCCAGTCCTCACATTGCATCTCGTGATATTTCTTTCCCTCGCAGCCTGAACACTGGAATCTGTATTTGAAGATATGATTCATCTTGGTTACAAGGGGTATCCTCTCTCCTTCGAGAGTCAAGGTTGATGACCAGCTTTCCAGTTCCTGTATCTTCAATTCCTCTGTCTTGATGAATTCTAATAACCGCGATGGTTTTACAAGGCCGAGGGATTTCTTCTCTTCCTTGAACAGAACCTCGAGTTCTTCTATGGACCTATCCAACAGGGGGAGGACTATATTGTTCCTCGCATCCCAATCCACCCGCGGCTTGGTCAAATGTCTATCAAGAATTCTGATTGTATCTGGTCTTATTTTATGACTCTCGCGCCGACCAAGGATATCTGATTCGTCTAGCTTACATTCGACCTCAATTATGTCGAACTTAGATATTTTCGCATCCCCTACGAAGTGCCGCATGTCGACGGGATATAATCGGATCCATTCTCCTTCCTCAGTAATCCCCGCGGTACATGCAACGCAACCGTGCTTGGAGCTTGGTTCAGGATATGCCTTGGCCACAATGGTGATCCTTTTTTTCACCCAAGTCAACGGATGACCACCTCCGCCCCCCTCCGCGCCAGTTCCTTGCCCAAGGCTGACCTGTGACATCGTCCCGGCTCATGTTCGAAGCACATTAGGGCGATTCTCTTGTTTCTCGAAAGGTCGTTCAGATATTGGATGTCTCCCGCTCTATCCAGGAGGAGTTGGTTATATGTCTTAAAAAAGATAGTATAGTTCCCTGTTTCCTTCAGATCATTCCGTATATTCTCGGGAACCCCGAGGGATGGTATGCTGATAAAATCGATATTCATCTTGTTGCAGTAGGTCTCGAGCTGGTAACGCTTGAACCCGTATTTCATGCTCCAGGGATTGTCCCTTACATCGACCAGTGCGTGTATCTTCTCATCGATCAATCGTTTCAGGAATTCATCTATGGACTGACCTTCGTACCCCACCGTCATTATCCCAGTCCTGTCCTTGACATAGGTCATCTTACGTTTAAGTTTACTGAATATCGAATACTCGGGGTACCGGTCGTAAATAAAATCGACAAGGTTACTATCAGTGAAGGATGCGACCCTGAGAAGATGCGCATCAATGATTTTCTTCATTCCTAAGGATAAAACACCGTCCCCGTGTTTATATATTATCTGATTTCCATCTGTTCCGATTAGGCCGTCTCTCTCGAGCATCTGGAGATCGTGATGCAATTCGAATGAATATGGTCCGAACTTGTACGGCAAGAAACCGTAGAATTTCAGACACTGTGCCATGTTCTCGTCTCGACCCATTAGAAAAAGGAGCTTGGTAAGTCGGAGCTTGGAACATTGTTGAGTTCTCTCAAGGGCATATAAAAGGCATCTGACTCGGCTGTTCATCATCATTTTTGGTATTGGTATTAGGATATACATCATCCTTTCGGAGGGTCCAGTGGAAGTAACAGTTAAAATCGAATTGGAGCAGTGAAAGTAAAACCAGTATTGTCAATTGTTATGTAGTATGTCGATGAAATTCCTATATTTGATGGATTTGAGAATTATGCTGAACACCATTCGAATGGAAAGAGCAAATGAAAAGAGGCCATCGGCGACGATACCGAGTTCAACCCACATTTTTAGGGTCTTGGATATTTCGTATTAGTATAGATTCATTATCAATCCCCTAACGGAAAGGATTTAAAATAAGAAAACAATATATCCCTCATGTCAAGAAAAACCTTCTTCGGAAATAATGGAATAGCGGATTGCAAAATCCTGGTTATAGGGATATTATTTATCATATTATCTCAGGGATCGATCCCGGTCAACGCGACCGGATCGAATCCCTCGATCACCACCAAGGATTGGAATCAGACAGCGATTTGGAACTTCACCGACATGAGCAACTATACATTCCAGAACACCACAGCCGCCGCCGGGAAGCTCGAGCTCGGGATCCAGACGCTCCTTATAAACGACACGACCAAGGCGGACTTCGAGGCCGGGACCTATCACAATCTCTCGGTGGACGCGCCGGGCTCACTCATCCTGGGCAATTCCTCCGGTTCCGGCTTCACGGACATCACGTCAAAGACACCATTTGCGGATACGGAAATGGTCCAGTCCGTGGCATGGGGCGATTACGACAATGACGGTGACGAGGACCTCTTCATTGGGCACGAGGACCGGCTGAACAACCTTTTCAGGAACGACGGCAACGGCACCTTCACTGAGGTGACGGACGCCTCCGGGCTCGGCGGCCCGCCCGACGTCTACTACGCATGGACCGCGGCATGGGGCGATTACAACAACGATGGCCGGCTTGACCTGATCCAGGCGGTCGCGAACAGCTTCTACATCTGGAGGAACAACGGGGACGGGACCTTCTCCAATGTCGCCCTAGGGGCAGGGGTCGTCAACAGCGACATGACCCAATTTGTGGGCTGGCTGGACTACAACAGGGACGGCTATCTGGACATTTACGCACCAACCGGCGATAACAACGACCGGCTGTGGCGTAACAACAAGGACGGCACCTTCACTAATGTGGGCGCCATTGCTGGTGTGACCGATACCGATGATTCCGACTTCATCACCGCGGACATCGACAACGACGGCTGGGCGGACATCCTCAAGCACAACCCGACCGCAAAGTTCGAATTCTTCAGGAACAACCACGATGGCACCTTCACGAACCTCTCGGCCAAATGGCACATCGACTACGGCCCCTTCGGCTATGTCCATGGCGGCATCGGGGTCCTCGACTACAACAATGATGGGTTGCTAGACGTCTACCTGTCGACCCCGTCCCAGGACCTTCTCCTCGAGAACAACGGGTCCGGTTTCAAGGACGTTTCGAGCACCGCCGGCATCTCCGGCGGATACGACTCCACGGACGTCCAGTGCGAGGACTTCGACCTTGATGGCTACCAGGACATCTTCGTGGCCGGGGACTACGGCCCCATAATCTGGCGGAACGACGGTGACGGAACGTTCACTAAGGAGAAGGCAGAATGGGGCTTCACGTCTTCGATGGACCAGGCCAGCGGAGCGGGAGCGTCCGATATCGACAACGACGGCGACAAGGATATCTACGTCGGCTACCGCAATGCCCCGGGGCCCTCCGCCAAGTTCTATAGCAATGATGTGAACAGCCTTAACTTCCTGAAGTTCCGACTGGTCGGCACGACCACGAACAAGGTTGGCATCGGTGCGAAGATCCAGCTCTACAGGACGGACGCCCCGACCAAGCTCGTCGGTATGAGGGAGATTGTGGGCGGCACCGGCGCTGGGACGGTGACCAGCTACGAGCAGATTTTCGGCGTGGAGCGCGGCTATAAGTACAATGCCACGGTCATCTTCCCGGGCGGCTCCAACGTGACCGTCACGAACCTGATGGCCCCGACCTCCATCCAGGTCTCCGAATCCGGGGCCGTGAAGGTCCTAACGGAGTACACCGCGAAGGGGGACTTCCGCTCACGCCCAATCAGCGTCGGCGACATTACCTCCTGGGGCGAGATATCATGGGATGCGGCCAATATCCAAGGGGCCAATATCTCCTTCAGGACGAGGACCTCCATGGACGGGACGAAATGGTCTGGCTGGTCCGGCCCCTATAACAGCTCTGATAATGTTTCGAGCCCGGTAGGCAGGTACATCCAGTATTCCATCGTCTTCTCGTTCCCTGCCATCAACGTCTTCCCCGAAATCAAGGGCATCTCAATCTCCTATAACAAGCACTATCCGGCCGGAACGGCCAAGACAAAGACCCTGGTCTTCGACGAGACCGCCTACGGCATGGTATTCTCGTGCGCAAAGGTCGACAACGACCAGACGGTCTCCTTCAACTATTCCACCGACAACGGGACCACCTGGAAGAAGATGCCGAACGACGGGAACCTATCGGCGCTACAGTTCGCCAAGATTGCCCTGAAGGTCGACCTATCCACAGCGAACACCTCCGTCACGCCGGTCATAGATTATCTGAGGCTGGACAATTATTTCAACGTCGCTCCCACCGTCGGCCTGATTGCTCCGGGGAACGGTACGATCGTCGGGCCGGCCGTGAACCTCTCATGGAACGCGTCGGACCGTGAAGGCGGAAAGCTCGTCTTCGATATCTTCCTGGGCGCCTTGGCCAATGGGCCGAAGGTCGCCTCGGGGATATCCTCCACCAACCTGTCGTTCAACAACCTCACCCCGGGCCAGAAATACTACTGGTATGTCGTCGCCAAGGATGTCCATGGAGTCCTAGGGCGCTCGGACACCTGGTCCTTCATCATGAACTCGGCCCCCAAGGTATTCCTGGGCCTGCCAACGAACGGAAGCATCTTGAACAATACTCAAGTGACCCTCAATTGGACCGGGGTCGATGCCGAAAACCAGGCCTTGAAGTACGGACTGTACTACGGCACCGATGGGATATCCTTCACCAAGGTCGATGCAGGGAACTTGACCAAGTACTCGCTCACCTTGGAAGACAAGAAGACATACTACTGGTATATCACGGTGGACGATGGGCTACTGACGAGCAGGTCGTCCACACGGGCGTTCATGATACAGGTCCATACGAACCATCCACCGAAGGTCACTAGCCAACCGCCAGATACCGCTACCGTCGGCAAGGCCTATAACTACACGCTCGCTTTGAGCGATCCCGACAACGATCCGATCAGCGTCTCATTCGCCCAAGGTATCGTCATACCCCCTGGAATGAACATGACCTCGGCCGGGCACATCTCCTGGATGCCCCTCAAGACGGGGTCATATAAGATGGGTGTGCTGGTCAGCGACGGGACGGCCGTCGTCACCTATTACTTCTGGATAAACGTCACGAACGCCAGCGTCAACCAACCGCCACAGATCCTGATGACGACCAATATCCAGATGAAACAGGACAAGATGGTCTACGACCTGTCGAAACTGGTCTCGGATGACGGAGGGGCGAACAACATCACCTGGTCCATCAGCGGCGGCAACGACAACCTGTTCAAAGCGACCCTTTCCGGGAACATCCTGACAATCACGCCAGTGAAGAACGCCAAGGGAAAAGGGACCCTGATCCTGACCGCAAAGGATTCCGGGAACCTCGCCACAACTAAGACCCTGGACATCACCGTAGATTCAAAAGTAACGACCTCGACTAATAATTACAATAATATCATTCTGGTCATGGCCATCATCATTTTTATTATGGTCGCAGTCATGATAGCCTCGATATTCAGGAACAAGCAACGGCCTGGCAAGCGAACAGAATCGAAGGCCCCGACCAGGGACAGGAAAAGGCCATCGGCAACGAAAGACAAATATCGACCAGATCAAGACGGCACTCATCCATTGCCTAAATCCGGAGAAGGAACAACAAAACACAAATCATCGGCCACAAGATATCGATCAGCTCGTGGAGGAAAAGGACAACGCCGATAAATGATTGGCCATAGCGTCAAGGGATGGGCCCGGTCCTTTGAACACTTATACTTTCCAGATGGATACGAAGTCCTTCAATTTTCCTTCGATCCTTTCTTTCCAGTCCTTGACGACCTGCTCGTTCTCGGGCTTGCAGGGGAATATCGAGACAATGAGCGGTATATATCGGTGTGAACCCCTGTGGGCTCACTTTCGTTTTTTTATTGACGATAAAGGCGCGTAATCTCTTTTAAATGCGCGCGTTTTATATTGCGTATCCAGAGATTGTGCAGAAATCGTCTGCACAATTGTATTTGGAGAATTCGGAGATTTGGCCTCGTTTTACTTTATAGATTGCTTTCTATAAATTGTAGGGCATGCCAGTATCATTTAGGGCCCATCGAGCATGATCTCGGGGTTTTAGTTTCACTGGGGGTCCCCTAGCGTTTTTATATCCCTTCGTGCCATGTCATTTCAGGTATCCGCGATGAAGGACTCGTTCCAGCTCGAGGCAAAGTTCTCCATGACAGGGGACCAGCCCGAGGCCGCAGGCAAACTCGTGAAGGGAATAAACAGCGGCGCCAAGGCCCAGACGCTTTTGGGCATCACAGGCTCCGGCAAGACCTTCACGATAGCCAATGTCATCGCGAATGTCAACCGGCCGACACTGGTCATCTCGCACAACAAGACGCTTGCGGCTCAGCTGTATTCCGAGCTCCGGTCATTCTTCCCCCACAATGCCGTCGAGTACTTCGTTTCCTACTACGATTACTATCTTCCCGAATCCTACAAGCCCGAGACGGACACATACATAGAAAAGGACACCGCGGTCAACGCAGAGATCGAAAAGCTTCGGTATGCGGCCACCGGGGCCCTCATGTCCCGGCGCGATGTGATCATCGTATCCTCGGTATCATGCATCTACGGGCTCGGGATGTCATTGGAGGACTACAGGGCCATGCACCTGGTCCTCAACGAGGGCGACACCATCTCCCGCGAAAATCTTATCGCCCGCCTCGTCGAGATGCAATACAAGCGCACCAGATCGCATGTCGAGGCCGGGACCTTCAGAGTCCTAGGCGAGGTCCTGGAGCTCCAGCCGCCCGGCGAGGACATCAATCTGCGCATCGAGCTCGACGGCGACAGGGTCGACAGGCTGTCTGTCGTGGACCATGTGACCGGCGAGGCCCTCAAGGTCAAGGACATGATCTACATCTATCCTGCAAGGCATTTTGCCACCCCGCCAGACAAGATCGAGGGGGCTTTAAAGACCATCAAAGAGGAGCTCGATGAAAAGCTCGCCATTCTAAAAAAGCAAAAAAAGATCGTCGAGGCCTACCGGCTCGAGACCCGGACCAACCACGACATCGAGATGATACACGAGATGGGCTTTTGCAAGGGCATCGAGAACTATTCGAGGCATTTCACGGGCCGCAAGGAGGGCCAGCCGCCCTACACCCTCATGGACTATTTTCCGAAGGACTACCTGCTCATCGTCGACGAGAGCCACGTGACGCTCCCGCAGGTCCGGGGGATGTATCGCGGCGACCATTCGAGGAAAAAGACCCTCATCGATTACGGCTTCAGGCTGGATTCGGCCCAGGACAACCGGCCCCTTCAGTTCGACGAGTTCTTACAAAGGATAAACACCGTCATCTTCATGTCCGCCACGCCATCGGTATACGAGCTCGAGCATTCTGACCTGATAGTCGAGCAGATATTGCGGCCGACCGGGCTTTTGGACCCGAAAATCGAAATCAGGCCCACCAAGCACCAGATAGACGACCTTCTCTCCGAGGTCCATGCGACCGTGGACCGCGGCAACAGGGTCCTCGTGACAACGCTGACCAAGAGAATGGCAGAGGACCTGACGGAATACCTGCAAGACAAGGACATCAGGGCCCGCTACCTCCACTCGGAGATCGACACACTGGACCGCATCGAGGTCCTCCGGGGCCTGAAAAAGGGCGATTTCGATGTCCTCGTGGGCATCAACCTTTTGAGGGAAGGCCTGGACATGCCCGTGGTCGAGCTCGTGGCCATCCTCGACGCCGACAAGGAGGGGTTCTTGCGCTCCGAGACCTCGCTCATCCAGACCATTGGCCGCGCCTCGCGCAACGAGATGGGCCGAGTGATAATGTACGCTGACAAGATGACCAGGTCCATGAAGGCTGCCATAGACATCACGAAGAAGCGCCGCCACGCTCAGGAGCGCTACAATAAAGACAATGGCATCGTGCCCAAGACCATCACATCCACCGGCGAGCTGATGGCCACGGGCGCAAAGCCCGAGGCCACCCGGGAGGGGATGACCGCGGCCGTCGCAAGAGACCTGCTCATTGACATGGAGCGGGACATGAGATTTGCGGCCCAGAGGCAGGATTTCGAGCTTGCGGCCCGCTACAGGGACGAGCTCAAGAGCCTGCGTGAATGGCTCGCGTCACAAGACCTGTGACCGATACTGCCACAGGACCCAGCAAAAATTCTATATAGGACGTCGGGTTTTTTTCACCTCCGTGACCAAGGGCGATTATATCATCATCGGCGGTGCGAGACAGCACAACCTCAAGAACCTGAACGTCAAGATCCCGCGCAACAAGTTCGTTGTCATCACGGGCATCTCCGGCTCGGGCAAGTCCACGCTGGCCTTCGACACCATCTTTGCCGAGGGCCAGCGCAGATACGTCGAGTCATTGTCGGCCTATGCGCGGCAGTTTCTGGGCCAGATGAAAAAGCCCGATGTCGACTTCATCGAGGGGCTGTCGCCATCCATATCCATCGACCAGAGGACCGTGTCCAAGAACCCGCGCTCCACGGTGGGCACCGTCACTGAGATCTACGACCACCTCCGGCTGCTTTTCGCCAGGGTCGGTATCCCCCACTGCCCCAAGTGCGGCAAGATAATCCAGAAGCAGACCGTCCAGCAGATAGTGGACGGCATCCTTGCGGGCAACAAGGGAAGCATCACCATCCTTGCCCCCCTGGTCGTCGACCAGAAGGTCTGGAGGCCCAAGGAGATGGAGAACCTTCGAAAGCGGGGGTTCGTGAAGGTCCGCATCGATGGCAAGGTCCACCGGACCGACGAGGAATTCGAGCTCGACCGCTTCAAGATGCACAATATCGAGGCCGTCATCGATCACATCGACCTTGGAACGGACGCCGCCATAAAGCGCAGGCTCACCGACAGCGTCGAGCAGGCATTGCAGCTTACCGGCGGGACACTTATCGTCTCGGACGCCAAGGGCAACGACGAGCTCGTATCGGAACATTTCGCGTGCACCAAATGCGGCATTTCCTTCGAGGAGCTGCTACCCCGAAACTTCTCGTTCAACTCGCCGCACGGGGCCTGTCCCCGCTGCGCGGGATTGGGCGAGCTCCGCGAGGTCGACCCCCAGCTACTTGTGGCGCACCCGGACCGCAGCCTCCTGGACGGCGCCTTGGAAGGCTGGTTCGGCGGCGCATCGATGTTCTGGGACCAGTTCATCGGCGCGATAGCACGGGAGTATGGCTTCGATCCCGACATCCCGTTCCAGGACCTTTCCAAGGAGGTCCAAAACGTCGTCTTGTACGGTTCCGGGGACCGGTGCATACGGATGAGGCTCGAGGGCCCGCGCATGTCCCACGAGATCGACCGACCGTGGGAGGGGGTCATCAACAACCTCCAGCGTCGCTATATCGAGACCCATTCGTCGATGATGCGCGATGAGATCGAAAAGACGATGTCCATGGCCCGATGCCCCGAGTGCAAGGGGCTCCGGCTCAAGCCGGAGGCCGCGGCGGTCACGGTTGCGGACCGGTCCATCACGCAACTTACGCAGATGTCCGTCTCACAAGGCCTGGAATTTTTCAAAAACATCAAGCTCGACCAAAGACAGATGCTCATCAGCCGCGATCTCATCAAGGAGATCGTATCAAGGCTCGAGTTTCTGCTCAATGTCGGGCTCGGATATCTTACGCTCGACCGGGCCTCCGCCACGCTTTCGGGCGGCGAGGGCCAAAGGATCCGGCTGGCCACGCAGATAGGCTCGGGACTGGTGGGCGTCATCTACATCCTTGACGAGCCGTCCATCGGGCTCCACCAGCGCGACAACGCCCGACTGATAGACACGTTGCTAGAGCTCCGGGACCTGGGGAACACCCTCATCGTGGTCGAGCACGACGAGGAGACCATCCTTGCCGCAGACCAGGTTCTGGACCTGGGCCCCGGCGCGGGCATCCATGGCGGGCATCTTGTGTCCCAGGGCACGCCCCAGCAGATCATGCGCGACCCCAAGTCGATAACCGGAAGGTTCCTTTCCGGCAAGGAGCGCATCCCGATGCCTGCGGAGCGCCGAACGCCCAACGGCAAAAAGCTCGTCATCCGGGGCGCCTCGGAGCACAACCTCAAGGACATCACCGTCGACATCCCGCTCAATGTCTTCACATGCGTCACCGGGGTCTCGGGCTCTGGCAAGTCCACGCTCGTCCATGATATCTTGTATCCGGCCCTTTCAAGGAAGCTCCACGGTGCCGGTGGCATCGTCGGAAAGCACAAGGAGCTCAAGGGCATGGAGCATCTGGACAAGGTCATTATAATCGACCAGTCGCCCATCGGCAGGACGCCCCGGTCCAACCCAGCGACGTACACGGGACTATTCAACCCGATAAGAGAGCTCTTTGCCATGACCAAGGACGCCCAGATACGGGGTTATCGTCCGGGACGGTTCTCGTTCAATGTCAAGGGCGGCCGCTGCGAAAAATGCGGCGGGGCGGGCCTAGTGAAGATCGAGATGCATTTTCTGCCAGACATCTTCATCCCATGCGAGCAATGCAAGGGGCTGCGCTTCAACAGGGAGACCTTGGAGGTCAGGTTCAAGGACAAAAACGTCTCCGAGGTCCTCGAGATGACCGTCGAAGAGGCATTGGAGTTTTTCAAGAACCAGCCCCAGGTCCACCGAAAGCTCCAGACGCTCTACGACGTCGGATTGGGCTACATCCGGCTGGGCCAGCCGGCAACCACCTTGTCCGGCGGCGAGGCCCAGCGCGTCAAGCTGTCGACCGAGCTTTCCAAGAGGCCCACCGGAAGGACCATCTATCTTCTGGACGAGCCCACGACCGGGCTCCATTTCGCGGAC
>Ga0315288_10004926_pt1 | contig 16997 bp, 16 predicted proteins | sample YL17G11_20_MG_FD_203454 | JGI IMG/M metagenome (GOLD analysis project Ga0315288, IMG submission 203454) | Sediment microbial communities from Yellowstone Lake, YNP, Wyoming, USA - YL17G11_20 | ecosystem: Environmental > Aquatic > Freshwater > Lake > Sediment | place: USA: Wyoming | collected... | reverse complement strand
CCGTCTCTGGATACCTCTCACTCCCGTATGCCTCCGACTCGACTCACGTTCTAATGCTGAGCGCGAGGATGTTTAGAGAGGATGGGAGCTGTGAAGCTAGCACTCTCTGTGATCTGGTTGGTCTTTGCGGCATTGTTCTTGATTCTCGGTAGATGGCATTGGATTGAGTCCAAGTCGGCCATGCCACCATTTGAGCTCACAAAGCGTGAAATGGACAGGCCTGATTCCGGTGTCCGGTTCAAGATAGACATCGGGGGGACTCCGCTTGATAAGCCACTTGCGGATTTCGTGAAGGATTTCAATGAGTATCTGTCCGCCCAGAACGACACATCAAGGAAGGCAAACCTGCGAGCCGCCTGGGGGTATTTCGTGGCAGCCCTAACCGCTCTCTTCTCCATGTTCCTGCAATGGCTGGAACCATTTCAGAGATGGAAGTCGAGTCGTAAACCCTGCGCGTGCTAGGTGCGAATGAGACGCGTAGGGTCCCAAAATCGGTAGGGCAGGAGCTTGCCTCCTGCCATTCCTGCGCGAGCGCCGCCGGCTTGCCCGCCTCAGGCGGGGAGGGCGGCGTTCCCAACGTGATGGGCTCAGTGCGGGATTGGAACGGACTTCGCAGAAGGGAGCCTGATCGCCTTCGTAATATCCGCCCTCCCAAACCCCCACCTCCTCTCCAAGTCGGCGAACTCGGAGTACCGCGCGGCCGCGATGGACGGCATCCTGCTTCCCGCGGTTGCGGGGAACGGCGGGAGCGCAGGCCGGCCACGGCCCGATAGCGTCACAGCCCGAAAATCCCGGTGGGCAGGACGGCCGTCCTGACGGACCGAATAGTGAGGAAGCACCCCGAGGAGATTGGCGCACCGGTGAACGTTCTCGCGATCGGCGCCCATCCGGATGATATCGAGCTGTACTGCGGCGGCACGATGGCCAGGTACGCCGAGGCCGGGCACGGCGTCTTCTTTGCAGTCGTGTGTGACGGGTGCAGCGGCGCCCCTGAGTTTGGTCCAGAGGAGGCGGGACGCATCCGGGCGGAGGAGTCGCGGAACGCGGCGAGCGTCATCGGGGCGGAGGTGATCCACCTCGGCTACCCGGATCATTGCATACCGACCGACGAGGGCGTCCTGCTGCGCCTGGCAGACGTCATCCGGCAGGCCGAGCCATCGGTTCTCTTCAGCCACGATCCGGCGGATTGCTTCATCGACCACGTGCGAGTCAGCAGACTGGTGGAAGAGGCTGTCTTCCTGGCGTCGGCCAGGAATGTCGAGACTCACTTCCCCGTCACACCACAGCATCCCACCCTGTTCTACATGGACACGGTGGTGGGGCTGTCCTTCCAGCCCAGCGAGTACGTCGATGTGAGCGGCGTCATGGAGACCAAGCGCAGGATGCTGGAGTGCCACAAGAGCCAGACGTCGCGAGCTTTCAGTGATCCCAATGATCCCACGATCATGGAGATGATGGAGGTGTCGGCGCGCTACCGGGGCATGCAGTGCGGGGTGCGGTACGCTGAGGCCTTCCGCCTTCAGCAGAAGTGGGACCGGACGACGCCCTGGCGAGTGTTGCCGTGACCAACCCCCCGGCAGATCACAGGGATGCTTATTGAGTTTCGCATATAAGAGTTACAATGCACAGGCGCATTCTTGCCAGGTTCCGGGCGGCTTTTTCCGCTCTTGGCAATGTCACTATATTTTGCGAGCCTCAATAGAACCTGTCGTTTCCCAGGAGACACAATGCCCGAACAGAAGACGCAGCCGACGGTCTGCCCGACCTGTGGCGCGATCACCACCGCCACAGGCCACCTGTGTCACCCGTTCCCGCCGAGCAAGCCCTATGTGTGCGAGTACTGCGGCGCGGAGACCACCGACCCTCGACATATGTGCTACGAGCAGGTCGAGCATCTCGCCTACCAGTGCGAGCACTGCGGCCGTCTCGCGGCGAAGGCGGAGACGCTCTGTCACCCGAAGAGGATAGCCGGCGCGTAAGCGTCCGGCCGATGCAACGTATAGAGTTTCTTGCATTAGGGCCATAGCAGCCCTGATGCAAGAAACTCTACCGCGCAGAGCGTGAGGCCCGTACAGCAGATTCTCTTGCATTACGGTCATCACCGCAATGCGAGAGAATCCGTAGGAAGGAGACGCGAACGATCATGGCTTCTGATAGACCAACACTGCCCACCCGCCGGCTCGGCAGGACCGGCCTGAAGGTCACGGTTATCGGCTTCGGCGGCATCCCGATCCAGGTCGAGCCGGAGGACGTCGCGATAGCCGCTGTTCGCCGTGCGTACGATCTCGGGGTCGCTTTCTTCGACACCGCTCGCGGCTACACGAATTCCGAGGCGCGCATAGGCACAGCCCTGGCGGGACGCGACTACATCATCGCGACGAAGTCCGGCAATCGGCAGGCCGAAGGCATCTACCAGGATGTCGAGCGGTCGCTTGCGAACCTGGGGCGGAAGCAGATCGATCTGTACCAGCTCCACGGAGTCAACAACGATGACGAGCTGGACGCCGCGCTCGCGCAGGGCGGCGCGATGGAGGGGCTCAGACGGGCCCGCAGCGAGGGCAAGATCGCTCACATCGGGATCACCGGGCACCGGCGCGAAACGCTGATCCGGGCGGTCGAGATCTGCGGCGACTTCGCCACCGTGCAGGTGCCGTTCAACCTCGTGGAGGACGAGATCCTGGAGGCGCTGGTTCCCCTCTGCCAGGCCCGCGATGTCGGGATCATCGCGATGAAGCCGTGCGGTGGAGGCAACTTCACGAACGCGCCGCTCGCGGTGAAGTGGTGCATCGCTCAACCGATCAGCGTCGCCATCCCGGGCATGGCCACTTCGCAAGAGGTCGAGGAAGATGTGGCGATGGCGGCGGCGCCCGAGCTGACGCCAGAGGAAATGGTCGCGATTGAGCGGATGAAACAGGAGCTCGACCAGCGGACCTGCCGGCGATGCCGGTACTGCGAGCCCTGTCCGCAAGGCGTCCAGATCAGCTCCTTGCTGCACGGGCGCTCGGTCGTACGCCGGATGGGGGCGGCCCGCTGGAAGGAGTGGGGCGCGGTGGAGATGATGGCGAGCGCGGACCTGTGTACGGAGTGCGGCACCTGTCTTACCCGGTGTCCCTACCAGTTGCCGATCCCGGAGCTTGTTCGAGAGGTCGTCGCGTACTACAAGACGATCCCGGAGCTGACCGAGAAGTAACCCGCCGAACCGAGCCACACCCCTGTCTGCGTCACCCTGTCTGCGTCCCCTTGTCCGCCCTGATTGGGGTGTGCTATAATCCGCCAGCAATGCAGCCTCGGCCCGCGGTGGCGGGCCGGGCTTCATTTGCTTGCGGCTCTGCTCGGCCCGGCTGAGATTCCCAGAACGCTCTGTGCCGCTCTGGCCGCGCGCAGCCCGAGCCGACTACTCTCGTGGAGGGTCCTGTGAAGCGCACGTATCAACCGAAGCGAAGAAGGCGCGTCCGCACTCACGGCTTCCGCAGCCGGATGAGCTCGGCCAGCGGCCGCAACGTGCTTCGCCGCAGGCGGGTGAAGGGGCGGACCAGACTCGCGGTCGGACCCTCGAATAACTAGAAGTCATTTCCAGAGTCAGATGGGAAGTGGAGGCAAGCTATCTCGAACCTCCTCGCGGAGTTTCGAGATAGCTTCTGAGGTGCTGGTGCAGCGGCTCCGCCGGAGAACGGATATACAGCGAGTGTTCCGAGAAGGCCAGCGCGTGCAATCCGGCGCGTTGGTGCTTCAGGCCCGCCGGCGCGGCCCGGATGAGGCGGCGATCTGCGGCCCCCGGCTGACGGTCATCGCCGCCCGGCGGTTCCCGAGCGCGGTTGCGCGGAATCGGGCGCGCCGGATCATGCGAGAGGCGAGCCGGGTGCTGCTTCGGGACACTCGAGAGCCCTGGGACGTGGTGGTGGTCGTTCGCCCCGAGGCTGTGGAGGAGCCATACCGCGACCGGTTGGCGGGCCTCGCCGAGCTTTTCCACCGGGCGGGAGTGCTGTCCGATCACACCGTGGCAGTGTCATGAGCCATAGCCAATCAACATACAGGCCGAACCTGCCTTCGCGCGCCGCCATTGTGCTGGTGCGGTTCTACCAGCGTTGCCTCAGCGGCATGAAGCCGCGCACCTGCCGCTACTACCCCACATGCTCCGAATACGCAGTCCAAGCGATCGCGCACTGCGGCGTCGTGCGCGGCTGCTTGCTCGCGGCCTGGCGAGTGCTACGCTGCAACCCGTTCTCCCCTGGCGGCTACGACCCGGGCCCATGGGCGCAGCCCGAAGGCCGAGGAGAGGCATGAAGCTCGCCCGTCTGGCGCTTCTTCTGCTCCTGCTGCCTTTGCTCGCCGGGTGCATGGGGGCGGGCGGTGTTCCGCTGCCAGCCGATCAAGCCATGCTCGTCCGCGACCAGTTCGAGGAGCTCGATCGGCTGTCCCGGACAGAGATCGACGACCACCTGAAAACCCTCCAGGATGAGATCGCTCGCCTCGAGGGGACAAAGGACCGGACGCTCCGGTCGGAGCTGAACCGGAAGAAACTCTACGCGGCCTACTGCTGGGAGCGCCGCGGCGATTTCACAGATGCCGAGCGGATGTACGCGGAGGTCGCCAACACGGAGTACGGGTCGGTCGCCTCCTTCCGCATTGCGCAGATTGCCGAGTATGTCGCCGGCCAGTCGCAGCAGCAGGGCAGCGACACCTCACTCCCTGCCGAGCGCCGGCTCGAGGCCGAAGAGATCGCGAAACTCCAGCAGAAGCAGGCGCAGCAGGCGCTCGACCGCGGGTCGAACTACCCCGTTGGCACGCGCGCCATGCTGAGGACGCCTCCGGTCGCGTCGCTGACCCCGGCGTCCTGGCAACTCGTGGACATGCGGCACGAGTGCTACCAGCGCCTTGACAAGTACTACCGCCAGGCGGCCTCGTATAAGGTCTTCGAGTTCCTCGTTCTGATCTCGGGCGGCGAGGGGCGCGAGTTCAGCTACGTTCTCGCGATCTTCCTGATCGCGGTGCTGGCGAAGCTCATCACGACCCCACTCTCGGCCGCTCAGTTCCGCAGTATGCGGAACATGCAGCGGATGCAGCCGGAGATCAAGAAGCTCCAGGCGAAGTACAAGGACGACAAGCAGCAGCTCGCCAAGGCGCAGATGGAGCTGTTCAAAGAGGCGAAGGTCAACCCGCTCTCGAGCTGCCTGCCGATGCTCATCCAGATGCCGATCCTCATCTGGGTCTACTACGGCATTCGCCACTTCGTCTACCGGTTCGACGGCGTCCACTTCCTCTACATCAACAACCTCGCCAATCCCGATGTCGTACCGATTGGCGGCACTCAGTTCCCCGGGCCTCTCTTGCTGCTCTACGGGGTGAGCATGTACTTCTCGCAGAAACTCATCGCCACGCCGGCCACAACCCCCGAGCAGGAACAGCAGCAGAAGATGATGGCCTATATGATGCCGGTCATGTTCCTCTTCATCCTGAAGAGCCTCCCCGCCGCCTTCATCCTCTACTGGCTCCTCCAGAATATCCTGATGACCGGGCATCAGTACCTCATGATGCGAGTGCCTGCGGTCCAGACCGCCGGCGCTGAGCCAGGCCCTACGATGGCGCCACAGCGGCCGAAGCCGACGGGGCCGCCGCCGGAGGCGCTCGAGAAGCTCACGCAGGGGACCCAGCGCGCCAAGAAGAAGAGGAAGAAGTACTGAGAGCAGCGGAAGTGTGCGAGGGGCTGTGTGGGGTTGTGGAGGCACTCTGATGGACTCGATCGAGCGAACAGGCCGCACCGTTGAAGAGGCCGTCAACGCCGCCCTCAAGGTCCTGGGGGTTTCCCGCGAGGACGTGGAGGTGGAGGTGCTGGCCGAGGAGAGGCGGGGGATGCTTGGGAGCATCCTGGGCTACTCCTCCGCAAAGGTCCGCGTCACCAGGAAGGCGCCGGCCGCCCAGCCCCTGGAGCGTGAACGGCCGGCGATCGGGCGCGAGGCGACCCCGGCCAGGCCCGCCGAGCGCGAGCGCCCCGTCGCCCGGCGCGAGACGCCGCCCACCCCACCTGCCGAAGGGGGGGAACACACGGAGCTGGCGCTGCGCGCGGCCGAGCTCACAGATGAGATCGTCGCGCTCATGGGCATCAATGCTCATGCGGTCATCGTCGGTGACGACGCCGAGGGAGTGTCGCTGGAGGTTCACAGCGATGACGAGCTGGGGCTGCTGATCGGAAAGCACGGCCAGACGCTCAACGCCCTTCAGCTTGTCGTGGCGATGATGGCGAACCGCAACCTGGATCTGGAGGAGCGCCGACGCGTCATTGTCGATGCCGAGGGCTATCGGGCCCGCCGCGATCGCGCGCTGGAGTCGATGGCACGGAGCGCCGCCCAGCGCGCCAATCGCGACGGCCGGCCGGTCACGATCGACTCGCTCACACCCAGAGAGCGGCGCGTCATCCACCTCACCCTGGCCGACGATACCTCGGTGACCACTCACAGCGAGGGCGAGGAGCCGAACCGCTCGATCATCATCACCGCGCGGCACAGGGAGGGGTACGACCGCTGAGCCCTTGCGGGAGGGGCATTCGTGCCCCGACCGTTGGCGGCTCCGCTCAGGGCGAACACGAGCGTCGCTTCTACAGCTTCCGGTAGTACTCTTCGATCACCTGATAGTCGATTGTCTCGTCGGAAGCCTTGCCAAGCTTCTTGTAGAGGCCGGCCCGCGCCCGCATATCGTCGAGCAGCACCGCCCGCGCGTGCACCGCGACCTCCTCCGCCACTTCGAGTGGGACCACCACCACTCCGTCGTCATCGCAGCCGATGATGTCGCCCGGCCGCACCTGCACGCCGCCGCAGCCGACGCGCGCCTGCACCTCGGCCACCTCGATGCGGCCCGGTATGATCGTGCGGCCGCGCATCCTCGCGCAGATCGGCGTCCTCTGAAGAGTCAGTTCGGCGGTATCGCGCACATAGCCGTCGGTCACGATGCCCACCGCGCCGGCGACCATCTGGCTCATGCTGTTCGCCGAGCCCCAGAAGCCGACTTCCTTCGCGCCGCCCGTATCGGTGACGATCACGTGGCCCGGCTTGATCAACCCATCCGTCCCGATATGCCCCACCTCCTTGAACCAGATACCGTGGGCGTCGACGATCTCTTCGGTGGTCTTCAGCTTCCACATCGGCCGGTTCGAGGGCACGCACCGAATCGTCAGTGCCGGCCCCCAGAACTTCATGCCCAGCCAGAGAGGCCGGACCTCCGGCGACATCAGTGTCAGGTCGAAGTACCCGATGCCATCGAGCGCATCGCACACATCGACCACGCGCAGGTGCTTGTACAGCTTTCGCAGTTCGAACGGATCCTTCGTGCCGGCAGCGCCAGCAGCCATAGCTCACCCTCCCAGGCGGTTTGGTGGCGAATGCTTTCGCCGTGCACGAGGCTGGTCCCCTCCCACAGAGAGCCGGCGTCCAGCGGACCGGTTGCGGTTGACAGGCCCAACCCCCGACCCTACAATACCTGCCGCGTCTGCCCCTCGACTGCGCTCGGGGCTTGCCCTGAGCTTGTCGAACGGGTGGGGCGACTCCTCGGCTGCGCTCGGAGCGAAGGCTGAGCGAAGCCGAGGCCCCGCCTCTGGGGCGGGCGGTGACGTCACTGGAGACCTGCAAGGAGGACATCCTGATGCTGAAGCCGCTTGGCGACCGGGTGCTCCTGCGCCCGTCGGAGGAAGAGGAACGGACCGCCGGAGGGATCGTGCTGCCTGACAGCGCCCGGAAGAGGCCCCAGGAGGGGAAGGTGCTTGCAGTTGGCGCCGGCCGGACGCTGAAGGACGGGAAGCGAGCGCCCCTGTCGGTGAAGGTAGGGGAGACGGTTGTCTACTCGAAGTACGCCGGCACCGAGATCAAAGTGGACGGCGAGGAGCTCGTGATCCTCGACGAAGACTCGATGCTCGCCGTGCGCGAGTAGCTCGTTCTGCGTTAGCTCGCGCTCGGCAGTATCATAGCTGACCCATCACATCGCGGCCCTCGCTTCCTGCGAGGGCCGCGCTCTGTTCATCGTCGATCGACGCGACACGTGCGACCTGCGCGCCGTCTTCCACTCGAACGATCATCGCTGAATGTCGCGCGGCACACGAGCGCGTTTCCTCCCTGATGCGACGAACGTGTTTACACGCGAGCCGCGCATCGAGAAACGCGCGAAACATTTTCTCATCATATGTGTGTGAATCACATCAGATGATATGGCATATGTGGATGTAGTAAGTCGCGCGTACGCGCACGCGCGCCAGTGGCCAGGAGGCGGTTCGGCCACTCATCAACGTGCCGTGCCGAAAGGGCCTCAACCCGGGTGGTAGGTGATGCTGGATCGAATGGCATCCGCGGCGCGCAGAAAGGGGGTCGCGAAAGTTGCCGGCTAAGAAGAAGGCTGCAAAGAAGGCCGTGAAGAAGGCGGCCAAGAAGAAGAAGAAGTAAGCAGTCGAACAGTCGAGGCGGATCGGGCGAGAGCGTTGCTCTCGCCCGATGCGCGTGTGAGGGAGCTCCATCGCGCGCGTGACCCTCACTGCCTCAGGGGCAAACTCATCCAGAAGAACGGATCGACCGCTTCGTGATGCGCGTATGCCGCGAAGTGAAGATGCGGCCCGGTGGCGACACCAGTTGAGCCAACGCGCCCGATAACCTGCCCCTGTTGCACTGCCGCGCCCGGCGCCACATCGATCGCCGACATGTGGAGGTAGACCGTCGATACTCCCTCGCCGTGGTCAAGGATGACGGTCTGCCCATGCAGCACGAACGAACCATCGGCCAGCGACACTACTCCATCGGCGGCGGCGCGCACTGGGGTCCCCTCGGGACAGGCGAGATCGACCCCGCGATGGCGGTAGTCGAACTTGCCGTTGACGTAGCGCTGAAGCCCGAATTCGGTGCTGACACGCCCGTGGACCGGCATGGCAAAATTGCCCTTCCAGCGCCTCTCAGGGGTCACCAGGTCTAAAGCGGCCCCGATGAGATCCCTTTCCCGCTGCGTCTGCGGCGCCGAGTAAGTGCTCTCCTGGCGGGCAGAGAGCCGGAGGCGCTGAATGCCGAACTTCCGCGCCCTCACTTCGATCGGGATGATCCGGCTGCCCATGGTCCCATCCGCGCACTTCCAGTAGAGCGCGGCGTGGTAACCACCCGGTTTCGTTGCGAGCGAAACCGGAAGCACCGCTTCATACGCGCCGCCGTTCAGGGCGAGCTGATATGACGCGCCTCCCCAGGAACACGAGGCCCGCAGCAACTCCCGATCGGGCTGCATGCTCAGGAAGATAACCTCGCCGACACATGGTCTCTGCGGAACGGCTGTGACGTCAGGTGAGGCTGCGGCCGCGGCAGCCATCACCATGCAGAGGATAGACCATGTGATGCGTGTGAGTGCCCTCATCATCTCAGCTTCACCGTGAACTTCTCGACCATGTGATCGGGGAGGTACGACTCCTTCGCGCGCCGCAGCCCGTCGACCCCGAGGTCCTGCTCGCGATTCACATACCTGATCTGTGACCATTCGTGCTCCAGAAACTGCTGGTTGATCATCTGGTAGAGACCATGGAAGGCTGCGTTCGCCTTCTCGATGTGAATGACGACCGTCTCGGGATTCAGCAGCTCACCAAGAGCGAATGCCTCGATCCTCCCGTCGATCTCGATGCAGCCTCCGGTGACGCCGATGACCTCGAGGTTTTCCAATACGTCCTTCACCGCGCGCGCCTCGGCGCGCAGCGTCGCCACCAGATCGCAATGTTTCTCGTCACACCACTTGTCCTGCAGCTCCTGACACGCGGGCACGAGATCGCGCGTCAGCCTCCGATACTCGAACCGATACTGGCTCCTGAACTGCTCGACGTGGTTCCGCTTGCGGTGATACCGATTGCCGGCGAGGTGAATGAGGTCGTCGATGAGGTAGACGTAGTCCCAGTTATCGCGGTCGGATTCGATGACGAACTCCGCGTCGGTGATGCCGAGTCGCTGAAGGTCGGCCTCGGTTGCGCGCGCCATCGCCGCCGCATGCCCGCTCGTGGCCAGGTGATCGAGGCATCGCCGCACGGCCTGCGCGTTCGCGCTCCCGCCGAGCAGAGGGAACAGGAACGAGTCCTCCGGATCAGCGCGCCACGAGAAGATCGCCAGCGCACCATCGACCTCAGAAAGCTGGAGCTGGTACGCATCACGCCACATGAACAGATTCGTGAACGTCAGCTCGGACTGCTGGCGGGGGGGCTGGGCGAGCACCTCTGCCACTGCTGAACGGTCACCAAGTGCGAGTGCTCTCATATCGGGAAACAGGGGCAGGTCACCCACGCCGTCCATCTCCTCGCCCAAAACGGGCGGATTCGCGCTTGACAGAAGCGATCATATGTGATATATGATAACCGATGATAACGTTTGAACGTTCCGTCCGCGCAAGGAGCAGGCCATGACAACCAAGGCTCTGACCCCGCAGCAGATGGCAGATATGATCTGGCTTTGCCGTCGACTGGCTTCAGCCCTGCAGAACGAGACGCCGGCCGTGTCCGGGCTCGAGTCGCTCGCCCGGGAGGCGCCGCCCGGCGCGAAGAGGCTGGCCGCCGCCATGCGGCAGCACGCGGCGATCGGCGACTGCATGGCGCGGGGCCTGGCCGACCTCGGTGTTCCTTCGTGGGTGTGGGGCACGCTGCTGAGCGGCGAGCAGCAAGCGAACCCCGAGTACGCGCTCACTCAGGTCGCGTCTCGCCTGGAGCTTGAGCAGTCGCTGGGGGAGGCCGCCGACAGACGTCTCCGCTCCTTCTCGCTCGCTTTCGGGCGGCTGTCCGTCATGCTCGCGCTCGGCGTGCCGATCCTGACTGGTCTCGAAGCCGCCGCCGAAGGGCTGCCCGATCCGCACGCACGCGACGCGATTTTCGCCGCGCGCGAGGCGGTGCGCCAGGGCGCCGATCTGAGCGATGCGCTAGCCGACGCGGGGCTACCACCCATGACGCTCGACATGATCCGAGACGGCGAAGCGGACAACCGACTGGCCGAAGCTCTGTCGGTCATCGCCGACTACTTGTTGGACGCAGCGCAGCACGGTTCGGCCCGCCGGCCGAAGAAAGAGGTGTGCAATGGCTGACAGGAATCGAACGCGCACGCCGCGCGCGACATCGAAGCCTGAAGTAACCGGCGAGGTGCTCGACCTCACCGCCGCGACCGAGTTCCTGAAGGTCAGCAAGCCGACCTTCTACCGGTGGCTTGCGCAGGGGAAGATCAAGGGGTTCAAGGCGGGAACACAGTGGCGATTCTACCGCAGCGACCTCGAGAACTTCCTGAGGGCGGAGGATCCGGGCGCGCTCCAGGTTGACGCAGACGCGCTGAGAGCTGCCGTGCAGAAGGCGCGGAAGGCGAGGGGACTCAAGCCGATCGAGTGGCCGGAGAGGGAGACCGAAGAAGAGGCCACCGTCATCGGGATCGTCAATAGCTTGATAGTCGAAGCCATCGGGGCGGGCGCCAGCGACATCCACATCGACGCGACCGCCGATGCCGTCGTTGTTCGCTACCGCGTTGATGGCGTGCTCTCGGAGGCGCTGACGCTGCCCAAAGAGGCGCATCGGGCCATCATCTCCCGCCTCAAGCTGATGGCCGACATGAACATCTCCGAGCGCAGGGCCCCGCAGAACGGCCGGATAACTGTCGAGCATCAGGGACGGGAGTACGACCTGCGCGTGACCACGATCCCGGCGCTCTTCGGAGAGAGTGCGATCAGCCGAATCCTCGATCAGAACATCGTGCTCGTCACCCACAACATGCTCGGCCTATCAGAGAGAATGCGCAAGGACTTCGAGCGCCTGCTTAGGGTCCCGCAGGGCCTCATCATCGTGACTGGCCCCGCCGGCTCAGGCCGGACGACAACGCTCTACTCCAGCCTGAACCTGATCGCATCGCCTCGCATCAAGGTCTGCACGATTGAGGACCCCGTGGAATACCGGCTGCCCAACGCCATGCAGGTTCATGTCAACCGGAAGGCGGGGCTGACGTTTCCGGTCGCGTTGCGGACGTTCATGCGCGCCGACCCCGATGTCATCATGGTCGGCGGCCTGCATGATCTCGAGACGGCGGAGGGGTGCGTGAACGCGGCCATGACCGGCCATCTCGTTCTGACGACCATGCTGCCCGCGGAGGCGGCCTCGGCAGTGACGCGGTTGATCGACATGGGGATCGAGCCGTTTCTGGTGGCTTCTTCGCTGGTCGCGGTGCTCGCGCAGCGGCTTGTCCGCCGCGTCTGCGAGCATTGCAGGGAGCCGTATCAGCCGTCCGCCGATCTGCTCCATCGCCTCTACGAGAAGACCACGCTGGATGTCACTCACGCCAAGTTCGTCCGGGGCAAGGGCTGCAAGGAGTGCCGGCAGACCGGCTATCGCGACCGCACCGGGCTGTTCGAGCTGCTCGAGGTCCAGTCTCCCATCAGGGAACTGATCGCCAAGCCTGCGAGCACGGAAGACCTCCGCGCCGCCACCATCGAAGGCGGCATGACGACGCTTCTGAAGGACGGCGTCGAAAAGGCGATGCAGGGCATCACGACGATTGAGGAGGTCATGCGCGTCCTCGCACACTGATCTCCAGTGTCCGTTTTCTGCAGGCGGCCGAACCTTTCGCCCTTCTGGTGCATCCTGGTATTGTGAGAACAGAGTTGGCAAAGGCAGAGCTGGCAAAGGCTTGACAAGGTGATTGGACGCCGCTACACTTCTGCCCATTCTGCGCCCCTGAGGCGGAAAGGAGGTGGCGACGATGGTCAATCACATTTGGCGTCTCAACCGAATCGTTTGCCGCCTGGCCTTTCTGCCTGGGGTTTCCCTGACCCGCTGAACCTTTCTTCAGCGCACTCGGGAAGCACGCCACAGGCCCGGAGGTCTGTGGCGCTTGTCATTTCCGGCGGTGCGTGACCTCACTCTGGGCGATCCCGCCAGCACCGCTGCGGGGAGATACCTTTGAGGGGACACCCGAGTCAACACACAATCTTACTCGTAGCAGCAGTGGCTGTGTTCGTGCTCAGCCCCGCCACTGCCGCGTGGCCGGATGAAGCCGCCCCGAAACAGAAGCAGGCGGCGCCATCGATCGCGGCTGTCGCGGTTACGCAACCACCAGTGATGGACGGCAAGCTCGACGATCCGTGCTGGCAGCAGGCGAGCCACATTGAGGGCTTCTGGCGGACCGATCACGACGCGCCGGAGTTCGAGCGGACGGAGGCGTGGATCTGCTATACCGCGAACGCCATCTACATCGCCTTCCGCTGCTACGACTCCGAGCCCGCCTCCATCAAAGCGACCCAGAGGAAGCGACAGGGAAGCTTCGGCGATGATGATTGGGTCGGCTTCTGGCTCGACGTTACAGACAAGGGAAGCGGGTTCTACAGCTTCCGTGTCAATCCCCTCGGCACGCAGTTTGACGGCACTCCGGGGGGCACCTCCGAGAAGATCGAGTGGAAGGGCGACTGGCGCGCAGCGGCGGCCGTCGATGATCGCGGATGGACGGCGGAGATGGAGATCCCGTTCTCCATCCTCCGTTACCCGGACGGGCAGAGCTGCTTCCGGTTCGACGTCTCGCGTCAGCTCGCACGCAAGCACGACTACGCGATCTGGCCGGCCAACTTCGCGCGCCGGTTCGACGCCGACGACTGCGCCCGGTGGACCGGCATCAAGACGCCGCCGGTGCCGTTCCGGTACGTCATCATGCCGTACGCGCTCTCGGTGTTCTCTGCGGACGCCGAGGATCGCGAGCCACTGACCGCGGGGGTCGACGTCAAGGGCACGTTCCCAAACGGCGTGGTCGGAATGGCCACCATCAACCCGGACTTCCGCAATCTCGAGGACGTGGTGGAGACGATCGACTTCACCTTCGTCGAGCGTTACCTGCCGGAGTACCGGCCGTTTTTCCAGGAGGGCCGTGGGTTCTTCCCGCCGAGCAGTGTCTTCTATAGCAGGCGGATCGAGGACTTCGACTGGGGGCTGAAGTCCTTCGGCAGGATTGGCTCGAATGGTTTCGGCCTGCTCGATACCTACAGCCGAGGCGGCGAGAACCATTTCGTCTGGGACCTCGAACACTACTTTGGCACCAACGGCATCGTCGCGCTGTTCGGAGCCGCGCCCCGCGTGCCCGATGAACCGCGCAATGTATCGAGCGGCCTGTTCGCGGAGCAAGACTGGCCCTTCCCGGGCGGCGTCCGGTACGTCAGCAGTTCGTGGGGCGCAAGCCGGACCTCGGGCGAAGGGGGAGACGGCGAACGATTCGACATCGGGGCGGGGCAGTTCCGCCGGCAAGGCCTGGGCTGGGGGCTCGACTACTCCAGCGTCGGCCCGGACTTCGAGGCGCTTGGCGGTTACGTCCCGGAAACTGGGGTCCGTAGCTTCGGCGGACGGCTTGAGGAGAACAGGTCCTACGACCAGGGCGCTCTTCAGAGCCGATATCTCTACCTCCACGGGGATGTCGGTGAATCGGAGAAGGGGAGGAGGCGCAGCCTCGGCCTGGGCCATGACTGGCATTGGCGCAACGGTGCTAGTCTCTTCGTCGGAGGGAGTGGAGGTGACAGAGATGGACTCGCCACCTCGGACTACTGGCTCGGCGGCCTCTGGAAGAGGAATGACAGGTACCGAGTGGGCCACTGGACCTATGAGTGGGGCGAGAAGCTCGGTTTCCCTTCCCGGTATGCGAGTGTATCGCAGTGCTTCCGCATCAGCCAGCGCTGGTCGGGAGAGGCCCGGCTCGAGCGAAACCACTCCGCCGAGCTTGATGAGGACGACGAGAGCATCATCATACCGCCCGAGACGAAGCGCCAGGTCGTACTCACCGCGACCTACGACATCAGCCCCGAGCGGAGCTTGAGCAGTCGGCTGGTATGCCGCACCGAGGGCACGAACTTCTACATGGCCTACCGCCAGCGCGTGCGGAAGGGAACCGACATGCTCATCGTGGTCGGCGACCCGAACGCAGACAAGTGGGTGTCACGGCTGGCGGTGAAGGCGATGTGGTGTTACTAGAGCGCATTTCATAACCCTCGGTCGCCTGGCTGTTCAGCAGAGACGCCGGCATGGAATGCGCCTGCTGGAGCCTGGCGGCTTGTGCTGCTGTTTCATAACCCGCCCAGGCGGGCTATGAAACAGCTTCTGAGGAACGACTGAGGAAGTCGCAGACTACGCAGATGGCGCGGACTGAACCGGGCGGGCATTCGGGGTACCGAGTGCCCGCCCGGCGCGTCGGGGCAGGAGCCAAGCTCCCGCCCTACGAACTGGGTCTTGTGAGGTGAGTGCGATGAGACTTGGTGTTGTCGGGTTCGGCAATCGCGTGAGCCATATGATCAACTATCCGTTCCGCGAGGTCGAGCCCGGCCTGCGCGTCGTCGCCATTGTCGATCCCGATGAGCCGGGTGCGCGTTCGCGACTGGCCGAACAAGATCGGGATGGTGTCACGTTCTACGAGACGCTCGACGCGATGGTTCGCGGAGCGAAGCTCGATGCTCTCGTCATCGGCACGCGATGCCACCTCCATACGCCCTATGCCATCGAGGCGTCGAAGTACGACCTGCCGATCTTCCTCGAGAAGCCGGTGTCGAACTCGATGGAGCAGGCGATCGCGCTGGAGAAGGCGTTCGAGAAGGCGAAGTGCGAGGTGGTGGTGAGCTTCCCGCTGCGCGTCTCGCCGCTCTGCATGCTGGCGGAGCAGCGCATCGCCGCGGGGGACGTCGGCGCGCCGGAGCACGTGCTCGCGGTCAACTACGTTCCGTACGGCACGGGCTACTTCGATGGCCTCTACCGCAACTTCGAGGTGACGCAGGGACTGTTCGTGCAGAAGGCGACGCACGACTTCGACTACCTGATGTTCCTCATGGGATCGAGCATCGTGCGGGTCGCGGCGATGGCCTCGTGGGGGCGCATCTTCGGCGGCTCGAAGCCGGCCGGCCTCATCTGCTCGGCCTGCGGGGAGGCCGACTCGTGTCTCGAAAGCCCGCAGAACCGCATACACAATCTCTCCGGCGGGACGACGAGAGATCACCCGTGTGTCTTCGGCGAGGAGATCGGCACACCTGAGAGCGGCATGAATGAGGACTCATCGAGCGCGCTGATCGAGTTCGGATCCGGCGCGAAGGGGGTATACACGCAGGTCTTCTACTCGCGCCGGGAGGCGGGAACACGTGGCGCCACGGTCAGCGGCTACAAGGGCACGCTCAACTTCGACTGGTACCGCAACGACATGCGGATCGTCCGCCACCACGGGCCATTCACCGAGACGATCAAGCCGGCCGAAGGCATGAGCCACTTCGGCGGCGACCTGGAGCTGGCCTACAACTTCATCGATGTGGTGAAGGGCAAGGCGAAGTCGAAGACATCAATCTGGGTCGGCATCCAGAGCATCTACTCCTGCCTCGCCGCAAAGGAGTCGGCGGAGACGGGGAGATTCGTGGAGGTGAGGCAGGTGGGGAGTGGCTGAGACCACCAAGATGCGAAAGGCGCGAAAAGGGGGTTCGCGGTTCCTGGGGCAGGATCACGCCCTTGCCCTGCGAGTCAGAAGCGCGATGCGTCTTCGGCCCCCGAGATGAAGACGCGATAGTGGTCATAGTCGGCGCCGGCCACTTTGCTCTTGAACACTACCTTGAAGCTGCGCTCCTGCCCAGGCGGCAGCGTTTCAGTCATCGAGTCCTGGCTGGTGTCGACAAGCTTGTCCTGTGAGTCATAGTAGTCTACCTGAGCCGTGACGAAACGCCACGGGATCGCGCTGACGTTCTTCATCGTGCCGATCACGCACAGCCGACCCTCCTCGCTTTCCCCAGCGTGATGGTTCAGCACCTTGATGGCGTCCGGCTTCTGCCAAAACCGCTCTTCGCGGAGCATCGTCCTGTCCGCGTTCTCCATAAAGAGCACAAGCCCGATCCAAAAGGCCACCATCGGAACAACCCAGACCAATGCCCGCTTTACCGCATGACCGCGGCTCACCCACTCTCGGCAGTAGTGACACTTGAGACTGTCAGCCGGGATCTCCTGCTTGCAGTGAGGGCAGAGCTTGGTCTGCGTACTCTAC
>Ga0315288_10004923_pt1 | contig 17005 bp, 46 predicted proteins | sample YL17G11_20_MG_FD_203454 | JGI IMG/M metagenome (GOLD analysis project Ga0315288, IMG submission 203454) | Sediment microbial communities from Yellowstone Lake, YNP, Wyoming, USA - YL17G11_20 | ecosystem: Environmental > Aquatic > Freshwater > Lake > Sediment | place: USA: Wyoming | collected... | reverse complement strand
CGCTATTCATCTTTGTTGGGTCGTGGCAGAACTATTAGTGAATAAGAAGCGCAGGCAACACAATGGACGAAACTAGAAGTCATTCACACTGGCCACTATGGCTACTTATCATTGCTAGTATATGGCTTATTGGTGATCAAAATAATAGAATGTCATCTGATATCAGATCAACTCACAACGAACTCAATGCGCTACAGATTAAGGTTGCATCCGATCCTGCTGCCAATGATCGCAAAGCAATGCAACGAGAGATTGATGAGCTTGAGTTGAAAGTTAAAGACCTACGCATTGAAATCGATGCCCTAAAAAGGAGTGAATAAATGAACGATACTTTTAAGTTTACCCTCACCAATGATGAGGATGGTGAAGAGACTGAGCACGGAGTTCCGGGTAAGAATGAGGTGTGCTCCCGTTGTCGTGGCTTTGGCCACCACACTAACCCTTCCATTGATGGCAATGGTATCACCCAATCTGAATGGGAGGAGTGGGGAGAGGATGATCGAGATAACTACATGAGCGGCGTCTATGATGTCTCTTGTGAGGTTTGTGGTGGCAACAAGGTTGTCATGGCCCCCGATGAGCAGTTCTGTTCCGAGGAGCAGAAGGAGCTACTTAAGCTTTGGTATGAAGAGCAAGAGAGTAATGCTTACTACGATGAAGAGAGCGCTGCTGAAAGGCGCATGGGAGCTTAACATGGCTTCACTTGTAGAAGTGGTTGAAGGGCTAAAAATTATCGTTAAGCATTGTGGTCCATATGCTATCTGTGCTGAGCACGACATCATCTATGCTGGTGGTGATGACATTGAGCTGTCTCTCGAAGAGATTAAGCAGCTTGAGGATCTCTCTTGGCACTTTGAGGATGGAGTTGGTTGGGGAGCATTCGTTTAAGGAACACAATGAAAGAGAAGAATATCCCTACGTTGTGCGGCTTCCCGCTTTGGGATGGCCCAATCAAGTCTCGCCTTGCAAAGAAGTATCTGAACCGCTGGTCTATCGGACACTTTATCAAGAAGTAGGTAATCATGATTCGCTATGCTTCTCGTATGCCCCCTGGTAAGCCAGTGAAATTGTTAAGCGATAGTGTTGTTAGAAAGACTGTCGCATGTTACAGTAATGATACTATGAGGTTTATGACTGCACTGTTAAATCATTTTATCAATCATCCAGATCCATTGATTGTGCCAATCTATTCTTTTGAGGCGCTACCTAAAAGATATGATATGTTTTACTATCAATATGATATGATGCGCCTCGGGCTTCTAACTCCTGATGAGAGGGCATTCATTGAACATGTGGAAACTCTAACAGATTGGCGCGGCAAAGATGCCATGAACAATCTTGACGTATGCGATCCTTGTGGCGTATCGTTATATCAGAACAAAGAGGAGCATCCCGAACTGTTTGACTTCTTACTTACTGTTGTAAAACAAGGAAGATATTTTGATATTCATTCTGGCAATATCTTAATGGATAATGATGGCAATTATTTATTAATCGACCTTGAAGGATTCCAAAAAACGCCTTTAGAACTGTATGTTAATGATTGGATTACAAGATGAATAAGTCTAAGATGCTGGTTAGGTTCGGAGCAATTATGTTGTTCGCAAACTTTGTTGCTGCCGGGTATTTTCGTATGGCTAATGATAATGAGAACGCTATTATGTTCTTAGTTGGATGTGCCGTATGGGCCATTGGCATTACAATTCATCAGGTTAATGCTGATGCTGAACTTTTGGAGGAGAATGGTCATGAGTGATTGCAAGGATTGTGTTGACTGTGGTTGTCCGAATGATGAGGACTGTAATACGCCTGCTGAGCCTGAGCCCAAGTATGTTGCATACGAGGACTTCGTTAAGTTCGATCTCCGAGTTGGAACTATCCTCTCTGCTGAGCCCGTTCCCAAGAGTAAGAAGCTTCTCAAGATTGAGGTTTCCTTTGGAGCCCTTGGCAATAGGGTTATCCTTGCTGGCGTTGCTTCGGCAATGCCTGATAGGTTGACCGTTGGTCAAAAGGTTGTAGCCGTTGTGAACCTTGCTCCGCGCACTATGATGGGCATTGAGTCTCATGGCATGCTGCTTGCCTCTCATGATGATGAAGATAAGATTTGGATGGTATCCATTGGGTCGGTTCCCGATGGGTCGCAAGTAGGATAGTCCTGGTATTACAGTAGGGGCGGACGGCTACCATCTAACGCAAGGTGTCGTAGTGTGTAGGGAGTGCATCATGGATAAGTTAATTCAATCGGTTGTTTTTGCTCTTCGCAATGGATTATCTATAGAAGATATTCATGACGAGATGATTAAGTTCGGATGGTATGAGGAACCAGCCTTCTTAGCTATTAAAGCCGGACAGATACTCTATGATGCTATCGTTAAACAAGAGGCTGAGCTAGCAAAAAGAAAACCTCCATTTAGGAGAGTCAAATGAGTGATAAAAATCTGGCTTGCCCCAATCATAATGTTGGTATTCATACAGCATATTGCGCTACACTATCTCTAGAAGATAGGCAGCGTAAACTTGAAGTCATTACAGACGATGAGCTTGCGGCAGAAGTAGCTCGCCGATCCAAGATTAAGGAAGAGATTCCGAAGCCAATCAAAAATATTGATTGGCAACCGCTACTTGACTACTTTAATCGAACTCTACTTCAGATGTCTCGTGGCGAAGGTGTGCCTAAAGAATTTGAGCATTGGGTTTTTGAGAAGGTAGCTGAAGTTGCCTACGATGAGAGAAAGTTCTTTAAGTGGTGGGATGCTCATGTCATTGATTAATCCAATTTTTATCCGTACCAAAGTGGGAGAGCGAACCATTTTTACTGTCTATCAAAGACACTCTAATGGTGGAGAGTGGCTCACTCTTCTTGGTGATGGTAATGTTCTGCGTGCTGAGAATATGTTTCAGGCTGGAATCAATCACTTGAACGCCGCAGCATCTAAAAATAAATGAGCTGCTATACGGCAGACGGCATTAGAGCGGCAGTAGATGCTGACCGTGAAGCATTGTTTGCACCGTATATCGTTGGTCGTTCTGAGCGCTGGTCTTGCGACATTCGCACTAAAGATTTAGTTTGCATTGGCAACTGGCTATGTGCCGAACTAATCAAGATAGGCTTGTCAGAAGAAGATCGTCGTACCCAAGAGTGGCGATATAATAGAGAGAGTCGTTCTGACCAGGACTTGTTCGAATGTGCGGCTCAAATTATGAACGACTCAATTGATAAGCCTATTGAAAAGAATAGGATCGGCTATAGGAGATGGGGATAATGGATTACGAATATTATACTTCCGCTTGCTGTTCAGTATATTCTGGCAGACAAGGAAAGATTGTTGGCTTAACAGAAGGCCGACCTGGATGGGTTGAAGTCAAATGGGATGATGAGCAAGTTCATCATTACTCTGTTGAAACAACCGATCTGATTTTCATTCTGTAAAGATTTGATTCAACTATAAACCGGGACGCTGGGGAGTAGTTGGTGCTAACAAGTACAGTTAGCTTTTCTCTAAACAAATTGAGAGATCGAATGGAAAGCATGAGTGCCATAACGACATGCTGGTTGCCTACTTGCTATCTTAGTGGGAGCGCTTACAGTCCGCTTATACTTGTACCAGTTTGTGTCTACATTGCTGTTCTCAATTGTATTCTTAGCTCTATACAAAGAGCAAACATAAACTATGTAGGTTTGTTCCTCTTCGTTCCTTTCCCTCAAAATGAACTTGACAACCAACTTCGTCAGCTTTATCCAGTTGTAAAATGGATACCTCAACTCTTATTCCACTATCGAGGTGGGCGGTGAGTGGAGATATGAAGCTGTCATATCTATTGTTCAGCACGATGCTGTTCTTACTTAACCAATATAGGCTACCAAATGAACCTAGAAGATGCCGTAGTTAACATTAGAAAACTCTACACTATCGTTAGTGGTAAAACCGAGTGCGATGTTATCCTTACCTATAAAGGTAAAGAGTACGGCGTCACTAAGTCTTGGATGGCCCGCATCGATGGGCGCGAAACTGTTGGCAAGGATCATATGGAGGCTGTCATGCTTCTATTTGCTGACCTTAAGATAGACCTTGAGAAGAAGGTTTCATTCACCGAGCAGCAAGTCGCAACCTTCAAGAAGGTGCTCTCTAATTTTGACAACTAAGGATTACTATGAGATACAGCGAAGCAAAGAAGTTGATCAATGGCGATCAAGTTCTTCGTAAGTCCAATAAGACATTCCTGATTGTTCAATCAAGCGAAGTCTTTGGCCAATATAAGAAGGTCTATCTTCATTGTATTGATGCCAGCAATGCGCGTGTGTCTCTTTACAATGATGAGATTGAATAATCATGAAGCTGCGTTTTATCGTAATGACTACGGGATATGCTGAGAGCGCCTCTACAAGCTGCCTGATTTATCAGTGCGGGTTCTTTGGTAATCCTGGCTACTCTACTTACAAAGAAGCCATTACTGAATGAATAACAAACTATTTATGTATCAGGCCGAGTCCCTAATTCCTGATGGAATCCGGGCACTTATCGAGACTGTAATTAGTCAAGATAAAGTTAGCTGGGATTGGGCCAGGATTTATATCAAAGAGAACTGTGAGTTTTACACAGATAAACAGGGGCGCGTATGGATGGAGGCTTGCTCGCCTTATGAATATGCTTGCTGGATTGAAGAGGTTCAGCTTTGGGTTCAAGAGTCTCAGATGGATGAAGTCTATAACTTACTGAAAGAATAACATGAGAGAGCTTGCTTATATCCAAACAATTAAATCACTGTGCCCTATTCCTAATGCTGATGCCATTGAAAAGGCAGAGGTATTGGGCTGGGAAGTTGTGGTCAAGAAGGATGCCTTCAAGGTTGGCGACAAGGTAGTATACTGTGAGGTGGATAGCATCCTCCCCGAGTATGAATGCTTTGAGTTCCTTCGTTCCAAGAAGTTTAGGATTAAGACTATCAAGCTTCGTGGGCAGATTAGCCAAGGCTGTATCTTCCCGCTGTCCGTTCTAACCGATGTTGATCCTACCTTTAATCTTTCTAAGGTTAAGGTTGGGGATGATGTTACCGAGGCTCTCAAGATTGTCAAGTATGATCCAGAAGCTGAGTTGGATGTTGAGGTAGAGCCTGTAAAGAAGTCTTGGTTGGATAGGAAGCTTTCCTATTACAAGTGGAAGCTATTTGGTATCAAGCCCATTAAGACGGGGTTGTTTCCTAGTGATGTTCCTAAGACAGATGAGACTCGTGTTCAGAAGATGGCTTCTGAGTTGGAGGAGCGAGTTGGGCAAGAGGTTTACATTACCGAGAAGGTAGAGGGAACGTCTGCTACCTTCATCTATCGAAATGCTGGCAATTGGTTGGCCAAGCTGCTTGGTCAGGATGGTGTCTTCCAGATTTGTTCCCGCAATAGGATTGTATACAATTCTCAGAAGGGCGGGGGCGCTGGTGGTCATCTAATGAAGGTGGCTGAAAAGTATAATATTCGTTCTGGCATGGCAACGCTGAAGCAAAATCTTGCTATCCAAGCTGAATGTATCGGCCCCAAAATCCAAGGCAATATCTATCGTGTACCTGACTTCGAGTTAAAAGTGTTCCGCATCTTTGACCTTGACACGAAGACCTTCCTGTCTTATGTTGAAACCGTAGCTGTATGTCATACGCTAAATCTTACAATGGTCCCATTCGTAGCATTTGATGTTGTCAAGAATGACATCAAGTATTATGTTGAGCTTAGTAAGGGTAAGTCTCTTATCAATCCAGACATTCTTAGAGAGGGAATTGTTATTCGATCTTTGGTTGATAACTTCTCTTTCAAGAGCATTAATCCTGAGTATTTACTTAAGCAGGATTAATATGGATAAGATTAAGTTCCCAGACAAATATAAATTCACTACTAAACGAGTGTCTTCTCACTGCTACGATACTATTTTCTGTAAGCTTTTACTTGCTAAAAGTAATAAAGTAATCGGGCGCGTAACATTAGAACTTGATTGTCGTTCATATAGAACTCATTCATCTTTAGATAAAATCTATCGTGGAAAGGGTCTTGGAACTTTAATGTATGCGGCAGCTATTCAATATGCTCTTGACAGAGGGCATAAAGTTAGGTCGTCAGGACATACTTCCCTTAATGCCCAAAGAGTTTGGAAAAGTAAGGGGCTTAGAAAATACTTTAAGATTAGGTTTGTTAGACATCCACAATATACTCCAGAGTTTGATGTCTGGTATGCGAGCGACAAATGATTAAGAAGTTATACTGGAAGTTCCTCAATGTATTCTTTCCTATTATCAGGCCATTCTATGTGAATGATATTGATAGTAATGAGGATTACATCTGTTGTTATTGTTGTAAGCCTGTGCTTAAACGATATCTTTTCTGTTCCGCAGAATGTGAAGATAAGAGTGAGTTATTTTAATGAATGATTTTAAACGCAAGCTGCGTTTCTTTTGGCAGCGACTTATTCGTGGCTGGGATGATAGCGAGACTTTATCTCTTGATCATTCGCTTGCGGCATTGATTGCTCCCCGCTTGAAAAGGTTCAAGCAGCTTATCCATGGGCATCCTGCTGATATGACTGAGCAGGAATGGAATGATAAACTTGATAAGATGATTGCATCATTCGAGTGGGCTTGTTCTGATGCTCGATGGGATGAAGATTGTGAAGCCTGGAAAACTCACCAGGAAGGTTTCGATCTGTTTGGCAAATATTACCTTGGACTTTGGTGGTAAAATGAGTGATATCAAAGCATGGCATGAAGGGTATCAGGCAGGTTATGATGACCAGTATCCTGAATGTCCTTATGCCGTAGACACTCAAGAGTATCTTGATTGGCAAGAAGGTTATGAAGAAGGATCATGGAACTGCTAAAATGAAAACTCGTATGGTTGAATGGGTCGGTGGTATCAAAAATCTTCCAGCTTGGTTTAAGTCGGTAGAAGATATTGAGTTATCTTGGGAGCTTATTCAAGAACTATATGCTACTGGCAACAATGTAATGCTATGTCATGTAGGTAATGATCATATTGTTTTTGTAGATAATAAAAGGTTTACGCAGCGTTAAAGGATTAGTTATGAAAGTCTTTATGGATGATGCCCGTGACACTCCTTTCGGTTGGACACGAACTTATAACATTGATGAGACTAAGGCGGCGCTCCTGACCCGTAAGGTCGTTGCTCTTAGCTTAGACAATGACCTGGGGTCGCCTGACCCCACTACTGAGGGGCACCATGTGCTATCCTGGTTGGAGGAACAAGTCAATGATGACCCTACCTTTCCTATCCCTGACATGCAGGTTCATTCCAGTAATGCTGGCCGTGCCCCTTCTATGAGACAGGCTATCGCAAAGCTAGAGCGTATCCGTTTGGAAAGAGAAGCCTCCAATGGAAGTTAAGATCATGTATAGCAAGCGACAGTTAAATGCTGCCGCTTGTTATATCTCTGATAATAACTATACTTTTCAGGGTCAAATTAAAGTAATTAAGAACTCAATTATTAGTACCATTAAACGCATGGCATTGGAACCAGATACAATGTATGATGGAACTATGGGCTATACAGTTATAGCAGATAGAACATTTGAGGGAGTAGATAGTGATCATAATACTGCCTTCTTTGAGATATTAGTTGATCCTAATCTATCTGGCACCATTAGTGAAACTGACTATGTAGAGGAGATCATGTCTGATGAATGAGAAGTATTTTCTATACGAATATAATAGCGCTGGCTTCCACAATGGTAAGGTAGAGATTGATGACGCTGGCCTTGAAGATGCATTCAGAGCTATCGTTGTGCCTGCAAAGGCAGAGGGACGCAAAGTAATCATCACTGATACTGGTGATGACTGTGTGTTCCATATGGAGAATGGAAAGATTATCTTTCCAACTCCTGAAATGTATGCTTCCGCTGCAAAGCGTTAGCATAGTAAAATATGGGTTCGTAATATAGTCTGGCTCAATATAGCGGCCTTTTAAGCCGAAAATCGCGGGTTCGAATCCCGCCGAACCTACCAAAAATATGAGTAAAAATAAACCACATATCGTATACATTGACAAGCACTATGGCATTCAGCGATGTAATGTCCATAAGATTACGATCCATTACTTCGTTAAGGGCGAAACTCAATTCAACGAAACTCAATGCTGGGACTGTATTAAGATGGCAAACGATAAGTCTTGGAAGAAAAAGCAAAAGGCTGAGTCAGAAGTAAAAGAAGAGGAAGTAGATGACACCGATTAACATTGATCATTGGATCGATATGAATAGCGCTGATTTTCAACGAGTCGAACGGCACACTCTAATTAAAAGAATTGTGGATGTTGGTATCCAAAGTGGTATGATTAAAGTTGATCTTGCTGGTTATATGACCCAAGCAGGCGAGCCAGTTCATGCTGAACTAGACGGTAAGTTTGTTGGCTTACGATACTCAGCAAAAGCATTAAACTAAATGAAACTGCAATACTATACATCTATATCTTTCATACTAATTGTTCTATTAACTATTGGCATTTTCAGACTTCAATATGAAATAAATGGTATGAATGACAGATTAAGTATTGCAGAGGCGAGATCAGAGGCGGCAATGAATGCAGCCATCACTGCTAAAGCTATGGCAGTTGAAGCTAAGATGTTATGTGAAACCAAAGTAGATAGTTCTTTTCATCAACAAGAGCAAAACTTCTCATGCAATCCCGAGACTGGTCGCTGCCACAATCCATTTTGGAAATGATATGCTAACTCAAGAACAAATTGCTCGATTAAATCCTGAACAACTTCGTGTCGCTCTTATTTGGGAGAGTGAGAAAGAGGCCCGAGATTTAATCTATGAGGAAATCTTGGCTGCTATTTATGCTAATGACTTAGAAGTTATTAAAACTGCCACCGATAAGATGATTGCTATTACTCCTATGATGTGTGAGCATGATCGATCTATTGCCTGCTCATGTGCTGATTGTGATGAGATTGGTAGGCTTCTGAACCCCGAGCTTTACTGTATCAAATGTCAAGAGCCTTTGACTGATGATCCATTTGCTACCCAAGATTGGCAGCATGATGTGTGCGAACATTGCTTAGAAGAGCGTCCTTGATATATAGTTGTTCATGTCAACGCCAGAAAATATCCTTGCCAAAGTTAAACTGCTTCTTAATTTAATACATTCTCCTAACCCTAATGAGGCAGAGAATGCACGAGGTATGGCTGACAAGCTCATAACAAAGTATAACATTACAGCAGATGAGTTAGCAAGCCTAGAAGACAAGAAGCCACTCTACGGAGAAGATGATAAATTATTTATGACCTTTGGAATAGAGGGGGGGCGTCAGCAGTTAGCGTTGGCGATTGCCAAGTACTTCTATTGCCACATAGTTCAAGAGGAGCTAGTTCCTGCCGAGGGAATACATCAGTTTAATTACTATGTTTATGGTGAGCCAGAAGACCAGCATTATGTTAAGTTTGTATTCCAAGCCTTTTCTAAAAAGGTTGAGGAGCTAATTAATAAAAAATGTCCTGGTCGTGGCCCGATATATGTTTCTTCTTATTCCGAGGGAGTTGTCGAGGCAATTAAAAACAATATTTATTTGGAAGGAATTAATCTTCCCGATATAAAAATGCCAGCAAGGCCCATGGTTGAGGATCAAAAGGTTCTTAATAATGGAACTTCCAATCTAGTTAAGCCAAAAGAAGAGAAAGAAAAGCCTGTTGAAGAGTCTGTTAATATTAGTAGTCAGAGTGTGATTAAAGATGTTGCAGCTTACTTCAAGGGACTTGATGATGGAAAGAACTTTTCATTAACTGATGTTCTAGAATTAGAAGCAGAAAATGAAAAACTAAAAGAGTTAGGGCAAGTATCTGACATTGATGTGTGAGATATATTGTATTTCCATCTTATCAATCCAAAGACAAATCAATTAGATTTGATCAATTAATATCAGATAAGATAACAGTTATAAACGGCCCAACACTTAGCGGGCTATATATAATTGATGGATCGTTATCTGATATAGTTTTATTAAAAGAAGCAATATATCCTTACTATATTTTAATGGAAGATTTTGAGTCATCCATAATTCACTGACTGTAAATGGCCGTTCACGGCTACCATCTAACGCGAGTGGTCGTAGGTTAGAGACACCAAGATCAACTGCTTCGGAATAATAATATGTCAATGCATGACGATCAAGTGGCAGTCATTGAGTATGGCTTTGCCGCGCTTGCTTTTTGCTTAAGCGCAATTTGGCTGCGTGTAAAACACATTACTAGTGCAGACGAAATTTCAGTCAATGTTGTATCTGAACCAGAGATTAATGGTAATCCTTATAGGACTGTCGCTCCGAAACCTCAAGAGTATATTGAGGAACAACCTAAACAAATTGAATTACCAAAACCTAAAAAAGAATATCATATGAATAAAAATCTTAAAAAGATCCTAAAAATCTCGGTATGTGTTACTGGCCTTAGCATGTGTTCAGTGCTTATTGGTGCCATTAATGATGCCTCTTTGGGGACCGGATTGAAACTTGGAATCCAATTAGGTCTAGTTCCATTTGGGATGGCCTTTTTTATTGCAGCGATTGTAATCGCTATTGATGAGTTCTAAAAATGAAAAAGTATTCTGGTAATGCATCGTTTGAGTTTGAGGTTGAACGCTTTAAGAACAATGAAACTGGAGAACTAACCGCTGTAGACATGTCCGACAATGAAGTGATGTATGAGTATATCACTGTCAAGCTTCAGGTCGAAGGTAGCTCTTACTTCTCTCCTGGTCGAACCTACGGGGAGCCTGGTGATTGTTATCCCGATGAGGGCGAGACAGAGATCACTTCTGTTGTGGATAAGTCCAAAAAGGATTGGGAAGAGCTTCTTACTGATAAAGAACACGATCAAATCATAGAGATGATTGAGGAGAAGGTTCAAGATGATGGGCCTGACCCCGATGACTATGATGATCGAGATGACTATGATCCTGGTGATCATTACGAGTATGAGTGCTAAATGTCTTCTAATGATGTAGAAGTTAAGATGAAGGATGGACACATCATCTATGTCCAGTATAATACTGGAGATCAAGTTTGGCTTACTCAGGTTGATGGCAAAGATTATGTGTATATGATCTGGGCACATGATGGAATTAAACGAGTTTATACGGACCATCTCAACGGAATAAAAGTCCGTTGATGGTGGAGGCTTCTAGTCTTCGTGCTGGTTGCCCTTGGTTTGCTGGCTTGTCCTTAAAACCAGCATTTTTAATAGGTAGCACAATGAATAAAGATACAAGACATTTGATTACTCATACGATCATTCCTTTGATTATGCTTGCATTAATCATTGGCTATATGATTGTTGCTAGGTTTTAATGAAACCTATTGAGTTCTTTTATGAGTGTTGCAAATGCAAGGCTCGTATTCCATCCAATACATCTGATGATACTTGTCCTGTAAAAACTATTCAGAAGGGCAATGAATATACTTTTGTATGTGAAACCTGTTCCGCTAAGGATCTGTAATGGATAATCTAACTGAGTCTCAATACCAGGCCCTCTTAAAAAAAATCAATAAGGAGTGGCCTATCCGCTGTAAGCTTGCGGAGTTGGCTGGATTCAAGACTAATCCTAAGAATGTTAGGACTCTAATGGATACGGAGTTCGATCTCAATATCAGAGACTTGTATCTTGAAGTGCTGTTTCGTAAGCCAGAAAATGCTGAGACGGCATTGGAATTGATTAGAGATCATTACAAATGAATAACATTACATTCGGATTGACTGGCGGCATAGCAGTTGGTAAGTCCCGTGTTACCACTACCTTTCGCAAGTATGATATTCCGATCATCGATGCTGATATTATTGCTCGTCAAGTAGTTGAGCTAGGCTCCAAAGGACTGAAACAGATTGCCGAATGCTTTGGTAAGAGTTTCCTTATTGAGGATGGAACTTTAGATCGTGTTAAACTTGGTAAGCTTGTATTCTCTGATGCTGGCGCCCTGAAAGAGATTAACTCTATTATGGGTATCCTAATTCAAGAGGAGTCTGCCAAACAGATTGCTGCTGCTCATCGTGATGGCAATTATCTGGTGGGCTACGATGCCGCTTTAATTTGTGAAATGGGGCACGCTGATAATTATCGGCCGCTGATTGTCGTGTCATGTCCGCAGGATACACAGTGCGAGCGCTTAATGTCGCGCAATTCCTTGACACGCCCCGAGGCCATGGCTAGAATCAACTCTCAGATGCCAGTGAGTGAGAAGGTAAAGCTTGCTGATTTCGTGATCGATTCGTCTGGAACCATCGAACATAGTATCGAGCAAACAGAGTTCATCATCGGAGAATTGAAAATTGAAGCTAAACTATAGAGATGGTAAAGTCCTCTGGAATATGTATGACTCCATTGATTGGAGTAAGCTAGTTAATTTTACTAGTGAAGGATATTGTTCTGAAGATATTCTAACTTTAGAATATGATAACTGCCTAATCGATCTTGGTTGGTATGGTGGCGAACATGGACACTTTACTATTAAAGTAATCATTGCCAATCAATTTCCTGATGATGGACTGTATCTTAATGGTAAAAAGGTTTTAGATCATGATGATAATGATGGCAAGTATTCTTCCGAAGATTGGGCATTCCCATTCGTAGAGATTCCTTGCCCTAATCAATGGGATATGCAAATGCAATTGCAACGAGCAATCGACACTTACCCATTACTAACTAATAAAATCGTGGCACAAAATGCCATTGACAAACAACGCAACGAAACACAAACTGGAGACAAAGCTGATGAGTAATCGAATCATGTTCTTGAGGGACGCAAACTATTTTCCGATTGGTTGCCTTGCAATCAATCTTGACCGCAAGAATCGACAACTGAAGTATCAGTACTCTGTTCTTCATCCCAGCGATTACTTCGATCGTAAGACTGCTCGTCATCTGGCCCTTGGTCGAATGCTTGATTGCCCTATTACGATCCCCATGGATCGTACCAAGGAAGTCAACATGCATGATATCTCTAATGCTGTCATGACGCACCTTGCTGCATCGAATGCTCCTACCCGAGCAGTTAAGGCAGCTAAGCTTTGGCTTGCTACCACTAAGCTGCAAGAAAAGTATTGCCTCGATTACTAAGTACACAATGTTTGCGGCGTTCCGCTCGTAGCGGAATTACGGCCACGGCTACCATCTAACGCGAACGCACCTACAGTGTGGGCGGGTGGGCAGCTAACTAAATTACAACAACTCTCTCAAAAGGAAACTGATATGGATAGCAAACAGCACATTGATAACGTTCTCGCCGAACTTCGTCCTCTCTTCGAGAAGGCAGCTTCTCGGATTGATGCTCTCAAGGAGGGCGAAAAGATCCCGGCTACTAAGCTTGCCGAGGATCTTGCTAAGGAGCTTGGTATGACTGGCCCCCAGTTGTATCCTACTCTCAAGCTTTTGTTCGAGGGTTATCCCGGTGTGAAGATTCTTAAGGGTGCTCATGGTGGCATCTATAAGGTTCCGACGACTGTTGTTGCGGCACCCCTTGCCACTCCCGCTACGGATGGTAATGATGGTGCTGTCGAGGAAACGAAGTAATCATCTAACAAACGATCTACAAAGAGAACATAATTATGAGTTTCAAATTCGACTATAAAAACAAGAAGTATTGGGCCAAGCAGCTTTCTAAGAAAACTGAGGTTTATCTTCTTGAGAAGAAGGGCCTTGCTGAAAAGGTTCTTGTGCTTGATGGTAAGCCTGAGTTGAAGGCTATTGAGCTTTTGCTCAATCCCTGAATAAAGATGTCGATCTAGAATGTTTCTAGGTCAACCTTCCAATACATACATTCTGTGTGGATTGGATGTTTCGTGAAAATATCCAAATAGGAAAAATAAAAATGGATAAGTATACTGTTACTGGTGCTGATGGTTCTGTTGATGTGGCGGCTTCGGCCGTGAAGTATTCCAAGGCTCTTGAAGCTTGGAAGACTGAGAACGAGCTTCCTGCGGATACTATCGAAGCGGCTGTCGAAGCTGTCTTTGATCGTTTCCCCGGTCAGCGACTCTCGATGCCCGCGCTTCTTCATGAGGCGGTTTCGGAGTTGAATGGTACTCCTGCTCAGCACAAGGCGCTTCAGGCCCGTGTTCAGAAGTACGTTGCGGGCCAGTGTGGTATTGGCGATGCTCGCAATACCGGCCGTCTGGATATCCAGAAGGGCGTTGGCGGTGGTGTTCTTCGTCTTGCTCTTCCTGGCGATGCGATTCCCGCACGCGCCAAGAAGAATGCGTGATTCGGAGCGTCTACAATAAAGGCTGCGCATATGCGCATCTTCTGGCAATAAGCTTGAAGCAGGTTCGCAACCTGGCGTCAGCCCCAAAGACTCATTATGATTGAAGCTTTGCAACCTCCAAACAGGAAATGTTAATGAACATCGAAGAATTACAAGAAGCACTTGAAGATATTTTCTCTACCGGATTCCGCGTGGAATCGGATAGCCATGGACAATTGGTTGTCTATACCGGACTCCAAGAGGATGAGGATGGCGAGCTATCTACATTCGTTGAAGAGGACGAAGATGATGAGGAATCTGATCCTGATTTCGAGCAACTCGAAGATGAAGACGAAGACGAGTAATCGCCGATATAAGTATGGTAATAGTTATACATAGCTATTACAATATTGGAGCATCGTCCAACGGCAGGACAAATGACTTTGAATCATTGAATCAGGGTTCGAGCCCCTGTGTTCCATCCAAATGAGTGTAATAATTACTAGCAATAATCAAGTTAAAGTTGATAAGATTAATCGTCTCATCAATAAAATGATAGATAAAAAGTTCTTAGTTAATGATGCTGCAAATATTGCCGCTCAAAAAGCTGAGATGGAAAAGTGGCATGATAGTGTTTTTGATTCGCTGGAATCAAATGTAGATAAGATGATGTGATAGAATAGTGTTAGTGTTATGGTCGTGTGAGGTAGTGGCGAATGGCACAGCCTGAGGACTTAAGATCCTTCCTTTTGTGGGTTCAAGTCCCACCACGATCACCAATTTTATGTTTTCGGCCCTGCAAAAGTATCAAGTAATACTATACTTGCCCTATCGTAAATATTAACTACATTAATGTTATTAGACCTAATATGTTTCTTATATTTAATTCCAAGTAAATTAGAACACCACATAAATAATTTTGTTATGTCCTCTGATTTTTGTGTAAAATTATAGTAATGAACATTGGCATTAGTTTGTTTATATCTACTTCCATCCGAATGATATAGACCAAGCCAGAAGTCTTTTGGATGTTCTTCAATAATAGATTGCTGCCAATTTTCTAATTGTACTGTGGCGAAATTGGTAGCATAAATGAAGGCATCTAAAAAAAATAAGAAGCATAGGAATCCGGCAGCTATCCCTGCGAAAAGTAGGAAGGCAGGCCCCATGCGAAATAAAAAAGATAAACGAAAATCTGGCAAGAATAAACAAAAAGAATTGTTGGAAGAAAACAATTAATTATGGAGCCAGATTTATATGAAGACACTTGGTGGGAGTCATTCATCTGGTGGGTTATGATTGGCTCATGCGCCGCATTCATGTGTGGCATATTTTTTGGTTCAATGTTTTTCAATTAACATTCCTCTGAAGGTAAGAAAATGTATACTCTTGTTGTTGTTGACATGCAGGCAAAGTTCCCTGCATCGCTGGATACCCGCGTGCAAAATAATTGTAAGCGAGCAATTCGCAACGCAATTAAAAACAAAGCTGCCATCATTTTTCTTGAGTATGTTGACTATGGCCCCACGCTTCCGTGCCTAACTGATCTTGTAAAAGGATATAGTAATGTGCATCATGCTACCAAGAGTGATTGGGATGGCTCGCCTCATTCTAATGTCTTAATTAAGAAGCATGGGCTGCCCAATAATAAGTTCAAGGTATGTGGAGTCTATACTGAATGCTGTGTGGCAGCTACAGTGATTGGACTATCTCGAACTTACAATGATTCTAAAATCAATTTGCTTAGCAAGGCTTGCGGAAGTACTTGTGATGCACATCACCAACGTGGCATTCGTGATATGAAACCCCTTCGTAATGTTAGGATTTGGGCATGATTCCTGTTTCTTATACTCTTATCGTTGTAGACATGCAGCATAAGTTTAAGGCTGCTAATGGCGAGCGCGTGCGCAAAGGCTGCATGCGAGAAATCATGAAGGCAATTACTAGCAAGGCTCCCATTATCTTTCTTGAATATGATAGCGATTATATTCCTGGAGGATATGGACCTACCCTTAAAGAGTTAACTAAGCCTGTTGTAGATAACTACTACATCGAATATAAGACTCGTGATGATGGGTCTTATAATGTTCAGAAGCTTGTAAAAAAGCATAAGCTTCCAGAGACTTTTAGGGTGTGTGGAATCAATACAGATTGCTGTGTGTATGAGACTGTACGAGGATTATCGTTAATCTTTGACAACCCTAATATTGATGTGGTTGAAGATGCGTGTGCATCTGACTGGAATCATATGTTAGGAATTGATAGTATCAAACAAATCTCTAACAAGATTAATGTAATCAATGTATGATTCATATGCGCCAATCTTTATGTTAACTGGATTTGCTCAGTTCATTTTGATTGCGTTAAAACTAACTGGCGTATTCATTATCGGGTGGCCGTGGATTTTACTGCCCGGTATGTGTATGTTTGTTATGAGATTCGTTGTGCGTTGGTGCGTGAAAAACAAATAAGGCTATCATGTTTAATAAGTTAAAGGCTTGGTTCGCGAACGATAAGATTCATCAGAAACAAGTCTACTCTGCTTTGTTTACTGCGTTAGTTTACACAGTAATCTTTAATTGGAAGATTGCTCTGTTGCTTATGGCATCCGCAGGGTTTCACGAGTATAGCCATCTTTTTGCGGCCCGCAAGCTTGGCATGAAATCAAAAGGATTTTTCCTTGTTCCGTTCGTTGGAGGCGTAGCACTTGTCGGAGATAGATATAAAACTCTATGGAACCAGGCAATCGTCGTTATTGCTGGGCCATTCGGAGGCTTTGTA
>Ga0315288_10004922_pt1 | contig 17005 bp, 13 predicted proteins | sample YL17G11_20_MG_FD_203454 | JGI IMG/M metagenome (GOLD analysis project Ga0315288, IMG submission 203454) | Sediment microbial communities from Yellowstone Lake, YNP, Wyoming, USA - YL17G11_20 | ecosystem: Environmental > Aquatic > Freshwater > Lake > Sediment | place: USA: Wyoming | collected... | reverse complement strand
GCTGGCACGCCTCTTCCGAGGCGATCAGGGCATTGAACTCACGCTGATTGCGGGGGTGGGTCAGCAACCTCATACCCCCGAATACTACATATAGTATGTACCTGAGTCAACTGCATACCCACGTTGCGTTATCCCGTGGGAGCCTCGTCCCCGAGGCGATTTGCGAGATAGTCGCCCGGAGGACCGGGCTCCCACGAGCTGTCCCTGCCCGCAGACGGCTGTCCCCGCGATAATGCAATGACCCTACAGAGGCAACAACCCTGTATTGACCAACCGACAGAGATGTGCTAACTTCCCACCGTGCGCCGTAATGGCGAGGGAACGGCGCTGGATTTGTAACCTCCAGCAGCCAAGGAGAAAGGGATGGCAGAAGTTGCGCGCGAATGGCCCTCTTCGTCTGTTCGTCCGGTAGACCTCAGCAAGCTGCTCGAGCGGCTCGAGCTGGGGATAGGCCAGGCGGCTCAGCTCTGCGGCGTCTCCATTCGCCAGCTATCGTATTGGACGGATAAGGGGATCATCAAGCCCACCGATCAGGGCGGCAGCCGCACCTACGACTACCTGGCCATCGAGAAGGTTTGTCTGATCAAGCAAGCCCTCGACCAGGGATACAGCCTCGAAGGCGCGGTAGCCGAGGCCGAGGCGTTCCTTGCCCGTCGCGGGAAGGAGCACGAGACCCTCGTGTCCATGGACGAAGTCGAGCTTCGCAAGCTCCTGCTCGCCCGCGCTGACAAGCTTCATCAGTTCGCCGACCGCATCCGGCGCGGTCTGCGCACGTATCGTGTCAGCGGCGATCTGGGCCGCCTGGTGGCCTCCGTCAACGGACTCGAGAAGCTTATCGCTTTCCTCGAAGCGAACCCCTACACCGTAAACACGGCTCGCCAGATCGCCATCCGCGTGGGCCGAGAGGGCGAGCAGGTGCAGAAAGAGCTCGATCTGCTCGAGGAAAGGCGCTTCGTCCAGAAGATCAGCTACCCCGGCGCCGATGTCTACCGCTACATCCCGCCCCGTAGGCACTGATGAAAGACCCCTACCCCCGCAACTCGCGCGCCAGCACTATCGCTCCTGAGGAGATTCGCATGGATCGAGTCAGAACCGGCATTGACGGCCTGGACCAACTGCTCCATGGCGGCTTCCTCCGCGGAGACGCCATTCTCCTGGCAGGCGCTCCCGGAACCGGCAAGACCAGCATCGGCATGCAGTACCTGTACAACGGTGTCACCAAGTACAAGGAGCCAGGCCTTTTCATCACGTTCGAGGAGTTCCCCGAGCGCATCTACCGGGACGCCGACAACTACGGCTGGGACTTCCGCGCGCTGGAGGAGCAGGGCAAGCTCAAGGTCCTCTTTACCTCTCCCGAGGTGCTCCAGCAAGACATCATCCGCGATCAGGGCATTGTCAGCGAGATGATCTCCGAGATCGGGGCCACCCGGGTGGTCGTGGACTCCATCAGCAATCTCGAGGGAGCGGCCGAGAATGTCCGCAGATTCCGCGAATCGGTGTACGCCCTCGTGAACGCCCTTAAGGCCCAGTCTCTTACATCTGTCCTTACCTGCGAGCTTCGGGAGGGTGAGCAGATCGGCACCGGCCCCGAGGAGTTCGTGGCGGACGGCCTCATCCTGCTGACTCGGAGGTACGTAGTGGGCCACCGCATGCGCTTCATCGAGATCATGAAGAGCCGCGGCTCAGCCCATATAGCCATCCCCAGCCTGTACTTCATCGGCGATGGCGGGGTTGATATCTTGCCGTCCTTCCAAGAGCCCTTCTATCGTTTCGAGGAGGCGGTCTCGACGGGCATCCCCCAGCTCGACAACCTGCTGGGCGGGGGCATACCCTATGGGAGCTTCTACCTGATGGAGATCGGCGCGGATTTCCACGAGGACATCTTCGACGCGGGGTTTGCCAAAGAGGCGCTCGAGGTCGGTGACCGCTATGTCCGCATTGCCGGGCAGAGCGACGAGCGCTCTCGTTGGCGCGCCCTGATGAAGGTCGCGGGCATGGAGGAGCGCATCCAGCAGAACCGCCAGGACGGCCGGGTCGTCTTCCTCGGATCGTCTGGTGAAGAGTCGGCACCGGGCAAGTCTGTCGCCCAGTCTATGATAGCTGACCTGGAGGAACTCTGTCCGGCCGCGAAGGACGCTGGCATCCGTTTCCAGGTGAACATCTCTCGGCTCGTCGCCCTCATGTCGCCGAGCGAGGCAGACCGCGTCTTCCTACACCTCACTGCCCGCTGCCGCGGCACGCGCTCGGTCGTGCTCGGGTCCGTCAACCCACGAGGCGTGCCCGCCGAGCAGCTCGAGAAGCTGCGCGCCGCCGCCGACGGCATCGTCCGCGTGTGGACGGAAGGAAGCTATTCCTTCCTCCAGGTTGTGAAGACGGTGAACTCCGCCCGCACCCCGGTCTACGCCATCAATCAGATTCCCAGGCCGCCGTTCGTGGAGATCATGGAGGAGTAGACAGGCGGGACTGTTCTCTCGTGCGCCGGCTCCGCCGTCAGCCTTGCGCCGGGCGATCCAGACGCGTGGGTCGCGCTCGGATCGGCCCTGCTGGACGCGGGCGACAGACCGGGGGCCGCGAAAGCATTCCGCCGAGCCGTTGCGCTGGACCCAGACAGAGCCGCAGCGCGGAAGCTGCCCTCCTCGAATCCTTGACTTTTGCCCGGCGCCGGGCTAAAATCCGTAAGTCTCGCGTACGAGAGGTGGCCAGCCCGGCGCCCCTTCTTGCCGGGGAGGCGGCCTGTCCGCTTTAAGCGGGCGGGCCGTTCGCGCGAGAGGAAAGGATCCGCGGAGATGCGCAAGCTCACGGCGCTTCTCGCTGTTATCATCATCTTTGCGCTTCTTGGGGCCGGCTGCGGCCGCAAAAAGAACGAGTCAATCGCGATTGTGAACGGACAGCCCATCACCAAGAGCCAGCTTTTCGACGCGCTCGAGCAGGCCGACAATGGCCAGGCCGGGCGTCAAGCGCTCGACTCGCTGATAGTCCGCCAGCTCATCCGCCAGGAAGCCCAGAAGCGCGGCCTTCAGGTTGACCCCAAGGAGCTTGATGGCAGATTGGAAGCGGTGAAGGACTACGTCCTCGCGGCGACGGGCAAGGACTTCAAGACCTGGCTCGAGGACACCGGTCAGACAGAGGAAGAGCTGGCGTCCCGCATCAGCACTCAGATCCTGACGGCGAAGCTCGTGCTGACTGACGAGGACCGCAAGAAGTACTTCGAAGAGAACCAGGATCGGCTCAAGTCCCTGCCGCACAACACTGAGTCGGTTATCTACCGCGAGATAATACTGCCCTCCAAGGAGGAGGCGGAGGCCGTGCGCAAGGAGCTGCTCGCGGCCGCCACCGAAGGCAAGGTCGCCAGCGCGAAGTTCGCCGAGACCGCCGAGGCCCGAACCCTTAACCCGGTCGAGAAGCAGCGCGGAGGCATGGCCGGTTGGCTCGTGAAGGGCAAGTCGGGTGATCCAGAGCTCGAGAAGGTGCTGTTCCAACTCACGCCCGGACAGGTGAGCGAACCACTCCCCATGACTGCCCCCGGGGCGCCGGAGGCCAAGGGCAAGACCCCCCAGCAGCCGCAGTTCTGGCGGCTCGTATCCGTCGAGAAGAAGATCGAGCCAGGCCCGATTACGCTGGAGCGCAATGCCGACGTCATCGAGGAGTGGATGCTCAACGACCCCCGGTTCCAGCTCCAGTTGCAGGAGTTCTTCACCAACATCAGAGCCAAAGCGGACGTTCAGATAACGCCTCCTCGCTACCGCTCCCTCGCCGAGGCCTACAAGGAAGGCCGCGAAGCAAGAGAGCGAAGAATGTCCCAGCCGAGCGGCGCCGCGCCGACGGCTCCTGGGACTCCTCCGCCGCCCGCGCCGCAGGCGCAGCCGGGACCCCAGGGCAAGTAGCAGCTCGCAGCCGGAGCCGGCGCGGATCGGCCAAGTCACTAAGAGCGAACCCAGTTAACGAAGCGCTAGCGTCCGTGGTTGCCTGGAGCAGCTAGCAGTATGGGCAAACCTACGCCTGCCACCCATGACGCGCGGTTCTCCGACCTCGTCGGCCTGATGGCCCGACTGCGGGGCCCTGAGGGTTGTCCCTGGGACCGGGAGCAAGACCATCGCTCTCTCCGCCCCTGCCTGCTTGAGGAGACATATGAGGTGCTCGAGGCGATAGACCGCGATGACCCCGAGGCGCTGCGCCAGGAGCTTGGCGACTTGCTGTTGCAGGTGGTCTTCCATGCGCAGCTTGCGGCCGAGGCCGGCCGCTTCGATATCAACGATGTTGTCACAGCCATCCACGATAAACTGGTCGCCCGTCATCCGCACGTCTTCGGGGACGCCTCGGCCGAGACCCCAGAGGCGGTGCTGCACCAGTGGGACGGCCTCAAGCGCAAGGAGCGCGAGGCTCCGGCGAGCGATCTGTTCACAGAAGTTCCGCGGGCGATGCCGGCGCTCGCCCGGACCCAGCTTGTGCAGCGTCGCGCCGCCCGCGCCGGTATGGCCCGCACTGCGGCCGAAGCCCGCGCGGCGGCCAAAGCCGCGCTTGCAGGAGTGGCTGGCGCAGCGGATTCGAAGGCGGCGGAGACCGCCGTCGGCGATCTTCTGCTGGCCGTGGTGGACCTGGCGCAGGCGGCGGGCGTGGAGGCGGAGCAAGCGTTGCGGGAGCACACTGAGAGGTTAGCTTCGCGGCTGCGGGAAGGTCATTGCCTGGGATGAGAGGTGCGTCGGTTCGCTCGGTGCTGCACATATGTGGACGATTGGGCGGAACTGGTGATCTAGTCCACGTTATGCAGCCTTCCGTTGCGTTAGATCGGATGGTCTAGCGCCTAACGCAACTGACGTTGTGTTCCGGTGTACGTGTCCACACCGTACGGCGAAGCAAGTGGGACAGAGATAAGCTGAGTTACTGAGCGACAGATCACACCGAAAGGAGCCGTTTTACCGTGTCTACGAAGTCTGAGAAGCGAGTCTACCTCTTTCACGAGGGCAACAAGGATATGAAGGACCTGCTCGGGGGCAAGGGTGCCAACCTTGCGGAGATGAGCAACCTGGGCCTTCCTGTCCCGCCTGGATTCACCATCACGACCAGGGCCTGCATCGAGTTTCTGAGAGCGAAGCGGATGCCCTCCGGCCTCATGGACGAGGCGAAGGCCGCCATGAAGAAGATCGAGCAGGACACCGGCAAGGGCTTCGGCGATTCGAAGAACCCGTTGCTGGTTTCGGTGCGGTCCGGCGCCAAGATGTCCATGCCGGGGATGATGGACACGATCCTCAACCTGGGCCTCAACGATGAAACTCTGCAAGGCCTCATCAAGCTGACCGGCAATGAGCGGTTTGCGTATGACGCCTATCGGCGGTTCATCATGATGTTCTCCTCCGTGGCGCTCCACCTCAAGCGCGACAACTTCGAGAAGATGATGGACCAGATGAAGGCGAAGCGGGGCGTCAAGCAGGACACCGAGCTGACGGCCGTGGACCTGAAGGAGTTGGTGGCGCAGTTCAGGGCGTTCTTCAGGAAGCAGATGAAGCGCGACTTCCCGACCGATCCCATGGAGCAGCTCGAGACGGCGATCCGGGCCGTCTTCCAGTCCTGGAACATCCCCCGCGCAGTCGCCTACCGCAGCTTCTATAAGATCCCGCACGATCTCGGAACGGCGGTCAACGTCCAGACGATGGTCTTCGGGAACATGGGCAACGATTCGGGCACGGGCGTCGCCTTCACCCGCGACGTGGCCACCGGCGAGAAGGCGATCTACGGCGAGTTTCTGATGAACGCGCAGGGCGAGGACGTGGTGGCCGGCGTTCGCACGCCCATCAAGATCGCCCAGCTCAAGAAGGTCAACCCCAGGGTCTACAAGGAGTTCGTTGACCTCGCCACCCGGATCGAGAAACACTACAAGGACGCGATGGATATCGAGTTCACGATCGAGCGCGGCAAGCTCTTCATGCTCCAGTGCCGCGTGGGCAAGCGGACCGCCCGCGCCGCCGTCCGCATCGCGGTCGAGATGGTGGGCGAGAGGCTGATCTCCAGGGAAGAGGCCATTATGCGGGTGGAGCCGGACCAGATCAACCAGCTCCTGTTGCCGGCCTTCGACCCCAAGGAGAAGGAGACGGCGGCGAAGGAGGGGCGGTTGCTCGCGAAGGGCCTCAACGCCTCCCCGGGCGCGGCCAGCGGGTCAGCCGTCTTCGACGCCGACCGCGCCGAGGAGATGGGCAAGTCGGGCAAAGCGGTCGTGCTGGTCCGTCCCGAGACCACCCCCGACGACGTTCACGGCATGCTCGCCTCAAAGGGGATCCTGACCGCTCGCGGCGGCGCCACCAGCCACGCGGCGGTGGTGGCCCGCGGCCTGGGGCTCCCCTGTGTCGCCGGGTGTGAGGCGATTCGCGTGGACGAGGCCAAGCACATGCTCAGCGCTGACACCAAGGTGCTCCGAGAGGGAGAGCCTATCTCCATAGATGGCACCACCGGCGAGGTCTTCGCCGGGCTTATTCCGACCATCGCCCCCAAGCTGGAGAAGGAGAAGGAGCTGACTACACTGCTCGGCTGGGCCGACCAGATCCGGCGGCTCCAGGTGTGGGCGAATGCCGACTACCCGCGCGACGCGCAGCGGGCCCGCGGTTTCGGCGCGCAGGGCATCGGCCTCTGTCGGACCGAGCACATGTTCATGGAGACCGAGCGCCTTCCGATCGTCCAGCGCATGATCCTCGCGAAGACTGTGGAGGAGCGCAAGGAAGCTCTCAAGGAACTGCTGCCCTTCCAGCGCAACGACTTCGTCGGCATCCTCAAGGCGATGGACGGCCTGCCTGTGGTCATCCGCCTGATAGACCCGCCCTTGCACGAGTTCCTGCCCAGCCACGATGAGCTGCTCGTCGAGGTGACAAAGCTGGAATGCAGCTCGCCAAACTCGCCCAAGCTGAAGAAGCTGCGGGCCATGCTTGCCGCGGTTGAGAGCATGCGTGAGATGAACCCGATGCTCGGCCTTCGAGGTTGCCGGCTCAGCATCATCATGCCCGAGATCGTGGAGATGCAGACGCGGGCGATCATCGAGGCGGCCTGCGTGTGCCAGAAGAAGGGCGTCGAGGTGCACGTCAAGATCATGATCCCGCTCGTGGGCCACATCAACGAGCTGGAGTTCATCAGGCACCGGCTGGAGCCCATCGCGAAGGAAGTCATGAAGGAGAAGGGCTCCAAGATAGACTACAAGTTCGGGACCATGATCGAGATCCCGCGGGCGGCGCTGACTGCCGACGAGATCGCGACCGAGGCGGAGTTCTTCTCCTTTGGCACCAACGACCTGACGCAGACCTGCTTCGGCTATTCCCGCGACGACGCCGAGGGCAAGTTCCTGCTGAAGTACGTCGAGGACAAGATCCTCCCCGACAACCCCTTCCAGACCCTGGACCAGGAGGGCGTCGGGAAGCTCATGGAAACCGCCGTCACCCTCGGCCGCAAGACCCGGCCCAAGATCGAACTTGGCATCTGCGGCGAGCACGGCGGGGACCCGCGATCGGTCGAATTCTGCCATCGCATCGGGCTCGACTACGTGAGCTGCTCCCCGTTCCGGGTGCCGGTCGCACGGCTGGCCGCCGCGCAAGCGGTGGTGAAGGACAAGGTGACGGTGAGCGATTCGCGGTAGAGAACCGTCTCAGTTTCTCTGAAGAACCGGCAGGCGAGGCCGTTTCCGGCCTCGCCTGCCTTTTTGTGCCCTCATCTCAGATTAGCCAGGTCTTATGGAATCAATGCGTAGAAGCATCGTCTCCTTCTCGGATCTGAGGAGCGGGGGGCAACAAAGGCCTACTGTCGCCGGGCCACTGCCACCCGCTTCTCGCCGTTTGTGGGGGCGGGAGGGAGGGAGCGGCGGGCGTAGGCCTACTTCGCCAAGGCTTCGTAGCCTGAAATACGCCCGCCCTACACCGACCGCTCAGATGACCCTTGGGCGCATTGCCTCGTCGAATACGACGTACCGGTTCCCATTCGCCAGGCTCAACCGCACCGCCTGATTCACCGCCACCCCAACCAAGGCCTGCCTCGGCAGTGGCCGTTGCCCGTCTTCCCACGCCTTCAGCTTCTTCTCACGATAAGCCCGCGCGTCGCCCTCCGACATGCCCTCCGTCTCGCCCTGCAGCTCCCAAATGTCCCGCAGCCACCGCGAGATGCTCTCGAAACCATACCCGACGTACTCGACACCCCCGTCCGTCTCCCAGCTATCGTAATGCTTGAAGAAGTTCGGGTTGATCTGCTGGAACCCATCGTCATCGGTCAGGATATGCAGGTTCCGGAACTTGTGGTCGGCCCAGTATTCGCCCTTGGTGCCGCTGATCTGGAGGCCCTGGTTGGTCATGGCGGAGTTCTTCTCGGAGCAGACCCAGGAGGTCTGGATCCATAGCACGGAGCCGTCCTCCCACTCGATCACGGCCTGCACTGCATCATAGGCATCGCTGCCGGTGCTTGGCAGGAACTTCTTCTGGCCGAAGGCGGCGACGCGCTTGGGCTTGAGACCGGTGATGAAGTACCAGGCATCCACGTAGTGCACGCCGATGTACTCGAACGGGCTCGACTCATGCGCCCACAGACGGAAGTACTTAAGGGGCATGTACTTCGGCTCCTCGATCCACGCATGGCCGTGCAGCATTTCGCCCAGATCGCCCCGCCGAACCCGATAGCGCGCGAGCCTCACCGCGCGGTCCATCCGCTTGTGATAGTCCGTCGCAACGTAGGCCGCCTTCCGCTCCGCCGCCGCGATGACCTCATGCGCCTCGTTCACCTTCAGGCAGAGCGGCTTCATCACGATCACATCGCGGCCCGCTTCGATCGCCTCCAGCGTCATCTGTGTGTGAAGGTGATCCGGCGTGGCGACGATTACGAGGCCGTGCGAGCCGAGCTTGGCCATCGCCTCCCGCCACAGCGCTGGCTGGTTGTCATCGGGCGCGTACTTCGCCGGGTCGGGATAGCCGAAGAACTTTTCCCCGGGGAAGAGGTCCTGGCACTGCTTGATGATCGCGGCGTTGAGCGCGGCGATGTGGATATCGCCAACAACTCCGCGCCTGCGCTCCTGGATCAGCGTCGGGATGATGACCTCCTGGCTGATCATGCCTCCGCCGATGACGAGTGCGTTTAGCCGCTTGTCCCAGCTCATCGCGTGCCTCCTTGTCGTTCCTGTAGGGCGGGGATGTCGCCCAGGCCGTTGCGAGGCGCATCCCTGCCGGTCGTTGCCCGGGATACGTTAGAAACAGGCGGCGGGCATGCAAACAACGACATGCCCGCCCTACAACAGCGCCTCCTCGATCGCTTCCCGCAACACAGAGAGCCCCTCCACCACCGCCTCCTCCGGTGTCACCAGCGGCGGCGCGATCTTCACCGTGGCCCCCTTGAACCCGACTGGGTGGAACATCAGCAGCCCCTTCTCGGTGCAGCGCGTGACGATATCACCGGCCAGCTCCGGGTCGGGCTCGATTCCGCCCGGCTTCACCATGTGCAGCCCCGCCACCATGCCCTTGCCCATCACCGCGCCGCAGACGTCGGGGTGCTTGCTCTGGATCTCGCACAGCCCCGCGTGCAGCACCTCCCCCACCTGCGCGGCCTTCTCGGGGAGCTTCTCGCTGACGATCAGGTCCAGGTTCGCCAGCGCCGCGGCGACGCAGACCGGGTTGCCTGTGTGGGTGCTCGTCATGCTGCCGGGCGGGTACTGATCCATCAGGTCCGCCCGACCGATGACGGCCGACAGCGGCAGGCCGCTCGTAACACCCTTGCCGCAGCAGACGAGGTCCGGCACGATGTCATAATGCTCGAATCCCCACATGCGGCCGGTCCGCCCGAAGGCCGCCTGCACCTCATCCATTGCCAGCACGATATCGTGCTGCTTGCACCAGGCGGCCATTTGCTGGGCGTACTCCTTCGGCCAGAAAGCCGCGCTCCCGCCCTGGTAGGTCTCGCTGATGACACCCGCGATCCGCTCCGGCCCGAAGCCCCTGTCCTTGAGCGTCTTCAGGAAGAAGTCGAAGCTAGTGTCCTTGCACCGGAACCCGTCGGGGAAGGGGACCTGGACCATGTCCGGGTCGAGGTTCACGATCCATTCCTTCAGGGCGGGAATCCCGCCGATCATCTGGGCCCCCATCGTCCGACCATGGAAGGCCCCCTCGAAGCTGACGATGCCGACCTTCTTATCGCCTCCTACGGCTCGCCCATGCGTGCGCGCCAGCTTGATGGCCGTCTCAGTGGTCTCCGACCCAGTCGTCAGCAGGAACACCTTCGCGAGCGGGTCAGGCGCCATCTGGGCGAGTCGGTGGACCAAGCGGGCCCTTATCTCGCTGGGGAAGCAGTAGTTGTGAAGCAGCGTCTTTCGCGCCTGCGCGCAGATCGCCTCCGCGATCTCCGGCCGACCGTGGCCGGCGTTGGCCACCAACACGCCCGAGCTCCAGTCAATCCAGGTGTTCCCCCAGGCGTCGTGCACCTGGAACCCCTCGGCCCGGTCCCAGAACACACATCCTTGCCCCCGCATGGAACGAGGCTCATCGCGGTACAGCGCCTTCAAGATCGGCAGCGAGTCCGGTACGGGGATAGGCGTCCGAATCCGCCGGAACTTCGTTTGGACGGCGGGCACTTCTTTCGGGGTTAGCACAACGTCTTCCACTATTGTGCCTCCTCAAGGCATTCAGGCCGCAGTCGCCCGGCCAGCCGTCTCCCGTCGTCGCGGCAGCTTCGCTGTTCCGGGGCGCGAGGTCTGTTTCTGTCGCCTCTCTCGGTATGGCGATACTTTTATCTGTGCTAACCAGGACCTCCTGCCGGCCCTCCCGCCCGCCGCCCATGCCGCGGCAGGTATGCGGGCCTTGCAGCCGGAATTGTAGGTCAGTCAGAGAGTCGAGGTCCCACTATGTTCCGCGATCTCCTCTCCGTGCTCCAACCGGGCATAAGCGGCCGACGCGCCTGGGATGATGCCGCCGCCATCCATTCCATAGACAGGCGCTTTACCTTTCCCGCTTTCCAGGAAAGCGCTCGCTATAGCGCCGACCAGATGCGGGCCGCCGGGCTCTCCGAAGTCACCATACTCCAGGCCCCGGCCGACGGCCGCACCCTCTACGGCGACTGGATGATGCCGCTCGCCTGGGACGCAAGCGCAGCCACCTTCGACCTCATTCCCCCGCGCGGCCGCCCGGAGCGCATCGCCGACCGCGCCGCCACCCCCTGCTGCCTTGCCATGTGGAGTTCGCCCACCCCTACCAAGGGCCTCGAGGCCGATCTCGTGCTGGTGGACAACCCGGCCGAGGCCGCCTCCGAAGACGTCCGCGGGAAGATCGTCTTCACCTCTGCCAATCCGCACAGGATCAAGCGCCTTCTTCTGGAGCGCGGCGCGCTTGGCTTCCTCTCGGACATCCGGTGGCCCGACGCTCCGGCCGAGGCCGTTGCCTGGATCAACGCCTGGAGCGATGACCCGGGTGGTTGGGCCTTCACCGCCGCCGATTCTCCGGCCTGGGCGTTCCTCATCTCCACCGAGCAGGGAGCGCGGATTCGCGCACGCTTCGCGGCGGGGGAGAAGCTGAGAGGCCGCGCCTTCGTTAATGCCTCTCTCTACGAAGCAACGCTGCCCCTCGTGACCGGTGTCATCCAGGGCTCGACCCGCGAGGAGGTCGTCCTCCTCGGCCACCAGTTCGAGCAAGGAGCCCTCGACAACGCCTCCGGCATCGGGGTCATGCTCGAGGCCGCCCGCGCGCTTCAGTCGCTCATCTCAGAGGGCCGCCTCGCTCCTCCGAAGCGATCCATCCGCATCCTTTTCGTCTCCGAATGCTACACCACGATGTACTGGGTCGAGGGGAGTCCCAGCTCTCGCCGCGCGGCCGCCGCCCTCTGCATAGACGCAGCCTGCGGCCTGCCCAGCCTGGCCACCGGCCCCCTCGAGATCTCCGTCAACCCTCACTCCCAGATGAGCTGCGGTGACGCGCTCGTGCTTGCCCTCGTTCGCCAGGTTATGGCCGTGGCACCCACCTATCCGTGGAGCGAGATCCCCTTCGCCATGGGAACCGATAACCTGCTAGCCGACCAGACCATCGGGATCCCCTGTCCCTGGATCGGCAGCCACAGCCGCACCTGGCACAACTCCGCCGATGTGCCCGATACAGTTGACCCGCGCCTGCAGGAGTTGGTCGCCCTTATCTCCGCCGCCTACGTTTATCTCTTGGCATGCGCCGATTCCGATCTCGTGTCCGACTTTGCCTATCTCGCCGCCGCACGAGGCAAGGCCGCCCTTGCGTTGGCCGCGGTGGCGGAACTCGACCGCCTCGCCGAGGCCGACCTCGATGACTCTCTCCAGCAGATTTCCTACCTCGCCGAACGCCACGCCGGGGCCATCGCCACCGCCCTCGGGCTTCTTCCTCCAACCGAGCGCGCGGCTCTTCGCAGCAGTGTGCGAGATCTCCAGCGGGACCTGCGCCGATCTGCCAGGGACGAAGCCGCCAGCCTTGCCCGCCGCGCCGGCCGGCCGGGCTACCTGCCCCCGGCCCACGACTTGGACGGCGCCCTCTCCACCATCAGGCCGCGGCGCCTCATCCGCGGACAGGTCACCTTCGACCGGCTCGCCCCCGAGGCCCGCCAGGGGAAAGGGAGCCCCCGCTGGTCGGCGGAGCTCTTCGCGGTGCTCAACTGGTGTGACGGCCGCCGCTCACTCGCCGAAGCATGTGAGCTGGCCGCGCGCAGTCTGAGAAGGGACCGAACCCTTTCGCCGGAGGATCTCGCCAAGGCCATTGACCCCACCTGCGACTCCATGCAATCCCACTTCGACTTCCTCCGCCAACATGGATACGTCACGTGGTGAAACCGGATCTCGTGATCCTCCACACTTCCGACTTCCACAACCGCCTTCCGCCGGCGGCCGCGCGCCAGCTCGCCGACTTGAAGCTCCGTCATCCCGGATGCCTGCTGCTGGACGCGGGCGACGCCATCAGGGCCGGCAACCTGGGCGTGAGCGCCTCGGGCGAGCCCATTCTCCGCCAGATGGCCGCCATCGGCTACGATGCAATGGCCCTGGGAAACCGCGAGTCCCATCTAACCTACCGACTGCTCTTCGCCAAGCTCCGCAATGCTTCTTTCCCGGTCCTGGCGGCCAACCTTCGCCCGCGGCGCGACCAACCGGTGCCGGAGCTAGTCTGCTCTCATGCGTTCTTCGAGAGGCCCTCCGGCCGCGTTGCCGTCATCGGCCTCGCGCCGCAGATGATCCCCCCGACATCAGTCTGGGCGAGGGTCACCGACTACGTCTTTGACGACCCTGTCACTACGGCCGCTGTCCTCGCCGTCCGGCTCCGCCCCGAGGCCGATCTCGTGATCTGTCTTTCGCACTGCGGAGCGCGCGCCCAGTCTGAGCTGGCGAGGCTGCCGGGAGTTGACCTCGTCCTTGGCGGGCACACCCATCGGGCGCTCATCGAACAGCGGGCCGGGCAGGCACTTGTCGTCCGCCCGGGCCATCGCGCCAGCCACATCGCGCTGACTCACCTCACCTGCCGCGCCGACGCGCACAGCGAGCTCATTGCCCTGGAGCAAGGATCGTGAACTACCCCGAGACGCCTCCCTCACTGCTCGATCGCGGGTGGATCAGACTGCTTATCGCCGCCTGGCTGATCCTCATACTGGCGGCATACTTGCGCTTCCAGCTCCACCGCGTTCTCGAGATGTATAGCGCGATCCGCTGATTGGGTAACTGGCCGCCTACTTCCGGCCCCTCCCCGTGTAGGCTGTGTCGGTGATCCTCTTGTCTTCCACCCGCTTCGGCTTCGACTTCGCCTTCAGCTCTTCCAGCAGCTCCTCGTACTCCCCTCGGTTAACCGGCACCTTTACCGTCTTGCCGCGATAGCTCGATAGGATCATCGCGTTCGCCAGCTCCAGCGACCACATGCCCTCCACGCCGGGCGAGATCAGCTCCTCCCCGTACAGTATTGCCCGACAGAAGTTGCGCGTGATGGCGATATGCCCCGGCTCCTTCTCGTTTGGCATCACTCTGACCAACTTCACCTCGGGCGCCGCCCACATCTCTCTATTCTCCCGCGTAAACCGGCTTACCGTCTGAGGCACCTCCCAACAGCGCAGCCCTTGCACATCCAGGAGTATCTTGCCCCGGTCGCCGCAGATCTCCATCCTGCTAGTCTGGGGTGACTCGATCACCCCGGCGAATACGTAGCCGTGCGCGCCATTGGGGTATTCCAGCAGCGCGAAGGCCTCGTCCTCGACCTCGATCTGGTGGGCTCTAGTCCGCGTCCGCGCCGTGACCGTCTTGGGCATCCCGGCCAGCCACGTGAAGAGATCCAGCCCGTGCGGCGCCTGGTTCAGCAGCACTCCGCCGCCCTCGCCCTTCCACGTCGCTCGCCATCCCCCCGAATCATAGTAGGCCTGGGAGCGGTACATCCCCATGATAGCATTGGTCCGGATCAGGTCCCCGACTTTTCCATCGGCAATGAGTTGCTTGGCAGTTCGGAGGATAGGCCCGGCCCGATGCTGGAACATCACCGCGAACACCTTTCCGCTGCGCTCCGCCGCGCGGATCATGCGTGCTGCCTCCTTCACGCTGACGGCGATGGGCTTCTCACTCAGCACGTGCAGCCCGCGCTTGAAAGCGTCAATGGCAATCGGGGGATGGAAATAGTGCGGCGTCGCGATCAGGACGGCGTCCACCAACCCTGAATCCATGAGATCAACCGGCTTGCTGAAGTAGGGAACCTTATATGTCTCGCCCACCTCCTGGGCGACCTCGGACACTGCATCACTGACGGCCGTGAGCTCACCTACGTCCAACTGGTTCATGTAGGCGCAATGCCCTTGTCCCATGCCTCCGACGCCGATCACACCGATGCGCACCTTGTCCACTTCAGATCATCCTCCAGGTATGCTCTGCCCCCCACCGTGGTCGCTTCTTCTCCACCTGCGATTGCCGCCCCTTCACACCAGCGCCCAGCGATATGTCCCTGCAATCCCATAACATAGGCTCACGGCCATCCCCACGTTAACTTGATCCCCGCAGGGAGGCGCGCGTGGTGCGCGCTTGCGGCGCCGATCGGTCCGCCCAGGTTCGCCTGCGATTCTTGCCTTCGGCAGTCCCCTCGGAGGGCGGGGAAAGGAGGTGCGCCGACAACCTGTCGTCCTTCCTCATCAACGCCAACTGCGGAGGTTCCGTGTATGAAAGAAGGGCACTTCGTCGTGAGTCTGTCTTGTCTGCTGCTTGTCGCGGCTGTGGGACTCGCCGGCACCGCAGCTGTCGCGGCGGCCGAGCCGGCCGACTATCTGGCCGACAGGTGTGTTTTCCTCATCTTCCGGCAAGTGTCTCTCTGCCCCAACACCACCCCGCTGTGGTGTGCATAGGCCGCGATCAGATGCACTCCGGGCAGCTCTTCACGTGAATGCCCCGCAGCGTCTTGCCGTCCACCGCAATGCCCTGGCCTCTCTTCAGCCCCCTGTCCGATAACCACTTGCCCAGCACCGCCTCGAACGCTTCCACATCCAAACGCACAAACAGCCGATGCAGTGTCACCCCATCCGGGGTCCGCATCCGCCTAATCCCCAACGCCTCACACACCAACTGCTGATGCTTTTTGCCCCACTGGCAGATGGCATAAAGACTACGGGCCCCACACGCCATCGCGCACACCGCCAACGCTAACATGCTGGCCGCCGGATAGCGCCGTCCCTGCCGGCCCCGCGGGTCCGGCACCCGCGCCAACGCCTCCAGCAAACTCTCTTTCCGCCTCGCTGCTGTCATGGGAGCTGTCACCTCCTCCGCGACTGATCTGCTCCCTCAATAACTCCTCCCGACCCTGAACCAAGATAGCGCAATGACCCTGGCGGAGTCGGCATTCCGGTTGACATGCGCGCGCCCCTCTGCTATATTGCCTGACACTTGTTTGGTCTACCATGCTTTAGGCGAGGAGGAAGCATGAAGCACCGCTTTGCCGTACCGCTGATCGTAGCCCTATTGCTGGCGCTGGGGACGGGGGCCGCGATGGCGGGCGATATCGTCACCGTCCCAACCGCGAACCAAGTGAAGGCCGGCGAGGTTGATGTTGCCGCTTACTACATCGGCCTCGACCAAGGCAGCCTCGTGGATGCCATCCGACCCCCGAACGTGCCCGAAGAGATCGAGTTCGTCCGGGCACAGACGCTTTACGTCGGCCTCACCGACCGGATCGAGTTGGACGTCCATCGCTACGATGTGGACTTCGCCGGCGTAACGACCATCTTCAATGCCACCTACGTTCTTCAGGATGAGAACCTGAAGCGGCCCATCGTCGTCCTGGGTGGGCGCGACCTGTCCCGTGAGAAGGGACACGCCTCCTACTTCGTCTCCGCCGCCAAGACCCTCAACCCGCCGGTGGGCGGACCGCCCACCAAGCCTATCGTGCGACTTCACCTGAGCCTGGGAACTGAGGACAACACGCTCCTTGGTGAGGGCCGCCACGAAGGTCTTTTCGGCGGGCTGCAGGTGGTGCTGAGGCCTGCCTCACCGATGGTCGGGGCCATCGCTCTCTATGACGGGACCGATGTCATCACCGGCCTCACCGTCGTCCCGAAGCCCAACTGGCCCACCATCAAGGGCGGCACCTTCGGCGGGCACTACTGGATCGGCATCAGCTACACCTTCAACGCCAAGTAGCCCATCACACGCGTGGCTGCGTGACGGCAACAAACAGATCGGCCCCGCCAGCGAGGCGGGGCCGGTCCGCTTTCATCGGGCGCTCATTCTACCGCCCCATCGCCGCCATCAACAGCCTCACCCCGATCGCGATGACCAGGGCTCCCAGCAGCATCCCCATCGAGCGGACCGTGCCCGATGGCACCATCCTGACGGCTACGACCACCATGAAGAGAGCGAACATCGTCTTGAGGGTGTCCGCTGGTAGCCGCTGCGCGAGGTCGGCGCCGTAGAAGTACCCGGCGGGCACCGCGCCCAGCACGATCGGAAGAGCGATCCACAGGTCGAGGTTCCCGCTCTTCGCGTAGCGGAAGCAGTTCGCCAGCGCCGTCGGCACCATCACCGCGAGCGAGATCCCTTGCGCCA
>Ga0315288_10004921_pt1 | contig 17006 bp, 15 predicted proteins | sample YL17G11_20_MG_FD_203454 | JGI IMG/M metagenome (GOLD analysis project Ga0315288, IMG submission 203454) | Sediment microbial communities from Yellowstone Lake, YNP, Wyoming, USA - YL17G11_20 | ecosystem: Environmental > Aquatic > Freshwater > Lake > Sediment | place: USA: Wyoming | collected... | reverse complement strand
CTCGTGTAGCCTGTGATATATATGGAGCCTGAGGAGTCTACAGCGACGCCTCGCCCGATCGCGTCTGTTCTCCCCCTCCACTCCCTGCTCCATATCAGGGCGCCATCGTCATCGTATTTTAGGAGGAGCGCGCTGGATTCGTTTCCGTTGGATCTGATGCCACAGATGTATAGGGCGCCTCCTGAGGCCACCATGGCCCTTCCCATGCTGAAGCCGTCGCCGCCCCATGTGCGGTTCCAGATAAGCTGACCTTCGCCTGAGTACTTCAGGAGGAACACGTTCTCATCTCCTGGGCCATAGCTCGTCGTGTCGCCCGTGACGAAGAGGCAGCCTTCGGAGCATGCAAGGCTCCTGGCGTACTCCCTGCCGCTGCCGCCCCATACAGCGACCCAGTCCCGCGACGAATATTCTGGGCGGTCCCATAGGTAGGTCGACTCGACGAGGAAGGTGCTTAAGAGTAGTATCTCCGTGATGTAGAGGGCTGAGAAAACGAGTGAAGGCTTGACCAAGCTAACATATTCTCATAACGATGTCTGCCCTAAAACGTTTAACTTCGATGAAAAGTGAACTCAAATTTTCTTGTTTTAGATGTTGATAGATTTGAGGCTTGCGTCGATGGATATCGCTGACTAATTGACTGAAGCTAAGCTTTGTTTATGGGCGATCCTCTGGAGGCGTAGAGGAGGCAGAGGAGGGCTGCTATCCCGGCGCCTATCATGGTCAGCCAGACCGCGCTGAACGAGGAGTTTATTAGGGCTCCGAAGAGGGTTGACCAGAGGGAGCTGACTCCGAAGCCGAAGGTGAAGAAGAGGTCTAGGAGTATGTCACGTTCGCTTGGACCGGTGCTGCGGGCGAGGTAGGCCTGCAGGATAGAGCTCATGCTGAAGGTTGTCATGGAGAGGAAGAAGAAGGGGGAGATGAGGATGAGGTTGAATCCCTGTAGAGGAGGAGGAAGATTGTGGTTGTCGTGGTCATTAGTGATAGTGTGGCGGTCTTCAGGTAGCCCTTCTGGTCAACGAGTCTGCCGAGGTAGATAGTTCCGAGTACACCGCCAATGGTTGCGACGAAGCTCACCACGCCCGCGTCGAAGACGCTAAGGGCGAGGCCCTTCGAGGCATCTCGGAGATAGATCGGGACCCAGGTGGTCATGACGCTCATCCCCGTGCCGCCGGAGATGAAGGCCTGGGCAAGGAGTATTGGTATCGCGCCCTTGACCTTTAGTCGGATTTAATGTCGTCGATGAACCACCTCTCGGATCCCTTGGAGATCGCTTTCTCGCCGGCTGGCTCGTCCCGTAGGTCGAGGAAGATAAGTGTGCCGGGGAGGAGGAAGAGTAAGGCGATGAGGTAGTAGGTGGACCTCCAGTCAGCCGCGACGGCGATGGATGAGAGGAGTATGGACTTATTATGTTGCCGAAGCCTAAGCCGTAGAAAATGGAGAGGGCGGAGCCGATCCCCTTCTCCTCGAACTTATTGCAGAGGATGGAGCTTCTGACGGGGGGTGCCTCCCGAGCCCACACCGGCGACGGCGTTGCCGGTGACGACGACCTCGAAGCGGTTAGCGATGCCTGTCAGGAGGCAGCCGAGGGACATGAAGAAGTTGAAGCCGCAGAGGAGGAGGCGTGAGACCTTCCTGCAGGCGACGCTGTAGACCGTCTGGAGGAGACTACCGAGGACGTTCGCCAGGCCAATCATGGAGCCGAGCTGAGTGTAGCTGAGGCGCAGTTCCTCGCTGATTCTTGGTAGAGGATCGAGGCGCCTGAGAAGAGATACTGGACTAGGTGTAAGACGGTGAGGTCGAGACGACCTGCCTCTCTGATATCCCCCGTCTTTTCAGCCTCGCTCAAGAAGGTCGCTGATGTTAGGCTACACTGCCTCTACTCAGGCGTTTAAACCTATTTCCTGCGTCAGATTCACAGGAGGAATTATTGATAGTTGTGCTCTCCGATGAGGTAATAGCTAGCTTCCTATCACCTTTTCGATGTGAGACTGATCGGTTTTTCTGTTCATGTAGATTTTATGGAGACTCTTTCTTCTAGGCGGTTTTTTCATTCATTAGACGATGTGCCCTACCTTTTTTCGTGGTGGTCTAAGGGAGTCTAACTTGCTTGCCCGTTCTGCTTGACTTTAGGGCGGCTTCGCATATCTGGAGGGTTCTCAGTCCGTCCTCGCCCGTGATGGATGGCGGCGTGTCGTTGATTATTGAGTCGGCGAAGGATTTGAGTTCTAAGTATAGGGGCTCCTGGTAGGGTATGTTGGGCTGGGTGAGCCGCTGGTCGTTTTCGATGGTGAGTTGCTGTGTGATGTAGTCGACTGTCATTATGCCCTTGGTGCCGGTGACGTTGAGCTGTCGGACCTTCTTCGGGGTGAGCCAGTTGGCCTCTATGAAGGCTGTTCGGTTCTCGGGGTAGCCGATGTTGATGTTGGCGTAGTCTTCGAACTGGTGGGCGATGCTGCCAGCGGTGGCGTAGATGGTCCGCGGTTCTTCGTTGAAGAGGATAGAGGTGATGTCAATGTCGTGGATGGCGAGGTCTTTTATGACGCCGACATCTCCGATGCGGAGGGGGCGTTGGCTGACTCTGCGGGTGTGTGCGAGGATGACGCCGCCGATCTCTCCTTTGGCTATTCGTCTGTGGGCTTCCTGGACTGCGGGGTTGAAGCGTTCGACGAAGCCTACTGTGAGGGTGACGCCACGCTTTTTAGAGGCCTTGATGAGCTTCTTCGCCTCCTCGACGGTGTTGGTCATCGGCTTCTCGACGAGTACATGTTTCCCCTGCTCTATGGCCTGCAGGGCGAGGCGGGCGTGGGTGATGGTGGGTGTGCAGATTGAGACCAGCTGGATGTCAGGGTCTTCGAGGAGCTTGGCTGACTCTGTGTAGGGTTTGGCTCGATATTTTTCGGCGACCTCGTTGGCGGCGGCGGGGGCGGTGTCTGCGACTGCGACCAGGTTGACGTTTGGCAGTTCACTGTAGACTCTGGCGTGGTTTCTCCCCCATGAGCCGCAGCCGATAACGGCGGCGTTGAGTTTAGTCATGGTTTAGGTGTGGGAGTCTGAGGATTTGGATTTTTGGGGTTCAAGCTGTTTTTAGGCGCGGATCGTGCGATTTTCTTCCTCCATAGGATCATCTGCGTTTCATCCTACTTGGATGGGCTTCGGTGGGTATTCTTGTATTATGTCTCTATTTTTCTTTTTTAGCGTAATTGAAATTGTTTTCACCAGCATCGATGAGGGTGCGGACTGTTACTCAGTATTGTGCCCTAGCTGTACTCAGGGCTAAGGCAAGGTACCCCCTACGTTTTTTCACGGGATGGTATAACAAGCCAGTTGTTATATGGCGAAAAAAAATCCATCTCTTGATTCATGCGGTCTCTTCCTCACATTTTTCTTATGTTGTTTGTGAGAGCTGGCGATATCTGCCTGAGAGATGAGTGGCAGAGGCATGGGAGGAGGAGTTGTTGTCAACGTGTACTCGATCAAGGCTGCAATCACGACTACCGCCGCCACCTCGGCGAACGCCGAAAGTTGAATCACGAACAATGCCTATGGTGAGAGGAAAGCCAGCCAGGATTACCAGGCGGCGCCAAGCAGGCGGGGAGGTTCATCAGCCCCGCACGAGTGCGCGGGCGGTCTCCCTGACGGCTTCCACGCTGTTCAGCCCGGGCCTCCAGCCCAGCGACCTCAGCCTCGAAGAGTCGAGCTGCATCACCTTCACGTCGCCAGCCCAGCCACGCCCGCCGTCTACGCCGCCAGTCAGGCGCACCTCGCATCCGTCCAGCCCCATCTCCAGCATCACTGTCCTAGCGATCTCTTTGACGCTAACTCTATCATCTGAACCGAGGTTGAATACCTCGACCCTATCACGCGCCTCCTCGGCCCCCAGAACCATGCCCCTGACGCAGTCATCCACGTATAGATACGACTTCGACTGAGACCCGTCGCCGAGGACCTCTAACTTCCCTGGGTCAGCCTTCAGCTTCTCGACGAAGTCGTAGACCACCCCGTGTTTGCTCCTTGGGCCTATGATGTTTGCCAACCTGAAGATCACCGCCCTGAACCCGTACATAGAGGCGTACGCGGAGACCAGCGCCTCAGCCGCGAGCTTCGAGGCACCGTAATGGGAGATCGGCTTCAATGGCCCGTAATCCTCAGGTGTGGGGACCATGTCCGCCTCACCGTAGACCGTCGAAGAGCTCGTGAACACGAACAGCTCGACGCCGCCCATCTTTCTCACCGCCTCCAAAAGCCTGTAGGTCGCCTCGACGTTCTGTTTGAAATGATCCTCAGGCGAAGCCCTCGACGCCCTCACCTCAGGGTTCGCGGCGAGGTGATAGACCGCGCCGCAGCCGCCCAGAGCACCGATCACAGCCTCAGGATCCAGGAGATCACCCTCGACAAAGCAGAGCCTGGGATCGTCCTCCCACCTCCTCAGGTTGCCAAGGCTCCCGGCCGAGAGGTCATCGATGACGCAAACCTCCCCGCCGCCATCGATCAAATAATCTACCAGGTGGCTGCCAATGAAGCCGGCCCCGCCTGTAACCAATACTGTCATCGAATACCCAGTTAACAAATACCTGAACCTTTTCTTAAGATGATGAGCCTAAAACCGCAGACGCAAGCCAGATTACCGCATCAGATTCGTTCTAGCTTGAATATGACCGGCCGCAGTCCATCGGTGCAGCATTCCACCGCGACGCCCTTCTCCCTGTACCATGGCAGGTTTCCCCCGAAGGACAGAGTCCTTATAGCGGGGAAGATGGCATTCCACGCCGAGGTGCAGAACCCCTCCGGCATCCTGCCATTCTCCGCGACGATGAACTCCTGCCTGTCCATGAACGCCTCACAAGCCTCGAGGGGCTCCACAGGCGTCACTGGACTCTCCTCGAAGACCTCCGAAGGCGCGAACCTCCTCAGCACGGTTATCTTGACTCTACTTCTATCAGGCATATCTAACATCTACATCAATGTTCTTCGCATCATGTTTAAATTAAGCGTGGTCGACGGTGGAAACCAGACGCACGTGCAGACGCACCACGTCAGTTCTTATCCAACCTTCTATATTAGAACCATGTCATGGAGCTCACAGTTCAAAGAGGGTACGACCTGGGAAGAGAGTCCCTGAAATGGTTAGCAATATTGACCATGACGATAGACCACGTGGGAGTAGCGCTGTACCCGGAACACATCGTGCTCAGATACATAGGAAGACTCTCCTTCCCACTGATCGCCTACCTACTCATACTGGGCCTGGAAAGCACAGGAAACGTGAAGAACTATTTTACCAGACTCCTCCTCTTCGCATTGATTTCCCAGGTCCCATTTTACCTTGCTAGAGGGGTGCTACCTTGGGAGCAGTTGAACATATTTTTTACATTATCCTTAGGCGTCCTCTTCATCTATTTATTTGAAAGAAACAATTACCTATTTTTCCTTCCTTTAGTGGCTTCCGCTGTACTGCCCTTAGATTTTGACGGTTATGGTGTAGTGACGATAGGGTGCTTCTACGCTCTCAGAAAAAATAAGCGCATAGGGATAATATTATTCATCTTACTCAATCTATTCATCTTCTTTGATTTGCCATACCAATCCTTAGCTCTACTTGCCCTCCCACTCATACTCCTGCACAACGATGGAAGATTCCCTTTCAATAAAATTAGCGCGAAAACCGATTATTCACTATGGAGGAAGTATTTTTTCTACGTCTACTATCCTTTTCATCTTCTAGTGCTCTATTTTCTGAAAATTGAATTTTATGGCTAAGCTAAGTTAACCCTCCGCTCATACTTCATGAATAAGACTAACACTTACCAACTTAACGCATACGTTCTTTGGGTGCGGGGCCATAATCTTATCTTCACATCAATACTCTTTTCGATTCATTTCTTTTGCAAATATCAGTAAAGTTAGTCCCGCTAGGATTCCCACGGCACCTAGAACTATTCCTGTCATCCTCCAACCATAATTCAACAACAAATAACCAGCCATTATGGCGCCGACAGTGCCACCAAGGCTATCAGAAGCCGAACTAAGAGACATAATACTGCCCCGAATCTCGGGAGTCTGCTCAATGGTCAAGCTACTCTGAGCAGGCTGAGCCAGACCAGAAAGTAGACAAGCAAATATTCCCAGCCCAGCTGCAACAATTGGATCAGGCACAACCACGAATAGAATCGCGCTGACGCCCCTCAGTATTTGTAATGAAACCGTGCTCAACTTGATGCCGAGATGCTCAACTATCTTTCCTCCAGATAGAGCACCTAAGAACACCGCAAGAGAAAATCCCGAGTATATCAACGAGGTGGTCTCCCGAGGCAACTGATGATATTCTCTCAGGAAGGATATGCTGAGAACTCCTATGATTTGCCATGTGATTGATGAGAGGAAAAAGTTGGCTAAGCATGAGATGGCTGAAACGTTTGTGGCTAATGTCTTGAAAGCTGATACAAGGCTTATCTCTTTCCTAGCCTTAAGTGAAGGGATATTCAATTTTACCAATACAAGCGAGATTACTGCTATCGGGATGGCGAATAGAAGTAGAGCCCTTCTCCAGTCCCCGATGTATGCTATGATGGGGGAGCCAAAAACAGTTATTATGGGCGGTACTGCAAAGATGATGGAAAACATTTTCGCCCTGTTCTTCTGTGAATAGATTTCTCCTACAAGTGCTGTGCTCATTGGGTAAATCAGAGACCATGCGATTCCGTTTAGTGCATATAGTAAGAACAGCATTTGGAAGGATATTGATAAACAGCATCCTGCAGCGGATATGACTGATAGAGTCAATCCTGCGAATAATAGTGAGCTCATGCTGAGCTTGATGGATATTACCCCCATCGCCAGCGCTGTAAGCAGAGCTAGGAATGAGTGTGTTGCGTTGAGCTGGTTTGTGACTCCTATCGGGGTTCCGAACGTGTTCCCAATCTCTATTAGAAGGACTCCAGTTACTAGTGTGGCTCCTCTTGGCGCGTATCGTGATAATCCGAGTGCCAATGCTTTGATCCTAGATTCATCCTGTTTAGTTTCAGGACTAGAAACCATGTATTCTGATAGTGTTTTAGTCGTTTAATAGCTTACTGTATGCGGTGTGTGGTGGGTGTATAGAAAGAGAGTGCGAAGAAGAAGGAGAAAGGAAGAGAAGGTGAAATTTGAAGTGAAAGAGGGTTTGTGGCCTTAACCTTATCCTCAGTTTCACCTGATCAGCCCTCCCATAAACAATCTACGGCGACGCTCCTCAGAAACGACTACCCCTGCAATGTTTTGAACAAGACTCTATCCAAGACGATTCTCACTGTCAGGGAACTGGTGAGATACGCTTTCTTGAGAGCTTGGTGCGACAAATCGACCTCCAAAAACTGAGTGACCTTACCCTAGATTCTTTACAAGGAGAGACATAAAAGCAACTGACACGAATTCTTAGCTACACGGCTAATATACGTCTTCATAAAATATTCCGCTCGTAGGTAAACGCTATAACCAATATTATCACCGCATACAATGAACAGCCGGAAGGCGCCGTGACGCTTGACAACCTCCACCGACGTAGGGAGCCTCCCGCCGAGAGTCGCCCCTTCAAATCTGAGTGAGGGAGCCAGAAAAACACAGACCGTGGAACGCTTCTTGCCCAGGGGATCAGAAGAAGACTCTCTAAGCGTCTTCGAGGGGGAGGTCGTAGGCGCCTTCATCGACAAACTCAGGGCAGGCATAGAGGTCCCCAACTACCCGCAGTTCCGAGACATGAATGAGATGATCCTTGAGATGCTTCTCGGGATAACGAGGACTGAGTCAGGGTACATAGCCACACAAAAGCCCTACTCCAAGTCTGGCTCAACGGTACCCGAAGTAAGCATACTAAAACAGAACATCTCGAAGATCAGGGAAGCCGTCAACCTAGACAAGGTCCCCATGAGAATCTGCATAACAGGCCCATACACACTGTCCTCATTCTTCTCCAAGGCAAGCCCAGAACTACTGAGGGGTTTAGGAGAAGCCCTCGCCGACATAGCCTCGCGATCCATCTTCAGCGTCAGAGAGGGCGAAGTGACGCTGCTATCCATAGACGAGCCGGTCCTCGGATTCCTCAACGACCCCCTCCTCGACCGCGGCTTCGAGGGCAGGGAAGCCTTAATCCATGCCTTGGAACAAATCTGCTCGACGGCTTCATCGAGGAAGGTGGAGACCATGCTGCACCTCCACAACACCTCAGAGAACCTCTTCTGGGAGGTTGAGCACCTGAATATCATCGAACCCCACGTCGACGACCCCCTTTACCGGCAGGAGAACACGAAGAAGCTGCTCGACGAGGCTGACAAGAGGCTCAAGGCCAGCATCTCGGTGACGAGGTTCGACGACCTGATCAGGGCAAAGACGGCCCATGAGGAGGACCTGGGGAATATATGGACGGACATCAGACGGGGGAAGATAAAACCTGAAAACTACCTCGAAGACATCCGAACCATGGTGAAGAGACTCAGAGCGATGGAGAAAACGTTCGGGGCGGAGAGAATCTCCTACGCCGGGCCAGAATGCGGTCTCCAGGGATTCCCGTCATACGACTGCGCCATGGAATGCCTGCGAAGGACCGCCGGGGCAGTAAAGAAGACGTGATTACTGAAAAAATAAGCCCTTTTCCCCGACCCGAAAGTTGGCCCGAAAATCGTTGTGGCTGCCTTTTTATCTCAATGAACCACAGAGGATTGATCAGGAGGCTCCTCGATGAAACTGCTTCTAACCGGCGGCGCTGGCCGCCTCGGAGCTGAAGTGATCAGGCTCTGCGTCTCGGAAAGCTACTCGGTCAGGGCATTCGATCTGCCTAACGTGTCCTGGGGAGCGATCAGCGAAGCAAAGGATGTTGAGATCGTCGAGGGCGATATCACGGACCCCGCCCAGGTGGCCGAGGCATGCGGAGGGGTCGACGCCGTCGTGCACCTCGCCGCCCTACTGCCCCCGAGCAGCGAGAGGAACAGGGAACTGACTATGAGGGTTAATGTCGAGGGGACCAGCAACATCCTGAAGGCGTTAAGATCCTCAAGGAGGACCCCTTTGGTCTTAGCCTCATCGATCACGGTCTACGGCGTTACGTCGAGCGAGGAGCCCCCGATTCGGGAAGACCACGTGAAGACGTGGACCGACAATTACTCCGAGAGCAAGATAATGGCTGAGGGGCTGGCGAAGTCGTCGAACTCGCCGTACACTATGCTCCGCATCGCCCCGATCTCCGTCGCAGACCTCCTGGAGCCACCTGAGACCATACCGTATAGGGGCGACCAGCGGGTCGAGTTCATATACCTGGGGGACGCTGCCCGAGCCATCGTGTCGATCCTGCATAGGCCGGAGGCCTGGGGCTCAGCCTACAACATCGCGGGAGGCCACTCTTGGCAGATGACGGGGGCAGAGTACATTGGGAGGTTCTACGCCTCCCTCGGCGTCGAGGTGGAGCCCCATTTCTCGGAGAAATACATCTCCCTCGACTGGTATGACACCTCGAGGAGTCGCTTCCTTGGCTATCAGAGGACAAGCTTTAACGACTTCGAGGCGAAACTAAGGAAAGTTGCCGAGGAGCTCGGCCTGAGGTGAACGGATGAGCGAAATCGAAGGCGTGAAGAGGGCGCTCGAAGGCGTGATCGAGGCCGTCAAAGTATTGAAGGGCATCACGGAGGAGAAGAGGAGGAGCCTACTGGCGAGAGCCCAGTCAACATACAACGTCGTCGTCCAGAACGAGAAGAAGATCTGGCTCAAGACCAGCGTGGGGAAGGCTATGGTCAGCGACCTGAAATCCTCTTCGGTCACGCTCCTTGAAGTTGTCGGGCAATTCAAAGATGCAGTCGAACTGGAGGCTGCCCTAGCTAATGTGGAGTCCCAGACGCGGAAGATCGAGGAGGAGACCCGCAGGCGGAGCATGGTCGTAACCTGAGGGACGTCGCGTAGCCTGATAGTTAAATACAACTTAACCCAAAATATCCTCAGATTTCTGTTGGGGTGATGAGATTGTCGAAGGTCTACTTCATGGACGACCGGTACACCGGCCTCACGGCGAGCATCCCTGCGAAGGCGGCCCAGCTCTTCGACCACGCCGAGCTGAACAGGTGCTTCGAGCCCGGCGACTTGGTCGCCATCAAGTGTCACATGGGGGAGTGGTACAACTCCGCATACCTCCGCCCGATCCTAGTCAGAGTCATAGTCGATAAGGTGAAGGAGCACGGCGGCATCCCATTCGTCACAGACACCACGACCCTCCCCTACTACTTCTACGGCGCACGAAGCATCGCACAGTTCCACCTCGAGACAGCTGCCAACAACGGCTTCACCCAGCAGACCATGGGCTGCCCGATAGTCATAAGCGACGGCAGCTACGGCACGGACGATGTCAGGATCGACATCCCAGACGGCCTCCTCCTCAAGGAGGCATACCTCGCCAAGGGGATCGCGGACGCCGACGCGATGATCGTCGTCAGCCACTTCAAGGGGCACGGCAGCGGCGTCTACGGGGGCGGCATAAAGAACGTCGCCATAGGCTGCAGCTCTAAGAGGGGGAAGATGAACGTCCACATCTGCACCCACCCCGAGGTCGGATGGAAGTACTGGAGCTTCAACGGTGAGAACTGCGTCGGCGAGGAGTGTCCCAATGCCAAGGTCTGCGATAACCTCTGCCCGGCGGGCGCGATAAAGGTGAAGAAGGACCACATGGAGTGGGATCGCGAGGCCTGCATAGGATGCTTCGGCCACCAGCGCCCATTCTTCAACTGCGACATATGGGGTAGGGAGAAGTACGACGCATGGCGCAACTGGTTCCTGGTCGCGATGGGAGACGCCGCCACAGCCTACGTCCGCCACAAGGGCAAGGGGAAGGTCGGCTTCCTCACATACGCCCTAGACATCACCCCTGCCTGCGACTGCGTCCCCGGCTCGGACAGACCCGTGATCCCTAACCTCGGCGTATTCGCCTCCCGCGACATGGTAGCCATAGACGTCGCCGCCCTCGACATGTCAGTGAACACCCCGGGCATACAGGGCTCCATGGCGGAGGAGAAGAAGGTGATGGGCGTCGGAGACGAGAAGTTCACGGGCATCGTCGGCATGAGCCAGTGGATAACGGCGAACACCTGCGCCCGCCTTGGCATCGGGTCGAAGGAGTATGAGCTCGTCCTGCCCCCTGTTTCGGACAATGAAGCCGCCTTCGCCTACCACATGTTCAGCCAGGAGAAGCCATCAGGATACTACCTAGGCAAGGACATCGAGAGGCTGAAGACCTTGCTGCCGAAGGGGGGCTTCAAGTACAACCCTAAGCCCTCAGTCACCCTCGAAGAACTGAGCAGACGGTGATTGGCTCCTTTCACCCGTATACTTCATTCATTATTGTAGCGATGATAATCTTGTGGAGGGACCGTGTGGTTACCCTCAGAGGGCGACGTTTAGATCTTCCGCCAGCGGTACCTTGACGAGATCGTTGACGAGAAGGCAGGTCACCAAGCCGTAAGCGAAAATGAATAGATACATTGCAGGGCTGATTGGAGCGAGGCCGGGTAGGCCCATAGTGGAGATGAGGTAGACGACTGCCGTGTTCACCACAAGCGCCATGGCGAGCCATTTACTCGGCCTGGAATCCCAGAAGTGGCGCCTCTCCCTGACGCTGAGAACAGTGAAATAGCCGGATAGGGTCAACCAAACGAATATGAAGGTTCTCAGAGTCTCTAGGTCGTCCCCGAGGCCGAAGTAGTTCATCCCTAGGTACAGAATGAGCAGCGACTCCGCTACGATCATTGATCCATATAAGACCCCCAGCTTGACGAGGGCGGTCGCGTTCCACCTCTCTGGGCTCTCCGAGTATCTGACCTTATCCGTCGAGATGGAGAGAGTGACATAATCGCTCAGGAATAGGAGCAGGATCATGTTGAACGTTGACACAACAAACTTGCCTGTGAGGACGAAGGCGAGGACGATGAAGACCACCCGCTTAAATGTCCGGATGATCTTGTTGATGGTCCAGGAGGTCACCCTCTGGTAGACCATCCTCCCGATGACAACCATGTCGAATATGCCTCCGAAGCCCTCGGCGGTGAGGACGGCGCTCGACGCCTGTTTCGCGATGTCGGTGGCGTTGCTCACTGCGATGCCGACCTCCGCCTGCCTCAGCGCCGGCGCGTCGTTGACGCCGTCCCCGGTCATGCCGACGAAGTGACCCCTCGCCTGGAGACTCTTGACGATCAGGTACTTGTCCTCAGGGTAGATCTCAGCGAAGCCGTCGCTCTCCTCGATCGCCCGCAGGGTAGCGCCGTCTTCGATGTGATCTTTCAGATCAGAAACCTTGACTATGTTTTCTCCTAGGCCTGCTTGCCCGGCAACCTCCTTGGCTATCGGCAGAGCGCCCCCGGTGAGCATCTTCACCTTGACGCCGAGGCTCTTCAACTCAGAGATGAGCTTAGGGGAGTCCTCCCTAGGCTTGTCGTAGAGGGCCGCGAAGCCGACTAACTCGGCTTCATCGCCGCTAGGTCCCTCGGCGACTGCGAGGACGCGGTACCCCTTGGCTGAGAGCACCTCGACTTCTTGCTGGAGGCGACCGAGCTCTTCGTTACAGTCCCTGCAGAGGCGGATTATGGTGTTAACCGCCCCCTTCACCGCGTAGATCCGCCTCCCCTCACTCTCAAGGTCGGCCTCGGTCCTTCGCGTCGACGGGTCGAATGGCACGAACCCTACCTGCTTGTACTTATCGAGGGGCAGACCTATCTCCCGCGCCTTTGAGATGAAGGCGAGGTCGATGGGGTCCTGGTTTGCTTCCTGGGAGGCTAGGGCGCCGTAGAGGATGACCTCCTTCTTCAAATAATTCCCGACTGGGAGGGCGTCGGCGACGGTGAGCCGGTTCATGGTTATGGTACCAGTTTTGTCAGCGCAGAGCACATCCATCGTGGCCGCGTCCTCGATGGCGTCGAGGCGGGTCACTATCGCCCCCTTCTTCGAGAGCTCGAGGGAGCCGAGAGCCATACTTATCGTGAACATGGTCGGCAGGGCGACGGGGATCGCTGAGACTAGGAGGATCACTGTGAGTGGCGCTATCTCTAAGGGGTCTATCCCGCGGAGCAGTGCGAGACCCATTCCAGCTGCGACGGATACTGCGACCATGACTAGGAGCCATCTGACGACCTTCGAGATCATTTCCTCAATGTGGAGCCTGGGGCGCGCGATCTGGACGAGTTCAGCTGTCCGGCCGAAATAGGTTTTGAGTCCCGTCATGGTCACGATGCCGGTAGCCTCGCCGCCCTTCACAATCGAACCCGAGTAGAGGACTTCGCCTTCCTTCCTCTCGACTGTTAGGGATTCGCCCGTGAGAGCGGACTGGTCGACGTCGAGATGACCATCAATTACCTGAGCGTCTGCGGGAACCATGTCCCCAGTCCTTAAGCGGAGCAAGTCGCCGGGGACGAGCTCCCTGGCGGCTATGAGACCCCATTCGCCGTCGCGCTTCACACGTGCGTTGACCATCAGCCTCTTCCTCAGGAGGGCGACAGCGCTGTTCGCCTTCTCCTCCTGGATATAGCTTACGGCTGCGTTGAAGACGAGGAGACCAAAGATCACGTATGCTTCGATCATCTTCCCCAAGACTAGCTCCATTGCGACGGTGAATTCGAGCATCCAGGGGGTGACTCCCCAGAACTTCTTCGCCAGCTTCAGCAGGGGATTAACTTTCTTCTCGGGCACCTCATTGTAACCGTACTCCTTGAGCCTTCGTTGTATTTCATCCGGGCTGAGACCCCTGTCGAGGTTTAAGTCCCCGACCCCATGCGGATGCTGTTTCTCGCCCAAGAAGATCGCCTAGACTAGATTCGAAACCTGTGTTTCATGAAGTTGAAGCGTCTCTAATACCCTTTTCTAGGAGATTGCTACGAGTTGCTTCCGGGTTTCAGCCAGTTTGGGAGAGTTATTCTATTCGTGTTATGGTGTTTCTCTGAAAACACGATTCCTAGCTCTATGAATCCACAAGAACTCTGGGTCTTCATCGGATTTCACATCGACTCATAGTGGTTTGTGTTGGGTGAGTTCATTATCTCACTAAGACCAAGGATCTTGAGTGTCAGACACAGTATTTCTCCAGGTGACTGCGATGACACCATCTCTTTCCTCGAACGTAATGTTATTTTTCTTATCATACACCCTGGGCTGACATAGATGCCTGAGCAGCTGAGCAAATAATGACGCCTGGTAGTCGTGGGCCCTCATTCATGGCAAATAATTATAGTACTCAGCGCAGTCTTTTATCTGACTGTAAATGGATATTCTTGAGCGATTTACTACTCAGAACCCTACCTCGAAGAGGCTCTACGAGGAGGCTTGCAGGTACCTGCCAAGTGGCTCCAGTAGGAACGTCCTAACCTACTCCCCCTTCCCCATATACATGGCGAGGGGATTAGGCTCCAGGCTCTGGGATGTGGACGGAAACGAGAGGATCGACTTCAACTACAACAATACCACACTCATCCTCGGCCACAACCACCCCAAGGTGGTTAAAGCCATCCGGGATCAGCTCGAGAACGGCACGGTCCTCGGCGCGCCGACCGAGGCGGAGGTCGAGCTCGCCGGGGAGCTGACTCGGAGACTCGGCGCCGAAAAGCTTCGCTTCACACCCTCGGGCACCGAGGCGAACCTCCAGGCCGTGAGGCTCGCGAGGAGCTACACGGGCAAGGACCTGGTGGCGAAGTGCGAGGGCGCCTACCACGGCTCCTGGGACTCCATGGATGTAAGCGTCTCGCCCCCCGTCGAGAAGGCCGGACCGGCAAAGGCCCCACATATCCTCAGGCAGCACGAAGGTATCCCACAGGGGGTGCTCGACAACATCTTGATCCTGCCCTTCAACGACGCCGAGGCATGCGAGGCTCTAATAAAGAAGCACAGAGAGAAGCTCGCGGCGGTCATCCTCGAGCCCGTCCAGAGAGATACTCCACCCAAGCCGGGCTTCCTCGAAGCCATCAGGGAGGTGACCTCAAGGTACGGCATCCTCCTCATCTTCGACGAGGTGATCTCCTTTAGGCTGAGCCAAGGCGGAGCTCAGAGGTTCTACGGTGTTAAGCCGGACATCACCACAATGGGAAAAATAATCGGCGGAGGCTTCCCGGTCGGCGCCTACGCTTCAACCGACGAGATCGTGAAGCCCCTAACGATACCAGAGGCTCCGTTTCCTGAACTCAAGTCGGCGAGGTTGGGCTTCTCAGGCACCTTCAACGCCCACCCAGTCACAATGGCGGCGGGACTCGCCGTGATGAAGGAGCTCACCCCAGGTGTCTACAGGAGGCTGGCAGACATCGGCGGGAAGATGCGTAAGGGCTTAACCTCTGTCCTTGAAGGCGAAGGACTGGGATTTCACGCCGGCGGCGTCGGTTCCTTCTTCCACATCAACTGGACAGAGGAGGAGATCGTAGACTACAGGACCGCTGCTAAGGAGGACAGAATACTGAGCCGCTGCTTCTCCCTCGACCTCATGAACCGTGGACTGTACCTGTGGGGTCACCCGAACGTCTCAGCGGCAACCAGCGTAGAAGATGTGGATGAGGCGATTGAAGCCATTCGTGGGAGCGTCAAAGCACTCAGGCCAATCATCGATGAAAGAACCAAGCAACGAAAAGGGAGATGAACCCGAGTCTGCTTCACCGGAAGCTGGGCCCCTTCTCTGCCATCTGTAACCCAGCTTTAAACCATTATAAAGAAAAACCAAAAATTTGGCTTATTTTTTAGAAAGGAGGTTAAATCAGCGAGATCAGAATTTATGAATTAAATGCTTACACGCAGATTAATGTGTTTAGCTGTTTTTGAAGTAGGGCGGATTTTCGCCTTCTTTGTTGACAAGTCGCATTGTTCTGGAAAAAAAAGTTGATTCGGTCTTCTTTCTGACGAGCTAAACACGTAGGCACAAACCAATTTAAATAAGTTTGAATCGTTAAAAGAAAAAAAAGCTACTCTTCTCGGGCGGGCCCAGAAAAAAAGAGTTAAAGGCACGAAGATGCATATGTTAGAGCGCCCAGAAAATGGTATTAAAACAAAACAGGTGACATGGATGGAGACAGGAAACGTGATTTACATCGGGAAGAAGCCGGTGATGGCCTACTGCCTAGCCGTCATGACCGCCATGAAGGGAGACGCCTCAGAGGTGACTCTGATGGCGAGGGGACGGGCGATAAGCACGGCGGTGGACGTCGCCGAGGTCGTCAGGAACCAGTTCCTCACGGGGTTATCCGTAAAGGACATCTTGATCGGAACCGAAGAGGTTGAGAACGAGGACGGCTCCAAGAGGAACATCAGCAACATCGCAATAAGCCTAACGAAATAATAAGGGCCGATATTAGACTCTTTTTTTAGATACACTTTTTCTGCGAAAAAGACAGCACGCTCGTTTATGACAAAATAATAGCCTTTGATCAATACTTTGGCTAAGTTCGCGCACGATTAACTTCATATAATTCATTGAATTGACGTTTTCTCATCGTTTTTAGCGTATTCGATATAACATTTCATGCAGGCTTCGCCGAAGTTTGGAATATATGCAATGAAGGATTTTAATTGCTCACCGCACTTCATACATATTTTTGTCGTATGCGTCGAAATTAGTTTGGAAGTCATGTTTATAATGTAACGTTAATTCAGAATATAAGTTGAATGGAGAATCATTACTGAATATTATTCATAAAGATAGTTACTTTATTACACTCCTTGAAAAGGATAAAAGGCAGTTCTTTTTTAGATAAAATTACGCTAAGTAATTAGGAATAACTTGTAAGTTACTATCGCGCGCACACACACATCCTAAAAAGTTTCCAACCTCCTTACTCAAGAATATAAAAATGGGTTCTATGAAACGTGTAAAAAACCGAGGAGAAAATTAATCTCTTACCCTAAAAAATAAGGACTTGAAATAGGGATTATCTGGGGAAAATACTGGTAATAATCACCCATTTTCATAAGAAAATTTGGTGCCGGGGATGGGATTTGAACCCATGGTCTCTATCCGGCTCGGGCGCTGGTGCCGCAAA
>Ga0315288_10004920_pt1 | contig 17007 bp, 19 predicted proteins | sample YL17G11_20_MG_FD_203454 | JGI IMG/M metagenome (GOLD analysis project Ga0315288, IMG submission 203454) | Sediment microbial communities from Yellowstone Lake, YNP, Wyoming, USA - YL17G11_20 | ecosystem: Environmental > Aquatic > Freshwater > Lake > Sediment | place: USA: Wyoming | collected... | reverse complement strand
GGGGGAAGATTTCACTGGTGGTGAAATCCTATAGCGCTAAACAAAAAATCATTTTCGGATATACAGGGCTTCGGAATTCACAAACTTTGTAACCAATTTTTTGCAACTATTGGGTTTACTTAGGATTCCGTGCTTAGATTTTAGATCTTATTCTCTGTGATCTCTGTGATCTCTGTGATCTCTGTGGCTAAATAATTTTTAAAAATTTTCCTGGGCGAATTTTTCCAGCCCCTCGCGGAAGTTGGGATGGGCAATGGCCGTTAAAGCTTCTGCCCTTTCCTTCAATGTCTTCCCTCTCAGGTCCGCCACTCCATATTCGGTGACGACGTACTGGATCGAGTGCCGGGGATGCGTTACGGCGGAACCCACGGGTAGCTGTGGGACGATGCGGGAAGTTTTCCCGTCCGGCGTCGCCGAGGTGATGGCCATGATCGATTTTCCCTGCGGCGAGAAAAGAGCGCCCTGGAGGAAATCAAAAGAACCGCCGATGGCGCTGATTTGTTTTCCCCCCACGGTCTCGGCATTTACCTGACCGGTAAGATCCACTTCGATGGCCCCCAGGATGGAGATGAACTTTTCGATCTGGCCTACCACGCGGGAATTGATGGTCGTCAGGATCGGGCGGCCTTCCACCATGGGATTTTCATGGACGAATTCGAAGATTTTTTTCGTCCCGAGAATCTCCGTAACCACCATCTTGGGCTGGCTGGCCAATCCTAGAGTCCGATCCACCAGGCCCCGCTGCACGCAATCTACCATGGCGTCGATCCCCATAGCAAAGAAACGCAGGTCCCGCTTTCCTTCCAGGGATTGAACGATGGCATCGGGAATCGAGCCAATCCCGATCTGCAGAGTGGCTCCGTCCGGGATCAACTCCGCCACCCATTTCCCGATCTGTCGTTCCACCTCCCCCACCTTTTCTGTAGAGGGATACTCCAGCAATGGGCGGGAGGATCGGACGAGGCAGTCGATCTGAGAAATATGGATAAACGAGTCTCCCAGCACCCGGGGCATCTGTTCGTTGACTTCGGCGATGACTAGGTCTGCCTCCAGCGCTGTGGGCAAAGAATGACCGATAGAGACCCCGAAACTCAGGTAGCCGTTATTATCCGGCGGCGAGAGATGGACCAGAGCGGCGTTGATGGGCCAGATTCCTTTCCGCGAAAAAATAAAAGGAGCATCGCCCTGACGCATGGGGATATACTTTACGGTCCCCTTTTTAATCAGGTGGCGGATGCGCGGGGCGCATTGCCAGGTGCGGAAAGAGAAACTTTCCTCCAGGCCTTCCTGAAGAAAAGAGTATTCGACCTGCAAACCGCTCACAATTTCTACGTTGCGCAGGCGGTCCTTTTGGTCGATCAGGCCCTCCATCAACGTCTGGGGTAGCCCGCAACAAAGAGGAAGGATCAACCGATCTCCTGATTTGACCCTGGAGATTGCCTCTTCTACCGAAAGCCATTTAGCCAGCCTGCTCATTTCTCCTCCCCAGGCAAAAGCCCGATCGCCCTGCCCAGAACCGCTTTTTCCCCCTCTTGTTTCTCGATGGACAATTCACATTCCACTGAATATTTTTCTCCTTTTTTTTGAACTTCTTTTACTTTTCCTCCAATCCGGATCTGATCGCCGGGACGGATGGGAGCCACGAAACGGACGTCAAGAAGCTTGCCTCCCACAGCCCATCCCTCGCCAAAATACCCCATCATCAACTCATTCAGAAAAGCCAAAGACATGGGGCCATGGGCAATGGTTCCTTTAAAGCTTGTCTGGCGGGCGTATCCCGGGTCCACGTGAAGGCGGTTGAAATCCCCGGACAGTTTTGCCCAGCGCATGATCATGTCCTGATCAATCTGCTTTTCGATTGCTGACAATGGATCGCCGGCTTTCACACTTTTCAACATATTCTGCCCCCTCCTCTTTCACCCCCTTCCAACCCTCCCCTCTCGGGAGACTGTGTCGCAAAGGTTTAAATCGAGATTGCTTCGTCGTCCCGCGCTTCGCGGGACTCCTCACAATGACCCAAAAGCCAAATAAAATCAGTCATTGCGAGCGATCCCGCCGTGGCGGGAGAGCGTGGCAATCTCAAAAACAAATCATGACACAGCCTCCGGAGGGGGAGGGCCAGGGTGGGGGATGTCATTTCGGCCAGATCGCGTAAAGCCGGACCGTGCTGACCGGCTGGCTTTTCTGGGTTTCCGCCTCTATGAGAAAGGTCACCCTCTTTCTTCCTTTTTCGTCAAGATAGCTTTCCATCACTTTGGCCTTTACTTTCAGAGTATCGCCGATGTAAACCGCCTTATGGAAATCAAATTCCTGTTTGGCCAGCACGCCTCCGGAGGGCATGGTGTGATCCTGCAGGTAAGAGAGCCGAGCATAGATCGCGGCCAGGCCTGGGGGAGCGATGGGAGACCTGAGATGAGTCCTCTGGGCGCTGCCTTCATCCCAGTAAAGCGGATGGCGATCCCCCACCGTCTCCATAAATTGTTCGATCAGCTCCCCGGTGACTGGATAATCCAGCGTGGGAAAAGTCTTCCCCACCGGCAAGTCGGCAAAAATCAACTCGGGCTTGTCATGAATTTTGGCCAATTTTTTTACCCCCCCTTGCCCTGCGTAGTATAAGACCTACTCCTCAGGGCGCGCCCTCCCCCTTCAGAGACTGGGTCGTAATTCGTCTTTGTCATGCGAGCGACCGAAGGAAGCGTGGCAATCTAATTATTTTCAATGATTTATGGGTGCTTCGGTCGTTTCACTCCCTCGCAATGACAAATCAGGATTGCGACACAGTATCCCAGGGGAGAGGGAAAGAGCTATTGCCTAAATAGAAGTTTTACCCGGCCCTCCAGATAGACATCGCCATCGGCTTTCTGGCTCAGGACTTCCAGCAAAGCCTGTTTGTCAGCTCTATTTAATTCCAGGGCTTTAAATCGCGTCACCAGGATCGTTCTTTCTTCCACATCCCCCTTGACGGAAACCCCGGTAAGGTCGAAATCAATGCCTTCAGGAAGGGGCCAGTTTTTTTGCAGAGCTTCGCGAATGACCCGGCTGGATAATTCCCGGCTGCTGAGCTTTTCTTTTACGTTCCCCACAAAAAAAAGTGCTGCCGGTATTTCCCTACCCACTTTGAGATCTTGAAAACAAAGGGGACGGGGGCTGCGATGCCGGACTGAGCCACTGCGGGATACGTGGCCGTGGAGCTGCCGGCCGCAAATTTCCTCGGCCATAAAGGCAGTCTCGATTACTTCGTCGATCTGGAGGCCGGTTTCGATCCCCATCTCTTCCATCATGACCACCATGTCTTCCGTGCAGGTGTTTCCGGCAAAACCTTTATGATACTTTGGCCGCCGGGTTGCCGGCTGTCCTCCCATTCCCCCAAAGGAACTGTCATGATAGACAATCCCTTCTTCGAGAGCAGCCAGCGTATTAGCCAGGCCCATGCCGCGAGTATCGTGAAAATGGGCGATAAAATCCACTCCCGGGAAATGGTCTTTCATCCTCTGGTAGACTTCTCTCACTTGCTTCGGGTTCGCCTCACCGGTGGTGTCTCCAAGCATGATGGACGTTGCTCCCTGCCCGAGGTACCAGTCCGTTAATTCGATCAATCTCTCCACAGGAACCTCTCCCGCCAAGGGGCAGCCAAAGGCTGTGCCAATGCATCCAATCACCTTGATCCCGGCCTGCCTGGCGCGCTTCACGATACTGGCCAAAGGGGGCATGGCCTCTGTAAAGGTTCGCTCCAGGTTGGCCAGAAGGTGGTCTTCACTGGCCGAGAGAATGGCGGTAATCTCCTGCACTCCCACCCCCATATTACAGGCCTCAAACAGGCGATCTAAGGCCTTATCGTTGGGAATAATCGCAATGTAGGTGAGGTCTTTAGGCCGCTGAATCCCTTTGAGCACCTCCATCGAATCCGCAAACTGCTTGATCAATTTCGGATGAGCAAAGGAGGTCGCTTCGATGCGTTTGAAGCCAATCTCCACCATCCGATTGATGATGGCAATTTTCTTTTCGGTGGGAACAAACGGATCCCATCCCTGAATTCCATCCCGCGCCCAACATTCGCAAATATTCACCTGTTTGGGAACATTGACCATATTTCTCTCTCCTTACCCCTTTTCTAAGATTAATTTGTGCTCATCCGGAAACTCCCTCTCCCCTAGCCCATCGAGGGGGAGGAGAAGAGGCGCGTTTCCGGATGGACAATAATTGGTGCCAAAGGATCGTTGAGGCTTTTGCCGGCCGAATTTTTGAGGGCCCCGTTCATCCGCCAAGGTAGGCTTTGATTACGTGCTCATTGTCGATGAGTTCGGCTGCCCTGCCCTGGAGGGAGACCGTGCCAGTCTCTAAGACATAACCCTTATGGGCCAGACCCAGCGCCATCCGGGCATTCTGCTCGACCAGGAGAATCGTGGTCCCTTGCCCATTGATCCGGCGGATGATCTCGAAAATCTCATCCACGATGAGTGGGGCTAATCCCAGGGAGGGTTCGTCAAGCATCAGCAGCCTGGGCCGGCCCATCAGCGCTCTGGCGATGGCTAGCATTTGCTGCTCACCGCCGGAAAGAGTGCCAGCGGATTGTCTTTCCCTTTCTTTGAGAATGGGAAAGACGGCCATGCCTTCCTCCATATCCTTCATGATTCCCGGCTTGTCTTTGCGGCAGTAGGCCCCCACCTCCAAATTTTCTCTCACGGTAAGTTGCGGAAAAACTCTTCTTCCTTCGGGGCAATGCGCCACTCCCCGTTTCACGATGGCCTCGGGAGCGAGCGAAGTGATCGGCTGCCCGAGAAAAGCGATCTCCCCCCCTGAGATTCGGATCAGCCCGGAGATGCTTTTGAGGGTGGTGGTCTTGCCGGCTCCATTGGCTCCGATGAGGGCCGCGATCTCTCCGGGTTCGACCGAAATGGAAATTTCTTTCAGGACCTGGATGTTTCCGTAGTAGACGGATAGATTTTTAACGTGCAGCACCGGCCCTCCTGCCTAGGTAAGCCTCGATTACCCGCGGGTGCGCACGGATTTCTTCCGGCGTGCCTTCCGCGATCTTCCTCCCGAAATTCAACACCACGATGCGGTCGCAGGTATTCATGACGACCTTCATGTCATGCTCGATGAGAATGACTTTGATCCCCCATTCTCGGATCTGACCGACCAGGTTCATGAGGGAGGAGGACTCCGCAGGCCTCATCCCCGCAGAAGGCTCGTCCAAAAGCAACAGAGAAGGTTGGGTCGCCAAGCCCATGGCAATCATCAAGAGCCGTTGCTCCATGTTGGTTAGGCTATGGGGCAGGGCGTTGGCCTTGGAAACCAGCCCTACCTTCCCGAGAATCTCCAGACATTGATCCACAGCCTCTCTTTCTTCTCTGGCGGTGGATGGGGGAATCGCCACAGCCCCCCAGATACCGGATTTCATGCGGCTGTGGCGGGCAATGAGCATGTTGTTCAGAATGGTCTCTTCGAAAAACAAAGAGCTGGCCTGAAAGGTTCTGCCGATTCCCATTTCGCATAGCCGGTAGGGCTTTTGCCCCCCGATCTCCGATCCCTGGAAGCGGATCTTGCCCCGCGAAGGTTTCAGCAGGCCCGTGATCAGGTTGAAAACCGTAGTCTTGCCAGCCCCATTGGGGCCGATGAGGCCCAAAATCTCTTTGCGGTCCGAAAGAGAAAAATTCAGGTCGGAGACTGCCGCCAGGCCGCCGAAAAATTTGCTTACCTCTTCCAGCTCAAGAAGGGCCATGCGCGCCGCCTTTAGGAGATGGAAACCCCTTCTGGAAACTCCCCACAATTCCCCGGGGCATGTAGATCATGACGACAACCAAAATGATTCCGAAGGCGACCCGCCCATAAACCGGTTCAAAACCAAAAAACTTCGGCAGGGCCAGGATAAATAGGGCACCCACGATCGGGCCCAGGATCGTCTGCGCCCCGCCCACAACGACCATGACCAACAGATCGAAGGATTCGGCAAAGCTGAAATCCCTCGGGCAGATGTACCGCAGGTAATGGGCGTAGAGGCTTCCGGCCAGGCCGGCAAAAATCGCCCCGATGGTAAAGGCTGTTAGTTTATATCTCAGGGCCCGGATGCCCAGACACTCGGCCAGCACCTCATTATCCCGCACCCCGCGGAAAGCCCGCCCCACCCGCGAATTGAGCAGGCGACGGCAGACAAAGATGGTAAAAAGAAGAAGGACCCCCACCAGGAAGTAATAGTTCCTCGGGGTATTGAAGGAGATCGAGGTCTTCGCCCAGAGCGGGATCGGGTCGGGAAGAGCCAGGCCTGAAAGCCCATCGGGGCCGTTGGTCAGGGAAACCCAGTTGTTCAGCATGATGTTCATGATCACCCCGAAGGAAAGGGTGGTAATGGCAAAATAGATCCCCCGGGTTTTGAGCGCAGGGAGGCCGATGAGCAGGCCAAATAACCCGCTGATAATTCCAGCCGCCGGGAGGGCCAGCCAGAATGGCCAATGAGAAAAGGTGAGCAGCGCTGAGGTGTAGGCCCCAATCCCGTAGAAACCGGCATGGCAGAGGGAGAGCTGGCCGACAAATCCCACGACCATCCCCAGGCTCAGAGCAAGAATGGCATGCACGCCAATGATCACCGCCAAGTGGAGATAAGCCTTGGAAAGGAAGAAGGGTAAGAGGATGAGGAGGGCCAGGATGGCCAAAAAAACCCCGGAAGTCTTCTTTGGTGTCTCTTTCATTCTTTCCCAAAAAGCCCCGTCGGCCTGACCATCAGCACCAATATGAGAGCGGCAAAGGCAAAAGCATCCTTATATTCTGAAGAGATATAACCGGCCCCCAGACTCTCGGCCACCCCCAGGATGAAACCTCCGAAGATGGCCCCCGGGATGGAGCCCATGCCCCCGAGAACGATGACCACAAACGCCTTAAGGATCGGGATCAAGCCCATAGACGGAAAGACGCAGAAAATGGGTCCTACCATGGCCCCGGCCGCAGCTGCTAAAGCCGAACTTACGGCGAAGACCGTAGAGGAGACCCGGTGAATCGGGATGCCCATCAGTCGGGCTACTTCGGGGTCCTGAGCAACGGCGCGGATCGCTTTGCCCATCTTCGTCTTTTGGATGAACAAGTAAAGGAGAAAGATCAAAAGGATGGAGACGGCAAAGACCAGGAGACGCTGGATGGTGAGAGAGATGCTCAGGAGGGTGATCATTTTGGTGGCGTAGGGCGAGGGTAGAGTGCGCTCATCCCCTCCCCAGAGGATGAAGGCGATGTTCTCCAGGGCGATGAAGAGACCCAGAGCCACGATCAGGCCGTTGATGTGCGGGGCGGAACGGACGGGGCGGAAGGCAATCCGTTCCAAAACCATGCCCAGCAGAGCCGTCAGGCCCATGGCCACGAACATAGAAGACCAGATGTTCCAGCCCCAGAGCGAGACCAGCCAGTAGGTGGCAAAAGCTCCGAGCATGTATAATTGGCCGTGGGCGAAGTTGCCGATGTGGAGGATTCCGAAGATCAGGGTGAGACCCAAGGCCACCATGGCATAGATGGAGCCGATCACCAAACCATTGGCCACCTGCTGGAGCAAGATCGCTGCTTCCATCGCACTCCTTTTTCACCTTGCGGCGGGCTCTTCTACCGTTTATACTTCCTCTCGCTTACCGCCGCTCCCTACGGAACAACCAAGCTATTCCAGCCCGATTTCTTTCAGGTCTGTGATCATCTTCAGGCGTTCGAGCTTTCCATCCCGGAGAATATTGGTGCCTATGTAGTATTTTTTGGCCTGACCATTGGGCAGGAAACCTCCATGGGCCCCGCCGATGAGCAATCCCTTGGCCTCTAATTCCCGCATGGCCTGGTCAGCCGCTTCTCGGATCTTGAAGGCATCTATATTTGTGCCGGCGATCTCCATGGCCCGGCTGATCCATAGCACTTCATCGTGGGCGCAGGCGCCATAAGTCTCAGCCTCGGCTCTGAAGCGATCCTGGAACTTCTTATAAAAGGATTGGCGCGCTGGGCTGTCGATAATATGGAATCCCGATAGAGGAATCATGGTGTTCTCCGAGACCTCCAGGCCGGCCTTTTTGAGCTGTTCCATTTTGAAGTAATCTGACCCGATGAGTAGGACTTTCTTTCCCAGGATCTCCCGGGATTGGCGAATGAGAATTACGGCCTCGGCACTCATCCCCCCAAACATAAGGGTCTCGGGATTCTTGGCCTTCAGGCGGGTGAGTTGCGGATAAAAATCTGTGGATTTGAGCTCATACCACTCCACGGCGATGACTTCCCCACCGAATTTCTTGAAATTCATGGTGAAGTGTTTCTCCACGGCCCTCCCATACCCTGTGGTGTCCACTAAAAGGGCCGCCTTTTTCAAATTCAGAACTTTCGCCGCGGTGTAGGCTGCGAGACCGATGGACCACTTCTGATTCATCGTAGCGCTCAAGATCAGCTTGTTGCCCTGCTCAAAAACCTCCGGGGTCGTGCTGTAGCAGCCAAAAATGACTTTCAGCTCTTCATTGAATTTAATCACTGCATAAGCCAGAGGAGTTAATTGGGGACCGGCGCAGGCATGGATGCCTTTTTCAGCAAACATCCGCATACCCTCCACGGCCTTGGCGGGCTTGGTCTCATTGTCGAAAAATTCTAACTCCAGTTTATGCTTTTCTCCCTTGAGGTTGATCCCCCCTCTTTCGTTGATTTCCTCCGCTGCCAGGGTCGTCCCGTTCTTATCATGCCACCCCAGGTAAGAAGCAGGACCCGTGAGGGTGGCGGAGACGCCAAATTTTATTCCTTTACCCGCTGAGGTTTGGGCGAGTAGGTCGGCCGGACTGCAAATCAAGCCAAAGAAAAATGCCCAGCAGAAGTAAAAACAAGTTTGCTTTGCCTTGCTCATGGTTCCCTCCCTTTTTGGAAAGTTTATGAAAGACGGATCCTAAAGAAGGAATGCGTTCTTCGCCAAAAATTTGGCCAGGTTATTGGCGGCCTGCCGGATGTGGCCCTCCATAGCCAGCCGTACCTTCGACGAGTCTCCCTTTTCCAAAGCTTTCAGGATTTTTTCATGATCTCCCGTGTTCTTCTCTCTCTGACCTGGGATGGAAAGAATGATGCGCCAGTAGCGGGCAAACTGGTCGCGGTGATTTTTGATCAAGCTCTGCAGCCGCCGATTCCCGCTTCTCTCTAAAAAAAATTGATGGAAGCTTACATTGAGCTTCTGCCAGGTTTGGGGTTCTTTAAGGATGGCTTCACCCAGCCGCTCATGGATGCGACGAAGCTGCTTTACTTCCCCTGGACTCATTCTTTTTGTGGCCAGGCCCGCGGCCATCCCCTCCAGGCAGGCCTGAATGGCGTAGATTTCTTCGATATCCTCCAGCGAGAAGCGAGATACCTCCGTCCCTTTGTACGGAATAATCCTGACGAAGCCTTCGAGCTCGAGCTGCTTGATGACTTCCCGGATCACCGTCCGGCTGACCCTTAGCTTCTCAGCCAGAGTGGACTCCACGAGCCGGGACCCGGGGAGAATAGAGCCGGAAAGAATTTCTCTTTTCAAATCTCGATAAACGATTTCCCGGAGGGGCTTTTTCGATTCTGACGCCTTCGCCAAGGCCACGATGGTCACCCTTTTGATTGTTTGCAAGATTGTTTACAATATTGCTTAATTATTGTCAAGCAAAAAGGAGCGGGGCAAGCAGGCCCGATTAATCTTTCCACGTCAACGGGTTGAAATTGGTCTTCCGATCGTAATAGTCTTCCTCCTCCACGCGTTTAAGATAATTCACCACAATATAAGTGAAGGGGGTAATCACTGTTTCGTATGCGGATTTCATCAGCCATTGGGTAACAACCAAGGGCCCGAGCGCACTAGAGGAAATCGTCCCATAAAAAGTCAGCAAAATGAAGATTCCGGAATCGACTAATTGACCGACAAGGGTGGAACCGATTGTGCGCATCCATAAATGGCGCCCGCGAGTAGCAATCTTCATTTTGGCCAGTACAAAGGAGTTGAGAAACTCTCCAACCAGGTAGGCTACAAAGGAGGCAGCTAAAATTCTGGGGGTAAACCCAAAAATTGCCTGGTAGGCCTGCTGAGAAGACTGGGGAGATGCAAATGAGCCAATTCTCCAGAAGGGAGCAGGAGGTAATTCAATGGAGACCCAGATGATTAGGACTGCCAGCAAATTGCACCCGAAGCCGATCCAGATCACCCGCCGGGCGCGGGCATAGCCGTAGACCTCAGTCAGAATATCCCCGAAGATATATGAAATGGGGAAGATCAGAATCGCGGCCGGTAAAACAAACGGCCCCACGGAGATCAGCTTGACGGCGGTGATGTTGGAAATGATCAATGAGGTTACAAAAACAGCGGTGATAGCCGGAAGCCAGCGGTGCCTGGGAATGTCCGCGGTCACTTTTTAGATTCCGCCTCGACGGTAATCGAAATGCCGCCGCGAACGGCGAAGTCGGCGGTCACCTTACACCAGCGGGGGGCCAGTACTTTCACCAGGTCGTCCAGAATGACGTTGGTCACGTGCTCGTGGAAAGCCCCTTGGTTGCGAAAGGATTGCAGGTAAAGTTTGAACGATTTGGACTCGACGATTTTTTTATCGGGAATGTATTGAATGGTCAATTTCGCGAAATCCGGCTGCCCTGTGGCTGGACAGACGCAGGTAAACTCCTCCGTGCGAAGGGTGACGATATAATCACGATCTGGATGGTGGTTGGGAAAAGTCTCTAATTTTTTTGTGGGCTTTGCCTCGCGGCCGAGCAGCGTCAAACCATCTAAATCAGATTTTTGAGTCATGTTAGTCATTTTCGTGTGTTGTACCATCTACTCAGGAAATGAGTGGATTCTACCGCCCGCCTCTGTTACTCGTCAACCCATTTCCCATAGAATGGGGTTGCAGAATAAAAATCCACCTGCTGTCTCTACTCAGTAGTTGCAAAAATATTCTCCGAAATTTCTTTTCGCCCCTGCATTTAAAGGACTATAACGGTTTTTTCGATGGTCACAGACCTTCACCCCTGGTGTCCTTTGCCCCCCCACCCTAACCCTCCCCCTCGGAGGGGGGAGGGGAGGGTGGGGGTGATGTTTTTGATGTCTTTTTTGCATTGTTTAATAGGGCTTCTTTTCAGGATAATAATGCGGCCCGTCATAGATTTCCAGGACCAGTGAGTCCTCCAAGGCTATCGAGGGTCCATGGACCTGGTCTTTGGGATTGATGTACAGCATACCTTCTCCCACTTCAATCCCCGGGTAACTGAACTTTCCTTTCAATACGTACATAAACTGATTAGAGGCATGAAGGTGAGGTTCCGGGATTCCCGTTCCTTTGCCAAATCTTATCAAAGCAACGGAAGCCCCGGTTTGAGTATTCTTATAAAGGTACTTGATTTTGATTCCAGCGAGCTTGATCGTTTCCCACTCGACTTTTTCAGGATCGACCAAAATTTCTTTGCTTTCCATTTGATCTCCTCTTCGGCCTAAATGATACGGTCTCTACCCAAGGATTCCTTCTCAATTCAGAACCGCAAAGGCCTCTATCTCGATTAACATATCCTCATCCACCAATCGGCTCACTTGAACCAAGGTGCTGGCCGGAAAATCCTTTTTGAAATATTTGGCCCGCACTTCATGGATTTCCTTAAAATGGCTCATGTCGGTAATAAATATGGTTACCTTTACAATGTTGTCGAAGGTGGCCCCCACATGATCCAAAATGACTTTTATATTTTCCAGAATTTGCTGGGTTTGGCGTTTCATATCTCCTTTGCCCACCAGATTCCCCTCTTTATCCCGGGCGGTCATTCCGGAGATAAAAAGAAGTTGGTTTCCCTTTACCTTCACGGCGTGGGAATAAATCCCCAGGGGCTGCGAAAGATTACCCGACGTAATGATTTCCTTCTCCATTGGATTCCTCCTTTTCAGTTTCAACTGGATCGAGGGCGAAGCTGTTTCCAAGGCCCCATCACTTAAAATTCGTACTTACGCCCCTAAAAAAGTAGTTCCCCACGGAGAACGGTTACGGCCTGCCCTCCGAGAATCACCCGCGCCCCCTTTACGCGCACCCGCAGCATCCCCCCTCGAGGAGAAGCCTGGTAGGCGATAAATTCATTTTTATGGAGGCGATTCGCCCAGAAGGGGCCGAGGCAGCAGTGAGCAGAGCCTGTAACGGGGTCTTCATTGACCCCTACCCGGGGGGCAAAGAACCGGGAGACAAAATCATATTCCGGGGCAGAAGAGGGGCTGGTGACGATGACCCCCCGCACCGGCAACGTCATAAGCAACGTGAAGTCTGGCTTCATGCGATGGACGATTTCTTCTGAATCGACCTCCACAAGATAATCAAACTGATTCCTGCCGAGATATTTAATTCCAACCCCCAAAGCCTCAGCGAGGCCGACGGGCTCGGGAGCAGGCTCTTCTGGCTTGGCCGGGAAATCCATCTCAATCCAATCCCCTTTGCGTTCCGCGCTGAGAATTCCGCTCCGGGTATGAAAACGGATCTGCTCACCTGGTCTTACATGGCCCAACTCCCATAGGATATGAGCGCCGGCCAGGGTGGCATGGCCGCAAAGATCGACTTCGACGGCTGGCGTGAACCAGCGCAAGCGGAAGCCGTCCTCTTGCCGGAAAAGGAAAGCGGTCTCGGACAGGTTCATCTCCCGGGCCACATTCTGCATCCAGTTATCATCCATCGGCCGGGGAAGGACACAGACTGCCGCCGGGTTTCCGGCAAAGGGTTTTGCCGTAAAGGCATCTACTTGGAAGATTGTTAAGCCCATGGTTTCTCCCTGTAGCCTAATCTATTTTCGCTTTTTCTCTTTTTTTTCATAACCAGGATATGAAAGGCGACGCATCATAGTAGCGAATATCAGCAAATGAAGTCATCTAACGAAAATACGAACCACCGTTGAGAGAAATGGTTTGCCCGGTCATGTACCCATTTCCTGCAAGGAAAATTACGGCTTCGGCCACCTCATCCGGTCGCCCCAGCCTTCCGAGGGGGATGAGTTTACGGCGGCTTCCGGCATCCGGCATCATATCGGTTTCGATTAAAGACGGGGCCACTGCATTCACGGTAATCCCTTCTTTTACCAACCGGGAGGCATAGGCGCGGGTGAGTCCTTCCATCCCTGCCTTGGAAGCCGTGTAGTGTATGCCGACGATCCCACCGGTCTGGGCCGCGCCAGAAGATATGTTGATGATCCGCCCCCAGCGACGGGCGCGCATCCCGGGAAGCACGGCCTGGCTGACCAGGAATACGGATTTCAGGTTGACTGTCAAAACCTCTTCCCAATCCAGTTCTGCGGTATCTTCTATGGTTTGGTAGCGGGCGATCCCGGCGTTGTTCACCAGAATATCAATCGGCCCGAGCTCCTTTTCCACAGTATCTATCATCTTGGTAACATCGGCGGAGCGGGACACATCCGCTTGCACCAGGATAGCCCGTCGGCCCAAAGACGTGACCCGCTGGAGAGTAACCTGGGCCTCCCCTTCCTGGATTCTGTAATTGATGGCCACATTTACCCCTGAATTCGCCAGCCCGATAGCCACTGCCCTTCCGATGCCGCGACTGGCCCCTGTGACCAGGGCGATTTTTCCGTTCAGTTCAGCCATGTTCAACCTCCATTGGTTGCCTCGTCTTTAAGAACTCCCTTTCCATCCCCCCAACTCCATCCTCCCCTGCTCATTTTGGCAAATCTGATTTAAGCATCTGGAGGATCGCCGAGCTTGTCCCGGCAGGCACCACTAACCACAAGTTCGTCAGATGCCCGAGCGACCTTCGCTCCAGGATTTCCCGGAGTAGAACCAGGAAACGCCGTTTCTCCAAAGAACCGTGCAAGGTTCCAAGCAATGGAAGGGCGAGAGATCGGAGCTTTCGGGTCTCAGCCTCTTGGAAGATTCCTTCGAGAGCACTCACTACCCATTCCTCTTTCCATGATGGCTCCTCGTTGAGATCGTGAACAATCGCCAGCAAACGAAGGGGGTGCCCACCCTTTACTACCACTGTGCCGGGCTCTGCGGGACGCGTTGCCAACACTTCGGCCATCACTCGCTCCAGATCCTCATTGGCCTCAAATACCTCGGGATCGGCGCTCAACACGAGATAGGTGTCTTCCTCGGCAGCCCAAGCATCTACCGGATGGGGAGCCATATTTTCCGGCCCGACAAAAATCTGAACAGACCCAATCATGATCATGGAAGCTGGCCACTTCGAACCAGCCTTAGATTCGACTCACTATTTGGTTTCTCACTTAGGCTCGACCGTACACGATTCTTCATGCGTCACCATAATCACTTCCCCATATCATTTCTTCTTGAGAAGAATCTGTCGCTTATCCAGAATTACGCCGTTATGGGCGCAAGAAAAGTATCCATACATCTCCTCAGACCGGCTCGCCTTGAAGGGTTAGGCTTGTTCTTTTATGTATTTTCGCATAACTGGAGGCCAAGCATCAATGGCTTTCACAGGCCGGTCCCGTGTGAAAAAGGTGGCAACATCTTTAACTAGTTCTCATCCGGAAACCCGGGAATTCCCCTCCCCCTCTGAGGGGGGAGGGTCAGGGTGGGGGTGATAACGATTGGGATATCAAGGCTTTTCATTTCTATTCCCCCTCACCCCGCCCCTCTCCCGCGAGGGGAGAGGGAGTTTCCGGATGAAAACTAACTAACAAACTTTTCTCATTAAGACTCTGGGAGAAGCATGGATCATTCTTATTGTAATTTTCTCAACTCCTTTTTCAGCACTTTGCCCACCAGGCTTTTGGGCAGGGCTTTCATAAAGGCAACCTCTTTCGGTACCAGAAAAGTCGTGAGCTTTATCTGGCAATATTCGATGATTTCCTCTGCAGTGGCGGTTTGTCCGGGTCTCAATACAACAAAGGCCTTGACATTCTCCCCGTAGATATCATCCCTGATCCCGATCACAGCCGCCTCGGACACCTTTGGATGTTTGAAAAGAACTTCTTCTATCACCCTCGGCGAAATGTTTTCGCCCGCTTTTATGATTAAATCCTTCTTCCGGTCCGTGATCCAGAAATAACCATCTTCATCCGCATAACCGACATCGCCCGTGTGGAGCCAACCATCCCTGAGTATCTCCGCCGTTTCCTCTGGCTTATTCCAGTACCCTTTCATGAGCATGGGTCCTCTGATGACGATCTCTCCCTCCTTTCCTCGAGGAAGCGCGCTTCCGGCATCGCCAACAATCCGCATCTCAGTTCCCTTCATGGGCAGGCCAATAGAGCCGACCTTTTTCAAGCCTTCAAGGGGGTTAACCGAGTTATTCGCCCCCGCCTCTGTCAAGCCCCAGCCTTCGATGATCTCAAAACCAAAAACCTCCTTAAACCTGTTCCAGGTCTCGAGGGCCAGCGGCGCTGAGCCTGATACCCAGTATTTCATGGAGCTCAGATCGTATTTCCTTGGTTCAGGGTATAAAAGCATGAAAATATACATTGTGGGCACCCCGGCCATGGCGTTGGCCTGGTATTTCTCGACAGAGGCCAAAATGGTTTCTACATTGAAGGAATTGAGAAGGACTATTTTACCCCCTCGTCTGAAAAGGCCACTATTCATGGTCGCGATGCCATAGGAATGGCAGAGGGGGAGCACGCTGATACCGGTCATTCCATCGGGCAGGGGGATGGTTTCGTATTGCATTCTGGCATTGGAATAGAGACTGTAGTGCGAGTGCATGACGCCCTTGGGTCTGCCTGTGGTACCGGCTGTATAGATCAGGGCCGCGAGTTCATCATCCTCTGTTTCCACAGCGTCCAGCTCTTCGGAACTTTTTTCAACCAGCTGCCAGTAGGAAAGGTTCCCCGAGGGGACCTCTTTGTCTATTAGAATAACCGTTTCCAGAGTTGGCACCCTTGACTGACCAGCACGGATTTTAGGAAGAAAGGCCTGACTGCTGATGACCACTTTTGCACCCGAATCCTCGTAGATATAAGTGGTTTCTTCTTCTCCAACAAGGTAATTGATCGGGACGACCACGGCGCCAATCTTCCACACAGCATGGAAACCCTGGAGAACTTCCGGACAGTTGGGCATCTGGAGAACGACCCTGTCCCCTCGTTTTACGCCAAGATTCTTGAGCGCATTGCCCAGCTTTCTGGCTGCTCGATCCATCTCCACATTAGTGATTTCCCGGCCCTCAAAGATGATGATTACCCTCTCCACATCTTCCTTTAGCCTGTCCTCTGCGAGCCTGGCGATATTCATAATTTCCCTCCCCAATTGTCAGAAATTGACCACAAGGAACTCAGAGGAAATAAAAATAGGCGATACGCCGAAAAGGTTAAAAGGTCTTTTCACCTTTTTCCTTTTGCCCTTGTATTTATTGCGGACCTTGTGGTTCCTCAAATTTTGCTCCGAAAGGCAAAAACAAAAACCCCGTCTGCTTAAGGAACGGGGTTTAAGTACTTTTCATAAGTTGCTCCTCCGAAAATGAGTATGGAGAAAGCTTTTTCGTTCTTTGGCCAATGCTTATATTTTACGGAGATTAAATATTCATCAAGCACTCTTCAGCAAATCGAGATTGTTAATCCTTTTCTTCTTCCGAAATTTCCAGCAACCTTACATCTGAAAGATCAATTTCCCGACCAGAAGCGCGTTTTGCTGCGATCAAGTCGTTTTTGCTGATAACGTAGAATTCCTGCTCTTGATACACCATCGTTTCGCGCCGTTTCCACACGTCTTGAAAAATGAAGCTAGGTGTGCATGTTTGGACATCTATTCTTACTCTGTCTTTGAACACCGTGATTTCGTTAGAGAGAAGCTCCTCAGCAGTAGTCAGAGTTGCGGTTCTCATTTCAGCTTCAACCAATGCAGTAAGAAATTTTTGGGCATTTGGGGGGGTCGCTTCAATGAATAGATCAAGATCAAAAGTCACTCTCGGCACCCCATAAAGAATGGATGCGATACCCCCTATGACTAGATACTTGCCTGACTTTACCCTAGTTTTTATACACTACGTGTGTCAGGGGGTAAATAGGAGCCATTTCAAATGGCTCCTAAAATAAGTAGTGTATATTATGTACACTACTTTACAATTTGGA